>Ga0315278_10000019_pt1 | contig 147913 bp, 140 predicted proteins | sample YL17G06_0_MG_FD_203880 | JGI IMG/M metagenome (GOLD analysis project Ga0315278, IMG submission 203880) | Sediment microbial communities from Yellowstone Lake, YNP, Wyoming, USA - YL17G06_0 | ecosystem: Environmental > Aquatic > Freshwater > Lake > Sediment | place: USA: Wyoming | collected... | reverse complement strand
CCCCCATCACACTCACGGAGAATCTTTATGATCTCCTCGACTTTGAATCTCTTTTGTCTCATGGATCTACCTCTCTTTTAAGTTAATACTAACACTCAAGGTAGTCCAGCTTTAGGGGGTCAGGCCACTCCCGGCAATTATTAAAAATGAAGCGATAGTGGGTTCATTCTGGTTCATCGGAATATGGATTCTATTATTTTGTCTGCCGTTTATAATTGTTTTTGCATTTTTAAGAAAAATTCTGGGAGGCTTTGGCGGATTATTCGGTAAAAGCAAAGAGCGTCGGAGAATCCTGAATGAAGGCAGATCGGCGACAGGGGAGATCATAGAGATTGGAGAGAACAGCGGTGGAGGTTATATGACAATAAACGATCAACCGGTCGTAAACCTGAAGCTGCGAATTTACGACGGCAATAAACCTCCATATGAAGTTTCGTTCGATACAGTAATTTCCCGCCTCGCCGTTCCGCAGTTTCAACCGGGTGTAAGGATTCCGGTAAAGATAGATCCTCTCGACCCGAATAAGGTAGTAATTGATTCTGAAAGAACGCCTGAAAAACCGGTTTACGGAAATGTCGGCGACGATGAAGATATGAAAAGGATAAAGACCAAGGGGAAAAAAGGAACTGCGAAAATTATTACAGTTGAGGACACCGGTAAGAGCAAGGACTTCAATACTGTCGTTAAAATGATCCTCGAGGTCACTGGCCCCGATATAAAGAAATATTCCTTCGAGAAAGAAGTACCTGTCCCTACGAATGTCGCGAAACTGCTGGTGCCTGGGAAGACTTTTTCCTGTGTCGTCGATCCTGAAAATCCCGAATCGGTGATGCTCGATATACAGTAAACCTGATCATATATTGACGTATAGGTTTAGCTCAAGCTTAATATACGCATTGCCGGCCGTCGACTTTCTGAAAATATCAATCTTAATCTTGTGTGATTCGAGTTCTGTATCTGCTATAATTCAAATTGCGCTTCGCACGGCGGAAATCGACATAGTGTAATTCGTTTCCGATACGCGGCTGTTGTGTCTTGGCTGATTTTATACGAAATTGTATCAGGCGATAGAGAGATTGATCTTCCATGAATAATGATAAACTGTTGAGAATATTATCGGAATTCAAGTCCGGCGGCCTATCACAAGAAGCTGTTTTGGAAGAGCTTAAAAAGTTGCCGTTCGAAGAGATAGGTATCGCTACCCTCGATCATCACAGGGAGCTTCGCACCGGATTTCCCGAGGTCGTTTTTGCCATAGGGAAATCGGATGAACAGCTTTTTAAAATTATCGAAAACAGGCTTAAACAGGGTGGATTGATTTTTATTACTCGCTTAAAGGAAGAATCCGCAGTAAAACTTGCGGAAAGGTTTCCGGGCGGCAAATTTTACCCTGAAGCAAGGGCGATGACATACAACGAAAACCCGGACATCAAATATACGGGAAAGGTGCTGGTTATCACCGCAGGGACCTCGGACATACCGGTTGCCGAAGAAGCGGCGCTGACCGCCCAATTGATGTGCAGCAATATTGAAAAGCTTTATGACGTCGGAGTAGCCGGAATACACAGGCTTCTCGGCAGGGCAGAAGCGTTCAAGGATGCCAGGGCGATCATCGTGGCGGCAGGTATGGAAGGGGCGCTACCGAGCGTCGTCGGCGGGCTTGTGTCGGTTCCGGTGATCGCGGTTCCGACTTCCATCGGCTACGGTGCAAGCTTCGGCGGAATAACAGCACTCCTCGGAATGCTGAACTCATGTGCCAATGGTGTGGTCGTGGTAAATATTGATAACGGTTTCGGCGCCGGTTATACGGCAGCCTTGATAAACCGTATCGGCGAATAAATACAACACATTAAGAACCTTATTATTCTGGATTGAAAAATGAAAATTGCGCTTTTCGGACTGCCCCAGACGGGGAAGAGCACTGTATTCGGGCTTCTCACTAAGGTTAAGCCCGTTGAAATCAAATATGACCAGACCGGTTCCCCTATGCCCCGAATAGGGGTAGTCAGCGTTCCTGATATCAGGTTGGATTTCCTGAATTCTGTATATAAACCGAAGAAGGTCGTTCATGCGCAGATAGAATATACGGACATAGTCGGTCTTAAATTTGGAGACGTGAAGGAAAACAGGCTGCTGGCGTATCTCCGGCAGTCCGACGTCCTTGCCCATGTTGTCCGTTTCTTCGACAATGAGGCGGTTTTTCATTCCGCCGGCGCTAACGATCCGCTAAGGGATGCCCAGAAGATGGAGGAAGAGCTTCAACTCTCGGACCTGATTCTGATGGAAGGAAAGTTCGAACGCTTGAAAAAAAACATTATGAAAACCAAAAGTTCCGAGGACGAACTTCAACTCGCGACCCTCGAAAAAATCAAACCGATAGTGGAGCAGGGCAAACCTATCAGGGAGGCCGAGCTGAAGCCTGATGAGGAGAAATCCATACGCAGCTTCGGGTTCCTTTCGCAAAAACCGCTGCAGGTTATTGTAAACATAGACGAAAAACAAATTCCAAGCGCCGAATCTATGATCATGGAAAAGATGAAAGCGTTTTCGTCCAAACCGAAGGTTTCGATTTCATATATTTGCGCTCCTATCGAAGCCGAGATCGCGGAGATGTCCATTGATGACGCATCGGTTTTTATGGCGGATTATGGATTGAAGGACCTCGGATATGAAAGGCTGATTCAGAATTCATATGATTTGCTAGGGTTGATAAGCTTCCTTACTGTCGGGGAAGACGAATGCCGCGCATGGCCTGTCCCGCGCGGTGTGAAAGCCAATGAGGCTGCCGGTCAGATACATACCGATATACAAAGGGGTTTTATCGCGGCTCAGGTTATGAAATATAATGACTTCAAGATTCAACCCGATATTAATTCCCTCAAACAAAAAGGTATGGTCCGCGTGGAAGGGCGTGATTATATCGTGCAGGACGGCGACATAATCGAATACAGGTTCAACGTCTGATATGTTCTCCTCATTCAGCCGTTGTATTATAATTTTTATGTGGCATAGACACGAGCAGGCTTCCAGATTGTTTTTTGAAACTTCTACGGTTGAAGTTTTTCAATTGCGGGAGTATCTCTGAAATGGAAAGAGCAGGGTGGAACATTGAACAAAGATAAAACAGAAGGGCTCTTGGAGGAATTGATAATTGAGCTGGGCGAAAACCCGGGAAGAGAAGGGCTGAGACGAACCCCCATGCGCGTCAGGGAATCCCTGGAATTTTTAACCTCCGGTTACAATCAGGATATAGATGAAATTCTGAAAGAAGCGGTTTTCACCACAGATTATGACGAGATGGTCATTGTGAAAGACATAGATATATATAGTATGTGTGAACATCATATGCTGCCATTCTTCGGCAGAGCGCATGTGGCATATATTCCTGATAAAAAAATACTGGGTCTCAGCAAGATAGTTCGGATTGTCGAGATGCTCAGCAGACGTTTGCAGGTGCAGGAAAGGCTGACGAAACAGATAGCGGACACACTGAATAATTCTTTGAAACCGCTCGGCGTGGGAGTTGTTATCGAGGCGCAGCATCTCTGTATGATGATGCGGGGTGTGGAGAAACAGAACTCCATCGCCATAACAAGCGCCATGCTGGGTTCATTCAGAAACCGCCCGCAGACAAGAAATGAATTTCTCGTTCTGATCGGAAAATCCAGAACCTGAATCGAGAGCTTTGAAAAACCTGTTTATTTGTCATTCTGATGCGCACTTCGAAGGGATGCTGAGAAAGAATCTATTTGATTCTTCAGGAGCTTTCTTCAGAACGACAACAACCCATTATTTTTCACATGTCTGTAGCTATAATTTATCCGGTTTTATCTCCGAAGACTTTTTCTTTCCATCGAAAACTGAATTTTACAGGTTTTCGTGAAGATAATTTAGAATCTCTTCCACAAAACGGTATCTCTCTTCAAGCCAGGTATCAGCCGTTTTTTCAGCGGAAAAATATTTTACATCGAAAAGGGCCCCGTCCGAGAGCATCTGCTGGAAGTATTGATTTATAAGAATAGACCTGTCACTGTTTCTATCGGAATTCAATATGACAAGAAGCCTGGAATTCATATCCCTGGCGTCTTTCAACAATTCAAAGTTTTTATAGGCGTTGTTCTCAGTCGAAGGATTGCCGAAAACAGCCTCGACGAAGCGCGAATCGTATTTTTCCCATAAAAGCAGTGGATTGATCGCAACGGCGATCTTGAAAGGTCCGTGGTTTTTCATCATCAGCCACAAAGCCAAATATGCTCCGTAGCCCGTGCCCAGCGCTCCGATCCTGTCCGCATCAATTTCTTTGAGCGATGAAAGGTATTCACCTCCGCTAATAATATCCTCGATATCGAACTCCTGAGTTCGCATATAATTGTCGGTACGCCATTTTTTCCCATAACCTGAGGTTCCGCGTTGATCGAGTTCAAGAACATAGTATCCGCGACCGGTCAGAATATTCGGACGTACATCTTTCTTAAATAAAGAACGCAGTACGGATGGCTGACTGTATTCATCCTTCAGCAGGATTACCGCGGGTGACGCTTCTCCGTTGATATTTGTCGGTGACCATATCCTTGCGAAGATAAGCCCGCCGTCTTTCCGACTGTTAAAAGTCACATATCTTGGTTCGCGTATTATAAGATTATTATAATTTGGAATCGGAGGAGATGTGATCCGGTTTCTTTGATAGGGCCGGCTGAAAACGAAATGATAAAGATCACCGGAAATGAAATTTCCCTTAAGAAAATCCAGAGCATCCGAAAAAGAGGGGGATGGAAGACAATTGTGGCAACCTTCAATGAAGGTCACCTGTTCGATTAAGCCGGCATTTGGCGACACTTTTTCGAGGTGCCTCTGGTTGGGACGGATTCTCGTCGTCGTTACGTAAATATTATTCTTTTCATCAACGCCCTGCATTCCTGTAATTTCCCATTCTCCCTTTGTCAATTGGCGTTTTTCCAGTGTTTTAATTCCCAGCGAGTAAAGATGGTTCCATCCGTCTTCCTCCGAAGTCAGATACAATGTCGCCCCGTCCTGGGAAAATGCCGTAAAACGATTGTCCAGGTTGACTGTTTTCGCATCTTTTTCCTCAAAAATAAGTTTATTCTGTCCGCTGAAAGTATTCACGAGATAGTATGCAACCCTTTTACACTTCCTGTCTTCCTGAAGCACAAGCAGGTCGAGGCTTGCGGGCCGCCATTGAATTTTTCTTATATAATATTCCCCGTGTTCGCCGGTTTTAATTTTCGAATTTTTAAAATTGCGCAGAAAAACGGTATTCACTTCATATTTTGGTATTGGCGAAAAAGGATTAGGGATCAGCGATTCCTTAAGCGCTATGTAGAATCTTTTAACATCGATCTGAGCTGACACCGTCGATATATCTGTAGTTATAAAGGCGAGTCCGCTGCTGATACTGTTCCATTCGTATGCGGCTTTTTCTTCCGGCAGGTTTGGCATAGGATAAACCGTCTGACCGTTTATGATTGTTTCACATCCTGTATCCGTCAGCTGGATTTCATAGCCTCCTTCAATTCCGAGAATCCAGATATTATGCGTTCTGACGAAACTCAGCCATTTTCCATCAGGCGATATTTTTATACAACTTTCTTCATCGACTGTTCTTGTCACTCTCTCGGGTTTCTTGTCGTCAATATCAATTTTATAAATGTCCCTGTCGTAAAGAAAATAAATCTGTTTTTTCTTTGGATGGAAGACGAATTCCGATATCCCGGACGTCTTGATTTCCGATCTTGCTTTTATTTTATCGGAGCGGTCTTCGTCGAGCAACCGGTTTTGTATTTCGAGGTCAACCGAATCAGTCAACCTTTCCCGTTTGTTCCCGGATGGATAATAGATATAGATATCGAGATAGTTTTGCCCGGTTTCATTCCACAGAAAAGCGCAGACATCGCTGTTGTTATGCCATTTGAATTCGATGGGTTCGATTCCGAAGATTTGAGATTCGTCAAGCCATTTACGAATTTCGGACTTATCAATTTCCTGTGATATCGCCGCGAGATGGAAAAAAGTAACAAAGAAAACAAAAAACCTCAGTTTTTTTATCATTCGTCGCCTCTAAGTATACTTTAACTTACTTAACCGATTAAGTGAACTTTTTTCTGAACTAAATGAGGTCTATAAACTCGGTGGCTGCCCGGGAAACGACCGTTTCCATTTTTGTATGATCTGGTGATACTTATAATCAGTCATCGATGTAACCGTGCAGGTATTGATGATCAGTATTTGAGCATCTTTTGGTTCTTTCGTGAAGATCATTCCATCGCAAGCGAGTTGTTCGGTTATGTATGCGGAGTTGTACTGGTTTGCTCTGCATCCCAGGATTATAATGGATAAAAATTCGGGTTGCTCCGCCTTTGTAACAAGTTTATTTTTTTAATTTTGCTTTCAGCGATTCAGATTTTTCTTCGACCTTACAGGACAATTCTTCTTTGAAGTTTAGAAGCTTTGCCCTGATCCCATCATCTGTCAAAGCGAGAATCCTCGCGGCAAAAACGGCGGCGTTAGCGGCGCCTGCAGCCCCCACTGCCATAGTGGCAACCGGGATTCCGGCTGGCATCTGAACGGTGGAATACAGCGCATCAATGCCCTTCAGGGGCGAGCTGTCAATGGGTATGCCAATGACCGGCAGGTGAGTTTCCGATGCGACGACTCCCGCAAGATGTGCTGCTGCGCCTGCCGCGGCGATAATAATCTCAATCCCACGCGATGCCGCCTCAGTGGAAATCTTATGCGTTCTTTCCGGGCTTCTATGCGCGCTCGTGACCTCTATTTCATATCCGATACCGAATTTTTCAAGATGGTCCATACACGGTTGGATTGAAGGAAGGTCAGAGTCCGAACCTATAAGGATCAGCACCGCTGGTTTTTCACTTGTCATCAATGCTCCCACATTCTTATAAGCAAGATTGGCATGATTGATAGTTGTTGTCAAGCATCGATATTTGGACGAATAGTTTGTTCAAAATAGTTTTTCATTATAAATAAACAAACCTTCGGCTGCGGATGCTCATAACGATACCTATACCGATATAGAAGGACAGAAGAGAGGAGCCGCCGTAGGAAAAGAGGGGCAAGGGTATGCCTGTGGTTGGCATCAGCCCGACGACCATCCCGACGTTTATAAAAAAATGGAACGCGAAGAGGAAGGAGAATCCGGTAGCTATAAAAAGACCGAGCTTGTCCCTTGCGGTTGCCGCGGTGGTGATGAAACTTAGTATCAGGCCGATGTAGAGCCCCATCGCGGCGAGGACTCCGATGAACCCGGTTTCTTCGGCGAGGACGCTGAAGATAAAATCTGTATGCTGCTCGGGGACGAACTTGAGTTGGCTTTGCGTCCCTTTAAGATAACCTTTGCCCCATACTCCGCCGGAGCCGATCGCGATCTTCGACTGATATATCTGGTAGCCGGCTTCCTTCTTGTTCTTCTCCGGTTCGAGGAACGTGGTTATCCTCTGTTTTTGATAGGGTTTCAGGATATAAGACCAGGAAAAGAAAACACCTATCAGGAAAAGGAGCAGCAGGGATATGATGACTCTGAGCCTCAGTCTTGCGACGAATATTATCCCAAAGAAAATAGGTATATATGTAATGGCGGAACCGAGGTCCGGCTGAAGGGCGATAAGGCCGAGGGGCAGGGCGAGATAAATAGACGGTTTAATTATATCTTTAAAAGACAGCTGCGCTTTCCCGAGTTCCGAGATATATTTTGATAAAAACAGTATAAAAACGATTTTGCCGAATTCGGATGGCTGCAGCGAAATCCATCGAAAATAGAACCAGCTTTTAACTCCCCCTATCAACTGGCCTGCCACCAGGAGAAGAACGAGCAACGCTAAGATAACTATGTATAACGCAGGGGAATAGCGAGTGACGATATTATAATCAATCCTGTTCAGGAAATAGATCAGGAAAAGGCCGAAGAACATCCAAAATATCTGGCGGATAAAAAGATCGGAAGATGCTGAATCGTGAGTAGTGCTGTAAATAAACGCGATGCCGAGCAGGGTGATCGCGACTGTCATTATCAGTATTGGGTAATAGAATTCGCGCCGTTCGAGTTTAATTTTCATCTGCCGCTTCCTTTTCCGCCCGCAATTCCTGGAGCTTGAAATATTCCCGCAATATTCTTCCTGCAAGCGGTGCCGCGACAACCGATCCGTCCCCTGCATGTTCGGCAAGGATCACAAGGACGATTTCGGGATTATCGAAAGGCGCAAAACATGAAAACCAGGAATGATTTCGGAATTCCCAAGGCAGGTCCTTCTGAGATGCACTAACATCTTTTTTGATGACCTGGGCTGTGCCGGTTTTACCCGCAACCTCCTTTCCGAATATTTTGGCTCCCCAACCGGTGCCGTAATCGTTCACCACGCCCCACATTCCCCTCTTAACCCTATCAAGATTTTCCGGGCTGATACCCAGCAAGCCCCTGATCTTCGGCTTTGTCGAGTATAGTATTTTTCCGTCCGTGTCCTTTATTTCTTTCGTGATAAACGGCTGCAACAATTTACCGCCGTTTGCAATGGCGCTTATGAACGCCGCCTGCTGTACAAGAGTGATCTGGACAGCGCCCTGTCCAATCGAGACGGAGATGGTTTCGCCGGCGTACCATGGTTCTTTCAGATGATATTTTTTCCATTCAGGATCAGGGATGACACCTTTTTTTTCCTCCACGAGATCTATATCAGTGCGTGAGTTGAAACCGAATCTTTTGGCATAGGCGCTTATCGTTTCTATGCCGACCTTGTTCCCGATATTATAAAAGAAAATGTTACATGATAATCTCAAAGCGTCATATAAATCCATCTTGCCGTGACCGCTTGCCTTGTTGCATCGGAAGGGGTCCCTGTAAAAATATTGAATCCCGGTGCAAGTGAATGTTGTGTCCTCGTTTATCTTGTTTTCCTGCAGGGCGGAAAGCGCAATGACAAGCTTGAACATCGAACCGGGAGAGTAGGTATTCTGGATGGACCTGTTTTGCAGGGGATCGTTTTCGGCATTCATCAGTTCCCGCCATTTTTCTTCCGGGAAATGTCCCTGGATGAGATTCGGGTCATATGCCGGATTGGAAACCATCGCAAGAATCTCCCCGGTATCCGGTCTCATTGCGACAACGGCGCCGACGTTTTCTCCAAATAATTCATAAATTTTCGACTGCAGCTCGCTGTCTATGGAAAGCGTCAGTGTTTTCCCCGATACAGGCTCTCTGGTCAGCAGGTTCTCAACCTTTCTGCCCAGGTTATCCACCACATCGGTTATCTCGCCTTTTTCGCCTTTTAAATATTTATCGAATTTTTTTTCGATTCCGGTTTTTCCGATCAGATCGCCGCTCGTTGTGTCCGCGAAATAGCCGGAACCGATCTCCATTTCGCTTATTTCGCTTGTATAGCCCAGAACATGGACGAGTTTATCGCCGAACGGATAGAAACGGATAGGTTCGACCGAAATGTCCAGGTTCGTGTGGTCAATCAATCTGGGTTTCAAGAGGGCGACCTCTTCGAAAGGTATGTCGAATTTCAAGACGACAGGTTCGGATATAGGGACGTTGGAGTATTTTCTCACCCTCTCCTTTATCTGCTCTGGCGTGAGGTTAAGGAATTTCGCGATATCGGAGATGCTTTCCGTCAACTGGTACCTGTATAGCACAACGTTATAAGCAGGTCTGTTTTTTGTGATTATTACTCCGTTCCGATCGAGCACAAGGCCTCTCGGGGCAGGCATAGTCGTGATTCGTATTCTATTTTGCTCCGAGAGGATGAAGTATTCCGGTCCCCTCATCACCTGGAGCTGCCAATAGCGGATGACAAGCCCGATGAACATAAGGATGAGAAATATCTTGATGAATTTAAGCCGGAATTGGTAGATTTCGACCGGTGTTTTAAACCGCATATCTGCTTTTCTTTTTTACCGATTTATCGGGAATCAGTTTCTTGAGATTATATATCAAAATAAAGAGGAGACCGTTTGCGAGCCCCATGTAGAGGTGCTCCGGAAATGCCGGATGGATGATATTAATTCCGAATATAAGAGAGATAAGGCTTACTATCAAATTGTTAATAATCGTCAGGAAAAATACTATTGCGAATTGTGAGTAGATTTTTTTTACAGAGAATTTACTGAAAATGAAGTTCGAAGTAAGGGCGAGCAACGGAAAAGAAAATCCGTTAAGGCCCACAACAGGGGCTGAAAGCAGGTCCTTGATAACGCCGGCGAGCGACGCCAGATACATAGAGACAACCATGTTCAAAATGATGGATAAATAGATTATCAGGATCATATAAAGATCGTAGTACACCGCCTCATTCCCAAGGATGTGTTTTAAAAGCACCTGGGCGGGTGGAATAATTATGAACAGAAATATTATCTTATAGAATTTCATTGAGTATTTTCCGGGATAGCTGTTTCTTCGGTTATAGGTATAACCTTGTTTTTTATAATGAGAACGCTGTCAACGTGTTTGAAATTAACCGCAGGTTTTACTACTACTATAAGAAATATATCGCTGCCATCCGCTGTTTTGCTGATAGTTCCCACGAGCAGACCATAAGGAAATATCTCGTCCAGACCGTTGGTAATAACCTTCTCGCCGATAATAATTTTTTCGTGCTTATCAATATAGTTGATGACCAGAAAGTCGTCACTCCAACCGGTTAGAATTCCCCGGACAGCGCTCTTTTCCGTAACCACCGATACGGCGGTATTGCTGTCTGTGAGGAGTTGTATTTGCGATGTAAAAGGCGTTATGAGCACGATCATGCCCACGAGGCCCTGGTTGTTGATGACAGGCTGATATTTTTTCAAACCCGCCGATTCACCCTTGTTGATGAAAACCGACTTATATTGCACGGATGATCCGAGGCCTGTTATAATCGCAGGTTCAGTCTCGTAGGCGGTTTCTGCTTTAAAGTCCAGAAGCCCCTCAATAGTTCGCAGCCTTGTTTCCATCCTGCGTTGAAGAATGATCTCCTCTTCGAGTTTGCAGATCTTATCCCGTAGGATTCTGTTTTCGTCTTCCTTGTTTCTCAGCCATACATATTTATTCCATTTATTCGCAATCCATTTCAGTGAAATATCCGCTGCAGACTGCGCCGGCGTAAGGACCAGCGCAACGAGGCCGGCAATTAGAGGCCTGTCGGAACTATCTTTTACCTGGAAAGATAGCAACAATATTTGGACGAGAAGGATAAGCGAAATATTTGCGAGTATTTTATGGCGTAAGAAGAACCGTTTCATCTGTTCAGGGCTACTTTTCGCAGCAGTTCGAGATCTGTGAGAAGACGGCCTGTCCCTTCGACAACCGCAGTAGAAGGATTTTCTGCAAGCGTCACAGGCACCCCCGTCTCTTCGCGTAAGCGTTTATCCAGGTTCTTGAGCTGTGAAGCGCCGCCCGCGAGCATTATCCCTTTATCCACGAGATCGGCGGCAAGTTCCGGCGGCGTTCTTTCAAGCGCACCTTTAATCGTTTCGACAATTACATTAACCACCTCGGAAAGCGCCTCGCGGATTTCAGTGTCATTTACATTCAGTGTCGCGGGAATGCCGGCAACAAGATCTCGGCCCTTGATATCCATAGTCATCTCTTCGTCCATCGGATACGCGGAGCCAATGGTCATTTTGACCTTTTCCGCCATCGCCTCTCCGATAAGGACATTATACTTCTTCTTGATATATTGGATGATCGCGTTATCCATCTGGTCTCCGGCTGTCTTTATCGTCTTGCTGTAAACCAGGCCCGATAAAGAAAGCACGGCCACATCCGTCGTGCCTCCGCCGATATCCACGATCATATTGCCTGACGGTTCTTCGATCGGCAGCCCGGCGCCGATTGCCGCGGCGACGGATTGGAGGACAAGATATACCTCCGAAGCCTTTGCCCTGAATGCGGAATCCTGCACTGCGCGCATCTCCACCTGCGTAATCTCCGAAGGCACCGAGATGATAACCCGCGGACGCACGAGGACTTTCTTGTTCACCGCTCTTTCGATGAAATATTGCAGCATTTTTTCGGTGATCTCAAAATCGGCGATTACCCCGTCGCGCAAGGGTCTGATGGCGACGATATCGCCCGGCGTTCTTCCCACCATTTCTTTGGCTGCAAGGCCGATGGCTTCGATGGTGTCGAATTTCTTATTAACGGCGACGACCGACGGTTCATTTATAACCACGCCTTCGTCAATTGTATAAAGAAGAGTATTGGCTGTTCCGAGGTCTATCGCGATGTCATTTTTAAACATCGCCTTAATCGAGCTAATGTATTTCTTCGCTTTAATCACTTGCAATCCCCGCTTTAAATTCTCATCATATGCAATTTTCAATCCTATTCGGAGTTATTTGACGCTCCGCTTTTCATTATATTTAATGAAGATGAAAAAACAACGCCTTAATCAGGTTTAATTGTACATTAACAGGTCATTTAAGCTATTTTCTTGCATTTACCTGATACCGACGGTTAAAAGATTCAAACTTGACCGAGAGCGGGTATATGTTAACATTCATAATGGAGGTACATTCCTGATGGCGTATTTTAAGAAAAAGGATAAGGACATAGAACCTTTCGAGAAGAAGACCGATTTTCCCGAAGGATTGTGGATAAAGTGCAACAACTGCAGCGCGATCATTTATCGAAAAGAAGTGGCGAGGAATTCCTTTGTCTGTCCCAAGTGCGGATACTGCTTCAGAATTGCGGCTCGTGAACGGCTGAGAATGCTGATTGACGACAATGAATACGAAGAGCTTTTCCGTGACTGCCTGTCCACAGATATTTTAAATTTCAAGGATACGATGAAATACCGCGACAGGATCAAGATCTCCGACGATAAATTTCCGGACCAGGAGGCAGTGGTCGTTGTGAAAGGAAAGATAGGCGGCATAGAGATCATCGCATGTTCGATGGAGTTCGGATATATGGGCGGATCCATGGGATCGGTGGTAGGCGAGAAAATCACTTTGGCAACGGAACTCGCATTAGAAAGAAAAATCCCGCTTATAATAATATCCGCATCGGGTGGAGCCAGGATGCAGGAAGGGGCATTGTCGCTTATGCAGATGGCGAAGGTGAGCGCGGCCCTCTCCAAATTGGACGATGCCGGACTGCCCTTTATATCGCTTTTAACCGACCCGACTACCGGAGGCGTCAGCGCAAGCTACGCGATGCTCGGAGACCTCAATGTCGCCGAACCGAAATCGCTGATCGGGTTCGCGGGCCCTCGGGTCATCCAGCAGACGATAAAAGCCGACCTGCCCGAAGGTTTTCAACGGGCGGAATTTCTTCTGGAGAAGGGGATGCTGGATAGCGTCGTGGAGCGGAAGGACATGAAAAATTTCGTCGTCAAATGCCTGCGGTTTATGACGGATCAACCCTAAGTCAAATTCATACTCGAGACCTTTGAAAAACTAATGAACTCCGTCATTCTGAAGAATGCCTCCGAAGGGAAGCCCCTGAAGAATCAAAGGGATTCTTCCTTCGCTTACCTCCGAACTGTCCCTCGGAATGGCGGATTAAAAGGTTTTTCAAAGCTCTTTACTCTCAAAATCTGAATTTAATGCCAAGAGGAATTTCTTCTTACCGCGAAGCTGTGGATTTTCTGTCGGGCCTTTCCCAGTTCGGCATCAAGCTGGGTTTGGACACGATCAGGGCGCTTTGCGAATTCCTCGGCGAACCTCAGAAATCCTTCGCATCCGTCCTTGTAGCCGGGACGAACGGCAAGGGCTCCGTCTGCGCATATCTTGGGGCAATTCTCCAGCACGCAGGCTATAAGACAGGTTTATATACATCGCCGCACCTGGTGGATATCAGGGAACGGATCAGGATCGGCGGTCAGTTGATTCCGGAAGACCGGTTCGTTTATTTTATGAATAAAACTCTGCGCGCGGCGGAAGATTTATTTAAACGAAAGAAAATAGACCAGTTTCCAACATATTTCGAGTTCCTCACCGCAATTGCATTCATGTGGTTCAGGGAGGAGAAGATTGACGTCGGCGTCATGGAGATCGGCCTCGGCGGGAGGTTCGACGCGGTGAATGTCATCGAGCCTGTCCTGTCCGTGATAACGGAAATTGATTTTGACCACCGGAAGCATCTCGGCAGGACGCTGACGGCAATCGCGGGCGAAAAAGCCGGGATAATGAGAAGCGGCAGGCCGGTTATTCTGAGCGTCGGTAAAAACAAACCCGGAGCCGTCCTGAAAGCGATTGCCTCCGAGAAAAAGGCTGTTATCCATGATGCCCTGAAAGACATAGTCATCACCGTTCGGGAGATTCCATCCGGCAGCGCAGAAACGAACTCCGGCGTGCCGATAAACCCTGTGCGGAAGCGGATGGAAGAGCAGATTGATCTGATAGATATCGTTTCTCCCAAAAACGAATACAAAGGTCTTATCCCTGCACTTTCCGGAAGGCATCAGTTCGGTAATATCGCCGCGGCGGTCTATGCCTCTGAGAAACTGAATGAAGCGGGTTTTAATATTGAAACCGGGGACATCATCTTCGGTATCGAGAACGCGCATTGGGAGGGACGCCTCGAATGGGTGGACTGGAAAATCCCCCTGCTTCTCGACGGCGGGCATAACCCTTCGGGACTCCGCTCCCTGACCGGTTATATCAAGGCCAAGCTCGCCTCAAAACGCTTTGCCCTGATCTTCGCCTGCAAGACGTCCAAGGATTATAAAAAGATGTGCGAAATATTGTTTCCCCTTGCTCACAAGATTTATCTTCCGAAAATAGATGGGTACCAGTTCGTCGAACCGGTCCTCTTGCGCGACTCGGCATCGAAACTCAACCGTGAAGCCATCATAACCGATAGCCTCGATGACGCTTTTATAAAAGCCGGAGCTGTAAAAGATGCGGATTTTATCCTTGCGGCCGGCTCCCTCCATCTCGTCGGCGAGGTGATCAAATACCTCAATAATTAATGAGTCTCAGACCGGTAATTTAGATTTTGATTCCTGATAGTAAGAGCAGCATTCACGACACCATTGATTTCCGCTGCTGAAATCATGAAGCCAAATACTATTTTCGATTGCAAATGTCCCAGATATCAATAAATTTGGCAGACATACTTAAATTTTATCTTTTTCTCTTGCAAATTTATATTTAAATATATATTATAAATCGAAGTGATTAATATGAAACATCATACTATATGGATGAAAAGCGGTGTATTTGGTATTTATACAGGAGATTTACAACGCGTAAAGGCGATATGTCTTTTTCTCCCAGGCATGACTTCGAACCATCTGGAAAAAGGAGATATATTTGCCCGAACTTCCCAGAAGCTATTAGAAAATAATATTGCATCATTGAGATTTGATTATAGGGGATGTGGAAATTCTGAAGGAAACCACGAGGACTTAACAATATCTTCTATGTGTAATGATGCTTTCAACGTATTTAAATTATTACTAAAAGAACAAGATATTAAAGAAAAACATATTTTTATTATAGGTCGTGGTAATGGAGCATATGTTTTTCTAAAATTAGTGGAAAAGTTTTCAAAATTAATTACAGCAGCTGCATTATGGTCACCTATTGTTAATCTTTATAACACAATCATAGCAGATGGCAATAACAATTATATCGAGATGATAACACAAAAAGGGTATGTTGATATACAAGGTAAAAAAAGCGGCCTTGCTTTTTTTAAGGAAGCAGAAAAGATCGGCCCTGCATATAATTTTATATCAAAATCTAAACTCCCTGATTTAATAATTTTTTATTCTAAAGCAGATAAAATCGTATCAAAAAAGGATATTGATACCTTTATAACCAAATATATCTCCGTTAATGGAAAAGTCGTGTTGAATACAGTTGATAATTTAGGACATAATTTAGATGGAATATCGGTTATGGATAAAATAGTCGAATCCACTATAATATATTTCACTAATAAAATGACATTTAGTAGCTTATGAATATAATTACAATAAAATATATCTTTCTATATCAAGGCGAGATTAATTTATGCAATTCCTTTGAATTATTAAGCAAAATAACATAGGAAAGCTTAAAAATTATTATATATATTTAGAAGGTGTATAATGGATGATGAAAGAGGTACAATTGTATTTTTTATCAAAGAAGCTATTCTTTTAGTTCTTGATTTTTACGAAAAATGGAAAAAAAGTGATGAAAGCAAAGGCGGCAATATTATTGCGTACTTTGAAGCGTGGAAGCCTATAATATCATATTTGGGATATTTTAAGGATATTCATAATTTTTGTGAAGAATATCGGGACACCTACAATAGTTATATTTTTGAAGATATAAGTAATATAGATGTTTTTAAGAATAATTGGGAAAAATATTATAAAAATAAAGTAGCCATTAAAGTAAGTGATTTAAAGGCACGTGAAGAAAAGCTTTACTTAGATAAAAAAGATATTCTTCGAAAAAAAATAAAATCTTCTTCTACGGGTAATTCAATCTTAGCAGATATAGATTTTACAATCACATCAGCTGAAACGGCTAATAGTGCAATGCATGAGTTTATAAAAAATGCTGATCTTATAGATAGTTATTTATCAATCGAATCTCACAAAAATAAAAATGATTGGGAGGAATCTCTTGTAACACAAATAAATCGAGCTCTTTCTCATTCAGATGCAGTTTTGTTAGAGCTAATTGAAGTATTAGAAAAATTATATTCTCTAGTGTTTAAAAAATGATTTATATTGAAGATTTAAGAAAATTAGAAAAAGAGATTATTCGAAAAATCAGTTATAATTTGTATGAAACAGACGAGAATTGTTATAATGAAATTATTAAATTTTTAAAAAAAATACCTTCTACTTACGACGAGATTATAAAAAGCAATGATTTTCGGTGGATTAATAAAGCAATAAATAAATGGGAGTCCTTTCTGAAATCAGAATATCATATAGTAGTAACGACCCCCTTTCCCGAATTAGATACTTTGCCTGAACTGAAAGATGATACTGTTTCAATTGACGAATTCGAAAGTAAAATTGGTTTTTTAAAGAGTGTCTACATCGTGTCAAAGGAAGCACAAGTTCCAACAGGAAAATTGAGAGATGCAGTTATATATAATATTCATAGAGGTACAAAATATACATTTTTAGTTTCAAATGATTGGCCAGTTGAGCTATTGCAAGAATTAAAAGGTGAGTATATCAAAATTGTACAAAAAGAATTAAATAAACATGTGAAATATTCTGAACCCACCGGTGCTCAAATTGAGGAGGCTAATAAATTTATTTTTATTTTTCAGTTAAAGTTTAATTGGAATTATTATCCCCAAATATTTTATATTGTACTTGATGAAAAAAATGAAAAACAGCTCCTTGGGTTACGTGGTACTACTATGAGTAAAACTATAGCAGAGCGTTATAGACCAATTCCATCAAAAGAAGCTGAGCATTGGTATTATTCTTTATTTTCTGATACACCGTCTCTAATACAAGTAGATCAATTTGTTGAAGATCCAGATCAAGTTAGACAAAAAGAGCATCAAACGGAAAATGTATTGGTATACAAAAGGAAGAATGGATAATTATGATCCAAGTTAAGCTATTAAATATATCATTCCAGTATTCAGAGTTCAGTCCATTTATATTTGAGAAATTTTCCTTTGACATTGATTTTAACGAATCAATAGCAATTATTGGTAGTAGTGGCTCAGGAAAAACTACATTATTAAAAATACTTGCCGGACTGGAAAAACCTACTTCCGGACAAATGAAAATGAATTATAAAACATATGGAAATTTCGTTTTTCAATCTCCGGTATTGATGGATTGGCTGAACGTTGAAAACAACATTCTATTTCCTGGTGTTTACATTAATAATAATGATTCGATGTTGGAGGAATTACTGGATGTCTTCGAACTGCACAAAACAAGGAAATATCACCCTAGAGAACTATCGGGAGGTATGAAATCAAGAGTTCAATTAGCCAGAGCACTTTATAAAAAACCCAAGATACTTTTCCTGGATGAAGCTTTTTCAGCATTGGATGAAAGACTAAGAATGCAGCTGAATCTTTTAACAAAATCTCTCAGGCAGAGATATAATTTTTCAATGGTTATGGTGTCTCATTCCATTGAGGAAGCGGTTTTTATGGCAAATCGAGTATTAATACTTCAAACAGGTCATTCTGGTTTTCCAGCTCAAATTGAAGAAATACCTCTTTCTCAGGATTATTCCAGTTGTGATATTAAAATACTTGATAGCGACGTTTTTCGATCAGATGTATCAAAATTACGTAGTAAAATTATGTTAAGAACAAAATAGGAGCAAAATCATGAAAACAAGTAAAATACTCAAATTCATAGCAATAATAATCATTATTGCAGTGCTTTCGTTCATTATTATCCAGCTAACTGGGAATAATAAAACTACTGATCAATTGGATATAACAGTAAGATTGCTTTGGCTTAACCAGGCGCAATTTGCCGGTATTTACAGTGCAGTTGAAGAAGGATTTTATAGAGCGGAAGGGCTCAATGTTTCTATAATTCCCGGAGGCCCAGGCATTAATCCGGTTAGAATGATTGCATCGGGTTCTGAGGAACTAGGAATTTGTTCCGCATCAGACATTATTATCGCACGTGAAAAAAATATTCCCGTAAAAGCATTAGCTGTAATCGTAATTGATAATCCGACTTCATTTTTTGCAAAGAAATCAGCTGGCATAAACAATGTTAAAGATTTTATTGGAAAGAAAGTTGGAGTAAAAATAGGATTCGAACTTGAGTATTACTTGACTGCGATGTTAAAGTTTTCAAATGTTAAAGAAGAACAAATTGAACGGGTTCCGATTCAATTTGATATGACTCCATTCTTTAATGATGAAGTTGATGTCTGGTGCGGATATCGTATAAACGAACCGAACATAGCACGGGAGAAAGGTTTTGATATTGTTGAGATTTTACCTAAAGAATATGGTGTAAATATAGCTGGAGATGTTATATTCACTAGTGAAGAATTTTATCAAAGGAATCCGGAAGCGTGTCGGAAATTTGTTAATTCCACTTATAGGGGATGGATTTTTGCACGTGAAAATATTGTAAAGGCAGTAGAATATACGATGAAATACAATGAAAAAGGTGATAGGAAACATGAGACTGCGATGTTGAAGTCTATTATTCCTTTAATATTTGAAGGCGATAGAACTAGTTTTTCTGATCAAGATGCAAATTTCTGGAAAAAAATGATAGATTTTCTGTATAACAATAAAGTAATAGAGTTTAAAATTAATTCTGCCGATTGTTTTTGGAAGCTACAATGAAACAACTGTCTCTACTGGTTTTCATCCTACTGTGTGTGGTAGTATGGGGAATAATAGTCTATCTGTTTCAAGTTCCAAATTATGTTCTACCATCACCGGAAAATGTCCTGAAAGAGTTTATTAATGATCCTTTCGCATTAACATTGCATTTTTTATTAACATTTTCAGAAGCTGTCCTAGGATTAACTCTTGCATGGGTGTTGGCTTTTGGTTTTTCAATTATACTTTTCATCTTTCCTAAAATAGAAAATCTTATAATGCCAATACTTGTAGGTTTTAAAGCTATACCTCTAATAGCAATCGCTCCATTACTTATATTATGGTTCGGAAATGGTTTTCTATCAAAATGCGTTATGGCTGGAACTATCGCCTTTTTCCCACTTCTTATTAATTACTTGAAAGGCTATCGAGCTTGTAATGATGATGAAATATTGTTTCTTAGAAACCTTGGGTTAAATCGATTTCAAGAATTATGGTCATTCAGATACTATAAGTCGACACCTTTTTGGCTAGCAGGATTAAAAATATCAAGTGTTCTGGCAGCTGTTGGTGCAATAGTAGCTGAATTTTCGGGAGCAAAATCTGGTTTAGGATATTTAGTTATTGTATCTTCGGTTAGAATCGACACTCCGTTACTATTTGTCGGTATAATTTTATCAGCTTTTTGTGGAATCGCTTTATATATTGGAGCAAGTTTAATTGAAAGGTTTTTATTAAAAAAACGTCATATGGAACCTTTATCAGATTAATATCCAATTGATAGAAAGAATAATGTCCTGGTGCACTCCCGAATTCCGGACTGTTTTGCTGCTAGTTTATTTCTTTTAAACAGTAACATATAAAGGCGCAGAGAGTCCCGCATCGTAGCGTTGGGAAGGCCGGGGGCTCGTCTGGATCTGGCTTTCTCCAAGTTAATACTAACACTTAAGATAGACCGGTTTGGGGGAATAGGTCAAAATAGATATGATTCCTAGGGGAGCAATAAAAAAGGCCTCCTTATTCAGGAGGCCGGAAATAAATCGGATTAAGCTTATTCTAATTTGCCGAAAGCCCTCTTCAATGCCAATTCCTGGAGTTGGGCTATGGAAGCCTGGGGGTTCAGGTCCTTGGGGCAGACGTACTGGCAGCTGAAGATTGTATGGCAGCGGAAAGCGCCGTTTTCCGTCGCGGCGATGCGCAGTCTTTCTTCGACGGCGTTATCGCGGCTGTCCTGGATGAACCGGTTCGCTTTCATCATCGCCGCCGGTCCGATGTAATCGGGATTGGTGGCGGAGACGCTGCACGACGCGGTACACGAACCGCAGAGGATGCAGTCAATGAGGACATCCACTTTCTTGCGCTCGTCTTCCGTCTGCACTCTTTCCCTGCTCTTCGGATCCGGATCGCCCGGCATAAGGTACGGCTTGATCTGCCTGTATTTGTTCCAGAAGGCGGTCATATCCACGATCAGGTCTTTGATGATCGGCATATGGCCGAGCGGCCTGATGACGATGGTTCTGCCGAGGCCGGCGATCTGCGTCTCGCAGGCAAGGCGGTATTTTCCACCGATATGTATAGCGCAGGAACCGCAAACACCCTCCCTGCACGAGGAGCGGAACGCTATGCTTCCGTCCATTGTTCTCAGGATGTGGAATAAACCGTCGAGGACGGTCATACCTTTTTTAACTTCGAAAGTGTATTTCTTGAAGCAGGGTTTTTTATCCTTATCCGGATCGAATCGAAATATCTTGAACGTTACCTTTTTACTCATCTCACAATTCCTCTCCGGTTTAATATTTTCTTTCTTTCGGCTCGAAGTGTCCGAGCGTTACTTTTTTCTTCCCGAGTTTGGCGCCATTCGGTGTGTATTCGAACATCGAATGGTGCAGGAACTTCTCATCGTCACGCTTCGGATAATCGTCCCTGAACTGAGAGCCGCGGCTCTCTTTCCGTTCCAGCGCGCCGAGGACAATCGCTTCCGCGATATCAAGGTCCCCTTCGAGTTCGAGATTCCACATCAAATCCTGGTTGAACCTGAGGCTGCTCGTGTGCATAATCTTGATCTGTTTGTAGCGTTCCCGCAGCGCCTGGATTTGCGTATGAGCGGATTTCAGGTCTTTCTCGTTCCGGAAGATGAAAGCGTTCTTTGCCATTGTCTTTTGAAGCTCTTCGCGGATGGGAGCGGGGTCTTCTTTACCTTTCGAATGGAAGAGATTATCTATCTTTCCGATAACCTCTTTCTTCGCTCCTTCCAGAGTCTTGCCGACATCTCCGGTCTTGCCGCCCTTGTCAATATATTCGACAGCGGATTCCCCGGCGATGGCGCCGAAGACAATCGTTTCGAGCAGCGAATTGCCGCCGAGCCTGTTCGCGCCGTGTACCGAGACGCAGGCGCACTCACCGGCGGCGTATAAGCCTTCGGTTTCGGTCGCGGCGTTCTTGTCGGTATCAATGCCGCCCATCGTGTAATGATGTCCGGGCTGAACCGGGATCGGCTGCGTGATCGGATCAACGCCGACGAAGTTCATCGCGATATCGCGGATTCCCGGCAACTTGCTCATTATTTTTTCCATTCCGAGGTGACGGAGGTCGAGATAGACGTAATCCTCGCCGTTGATTCCCCTGCCCGCGATTACTTCACGCCAGATATTGCGGCTGACGATATCCCTCGGCGCGATCTCCATCGCGACTGCCGAATCGGGATAATTCTTGAGGAATCTTTCGCCCTTGTCGTTCACGAGGTAGCCGCCTTCGCCGCGGCATCCTTCCGTCATAAGGCAGTTGTTGCCTTTCAGAGTCGTCGGATGGAACTGGACGAACTCCATATCCTTCAGCTGGACGCCTGCCCAATATGCGAGCGACATCCCCATGCCGGTATTTGTCAGTGCGTTGGACGTGTTTGAATAAATCCTTCCGATGCCGCCGGTCGCCATAATAACAGCGTCAGCTTTGAATGTTTCCAATTGGCCGTCTTTGAGGTTCCATGCGACCGCGCCGACTACTTTCTTCTTTTCGATAACGAGTTTGAGAACGATCCATTCATCATAAATGACCATTTCCTCGCGCATCGAGGTTTGCATATACTTGCATATCTGTTCCCAAAGCGTCTGGATTAGGTACATACCAGTCCTGTCGGCGGCATAGCAGGTTCTTGGAAAACCGGCGCCGCCGAACGGTCTCTGGGCGATCTTGCCTTCAATGGTTCTGCTGAACGGGCAGCCCCAGTTTTCCATCTCATAAATTCTTTTCGGGGCGGCTTCGAGGAATTTTACGACCGCATCCTGATCGGCAAGGTAATCGCTTCCCTTGATTGTATCGAACGCATGGCGCATCGGGCTGTCGGTTCCTCCGCGTTCATTGTTGCCGAGAGCGGCGTTGATCCCGCCCTGGGCCGAAACGGAATGCGAACGAACCGGATGAACTTTAGAGAGCAAACCGACCTTGATGTTGTTCTGGTTGCATGCAATCGCGGCCCTCATTCCGGCTAACCCGCCTCCTATCACTAAAACCTGATGGTATTTCATACTATCTCCTTCAAATAATTACAGTTTGGTTGCCAAGGCATCGTGGCCGGTTGCGCCGGTTATATAGGGCCAATAAAGTATCAAGGCTCCGATAAACAGGGCAATCGAAAGAATAAACACAAAGAAGGTCAGCACACCCTGAGCTCTTGTCATCTTGCAGAAATCCACGAGGAGAATGCGGATTCCGTTGAACATATGAAATCCAACAGCCGTGATCAGGAGAACTTCAAGCGCTTTCAGCAGCGGTGTGTCCATCGCATTCAGAACTCTCGTGTATGCCTCCTGGCCGAAGATAAGCGCGATGCTGTTGATGAAGATATGTAATGGAAGGTAAAGAATGATAACAAGCCCCGTGAGCCTGTTAATGAAAAAGGACCACTGGCCAAAGTGCCGATTGATATAGCTGTCCTTGAGACAATCCGAAGTTTTTGCTATAAATCCCATATTCTACTCCTTTAAACCGATAAGGCTCTAAGGGCAATCAAGCCATAGGCTGAAAAAATCACAACGAAGAAAACAACAACCCATCCGAGAAATTTTCTGAAAGTACCCTTCGGGTTATAATCCAGGTAAACCGACCATAGACCGCCGAACCCATGTATAAGCGCGGTGATCAGAAGGATAGAATCGAAAATCACCCAAAATAGATGCTGAGTCCTGCTATTGACAACGCCGAAGCTCAAAGGCTCACCCGTTAGATGGGTTACAGCGAAATGCAGAAATAGTCCGAATACCAGGATGAAAGCGGTGAGCCTTTGCCAGAACCACAGCCTGAAGCCTGTCTTTTGTGCCGGCTGCATAAAAATACCTCCTTCTTTGGTTTTTAATTAAAGATAAGTAGTAGCCATAATGTTAATAGCAATGCTAAAAGGTTTGTCCCGTTACATTATCATTCATAACGCACTGCACGATTGAATATAGCAGGCAAGATTATTTTTTTCAAAGATTTTTATATTTCTGCTGTTATAATAATATGTGAAGATGTGTTCAGGGGAAGTCACGTTTTTGTTTTAAATTGATTTTTACTGAAAAAAAATGGAAGATTGGAATAAGGCAGGTTTTTTTTGAAGGAAGACAGCTCAATCAGAATTCTTCACGTTGACGATAATGAAGATTATCTAAATCTGCTCGAAGTTCGGCTCCCGCTGGAAGATAAATCTATTTTTATCGAGAAAGCGAAGTCCGGGAAGATCGCGCTGAATCTGCTTTCGAAGGAAAACTTTGACTGTGTGCTTGTGGATTATGATATGCCTGGAATGAACGGGCTGGAATTATTGAAAGCCGCAAAAGACAAACATTTGCTAATTCCATTCATCTTCCTTACAGGGCAGGGAAACGAGGAGGTAGCCGCTCAGACGTTCCGTCTCGGCGCGGATGACTATTTCACGAAAGACACCACGTTTGCTCATTTTCTGCGGCTCGTTAACTCCATCAAACAAAATATTGCAAAATATCACCATATTAAAAGCGCGCAATCAGCCGCCGAAGTTCTTTTGAAACGTGAACAGCAGTTGAAATCTCTTGTCTCCTCGATGGATGAATTGATTTTATTGGCAAATAACTATGGGGTTATATTTGAATTCTTCAGGCCGGTAGAGGGGTATAAAACATTCAAGAAAAATGACGATCTGCTTGGGAAGAAGCTGGTAGATATTTTGCCCGATAAGATGACGCCGATCATTGAAGAAGCACTCGCACAAATTAAAATAGATTGGGAAGGGAAGGAATTCGAATATTCAATTGAACCTGACAATGATACTCACTGGCATCGGATAAAGATACTACCGTTTCTCGACATATTGGGAAATATCACTGATTATCTGATACTGATTCAGGATATCAGTGATAGAATGGCGAACCGAAGGAAGTTAATCGAATCCGAAAAAAGATTAAGATTCATTCTCGAAAATACATTCGATTATATCTATCAGATTGATGTCAGAACCGGTAAATATGATTTTATAAGCCCAAAGGCAGCCGATATCATTGGTATTCCTCTCGATGTTATTATGAATACACCGAATTTTGGAAGGAATATCATTTTACCGGAAGATAGAGATAAAATCATTCTGGTGGACAAAATGAGAGAGAGAAATCCCGAGAAAGAAAACCTCATTTCGTACAGAATGTATACCGCAAACAATGAAACAAAATATTTCGAACAAAGGAGCAGAGTTATCCTTGTCGACGGCGAACCCCGGTATGTCATAGGCGTATTCAGGGATATCACTGAAGCTGAAAGGACTGATAACTTCAATAAAAGACTGGAAGCGGTTTATAGAGAATTTTTCACTGAATCAGCTGATGCGGTAATCTTGATTGCCGACAACAAGGGTAACATTATGGATGTAGTCGGCGAAATTGCTTTCAAGAAGACATACGGTTTTCCCGATCTTATGTTCAAAGATAAAAACCTGAAGGATTTTCTGGATAAACAGTACTATTTGGACAATCGAAATAAAATACTGATGAATTTCAAAGAAGGTTTGTATTTTGACGCATATTTTCTGATGGAATCTCCGAAAAAAAATTTCTATTTATATGCTAAAGCAATCGCGATCAATGACTTCACAGGTAATATCGAAAGAATTATAATTTTGTTACGAGATGTTACGGATAAATGGGACTCGAACCAGCCGCCGCCTGAATTTAGAATCTTTTTTGCATAAGCGATTGTCTCTTCTCTTATAATTTAAAAGAATGTTTCAAAAAGATTATATTTTAGCTATAAATCCCTGGATATACGACTTCACGGCGTATGACCTTTGGATGAAACCTTACGGCTTGCTGTCAACCGCAGGCTTTCTGAAGGCTTACGGGTACAGCGTTCATTTGCTGGATTGCCTCGACAGGAAACACCCTCTTCTCAACAGCTATTTCCCGAGAATTCCGAAACTGGAATCCGATGGCCGAGGCAAGTTCGTTAGAGAAATTATCCCGAAACCAAAGGTATTAAGAGGCGTCTTACGCCGTTTTAAAAGATATGGCATCCCTTATCTGTTAGTGGAAGAATATCTTGGTAAAATGCCCCGGCCCTCCGCCGTGTTGATCACCTCACAGATGACTTACTGGTATCCTGCCGTCAGGGATATGGCGGAACTTGTCAGGAAGATATTTCAGGGAGTGCCTCTGATTTTAGGAGGAATCTATCCTTCTCTATATCCGGAAGATGCTGTTGCGCGGATTGCGCCTGATTTTATCTGCACCAATGATGACCTATTCGGTCTGCTGAGGTTTATAGACTCGATATTTAAAAAAAATAGAACTTTGCCGAACGGCTGCCCTGATTTCACTGAATGGAACAATCCTGATTATTCTTTGATCGAGGATAAAACCGCTCTGCCGATACTCACATCGGTTGGCTGTCCGTATGCGTGTCCGTTTTGTATGACCAATCAAAGATGGGGGGGCTTCCGGTTTATGCCTCCCGAAATGATGGCGGAGAGAATCCTGAGATTGCACGAGGAGTATCAGGTCCGGCATTTTGCTTTTTATGATGACGCGCTGCTTTGCAGGAAAAAGGAGAACATCTTCAGGATATTTCAGGAAGTGATCAGCGCTCATGCCGACTTATTTTTTCATGCGCCTAACGGTCTCTTTCCGCGAGATATGGATAAGGAAACTTCCTCCTTGTTCAGAAGCGCAGGCTTCCGGACGATCAGGCTCAGCTACGAATCCAGCTCTGAGATGCTCCAGAAGAAAATGAAAAAGGTCTCGTGCAGGGATTTGGTATCGGCGCTTGATAACCTTGAATCGGAGGGTTACGTGCGAAAACAGATAGAAGTCTATCTTATCGCCGGACTGCCCGATCAGCAACCTGCTGACATAATGGAAAGTATGAAGTTTATAAACGATAATGGTGCCAGGATTCACCTCGCGTATTATTCTCCCATACCAGGCACTCAGTCGGGCGATGAAACAATCTCGAAGTATTTCCCAAAGGATTATGATCCGTTGCTTACCAACAAGTTCGCCTTCACGCAGTGGCATCCTAAGATCGGTTGGGATGAGTTCGAATACCTGCGAAGGGTGAAGAGAGAGCTCAACAATTCGTTGTAAATAGCCGGAAGGGGGTGTCGCGTTTCTGCAAGCCTATTTTTTTGATTTCCTATCGCTTGGTCTTTGTAAGTTTCTTTGTTACCATTCGAGTTCTTTCCGAGAGAAATGACAATGAAATGGAACCGAAAAGCCGGTAAAAGACGATTTTCCCAGGTTTTCCTGATTGACGGCTCTGTGCTCAGACGGATTGCGGGATATGTAAAATGCGAGCCGGATGACCATATAATTGAAATAGGACCAGGCCGCGGGGCTTTAACTTCTTATCTGCTGAAGAAAAGCTCAAGTGTGACCGCAATCGAGATTGATTCAGAACTTATTCATTATCTTCAGGAAAAATTTCAGGAAGAAGTCAGGCTGAAGCTCGTCAACGAAGACATTCTTAAAGTTGATATCGAGAGAATTATCAACGAAATCGATAAATCCAGGACGATTTGGTTCTGCGGCAATCTGCCCTATGATATCGGAACAGCAATACTGTTTCGGCTAACGCCTTACAGGTTAAGGTTTGAATCAGCGGTTTTCATGCTCCAGCGCGAGGTTGTGGACAGGATCGTCAGCAGTCCCGGCAGCAGTCAATATGGTTTCATCTCCGCATACATTGACTATTTTTTCGAAAAAAGAAAGCTATTCAACGTATCACCAAAATCTTTTCGCCCGTCTCCCGCGGTCCATTCGACCGTTATCGAGCTCAAAGGAAAGGAGACAGGTGATTCTCCAGAATTCGAGGAAATGCTCGTTGATCTGCTAAAGATTAGTTTTGCGCATAAGAGAAAGACTCTGTTCAATAACCTTTCATCTTCCGGAAGAATCAAGGCGAACCGCGAGGAGCTGGTAAAATTGCTGAATGAAACGGGTATAGAATCTCTGAAGAGAGCGGAAGAACTCGATCTGGACATCTTTAAAAAATTGAGTAAGGAATTGATAAAGCAGGATATTTTTAGTTAATCTTGTTTTTTTTGGTAAAAATTGGCAGAAAGGGATTATATTTAATAGCAGAAAGGAGCCTGATATGGCTGAATGGTTCGAAAAAATCTTTGATAATGATTATATAAGGGCTTATGCGCAGCAAAACAAGAGCACGGTTGAGGACGTGGATGGCATCATAGAATTGCTATCCCCCGAAAAGAATATGAAGATATTGGACCTCTGCAGCGGTTACGGGCGGCACAGCCTTGAGCTGGCAAGACGTGGCTACAACATCATCGGCTATGATCTCAGTGTGGAATTCCTTAATCATGCCAAAAAGAAGGCGGAAGAAGAGAACCTCAAAGTTAATTTCGTTCATGGGGATGTGCGTGAATTGGATTATAAAGAGGAATTCGATATAGTCCTGAATTTGTATACATCTTTCGGATATTTCAGCCATGATGAAAACCAGGAGGTGATCGGATCCATTGCCCGGGCTCTCGTTCCGAACGGAAGGTTCTTGATAGAAGCGTTGTGCTTCAGCGGTTTAATAAGGCGAGCTGATCCGGAACAACCAGCATCTGTTTTCGAGGGTGAGGATGTGATTATTATGGATACCCGGCGATGGGACCTTGAGCAAAATATTATGAATGTCAGCCGGAAATTATTTTTTGCGGACGGGAGCAGGAAGGAATATAGCTTCGCGCTTCGGGTTTACACGTTGGCGGAAATGCTAAGGATGATACAGAAGGCTGGGCTCAGGCTTGTTGACTACTTCGGCAACCTGAAAGGGAACGCATACGACTATCAATCCACCCATTATGTGATCATTGCCGAGAAAGCTTTTTAAAAAACATTTAATCAGCCTTATAGTCTTTTCGGAAAATGGGAAAAAACCAAAAGGAAAACTTTCTGTTCCATCTGCGCAAGCAGGACAGGATGCTGCTTGACGTGTTCGTCTATACGTCTCCTAATCTATACGTCGAGGAATCCGCTCTCCAGCAGTTGAAAAACGCCGCTTCCATTCCCTCGACCGTTCATTTAAGCGCAACCCCTGATATTCATCAGGGATACGGCGTCCCCATCGGAACGGTTCTCGGGACAACGGACGTCGTTGTGCCCGCTGCAGTGGGGTATGACATCAACTGCGGAATGAGGATGATTACCACCGGGATGGACGCCGAAGGCTTCCGCCTGAATGAGCTCGCCCAAAGGGTGAGGCAGGCGGTTCCGCTCGGAGAGGGAAAACGCAATTTAATCCTTGGGAAAAGCGATTTCGTGTCCGTCGCTGAACGAGGGATTCGCGGTTTGCATAACGTCAGGAAATCTGGCAACAGGGTGTGGGAGGCATGGGATGATTCTGAAATAGAAATAGAGGCAGGCCGTATCGAGGACAGCGGATCGCTTAAAGGAGAAGTTTCCGCGGTCTCGAGCATAGCCATCGAAAGAGGGCTTTCACAACTTGCAACTCTCGGCGGCGGAAACCATTTTATTGAAATCCAGAGAATCGAGGAATTATATGACAATGATATTGCTCGGGAATTCGGACTTAAACCAGGGCAAATAACGATTATGATCCATACCGGGTCTCGCGGCTTCGGTCACCAGATCGGCGGTGATTATATGAAGATTGCGAACAGGAAAACTGAATCCAGGGGCTCGGATCTTTCGGGAAAGGGGCTGGGCTATTTATATCTTTCCGACAAAGAAGGCTGGGATTATATCAAGGCGATGAACTGCGGCGCTAATTTTGCCTTTGCGAACCGTTTTCTCCTGAACCTCCTGGTAAAGGCTGTGATGCACGAATTATATCCTGATGCGAAGCTCAGGCTCCTTTATGATGTGCCGCACAACATTCTTAAAATAGAAAAACACATTAACCGGGAGTTGTATGTCCATCGAAAGGGGGCTACTCGTGCCTTCGGATGTAGAAAAATGCCCGGAACGGAGTTCACAGTAACAGGTCAGCCGGTATTGATCCCAGGTTCAATGGGGACTTCGAGCTATGTCCTCGCCGGAGTAAATGATAACGAAGCGTCATTATGTTCCGTGAATCATGGCGCAGGCAGGGTGATGTCCAGAACAGCGGCAATAGGCAAATCGCGGCACGGCAAGGTTGTGCGCCCGGCGGAGATTACCGACGACGAATTCAAGCGCTCGATGAAGGGAATACTATTATTCGCCGAAGATATGAAAACCATAAAAGAAGAAGCTCCCCAGGCGTACAAAGATATTGACGAAGTCATTAAGGTCGTAACTGAAGCGGGCCTCGCTCGGAAGATTGCCCGGGTCAGACCTCTTGCAGTTCTTAAAGGATAGCCGGTTTTTCTCTCTATGGTTTAACCGCAAACTATTTTCCTTCTTTTCATTCCGTTCTACTTTCGTTTATAATCTGCCATAGATTAATAGGTGATTGATTTGATAAAACTTGAAAATGTTACGAAAAAATACGGCGATGTCCTGGCGCTGGACAAATTGAATCTGAATATCGGGGAAGGGGAATTTTACGGTTTCCTAGGCCCGAACGGAGCTGGAAAGACCACGACCATAAAGATAATCACCGGCCTCCTCGAAGCAGACAGCGGAAACGTGACGGTAGACGGCATTAACATCAAAGATGACCCGATCGAAATCAAACGCAGGTTGGGCTTTATACCGGATAATCCTTTTTTATATGAAAAACTGACAGCGCGGGAATATCTCCGTTTCATCGGCAAGATATACGGCCTCGATGACAAGTTCATCGAAGAGAGATCGAAATATTATCTCGATCTTTTCAACCTTGCCGATTGGGGAAACGACCTGATCGAGAGTTTCAGTCACGGAATGCGCCAGAAGACCGCCGTGGCGGGAGCGCTGATTCATAAACCTCGCGTCATTATCGTGGATGAACCGATGGTCGGCCTGGACCCGAAGGGCATCATTCTTGTAAAAAATATTTTTTCGCGGCTCGCTTCCGAGGAAAAAGTGACAATCTTTATGTCCACTCATACTCTGTCCATCGCCGGAGAGATATGCACCCGGATCGGCATCATCCATAAAGGCAAGCTCATCGCCGAGGGAACCGCCGGTGAACTTCAAAAAGAAGCTAAATCGAAGCAGAGAAATCTTGAAGATATTTTTATGATCCTTACTGATGAAGTATCTTCCACCGAGCTGGCGCTGAAGCAGGTTTAGGAACGGTTTTTCTCGTGCACGATTAGAAAATAATTCAAAATGATATTATAATATTCCTATCTTTAAATGGGAGCTGAATATGAGTGCATTAAAAACCTTATCTAAAGCGACAGCTTTAGTTTGTTTTGTATTGTTTTTTGCCTCGGTGCTGTTTTCTGCGCCGGGATCGAAGGTTGTTCCGAAACCAGAGGAGTCTTTCGGTTTCAAACCTGGAACTGACCGTATGCTGGTGAACTATGAAGAGCTCGTAGCATACCTTCTAAAGGTGGAAGAGGCTTCCGGGCGGGTAAAGCTCGTTGATATCGGCAAAACCCCTCTGGGTAGAACGATGTATGTCGTTTTCGTTTCTTCCGAGGAGAATATCAGGAATCTCGATGTTTTAAAGCAGATAAATAAAAAATTGGCGCTTGATGCGAATATCCCGAATTCCGAAAGACAATCACTGATTGAAAACGGCAGGGTTTTCTGTTTTGCGACCCTTTCCATGCATTCCGAGGAAGTAGGTCCGAGCCAGGCTTTGCCGCTGATAGTGTATGATCTTGCTACGACCGAAGACCCAGGCATCAAGGGATATTTGCAGAATACGGTTTATATGGCAACGGCATGCCACAACCCCGACGGGATGGCGATGGTTGTGGATTATTACAAGAAGATGAAGGGGACGAAATACGAGGGAGAATCTTTGCCGGGTGTTTATCATAAGTATGTAGGCCACGACAACAACCGCGATTTCCTCAGCCTCACCCAATCCGACACAAAAGCAATTGCAGCGGTTTACAACAAGGAATGGTTTCCGCAGGTGATGGTCGAAAAACACCAGATGGGCTCAAGCGGTCCCAGGTATTTTGTGCCTCCGCCGCACGATCCGATTGCCGAAGTTGTGGATGAGGGGCTATGGAACTGGATAGGCCTCTTCGGCACCAACATGGTGAAGGATATGAACCATGTCGGTCTCTATGGTGTAACCCAGGAGTATATCTTTGATGAATATTGGCTTGGTTCCACTGAAACATCAATCTGGAAGAATATCATCGGTTTCCTCACTGAAGCGGCGAGCGCGCGGGTGGCAACGCCGTTATTCGTCGAGGATAACGAACTCCGCGCAGGCGGAAAAGGTCTGGCGGAATACAAGAAAAGCATAAAAATGACAAGGCCGTGGCCCGGCGGCTGGTGGGGAATAAAGGATCTCATTGATCTGGAGTATTATTCCACTATTTCCATGATCAAAACCTGTTCCATATACAAGGATGAAATACTTCAATTCAGAAATGACATCTGCCGCAAAGAGGTCGAACTGGGCAAGACCAGGGCGCCCTTTTATTTCATTCTGCCTCAAGCACAGCATGATCGAAGCGAGCTAGTGAATCTCGTGAATCTTCTTATGGAACACGGGGTCTTTGTTTACAAGACGACTGCCCCAACGACAATTGATGGATTGAGAATCGAGGAAGGAGATATCGTCGTTCCCCTGGCTCAACCTTACAGGGCATTTTTGATAGAGGCAATGGAAAAGCAGAAATATCCCGTCCGCCGTTTTACTCCTGGCGGCGAGGTTATGCGGCCTTATGATGTCGCGAGTTGGTCATTACCCCTTCATATGGGAGTTAAAAGCAATCCGCTGAATACCAAATCCCCGGATTTGGAATCGCTGCTGGATAAGATAAATGGAACATTCACCCTGAAGAAAGATTCGGCTGAATCTTTCAAAGCCGCTTTTTTCACCGTAAACGACAATGAAAGCTTTAAAGCTGCATTCCTGGCATCACAGATCGGATTGAAGGTCGAGCGTACGCTTGGCGCGGCAAGCATAGACGGCAATGAGTACCCGAAAGGTAGTTTCATCGTTCATTGTTCCGATGCGGAAAGAGCGAAGGGGAAGAGGCTTCTTGCCGAGATAAAAGTGGCGCCGGCTTTATTAAACGAAAAGCTGTCTGTGGACTCTCAGCCTCTTATTGTCCCGAGAATTGCGTTGGTTGAAAGCTATTTCCATGATATGGACGCCGGCTGGACGAGGTATTTGTTTGACTATTATTACATTCCTTATACCGTGGTCCGGCCCGGAGATTTTGAAAAAACCGATTTCGTTAAGAATTTCGATCTCGTGATCTTTCCTGACCAGGAAAAGTCCGTACTGATGGATGGGAAATATAAATCTTACTGGGATTCGCGCATCTACTTGTCGGAGTATCCTCCGGAGTATTCACAGGGTATCGGCAAGAAGGGGATGGACCGGCTGATGACATTCCTCGATCAGGGAGGAATGATCGTTTCCTGGGGCAATTCGACGGCGCTGTTTATGGAGAATCTTGAGATTCCCTTGACTGGAGATAAGAAAGAGGAATTTAAACTGCCGATAGACGACATCTCCGAGAAATTAACGAAAAAAGGATTCAATTGTCCCGGATCGCTGGTCGAGGTATTGCTCACGGAAAATCACCCTCTCACTCTGGGTATGTGTGGAAAAACAGGAGTTTTCTTCAACGGTAATCCGGTATTCGCGACATCCATTCCAGGTTTGGATACGGATCGAAGGGTCATCGGGAAGTTCCCTAAAGAGGACATTTTGATGAGCGGATATTGCGAAAACGAAAATGAGCTTGCTGATAAATCAGCAATGGTCTGGCTGAAAAAAGGCAGGGGGCAGCTGGTGCTGTTCGCGTTTGCGCCTCAGTTCAGGGCTTCCACCCAGGCTACCTACAAACTGCTGTTCAATTCATTGCTTATGCCGAAGATCAAATAGTCTGATCCGTATAATATTTTTTAGGGCGGCGATGAGCCGCCCTTTTTTCTTGCGCAATGCTTGTCCTGCGTAATATATGAAAGCTTTGTAATACCCTTTTATTCCTTCCTGTCATGACGGACTTGTCCGCTTCGCGCTTGACGTGGGGATCCGGCATCTTCTCCACCCCACCCCCCTCATTGAGGGGGGCGCAGGCTGTGTCGTAATATAAGATTGTCATTCCCTGGGATACTTCGGAGGGAAGGCGACAGGGAATCTTCATTTTAGAATCAAGCACTTATGAAAATTCAAAAATCACAAATATCATGATATTTGAATTTCGACACAGCCTGGGAGTACCATCACTGAGGGGGGCCGCAGGGAGGAGCTGTCTTTCCCTCAGATAAGGAATGCTATCCATTTCCAGCTCTTCGGCCGGAATGACACAATGAAGGTTATACAAAGCTCTCTATATTTCTATTTCGATGGAACTTTTTTGGCATATTGATTTCCAATATTATGTTATATACGATGGTTTAAAAAGTGAGGTCAATCCGGATGAAAAAAGAAAATCTGAAAGAAAAATTCAACCCGATGCAGTACGTTTCGAGAAAAAGGAATAAACTGCTGATCATTGCAATATCCGTCATGACAGTAGTAGCTCTGCTATATCTGTTCGCCTCCCCGAAGGTGTACGAACGGGCGTTACCAAAATTATCCAATGCATATATTGTATTAAGAGAAGAAAATGAGAAGACCGCTTTCAATAAGTCCCGAACGGCCGTGATTGGCGAGAATATCATTATGTTTGCGGTCATCGAGGGCAAGGAGTTGTTCTTAAAAGAAACAACGTTCTTTTCCCAAATCAAAGATATAGTTATTGATGATAATAAGCTTCCTGATAACCGGGTCGAGAAATGGGACAGGTTCTGGAAGGAATTGAAGGTTGGCTGGATAAAGATCGAGCCGTTGTTTCCCCGTTTCAACGGCAAAGGTGAAACCGATTTGAGTTTTATCAAGTATAAATATCGTTGGCGCTTTGACGGGCTTTATTATTGGGCTCTCCCTGCAGATGCCAAGCCGGTCTCGATTATAGAATATGAGGTTGAGCAAGTACGCACAAAACATCGAAAAGCCTTCACAGACCCGAAGAAATATCCCGGGACAATGTATTTCAGGATTTACGCGTACATTCACAGCGATGACGATACTATGAATCCATTGCGCGAAGCCAAGTCCCCTGGTGTTGAAACGGCCGGTCCTATGGGATTGAGCCAGAAAGTAATACGGGTGACCTTTATTGAGGATAAATCGTTCAGGGGATTGTGCACCGGCTATTTCAACGTTCCTTATGTCGAAGGCAACGAAGAGCTGGTTTTGAAAACCAATGCCACAGAGCATTTCATCGCTGTGAGCAACCGGTCATACATATTCGAATCCGCAATCCAGGCTGGCTTTAATCTCGATGAAAAATCGACACGAGGACTTCGTGAGGCCTGCGAAGTTGTTTATAAGGATTTGTATCTCGCTTCGAGCAACTACATATACCCGTTCGGTAAAGCTGGGGAGATGCTGCCTTTCGGCAAGAATGGAGTCCGATCCGGAGATATCATTGTCTGGGGAGCTGAACGAAATATGGCGGTTCTGTATTCGGACGGCGGACTCGACGCAAAGATTGACAGTCATTTCGACGGGACCGATGTTGTTATCGCAGCGGGCAAGGATGGTGTGGGTAAAGACTATCTTGCCAATATCGTTGACGACAAATTCGAGGTGTGGCGCCTTACAAAGAAAAAAGTGAATGACTGAAAAAATCGGTTTTACATCCACGGTTCCGGTGGAGGTAATTCTTGCCGCCGGTTATACGCCGGTGGACCTTAATAATATCTTTATCAATTCCAGCGATCCTCTTCATTCTGTTCTCGAAGCCGAAAGAAAGGGATTCCCACGGAATTTATGCGCATGGATAAAAGGCATATATACTGCCGCAAAGGAGTATGGTATAGGGCGCATTATCTGCATCGGCGAGGGGGATTGCGCCAGCTCCGTCTCGATGTGCGAGGTTGCGCAAAAAGAAGGGATCGAAATCATACCGTTTTCATATCCTGCTCGCAGAGAACCTGGAGAGCTTGAATATGAAATAGAGCACCTCGCCGAACGATTGGGAACATCTTTGAAAGAAGCCGAAAATGTCAGGATAAAATTATCCGCTGTGCGCGCCAAACTCCGCAAACTGGACGAACTGACCTGGAAGGAAAGGAAAGTTAGCGGCGCGGAAAATCATTATTGGCTTGTGAGCTCAAGCGATTTCAACGGAGACCCTATACAATTTGAAAAGGAACTGGATGCTTTCCTCTCCTCGGCGGGAAAAAGAGACAGGCCGGATTTTAAGCCTATCGCATACATCGGGGTTCCACCGATTATCAAAGACCTCTATTCCTTCCTGAACGAGTTGGGAGTGGATGCCGTATATAATGAAACGCAGCGGCAGTTCGCATTCGTATCGCCTTCAGATACGCTGGTTGAACAATATTCCAAGTATACATATCCTTACGGTATCACATTCAGGCTTGAAAATGATATTTTGCCGGAGATAGAGAAAAGAGGCTGTATCGGCGCCATACACTACGTCCAGTCCTTCTGCCACCGGCAGATCGAGGATATAATCCTGCGGGAGAGGCTCGATATCCCGTTGCTGACGCTGGAGATGGACAAACCTGGAGTGCTTGATAACCGTAGCAAGATCCGCCTGGAAGCCTTCACGGAGATGCTGTAGTTGGGACTTATCTATCCGCAAATTTATGAAAGGCTTTTATCTTCTTTCGGCTCGCAGGGATGGTGGCCGGCGGATTCGAAATTCGAAATAATGATAGGCGCCATACTGACCCAGAATACAGCCTGGTCGAATGTCGTCAAAGCGCTCGATAATATAAAAAAAGCAGACGGCCTCTCTTTAGATTTTCTTCGAGATATCGAAAGCGGTTCATTGGCGGAACTCATCCGCCCCGCGGGTTATTTCAACCAGAAGACAAGATACTTAAAGGATTTCGTGAGATTCCTGACGGAACGATGCGGTGGGGATTTGGATAAATTATATTTGCTCGATATGGACGTCCTTAGAAATGCTCTTCTCTCCGTCAGGGGTATCGGTCCAGAAACGGCGGATGACATTATCCTTTACGCGGCGGAGAAGCCAATTTTTGTTATTGATGCATACACTAAAAGGATTATGAGCAGGCATCTCATCTGCAATCCGGACATCGGCTATGAGGAACTTCAACAGATTATAGAATGTGAAGTCCCAAAAGATGTTGAAATATTCAAGGATTATCACGGTCTCCTTGTAACATTGGCGAAAAAGAACTGCTTCAAGAAAAATCCCGATTGCGGGTCATGTCCGCTTAACATATACGAGAGATCAATTACTTAATATTCCAGCCAAACTAGCTTTGCAGCTGACCAAACATCTGGATCAGATCAAGTGATTTTAAATTCCTTTGCTGTCCTGTTAGCAGATTGAAAACGATCACTTGGAATAGAGAAGAATGAGGAATCTGCTTTGCTATTGGTCTTCAGCATGAATAATCTTATGCTTTCCCTTATGAAACGTCAGATTGCTTCGAAATATGAACAAGAATTTCAATTTTTTCAAGTAATATGTTATAGAATGCAATGAGGGCTGTTTTTCAGCTCCGTTTTTTGATATGGTTTTTTAAATTTATGATCGTTGCAATTGTGATTCGAAAGGATCATTATTATGGATTTGCTTTTTTTAGGAATCGTAGTCGGTTTTACAATCTCTTTGCCCCCTGGGCCCGTGGCTTTTGAGGTGATTAAGAGGGGCCTTAGCAGAGGGTTCATACCTGCTTTCCCTCTCGGAATAGGAGCGGCTTTAGCAGACCTTTTTTATGCAAGCCTTGTCTATTTCGGGGCAATGAAATTACTTGATCAAAATCCTCATTTCAGGACGGGTATCTATCTGGTTGGCGCCTTATTATTGATCGGTGTGGCGATCAGGGGTTTTTGGCATATCAGAAAGGGATTACATCCGATGCCGATTTCCAGAGCGGATACTACAACGACGACACTATTGCCGAGAGACGCCAGTAGAAAGAAAAAAATCAGCTATCATATTTTTCATTTTGTAAAACGCATTATCCTCGGCTTTACGATGGCTCTTTTCAATCCTTCCGGCTTCCTGTTTTTTATAACCTTATTTCCTCCCATATTTGCAAAGATATTGAATTCTGATAACAGGAGCTATGCATATCTCTTCGTCATCGGTTTCGCTCTCGGAGTCATCATATTGTTCACTCTTGAAGCGATGTTTACCAGCATTTTCAAGAAGCTGCTGAGCGAGGAAATTTTTAGAAAAATTGGAATTATTTTGAATATTGTTCTTCTGATCTGCGCGGCATATTTTTTAATTATGTTTATTGACAGAATTACGTAGTCTGCGGCCGCTAATCATTTATTCTTATTCTTCAGACCTCTAAAAAAACTTTTGACTTCAAGTTTTCAGAGCTTGTATAATGGCCTCCCTGTGATTTGATGCTTGATTGAAAGCAGCATCCCTGGTTTTATTGGTTGTATATCAACCGATATGCTTAAAGGATTCGCTGTTATTGTTAAGGGTAATTATGTGGGTTTATCCTTTGACAGCAATGCTTGCATCTACAAATCAATTAAACTAAAAGGAGTTGGAATGGGAAGCAGTTACTTAAACGATTTTATGGATATGATCAAAGCCAAAAACCCGGCAGAACCGGAGTTTCATCAGGCTGTTTTCGAGGTAGCGCAATCGTTGATGCCCGTACTTGATAAGCGTCCTGAGTACAAGAAGGCGAAAATCCTGGAAAGAATAGCAGAACCGGAACGTGTAATTATATTCCGTGTTCCCTGGGCAGACGACAAGGGTGAAGTTCATGTGAACCGCGGTTTCCGTATTGAGATGAACAGCGCTATTGGTCCCTACAAGGGCGGCCTTCGGTTGCATCCCAGCGTTAACCTTGGCATCCTGAAGTTCCTCGCCTTCGAGCAGGTATTCAAGAACGCCCTTACAACCCTTCCAATGGGCGGCGGCAAGGGTGGTTCTGATTTCGATCCCAAAGGCAAATCCGATAACGACGTGATGAGATTCTGTTATAACTTTATGTCGGAACTTTTCCGTCATATCGGTCCCGATACAGACGTTCCGGCAGGAGACATCGGAGTCGGCGGACGTGAAATCGGTTATATGTTCGCTATGTATAAAAAACTGCGCAACGAATTCACTGGTGTCTTGACTGGCAAAGGTTTGAACTGGGGTGGCAGCCTGATCCGTCCGCAAGCGACCGGTTATGGCGCGGTTTACTTTGCCGCAGAGATGCTCGGCACCCGCAAAGAAACTCTGAAGGATAAGATTGCATTAGTATCAGGTTCCGGCAATGTGGCGCAATATACCGTCGAGAAACTCCTCGACCTCGGCGCTAAACCTGTAACACTCTCCGATTCCGCAGGTTACATCTTTGATGAAGCCGGAATAGATCGTGAAAAACTGAAGTTCGTTATGGAACTTAAGAATGTAAAGCGCGGCAGAATCAAGGAATATGCTGATAAATTCAAGAGCGCTGTTTACACTGATTTAGATCCTAAAGCTGATCACAATCCGCTCTGGGATCACAAAGCGCATTGCGCATTCCCGAGCGCCACTCAGAACGAGATCAATGCTAAAGACGCGCAGAATCTCATCAAGAACGGCGTTTATGTCGTATCTGAAGGTGCCAATATGCCGACCGTTCCCGACGGTGTGGACATCTTCCTGAAAGAGAAGATTCTCTACGGTCCCGGCAAGGCAGCGAATGCCGGCGGTGTTTCCACATCAGGTCTTGAAATGAGCCAGAACTCGATGAGATACGGGTGGAGCCGTGAAGAAGTTGACACCAAACTTCACGACATTATGAAGAAAATCCATAAAGCCTGCTATGAAACAGCTGAGGCATTCGGAACTCCCGGCAACTACGTAAATGGAGCCAATATTGCCGGCTTCCTGAAAGTTGCCGACACCATGCTCGACTACGGTATCATCGGATAATTAAAACACCTGTCAATTATAAAGCCGGCTCAAAGCCGGCTTTATTCTTTTATAGAAAATCTTTCCGTTTAAATACAAACTGGATCAATAGCTAAACAACAGAAGATATCTCGAAGCGACTAAAACAACCTCATCGCACTATGCCTGGATTGTTCAGATTAAAATGCTTTCAATCCATTTGAGATATTTCTCGGAACCGTTATCCACTTTGAAGGAAATAATTTCTGGAACTTCATATTGATGCAATTTGCTGACCTGTTCGATTATTGCTGTTTCATGCGTTTTGACGCTCTTGATCATCAAAAGAACTTCCTGATCCGAACAGACCTTTCCTTCCCACCAATAGATCGAATGGAATCGCATCGAGTAAGAAACGCAGGCTGCCAGTTTTTTCTGGACAAGCGCCTGTGCTATATCTATCGCCTGTTGTTCACTGCCAACAGTCGTCATCAAAAATATCATTTCCACTAAAAACTACCTCCAATTATAATTATAATAACCCAAAGTATTGTAAATGTCAAGTTGAGTAAAAAATTGGACTGGTATGTATATTATCAATAACTAATCATTTCATCCGCTTATATTGGATGAAGACGGCTTCTTTTAGCCGTTTCTTCGGGAATATTTCCATTGAAGATATAATATTTCATCCAAATCAAAGAAAAACTTCTTCTGTGTTCTGCGTGTGCCCGTTGACTCAAACCGGACTATGGGATACCTTAAATGGTAACGTCGCCAGAGGGCGATGTTTATTGATTTGCCTGGAGGCTCGGAGCAAAAATGCGAAAAAAGGATCATCCGCCAAATTTTAAAATTCTTGCGATTATCTTTAGCGGTTCTCTTGTCTCTCTATTCCTGATCGTGTATTTTTTTGCAATCAAACCAGCGGAAGAGGCCATTGAAAATGCCCGGCTGGCTGTTGAAGGCCTGCCTCTTGAATTTGAGCGAAGCTCCGTGGACCTGACCCTATTCTCTCAAACGCAAAAACATGAAAGTATCATATCGAGGACCGGATATTCTAATTTTCATGATATTTGTTTTTTAAATGGGAATATATATGCCGCATCGGACGGCGGACTGATACGGATCAGGAAAGGTTCATCGTCGCTTGCGCCCGAACCCCCGGATCCTTACAAAGATGAAAAGCCTGGCGGCGCAAAGACATCGAAGAAACTGACATCTCTAACCCCTGATGAAAGAAATTATTTGAGAAGATATTATTCCGGTCTTGTCGGACGGAAAAAAATTACAAAGCTCGATACAGACTATTATGTGGATGCTGTTTTCACGATCTCCGATGGTCTTCTTGAGAACAGGATCATGGCTGTGAAACCCTGGAATGGCAAGCTGCTGGTTGTTTACGGCAATTTCGGAATCGCCTTGATGGACGGTAAAATGCTGTATAACTATATCTTTAAACAGCAGCGGTATAACAAGGTCTGCGCGGTGTCACCGGACCGTGAAAATATCCTGATGATCACCGATACGGCCGATATCATCGAGTTTAACGGAGAATCTTTTAAGCTTCTGAAGAACGAGGTATTAAACCCGAAAAAACACATAATCTCCTCCATATGCCGTCTGAATGACGGGGCGCTCATTGGAACGGTCAGCTCTGGTCTTTATTATTACAATTACGACAAGGCCGTGGCGGAGAAAAATGAAATCTTTGTCTCGAATAGAATAAACTGTATTCTGAATTCCGGTGACAAGGTTTTTGTCAATTCCGAATCCGGAGTCTATGAGAGAGGATCTTATAACGATTATCTGCCTATAGTGAAGGATTACCCCGTTCGCGCATCGGCGGTCAGAGATGACGGCACACTTTTATGCGGAACGTATTTCGGCGAAATTCTGGAAATCAACGGGAGGGGCGGAATAAAAAGCACCAAAGTATCACAGCAAAACGAACCCGTCGAATCAATCTCGATTGTGAATCTGTCACAGAGTGGCAACCTGCAGGAGGCGCAGTTTGCCGTGACCGGTTCCGAGATTCTTCGGTTAAATTCCGGAAACTCGCTCGAAAGGATCGGTTTATCGGCGGAGTTGAATCTTTTAAGCTCAAACTTCATTACATCCCTGGAGATTGATAATAACGGCAGGATATGGGTTGGATATTTTGAAGATGGAATAGATGTTCTCGATTCCGATCTGAAGGTGGTTGCCCATCTGGAAAACGATGATGTAAGGGTGATCAGGCATTTAAAATTCGATGCCGGGCGTGGCTTAATGTATGCCGCTTCATCGAAAGGGGTTATAGTATTCGACAGCGCATACAAGTACAGGAAAATTGATGCGACGAGAGGGCTGATCAGCAACGAGGTAAGCAATATCTCGCTGATGAAAGATGGCGCAGTGTATTGCACAGCCGGGGGCGTCACTTTCGACCAGGGAGGCATACTGCGCTCCATATATGCCTTTCACAATCTGGCCAATAATCATACATATTGCTCAATTAATGATAGCGATAAAGTCTACGTCGGAACGTTGGGAGGGTTGAGCATAATCGAAAACCTGACGGTTCGCGATAATCTAACGCCTCTGAACTCGCCCCTGCCCAACAACTGGGTTACGGCAATCCTGAAGGACGAGACCGGAAACATCTGGATCGGCACATACGGGGGAGGGATTTCGAGGATCGGAAAAAGCGGTAAGTGGGATGACGTGAAATTTCCGTATAAAGACATTGAAATTAATAACAATGCTATGATATCATCCGGTAATATGTTATTCGCTGGAACTCTTTCGGATGGAATTATTATATATGATTTCAATACAGAAGAATGGCAGCGCTTTTCCGGGACTCTTCCCTCACGGAATGTTACAGCCTTTTTATGGATTGGAAATAAGCTTGTTATCGGGACGGATGCCGGGTTGGTAGTATCGGATATAAGTTCTTACAAATAAGGGGATTTATATATGAAAATGCTCATTAGAAATTTTCTGATTGTCTGCTCCTTTTTTCTTTCCGCCGGCTTATCGAAGGCCGATGTTGGGGTCATAATTCCGCTTGATTCGGGTTCAGATGTGCCAGATCAAAATATCCTGTCCATCCACAAGATGGAATTGGACATACTTATTGATAATAACTATGTAATAGTCAAGGTGCTGCAGGTATTCAGAAATCATACTAAGAATGACCTGGAAGGGCAGTTTGTATTCGTAATTCCGTCCCAGTCGGAGATTTCCGATTTTGCTGTATGGGATAATCAGGTGAGGATTCCAGGGATTATCCTTGAAAAATGGAAGGCGCGCGAAATCTATGAGCAAATTGTCAGCTCAATGCGCGATCCAGGCTTGCTCGAGACGACAGACGACGCCGCGGAGATCAACCGCTTCAGAGCGAGGATATTTCCGATTCTCGCAGGGGGCACCAAACGCCTGGAGATGGAATATACCCAAAGGCTGGACATCTCAAAGCTTAAGACCTATTTCATCTTTCCGATGAAACCGACGTTTTATCCCGCTCAGACTTGCGAGAACCTGAAAGTGAGGATAAAAATATTATCCAAGCACAAAATCAAAGATTTCAAGACTTACTTCTCCAAATATCCCCTTACAATAAAAAGCCAGACTGCGGACAGTATAACGCTTGAAGGGGAGATCAGGAACGCGGTGCTTGAAGAAAATATATCGTTCGAATATCTCGCGGATATTCAGGATCTTCAATTTGATTTCCTCACATACAGAAGCGCCGACAGGTTCATCTATAACACTGATCCTTTCCAGGGCTATAAATATAAAGATGAAAACGGATATTTCTTCGCTTCCCTGATCTACAATCTACCCCCCACTGCGAAAGTTTCAAAGAACAGAGATATAGTCATACTTCTGGACCTATCCCTGTCAATGCAGTGGAACCAGCTGGAAAAGGCTTACGAAGCACTCGAGTATTTCATAAAGGGATTGAAACAGGGTGACAGGTTCCAGGTGATTGTCTTTAACGACGAAGTCAAATCATGGAATTCGAAACCTGTTCCATTCTCATCCGAGCGCGCGCAGCAGGCTCTTGACTTCGTCAAGGATTCATATCTGACGGGCGGAACCGATCTGCTCGGGGCATTCCGGGCAGGATTAAAGCAGGTAAAAGACAATCCAAATATAAACGAACCTTATCTCGTCATCATCACTGACGGGCACCCGACCGTGAAAGAGCTTCGTTACAAGGAAATCACGAATGAAATCAACAGGTTGAACAAGGAATGGAAAATATCCGAAAGCGGTCGAAGTTTTCTCGCTCATATTTACATTTATGGCGTAGGCGATAAAACGAACACAATGCTGCTGGAAAAGCTCATCGGGGACAGCGAGGGCTACTTCACCTGGGTTTCGGACACCGAATCTGCGGAGTTCAAGCTCCGCTCATTCCTCGATATGATAGGTTCGGACTTAGTTAAAGGCGTCAAGCTTGTCTTCGAGCAGGGAATTGGGATCGAGATGATATATCCCGAAGGTGAAGTAACGGCTTTTAACGGTTCTTCGGTTTCCTACGTGGGAAGATATAAAACTCCTTCGAATAAAGTGAGCCTCACCGTTTCCGGTAAGAGGGGCAATGAGGATGTGACGAGGAATATAAGCGTGGAATTGCCTGAAAAAGATATCGTTCATTCCCATCTGCCCAGAATGTGGGCGCGCGCCAGAGTTGATAAACTCCTCGACCTGATTAATTTCGAGGGTGAAAAAGATGAGTGGATCAAGGAGATTATAGCTCTCTCAAAGCAGTATAAATTTATTACCCCTTACACTTCTTTCCTCGCAGCGCCCAGATCATTGCTGAGACCGAGAGCCATCAAACCCGGCGATCCGGTACTTAGGGTGAAGACTGACCCTGCGATTATTTCGGTTGTGGCTCAGTTTCCGTTCGGGCTGGTAAAAAGCCTCCGCTATATCGAGGACGAGGATATCTGGGAAGTTCGGTTCCTCGCGCCGAAAGATATGAGGGACGGCAGTTATTCGTGCAAGCTGATGCTTAAAGACATTGGCGGAAACCTTTACAGGGAGCCCAAGTCTTTCATTATTGACAGCAAACCGCCGAAATGCACTCCCTCCACTGATAAAAAGGTTTATAAGGCGGGCGATAAAATCATCTTGAACGTTAAGTCGGATGCGGATACCAGAAGGATAACGGCAAGGCTTGGGATCGGCATGCCGGTCGAGCTTCATTTTAAAACTCAGATCAAGGCTTCGACTGGTATAATAGATGTTCCCATGTCTATGCCCGCGGGTAAGTATAAGATAAGCGTATTCTCCGAGGATTTTGCCCATAACAATTCGACATCCGAAATTATAATTGAGATTATTGAGGGTTAGTGTCCTATGAAAAAACATTACTCTTTTAATATCTTTGTATCAGTCCTTGCGGCGATCTTCCTTCTTCCGATCCTCTCATCACAGGTTTTCGGACAAGAGGAAGAATTTAAAAACGATTTCATCGCCGCTATGGAAAGTGTTAATTTGGATTACCAGCTGCAATCGGAAGTATGGGACGCGTTTTTCATCTTGGTGGATTTCAGGAACGCCGATGAAAATCTGAAGACCATCGGCACTTACCCGGTTTCCCAGCGAATGGACCTCTGGAACAAGGAAAGCCTCAATAAATCGTTTTTTCCGAGGCCCTATTCCGAAAAAGTTAAAATGCTTGGAAACCTGGTAAGCAAATACGGCAAAAACAGCGACGTGGCTGTCGTGCTTGCTTCCATATATTTCTTCGCAGGCAAGACCCAGGAAGCGTTGAATGTGATGGAAGGTTACCTCTCAGGCGCGAAAACTTCCCAGCTCGTAACTGCCGCGGATTTCTATCACAAGGTCGCTATGTTTGAAAAAGAGATAGAAACTCTCTATTCAGGTCTTAAGAAGTATGGAAAAAACGAAAAAGAAGCCATCGCTGACAGACTTCTCAATCTGATCAATGATTTTGAACTTAAGACCGATCTTCGTAACGAGACCTATCGGGAAATTATCAGGTCCGCGGATGACAAAGAAAAGTGGTTCGAACGCTGGCTTACGGATTTGAAGAAAATCGGCTCGAGCGAAGCCGCTGAATCCCTGATCTCGGAGTATCAAAAGGAGTATCCGGACTTGTCCGTATTTTTCAACAGGATGAAAGCGGACATCTATTTCACATCGAACCGCACCGAAAAAGCGGTGCGACTGTACTATGACATCCTGAACCCAGCCGAAGAAGATGGTCATTTCGGGGAATATTTCAGCGCTCTCGAGAAAGCGAACCAATTTAATCCCATCCGCAGATCACTGTTCGAAAAGTGGAGAAAGAAGACCGCTACGACGACCGATAAGATAGTTCTTCTCAGGATGTATCTGAAAAATGATCAGAACCGGCAGGCAGCCGCGATCTTGTCCGAAATCAAGCAGGATTTCGCTTCCAAGGGATTCCTGTCTTCGGATGTGACCATCCTGGCGCAATGCTATAAGCTCGCTGGAAACTATGACGAGGCGCTCCGGGGATATAATGAACTGTACGAACGCGCGAAGAGCGATGCCGAGAAGCTGCGTTTCCTTGCGGATATCGAATCAATACTCTACTCGCAGCCCGGCCTTTACCCGAACCTGCAGGACAAATCCCTGCAAGGCTGGTTCAAATCGGTTACGGCTGATGATCTTCCTTCGATTTTTGGCGGCATCATTTCACTTCTTTACAACAAGCAGCAATTGAATGAAAGCGCCGAAGGAATGCTGGCGGCGTTCACCGCCTGTTCATCGAGAAAGGCATTGTTCGATCTGGCCGGTGCCGTTAATAAGAATTTTCCATCGTCCGGCCTCGCGGCGAAGTTGATGCTCGATAAAGCGGAAATCTGCCAGGATTATGGATTATGGAGCAAATCTGTCGCGGATTTACAGGATTTTATTATAACATTTCGTGATTCTCCGTTTAGATATACAGCTTACGATCTGCTCATAAAGGCATATGATGTTTTGAAGCAGTACGATAAGGAAAAGCAAGCCTACCTGGATGTTTTGAATTTCGCGGAGACCAAAAAAGAAACCGGCAAGTATAAACAATACTTCGAGGGTTTGATTAATTGGCTGGTTTCGAAGAAAAAGATGACTGATGCGGTTCAAATCTACTGGGATGAGGTTCGCCGTCATCCGGAAAACGCAGCCATTTATGATGATTTTTTAAACTTCGTGATGAGCAACAATATAGCCCCTGAAGAGATAAAGATCTATAAGTATGCCCTCGAACGGTTCCAAGACGCCAAATGGACACATGCGCTCGCGCGGTGGTACATCCGTCAGAAGCAATGGAAGGAGTACGAAGAATTTTCCAGAAAGATCGTTTCGACTTTTAAAAACAGCGATATTCAGCAATATCTTCTCGAGTTCGAAAGTTACGTTCCAGGCTATAGTGATAGCAACTTCAAAAAACAATTGTACCTTCAGCTATACAAATATTCGCTTGACCGTTTTCCTTTCAACAGTGTCTATCTCAACGGTTTGCTTCAATACTATAGATATCACAAGGAATGGGACGATTACTACCGGCTCGCAAAGCGATATTTCTTTATAAATGACAATCTGCGCAAGATAGTCCTTTCGGAATTCTATCAGCAAAATAAAGCGATTTCTCCGCTTACGATCTCGATGCTTTCACAACGCATTATTTCCGGCCTTCAGGCAGGTTCTCCTGCTTCTGCGATGCCAACGGATAGCTCGCAAGGAATAGCAGGAGTAATGGAAGATTGCATGATCGCTTTCCATCTTTCCTGGTTTTCATACTACGAAGAAGCGGTCGAATATTGGGCGAGGCTTACCGCCGTATACCCGGAGGAATCTTCCGTCGTCGAATTTCTCGCTTCGCTTCACAGATCCTTGAAACACACGGAACAAGCGGTTTCATACTACAAACGTCTTGCGGATAATTATCCGACGAATACGAAATATCTCACTCTCGCAGGCGAAGTTCTCGCCGATGTATATCAAATCGAGCTGGCTGTTACTTACTGGAATAAAATATTCGAGCTAAATCCTCGAAACAGTGACATAGCCAAAGAAGTGGCGACGATCTTCTGGGATTATTATCAATTCGATAAATCCGAAGCGGTGATATTAAAGATAAGAAAGAATCTTGGCAACGAAACTCTCTTCGGGACGGAACTTGCGGCTGTCTATGAATCCGCGAAGAAAAACGAAAAGGCGGTCGCGGAATATATCAGAAGCATCGCTTCAAGCGATGGATCCTGGTGGCAGGAGATCGACAGGCTTGTAACCTTGAGTTCTCGTGGTAGCCTCGGTAAAATCATCAGGACGGGATTTTCGGACGCTTTAAATAATCAACCCAATAACTATAACCTTGTCAGAGCTTGCGCGCAGTTCTATGAATCCACTACAGATTTCGATTCTCTCGCGGCCGTCTATGCCGGTTTGATAAACAGGACTGAGGATTTCGGTATTCTTTCGGATATCTATTATTTCTTCGAGGAGAGAAACAACAAGGAGAATCTGGCAAGAATCTGGATGAGGAAAGTGGATATTGCGGAAGATGACGAATGGCTTCTTCAGGATACTATATCCTATTTCGAAGACATCGGCGATCTGGCTAAGGCTGACAGCCTGATTGCCCGGCAGATCGCGAAAGCCCAGGCAGAAGCGGATGAATTTCCCGATGCTTATATCAGCGCACTCGACAATTCCTACAATTATTTCGAAAGGCATTCGAATAAAATAAAGCAAGCTGATATGCTCACGAAGCTTATAGATTTCACCTCCGGAGATCAAAAACACAATTTCCAGGTAAAGCTCGCCCGTTTTTACATATCTGAAGATAAATTAGATCAGGCCGGTTCCATCCTGCAATCGCTTGTGGAGAATTACCCCGACAGGGCCGATTATTTCAACGCCTTGGCGGAAATATACACGAAAAAGAATGATTTCAGCGGCCTTGTGGATTTTTACACCGACGGCCTGGTTCGCATCAAAAAAGCCTCCATGCACCCGGTGAAAAAACAGGCTCTCCTTGATGACCTTCGAAGGGGCCTTATCGGTGGTTACGAGAAACTGGGCAGGTATCCCGAAGCGGTGGATCAATATATCGAGATTATCAATAAAAATCCGAAGGATGAAAACATTCTTCGAGACGCTTTCGACTTCGCGCTGAAATATAAACAGGACGGCAAACTGACATCCTATTATGAAAAAACATCGAAGGAATCCTTCAAAGATTTTCGCTGGCAGCTGATCCTCGCGAGGCTTTATTCCTGGTCGGAAAAATATGACTCCGCGGTGGAGAAATTCAAAGCGGCCATTCAGAATGAACCCCAGATGACCGAGCTGTACTATTCGCTTGCGGATATCTACGTCAAGCTGAATAAGTACCAGGATGCCGCGGATATCTACAGCAGGCTATACAGGATTTCCAAGGGCGATAAAGATGTTCTTCTTCTCCAGGCGGAGATGATGATGCGGGCGGGGAAAAAGCGCGAGGCGATGGATATCGTGAAGCTCGCCACCAAAGAAAACCCGGCCGATTATACAATCTACTTCAAGACGGCAGGCAAACTCGAAAGCTGGGGCGAATATGCCGCGGCGCTAGCTGAAATTCAACGTGGGACGGCCAAATTCAAGGATAAATCGTCTGAAACATATTTAATGCGGGAGAACGCCGAGCTGATAGCCCAGGTTTATTTTAAAAACGGGAAAAGCGTGGAAGGTGTTTTTGGCCTGTTAGACCTGCTTGTTTGGCTGGAGGCCAAACATGAAGAAATGAATAAAAACGGGAACTACGATGCTGCATATATTCTTAACGACTCCATTTATGCCGTGACTGCCGCAATCAACGACAAACTGGGGGATTTTTGCAGAAATTACATGTCGGATGCCGATGTAGCTGTCTTGAACCGGAGGATGGTAGATCTTTTCAAAAAGAGCAAGAATCAACGCAGGGATCTTTTCCTGAATTTCGCAATGAAGGCTGGATTGTTTGAACTGGAAGAGGCGGTGATGACAGATCCCTCATACTGGGATATGAACTCGAAGATCAATTATTATGCAGACAGGCGCAATTACGGCAAGTTGACTAAATTTCTTGATACATTGACAAAAACTGCCGCAATAGGTTCAGGTTATCACGTTTGTCTCTCAAAACTTTACAGGATCATAGGTGATACCAAATCCGAATTGAATACCATAGACTTTTATATTAAAAACTACAGACAATACAGCCCTGATTGGTATTTCACGAACGCGGAATATAGCGTTGACCGTTTCCTGGATCTGAGTTTTCAAAACAAGGATGTTCAGGTGGCTACGCTTTACAAAGCGCAATTGGTAAATTATTCCGGCGCATTGTTGAATTTCCTGTTGAAAAACTCGATGAACGATCAGGCTCTTTCCCTCCTCGATGCGAACCCTCTGAAAAAACCGTATTATTGGACTGCCGCAAAAAAAGCAGAGATATTATTCAAGATAAAAAGGTTTGACCAGAAGCTGGCGGCGGACTTGAGCAAAATGTTGAACATCAATCCCGTGAAAATGTTAGTCGGCAAAGAGCAACCGAAGGAACTGACTTCGGACCTCTGGTTCCGGTTGGCATTTATCTATGCGAAATATATCAATAGGTCTCCAAAGCCAGAGACTGCGGAGCTCTACCTGAGCGCGCCCGTGGAGGAACTGCCGAAAGCGGCGGACAAGCAGATTTTGCTGGCTGACATCTACAGCGAGCTCGGTAAATATCCGCAGGCGATAGATCATTGCCGGCTTGCCCTTCAACTGCAGCCCAAAAATAACCTCGCGATCAGGAATCTCGGAGAGGCGCAGCTGAAGTCCGGCAAGAAAGACGCAGCCCTCGCTACCTGGGCGGAAATCCTGAAGCCGAACCTGCTTTCCGATTATGAACTGTATATGTCCATATTGATTGAAAACGGTTTTGCGGAGAAAGGAATATCCGCATTTATCAAAAGAATTTCGGAGGCGATAGAGAAAAAAGAATACAAGGATGAAATCCTGGGTTACCTCGATCGTGCAAAGGATAAAGCGGAAGAATCTAAAGTCGGAATGAATGTCCCAGATCTGGTAAAGAAGCTCTACATTTCAAGAGAAAACGATTTCCAACTCTTGAACTCTATCATCGAAAGCGGCACGCTTTTAACCGACAGAGAAAAAACATTCTATTATGAAAAAGTCCTGGTTCTTCTGTCCTCTTCTCCCCAGACAACCGTCGCGGCACTGAAGGAATGGAATCAGAAATACTACTATCATCTTACTGCACTCTCAAGGTTCAAGGACGCCCTGGCGCTCCTCGAAAAACTTGCATTGGCCGATAAGGAATTCTCGGATCTGTGGATTCCGTCAGAGATCATCAGGATGCGCAGCAAGCTGAAAATGGATCCAATATTGAACGATTGGAACCGTAAGTATATCGAAGATAAGGGCTCGTATGCTTATGATGAATTTATCAAAGTCCTTAAGGCGGAGAAACTGGAGAAACTGCGCAACCAATTGCGTTTGGAGCAACTCAGCAAGGAAATCAACGTGCATAAGAACTTTAGCGACAGCTCGCTTGCTGCTTTCGCAGAGGAATTGTTCATTGCCGGCAAAACAAAAGATGCGGAGGCAATAATAAAGAGGTTGCTCACCTACCGGACGGACAACATAGAAGGAATGAATCTCGCGGCGAATGTTCTGGAAAAATACGGGTATTTTGACAAGGCAATGGATGTTAGAAAAAACATCGCCAAGGCTGCGCGAGACAACTATGACAATCTGCTCGGAATGCTGCGTGTTCATACCGCGTTGAAACAGTATAAAGAAGCACTGGATATCGCCCAGAAGTTACTGCTCTCAAGTTTCACCGGGAGAGATATCAGGAGCCGCACGGCGGATTTCATTATTGAAAAGATCCAGGCAGGCGACCCTCTGTTGTCTCCAGCAGGCGCGCTGTTCAATCAGCTTATGATGAAGCAAGGCAATACCCTGGATGAGAATATATTTATGATCAATGCCGCTATAGCTTTGAAGAACGGTAACCAGTTGAAGGCGAAAGAATTACTCGTCAAAGCGCGGCGGCTGCTCGTGAACACAAGCCGCGCGGGTTTGATGCTGGCTGAAATATTCGACAAGGAAGGTTCCTTCGATAAAGCAATCGAGGAATACAAACTGGTCTTTAACAGGATGCCGCTCGAAAAAAAGATACTTGCCAGGCTTTTTGCGCTCTACTACAAGAAAGGCGATTATCTCCGGGCAGTCAAGATTACCGAAGACTACAACTATTTCCCCGCTCCTGACGACCCGCCGGGTAACGAGCCTATACTTTTCGTCCCGATCCAGGATTCCCTTGTTTCTGATAAGGATAAGATCGAATTGTTGAACAATATGGAAGCAGCAGCCCTCAAGATAAATTCTCTTAGCAGGGCTATCTATTACCACAACCTGCTGCAGCCGCTTGTCAGCAATGACGAAACGCTTTACAGAAAATGGAAAGAGACAGAGGTTCAGTATAAAAAGCAATACGATGAGCTTGTCAGGAAAGAAAAAGAAGCGCTTTCTATTCGATGGGAGTTATAATTGATGAAAAATAAAATAATCCCTTTGTTTTTGATTTTATTGTTGCTGCCGTTTGTGGCGATCTCTGCTGGGGACAATATCGCATCATTTTTCCCAGATGATGCGTTGGTCTATCTCCAAAGCAGGGATATGGTCTCGCTGATAGATTCCTACCAGGCGTCAGACTTTGGCCGGAAATATCTCGAAACAGCTGCATTCAAGGATTTCGGAGATTCGAAGCTCTATCTCAAGCTGGAGGAAAGGATTGGGAACTGGGAGAAACTGACGGGTTTTAAACTGCATATCAACAACGTCCGTGAATTCGCCGGAAGCGAATCAGCCGTTGCGGTATATAACATCGGCGATATTCAGATACTCTTCGCTACAAAAATAACGTATCCCCAGGCTGCGAAGTCGAAGCTGTTCAAGCTGAAATCGAGTTTCGAAGTGAAGCGAAAAGATGATATCGAGTACTATGTGAAACAGAGCGGAGAGGTAAGCGAGACATTCGCTTTCGGTTATATAAAAAATGTCCTGCTGATCTCGACGGATATCGCCCTCTTCGAAAAAGCCCTCGACCTCATCAAGGGAAAATCCACGGCATCGCTTGCGGATTTCGATAAATTCAAGCAATCGGCCGCCACGATGGACGGGGACCTCGTCATGTTTGCGGATATGGGCAAACTTGTGTCGGACACATATTTCCGTTCATATTGGATATACAAGAACATCTCATCCTTGAAATGGATACAGTATTCAGCCGCTGCATTAAACTTTGAGTCTTGCGGCGCAAACGAGAAAAGGATCTATATTCCGTTCGCAGGATCGGCTCCAAAGCTTAAACCTCTGAGCGGCGACGGATTGGCAAAAATGCTTCCCGTTGAATACGATTATTTCCTTATGACTTCCGCCGTCAACCAGGATGAGGTTACGGACGATGTGCTATCCACCGCCTGGGGTTTGCCGGTCGTTGCCACAGAAGAAGAGGCAAGAAACGAAAAACAAAAAAAATTACTGGAATTAAGAACGAATCTTCTAAATTACATAAATAAAATAGCGCCGCGTGAGAGGCTGGATTTAGTCATTTCTGAGGTCGGCGAAGATCCCTTCGGTGCAAATATCTCGTCTCCGATTATGCTTCTCGCAGATAAAGTGAACGAGGATGATATCAAGAAAATGCTCGGCTTCGTGAGTTCATGGTTTTCCGCCGAGACCAGTTTCAAGGAGTCATACCAATATCCCATAAAGAATACTTCCGGCAACGGTTGGAAGTTCTTATACCTCGAAACCCCGATTTATCTCTCTGAAACCTATACAATTGGCTACAATTCGAATGCGGTTGTATTTATGCGCGGGATCAGCAATATATCCAAGTTCGGAAATGCAGCACAGCCGCAGGGATTCGACCCGCAATCGGTTACGTTTTCAAGATTATCATTCTCAAAAGCGGGAGGAAATTTTTTCAAATTGTTTGATCTGTTAAAGAATGCTCCCGGTTGGCCCGGCACTGAACGCAAAGACCTGTTCTCCGAGAACTTGCGGTCGCTTTTCAAGCTGCTCGATAAAATCAGGGAAATTACGACTGTCGATAAGATCGAAGGAAATAAAGTGGTGCGTACCGTCGTTTATAGTTGTAGATAGCTTATTTAAGGCAGGTGACAACTATGACCGAAAAAAAAGTAAAAATTCCGAATATGACATGCAATCACTGTGCAATACATATAAGAGACGTGGCTCATCAAGTGGAGGGAGTTAAGGTTACAGATATAGATTTGAATACGAAAGAGGTGACTTTCTCCCTGAAGAGCCCCGACAAATGGGTTTCGATAGCACAGAATCTCAAGGAAATGGGATACCCCGCCGAAGAGATTTAAATTTCCTTCGTTAATAATTAAATAAAGAACCGCTGATGTCCACCGAAAAGCTGGAACTGCCGGTAATAGGGATGACCTGTGCCAACTGCGCCCTGGCAGTGGAGCGGGCGCTTGTAGCCAGGGTTGATGGAGTCCTGTCAGCCGCCGTCAACCTCGCATCCGAAACAGCGCTCGTTGAGTATGACCCCGGCATAGCGACTACTGAGGCTATGGCAAGGGCAGTCTCGGCGGCCGGATATAGGCTTATCATCCCTGATGATGACGCAAAGGGGACCGAACAGGAAGAACGTGACAGGGAGATAAGGCGGCAAAGTCTCAATCTCATCGTGGGAATAATCTTCACCGCTCCGCTTTTCATAATGAGCATGTTAAAAGATGCCGGCGCTTTCGGCGCAGGCTTCAGCGCTCCGTGTTTCACTATTCTTTTATTTTTATTGGCAACCCCGGTCCAGTTTTATACCGGAAGGGACTACTACATCGGAGCCTGGAAAAGCCTTCGAAATCGCTCAGCTAATATGGATGTACTTGTGGCTTTGGGGTCTTCTGCGGCCTATTTCTTTTCAATTTCGGTGATGATCCTGCCGACCCTCGGAGAGCATGTTTATTTTGAGACATCAGCTCTGATAATAACCTTGATCAAGGTCGGCAAATACCTGGAAGCCCGAGCGAAAGGGAAAACCTCAGCTGCTTTGCGAAAGCTGATGGACATCGCTCCGAGGATAGCGCACAAAATCATTGAAGATGGAACTGAAATTGATGTCACTGTTGAATCGGTTTTAGAGAGAGATATTCTGTCCGTCAAACCCGGCGAGCAGATTCCCGTGGACGGCGAAATAATCACCGGATTTTCGACTGTGGACGAGCGATTATTAACCGGCGAATCGGTCCCGGTCGATAAAGAAGCTGGGGATAGGGTATTCGGCGCAACGATAAATATGCAGGGCGCGTTCAGGATGCGGGCCACTGGCGTCGGCTCGAAAACCGCTTTCGCGCAGATAGTCAGGCTCGTCAAAGAGGCTCAAGGCTCGAAACCGCCTATTCAGAGACTCGCCGATAAGGTTTCGGCCTTCTTCGTTCCGGTAATTGTGGTCATCGCCTCAGTGACATTTATATGGTGGTGGACTACCGGAGGTGATACCTCCATCGCGCTTGTGCGGATGGTTGCTGTCCTGGTGATTGCCTGTCCATGCGCATTGGGACTTGCGACCCCTACCGCGATCATCGTTGGGATGGGGAAGGGGGCATCATCGGGAATTTTGTTCAAGAACAGTGAGGCGCTGGAAAAGGCGGAAAAAATTAATACCATCCTCTTCGATAAGACCGGGACATTGACCTCCGGCGAGATGACCGTGGAGGAGTGGATAATCCTTCCATCAGCAGGTTTAGATGATAAAACTGTAATTTCGATGGTTGCCTCCGCGGAGTCTTCTTCAGAACATCCGCTCTCGAAACCTATAAAAAGTTATGCCCTCGAAATAGGCGTGAAGATAACAGAACCGTCGATGTTTGATTCCACATCTGGGGTTGGAATAACCGCTATCGTTGACGGTCATAAGATAAAGGCGGGCAGGCCGGAATGGATGTCTGTAGATTCGCTTTTTAGCAAAGATGATTTGATTTTAATAGATCGGTTGAAAAATGATGGAAAAACAGTAACAACTGTTTCCATTGACGGAAAACCGGCTTCGATAATAGCCATCAGGGACAAGATCAAGGATGATGCGGCGAAATCCATAGCACAGCTGAAAGAAATGGGAATTCTTCCAATTATGATTACCGGGGACAACGAAAAAACAGCATACGCGATCGCGAAAGCGGCGGGGATAGAGCATATAAAAGCTAACGTCCTTCCGGATCAAAAAGAAGCGGAGGTCCGTCTCGCACAGCATGATGGCTCGATTGTTGCAATGGTCGGCGACGGGATAAACGATTCGCCAGCGCTTGCGAGGGCGGATGTCGGAATATCCATCGGTAGTGGGGCCGATATTGCCAAAGAAGCGTCGGATGTCACACTCATCAAAGGTGGGATAAGCGGCGTTGTCCGGGCGATCAAGCTCTCAAAGGCGACAATGCGGATTATCAAACAGAACCTGTTCTGGGCTTTCTTTTATAACGTGACATTAATACCGGTCGCCGCTGGTGTTTTTCATAATAGCGCTTTCCTTCCGCATTTCATCGGTAACCTCCATCCCGCGCTCGCAGCTATGGCGATGGCATTTTCGAGCATCACCGTCGTATTCAACAGTCTCAGGCTTTCTCGAAAATAGAAGGAATACCCATAGAAAAGATAAAATAAACAGCACAACACTTTTAGCCACTTTCTTTGTATCCAACGGAAATTCAGATATTGGAAGAGCTTTTATATCCTGGGACTTCAAGGTGTTTTGACAATCAAGCATCAACCTGTCAAATACTGAGTCCCATGTACGGTTCAGAGCCGATACCCGTGCTTTCCTTCCAAATTTTCTTTGCGCCTGAGCATTGCCGGCAAGATAATCAATATAACCCTTCAGATCTTTTTCATTTTCATATACGAATCCATCCTCGTTATGCTTAATCTGCTCATGGGAGGCGCCCTTGCCGCTTGCTATTACAGCCAACCCAGAAGACATTGCCTCGGTTATAACCTGGCCAAAGGTTTCTGTTTCGGATGGAAAAACGAAGAAATCACAGGAAGCGTATATCTCTGCGAGTTTTTCCCGATCATAGATAGGTCCTGTGAATATTGCAGAAGGCAACTTCTTTTGCATTTCGTCTTTAAAGGGTCCGTCACCTACGAGCACAAGACGCAAGTCTTCACGATTTTTGAATATATCGATCAGAATTTGAATGTTTTTATCAACGGATATACGACCGACATATAATGCAAGAGTTGCTTTATATTTCCTTTTCAGATCGAGTTTCCTTTTTAATGGACTGAAGTTCTCCGTATCCACTCCGCGGGAGAATATCTTCACTTTCCTTTGAATAAGGCCTTCTAACTGGCGTTTGTTGTAATTGGATACTGTGAGAACGAGATCACACTTTTCATAATAGACTTTTATATATTTTCTTAAAATAGCTTCTATCGGCAAGGAGATGAACCTATGCATAAAATCCGGAAGAAATCCGAAAATTTTCTTTATTCTCGGCAAAATGTATTTTGGAACATCTGTGTTATATTCCGCCGCAATGGGGATTCCCAGACGTTTGGCGATTATCATCGCATTTATGCCAAACGAACCGATTGCAACGCTGAGAATGATGTCATATTTCTCTGATTTAACTCTTTCCAGCATTTTTTTGTGCGGAAGAATCAGATCAAAATAAAGATCCGAATAAAACCTGATCGGTAGAGCAGGCTTGAAACGAAAGACTTTAGCCGAACCGAATGAATCAATCGACTCCTGGTCCCCTTGCGTGAAAACATCCAGTTGAATATTTTTTTCTTCGGCATATTTTACGAGATGTTGAATAGTGACCGCGACTCCATTTGTTTGATCGAAAGTGTCCGAGAAAACCGCCATTTTCATATTTTGCTCCTTGAATGCAGTTTTAAAATCGGATTATAAATAAGTCTGCAGTAATATTTCTTTATTCAACACCCGCGGCTTGTCAAAAAATAACTGTATTCCTTATTGCAGCAATCCTCGATTATTCTCCGGTAAGTCTGTATCTCGTCATCTTTGTATTGTTTTACTCAGGTAAAAATTGTCTTGAGCCGTCTTCCGAATATTCTGCGGGTTTCAGTTTTGTAACATAGTAAGATCACACTAATATAATACTACAATATAATCCCTTTTATTTCAAAGATGATGCTGTAACACAGGATTTGATACTAATTCTGGGAAATAGCAGTTATAGTTGTAATATCTCCGTTAATGTATTAAATTCTCTGTTAAAGGACTTTACGTTTGATACCAAAGGACCTCGAAGAGATACGGGAATCCGATATTCTCGAATTGATCCGGGATGGAATCCCCGAAAGCCTCACTCTCGAATACAAGGAAATGCTCAATTTCCAGACGGACGAGGAGAGGAAAGAGCTCCTCGCCGACATTTCATCATTCGCCAATGTTTCCGGAGGCGATATCATTTTTGGGCTGAGCGCCGAGAGAAACAACCACAACAAGACAACCGGAAGGGCGTCGCTTATCACGGGAATCGAGATCGAAAACTGGGACGAAACCCTCCTTTCCCTCGATAGTATAATCATCAACGGTATCCAGCCTCGCATCCCTGGTGTAAGATTGCAGAGGGTGGAATGCGGATCCGGTAAGACGATCCTCATAGTCAGGATTCCGAGGAGTTGGATCGCCCCGCATATGGTTACACTGGGGAAATCAAGACGGTTCTTTTCGAGGACGAGCGCCGGCAAGTATCTGATGGAGGCTTCGGAGATACGCTCCGCTTATCTCCGCTCCATAGGCGTCGAGGACAGAATAAAGAGATTTAGGGATGAGAGGCTATCGAGAATAATCGCGGGAGAAACCCCGGTGAAATTGGAAAGAGGCCCGAAGGTCATTGTTCATCTCTTTCCGCTCTCCGGTCTCGATTCGAGCTACCAGATAGATCTCTCCAAATTCCCTAACAGCAGGGACCCGCTTTCAAACCTGAATCTTTCCAATAAATTTTTGCCATGGAGGGCAGGGGATTCCGCGCACTGGAATTATAACTTCGACGGATTCATGATCTCTGCGCCTTACCGAGAACCTATAAAACGCAAGTATGTTCAGGTTTTCAGGGCCGGATCTCTTGAATATTGTTATTGCTTAGAGCATGACGATAAAAATAAAGACCTAACTGAGTTATTTGAATATCAATTATCTTTTGGAGAAAGGCTAAATTCTTATCTGAATGGTTTGAAGACATTAGGAATAAATCCTCCGATCATTATGATGCTAACCTTAATCGGAGTAAAAGGTTTTAAAATTACATTTCCATCAGCAATATATAGCAATTATGCTGCTCTAGATTTGATAGAAAAAAGAATGATGCCAATAGACAGAGATGTTATGCTTCTGCCTGAAACCATAATTGATGATTATGAATTCGATATAAATATAGCTCATCATTCGATTTTTGATATAATCTGGAACTCAGTGGGCGAGGACATCCCTCCGAGATTCGACAATTCTGGAAAATTCATTGGTTTTGATTAGATTTTGTCGCTTTTTCTTAACAATCAGCTAATATTGTCCTCATCATCCGCTAACATTTTTTTTTAATAGTGGATTGACTATTATTATTCGATTGGGATTTTGATTAATGGCGAAAGAATCAATCTTCATCATCGAGGATGATAAAAGCATACAGGAAGTAGTTAGATTCAACCTGGCGAAGGAAGGGTACCAGGTGGATCATTCCGAGGACGGCGAGACGGCATTAATCAAGATGGCATCCAAGATTCCGGATCTCATACTTCTTGATCTGATGCTGCCAGGGATTGATGGACTCGAACTCTGCCGGCGTTTGAAATCGAATGACAAGACAAATAATATTTCAGTCATAATACTTACTGCGAAGGGGGAGGAGGCCGATATTGTGGCAGGCCTCGAGCTCGGCGCGGATGATTATATAACGAAACCCTTCAGCATCCGAGTGTTGCTTGCAAGGATACGCGCTGTCTTGCGAAGGAAATCCACTGTGGAAACTGTGGAAGAGGGAGCGTTGAAAATACGTGATCTCATCATTCACCCAGGAAGACATCAGGTGCTTGTAAACGGCAGCGAGGTGGAATTGACGAGGACGGAATTCAGCCTCATTTATTTCCTTGCAAAGCGAAAGGGATGGGTCTTTACACGGAATCAGATTATTGACGCCGTCCAGGGAGAGGATTATCCGGTTACAGATCGTTCCGTGGATGTCCAGATTGTGGGACTTCGGAAAAAACTTGGAGCTGCCGGGGAATATATCGAAACAATTCGGGGTGTCGGTTACAGGTTTAAGGATTGATTTAAGATGAAGAGAATCAGGCTTTTCTGGCAGCTTTATCCATCATATTTAACAATTGCCGTCATCTCTCTTGCCGGCATGTTCTTCTATGCTTCATACCGTATCACTGATTTCTATTATTTCAGAACTGAGAAGAACCTTGAAGCCAACGCTTATATTGCCAGTAATGCTTTCTTCCCTAATGACGTATTAAAAGACCCGGCGTCAATAGATGCCATCTGCAAATCGCTGCATAAAGATTCAGAGATAAGGTTTACGGTTATCTCCGCCGTGGGGGATGTCCTTGGCGATTCAATCGAAGACCCGGTGAAGATGGAGAATCATTCTGACAGGCCGGAGGTCTATGCGGCTTTGAACGGTAAAACAGGTTATTCCTTGAGGCACAGTTCCACTCTCGATGCGAATATAATCTATGCCGCCGTGCCGGTCAAAGACGGAAATAAAATTACCGCTGTGATCCGCGCGTCCCGCTCGGTTCAATCCGTGGAAGATGCCCTCAACAATATTTATGTAAAGATGTTATTCGGCGGAATAGCATTTGCTGCCTTTGCCGCATTGTTCAGTTTGTTCGTGGCGCGAAGGATGAGCAGGCCGCTACGGGAGATGGAAGATGTGGCAAACCGTTTTGCAAAAGGTGATCTGCATCATCGCGTCCCGGTCCCGAAATCCCGTGAATTCGCGAATCTCGCCGAGGCGATGAACACTATGGCTTTGCAGCTGGACACAGAGATTCATTCTTATGAAAGGCAAAAGAACGAAATTGATTCCATGTTATCCAGCATGGTGGAGGGGCTTATCGCCGTTGATGAGGACGAGAAAATAATCAAGATCAACGCCGCCGCGTCGGGCTTCCTCGGAATAAAAGCCGATGTTGCGGTCGGGAAGCACATCCAAGGTGTGATCAGAAACACAAGGCTTCAGGAATTTGTTACGGATACGTTTAAAAGTATGGAAGTCATCGAGAGGGAAATTGTCATCAATGATGAAAGGGGAACGAAATCCTTTCAAGCTCACGGAACGCCTTTGAAAGATCAAAACGGCAGCATACTCGGCGCTTTGATCGTGCTCAATGATGTTACAAGACTTCACAAGCTCGAGAACATAAGAAGGGATTTCGTGGCGAACGTGTCTCACGAATTCAAAACGCCTCTGACATCTATAAAAGGTTCCGCTGAAACACTGCTGGAAGGTGCATGGAAGGACAAAGCATCTCGGGATAATTTCCTGGAAATAATTATTAAAAGTTCCGACCGCCTGTATGCCATCGTTGAGGATCTATTAAGTCTTTCCAGAATCGAGCGACAGGCTGAGCGGGGAGAAATTGTCACTAAGAGGCAAAATATCCGCGATGTTCTTGAATCTGTAATTTCTTTATACAGCCCGAAAGCTAGAGTGAAAAAAATCAATCTGCAAATCTCCTGCCCTGAAAAAATTAGTGCGAGGATTAACTTCGAGCTCCTGGAACAGGCTGTCGCTAACCTTGTGGATAATGCGATAAAATTCAGCGATGCCGGATGCGATGTGGAAATCTCTTCATTCAAGGCAGGAAGCGAGGTTATAATTGCCGTCAAGGATCACGGCAGGGGCATCGGAGCAGATCACCTGCCGAGAATATTCGAGCGATTCTACAGGGCGGATAAAGGCCGAGGGGATAAAGAAGGCGGAACGGGTTTGGGCCTATCGATTGTGAAGCATGTAGCGGAGGCTCACAAGGGCAGCGTCAGTGTCGAAAGCGATCCCGGCAAGGGGAGCATCTTCCGGATTCACATCCCTACCATTTAATGACATCAATATATACCTGATTAACCTAATTCTAACCGGCTTCTAATAGTCTATTAACCGAATGGCTTAATAATCCTCCTGTAACGTGGATGAGCCTGAAAGAATCATCCACAAAGAATAACTTTAAGGAGGGTTAACATGAAGAAAAATCTTTCAATTCTGTTTGTCGGGCTTTTAATCCTTGCAGGGTCTGTATTCGCTGCTGAGGAAATAAAAGAGCTCGAAGTTAAAATCGGCGGCCGCATCTATCAGGACTGGGGATGGTTCTCCGGCGATGACGATGCGATTGCAGCTTTCGGTTATGATTCCGGTACCGAGTATCGCACGGCACGTTTCTATGCTGAAGCGATCTACTGGGGCCATGTTGTTGGCAAAGCTGAAGTTGATTGGACGGACGGCAAGGTTGTCTTCAAAGACGTTTTTATGCAGCTTAAGGATATGCCGTTCACGATCACGGTCGGCCATTTCAAGGAGCCTTTCTCTCTCGAAGAGCTCACCAGCAGCCGTTTCGTGACCTTTATGGAAAGGGCAAGTATAAACCAGGCATTCGTTCCGAGCCGCAATGCCGGTATGCAATTCAGCGCGAATCTTGCCGATCAAATGATATATATAGCAGTGGGGGCGTTTAAAGAGACCGGCGACTTTCCGACAAACCTCACAGTGAATGGTGGCAATGATCTCTGGGCTATAACCGCTCGTCTTGCAGCCTCTCCCGTTTATAACGAAGAGACAAAGACCGTTGTCCATCTCGGCGTAGCATTTTCATCCAGGGATTTCGGCAGCGATGGAAAAATGAGATACAGAGCTCGCCCCGAAACCCATATAGGCAACCGCTTGATTGATACCAAAGACATCGTTGCTAATGCTGCCACCCTGTTCGGTGCTGAAGCGGCCGGCGTATTCGGTTCTTTTTCGGTCCAGGGCGAGTACGTTTCCAACGCGCTGGATGCCCCTGATTCCGGCGATCCTGTTTTCTCCGGTTACTATGTTGAGGGCAGCTTCTGGCTTACCGGCGAGTCTCGTAATTACAAACGTGCAACAGCAGCTTTCGACAGGCCCAAGGTAAACAACCTCTTCCTTATACAGGAAGGTTTCGGTGCCTTACAGCTGGCGGCTCGCTATTCCAACCTCAATCTGAATGACGGCAATATCGCTGGCGGGAAGATGAACGACTTTACTATCGGCCTTAACTGGTATCCGGTTGATAACGCGAGGATTATGCTGAACTACATCCTATCAGACACGGACAAATTCGGCAGCTTCAACGCTCTACAGATCCGCTTCCAGTACGATTGGGACAGCAAATACTCGAAATAATGTTGCCTTAACAGATTGTTAGCGGATTCCTAATAGAATCCTAACAATCGGCAGGTAGCATTATTAGAGATGTTTGAAAAAAATAACTGGAGAAATAGAATGAAATCAAGAGATCTAATCATAGGGTTGGCTTTGACAGGGGCGTTGATTTTCAATCTGCCTCTATCGGCCGATGATACTACAATCATTGGTGCAGGGGCAACCTTTCCAAATCCTCTGTATATGAAGTGGTCCGCTCAATACTATCAGCTGACCGGTGTAAAGATCAATTACCAGTCTATAGGTTCCGGCGGCGGTATCGCGCAGATAAAAGCGAAGACCGTCAGTTTTGGCGGAACGGACGAACCCCTTACATCCAGGGAACAAGATGAGAACGGTCTTGTTATGTTCCCGATGGTTATGGGTGGTGTCGTTCCCGTTGTAAATATCGAAGGGATCAAGGCCGGGCAGATGAAGCTGGACGGGGGAACCCTTGCGGATATATTCCTCGGTAAAATAACCAAATGGAATGATCCGAGAATCAAGGTATTGAATCCCGATATCAAGCTTCCGGACAAACCAATCGCAGTTGTTCACAGGTCCGATGGTTCAGGCACAACCTGGCTTTACACTAACTATCTCGCGAAAGTATCAGACGAGTTCAGCAAAAAGATAGGCAACGGGAAGTCCGTCTCCTGGCCCTCGGGCAATTTCTACGGCGGCAAGGGCAACGAGGGTGTTTCATCTTACGTTATGCGGCTTCGCTGGTCCATCGGGTATGTGGAATACGCTTATGCTCTGCAGAACAAACTGGCTTATGTCCAACTCAAGAACAAAGCCGGCATGTTCGTTAAACCCGGCAGCGAATCTTTCCAGGCGGCCTCGGTCGGCGCCGACTGGAAAAACTCCAAGGGCTTCTATGTGATACTAACCGATCAGCTTGGGGATGAGAGCTGGCCTATTACCGGTGTGACCTACATCCTGATCCACAAGGATCAACCAGATGCCAGGGTCGGAGCGGCAATGCTGAAATACTTCGAATGGTGTTTCAACAACGGCGGAAAAATGGCTGCGGAACTCGATTATGTTCCCATGCCGAAATTAGTGACCGACCTGGTTATGGGTGTTCTGAGGGTTGAGGTAAAATCCAACGGATCCCCGGTGTTGAAATAGCAGGCGGACGAACTATGAATATAAAAATGGGGGCTGCATTCCTGCGGCCCCCTCTATTTTTAATTTAACGGCTGATATGGAAAGCATGGAAAAAACCAAGAAGGGATCGCGGCATGGATTCGGCGATAAAGTATTCAAGATAATCGCTGTCGGCATGGCGGCGTTTATCATACTTATAATGTCCGGTTTGCTGCTGGAATTATTCGAAGGCTCAAAGCTGTCTCTGAAAAAATTCGGACTGAGTTTTTTAACATCTTCCGAATGGAATCCCGTGACCGAGAATTTCGGGGCGCTCAGCAGTATTTACGGAACACTCGTTTCTACCATTATCGCGATGCTGATCGCAGTTCCTTTAAGCTTGTTGATCTCGCTTTTTCTCGTGGAACTGGCTCCGCCGTTTATAAGCAAGCCTGCAGGTGCGGCGATCGAGCTCCTTGCGGCGGTTCCCAGCATCATTTATGGAATGTGGGGATTGTTTATTTTCGCTCCGTTTATGTCCGACCATGTCCAACCATTTTTAACAGAAAAATTCGGCTTCATCCCTCTCTTCCAGGGTCCGCCTATCGGAATAGGAATGCTCTCTGCAGGAATAATACTGGCGTTGATGATCTTGCCTTTTATAAGCTCCGTGATGCGCGACGTTTTCAAGATGGTTCCTCCGGTTTTAAAAGAATCGGCCTACGGTATGGGTTCCACGACCTGGGAGGTTACCAAAAAAGTGACCATCCGTTACGGGATAAAAGGCTTGATCGGCGCATGTTTCCTGGGTTTGGGGAGAGCGATAGGCGAGACGATGGCTGTCACGTTCGTTATTGGCAACAAACACTCGATTTCCCTTTCATTATTCGATCCCGGCAATACGATCGCGTCAACACTGGCAAATGAATTCGCAGAGGCTTCGGAACCGCTGTATCTCAGTTCATTGATTCACCTCGGTTTGGTTCTATTTTTTATGACGCTAGTTGTGCAGGTTTGCGCTCAGCTGTGGTTGAAGAGTGTTAACAAAAAAATGGGCGGGGGATTATGAATCCGAAACCGGCCACAAAAAGAAAAATTGTGGATAAAACAGTTAAAATGGTTTCCGGTCTCGGCGCACTCATCGGAATTTTCTTTCTCATCTGGATATTGTACATAGTCATACAAAGAGGAGCATCTTCCATCAATTGGGACTTTTTTACAAAGCTTCCGGTGCCTCCGGGCGTGACGGGCGGGGGTATCTCGAACGCTATTGTGGGGACTTTTCTGATGACCCTGTTAGCCTCGCTTGTCGGCATTCCCATTGGCCTTTTAGCGGGCGTCTATCTCTCGGAATTCGGCCGGTATGACAGGTTCGGTGAATTGGTAAGGTTCGCAGCAAACGCCCTGATGGGTATCCCTTCGATTATCATCGGTCTATTCGTATATGCGCTTATTGTACTCCCAATGCGGCATTTCTCAGGTTGGGCAGGAGCTGCTGCGCTTGCAATTATAATGATTCCCGTCGTCGCCCGCACAACGGAGGATATGCTTTCCCTCGTCCCCAACTCTTTGAGGGAGGCGGTTTTGGCGCTCGGCGCGCCAAGATGGAAGATGACGCTTGGTGTCATCTTTAGAGCCGCCAAGACAGGTCTGATCACGGGCGCTCTTTTAGCAATCGCAAGGGTAAGCGGCGAGACGGCGCCGTTGCTTTTTACATCTCTTAATAATGTATATTGGACGAAGTCCCTCAATGAGCCGACTGGCAATCTTACCGTTACGATTTTTAACTTTGCGATGTCCCCTTATGAGGATTGGAACCGGACCGCGTGGGGGGCTTCATTACTTATCACTTTTGCGGTTCTTTTTCTCACATTGGTCGCCAGAATCATTTTCAGGGAGGTCAAACAAAGATGAAACTTGATAGCGATAGGAGAAGCAGGAGTGACGCGGAATTGCTCCCAAAAACTGAATCTCCTTCTGAGCGGGATTTCAAATCGGTAAACGGAATCGGGTGGGAACCGAAGATCGCAGTCAGAAACCTCAATTTTCATTATGGAAAGAAACAGGCTTTATTCGAGAACAATCTCGATATTGCGCCGAATAAAGTAACAGCGATAATCGGTCCTTCCGGCTGCGGTAAGTCCACTCATATACGCGTTTATAACCGGATTTACTCGATGTATCGCGACCAGAAGGCGGTTGGGAGAGTGATCATTGATGGTAAAAACATACTCGACCAGGACTCGGACTTGATCGAGCTGAGGAAGAAAATTGGAATGATTTTCCAAAAGCCGACTCCTTTCCCAATGAGTATATTCGATAATGTCGCATACGGTCTTCGGCTTCATTTCGAGGCGAACAAATCCGCATTATCCGATAGGGTGGAGGAGGCTTTGAGAAGCGCCGCGCTTTGGGATGAGGTTAAAGACATCCTGAACAAACCGGGCACGGAGCTTTCCGGCGGGCAGCAGCAGAGGCTATGCATCGCGCGCGCAATCGCCGTCGAACCGGAAATACTTTTGATGGACGAACCAACTTCCGCGATTGATCCGCTTGCCACATCGAAAATTGAAGACCTTGTCGGTATTTTGAAAGCAAGATATACTATCGTCATTGTCACCCACAATATGCAGCAGGCAGCGAGAATATCAGATTATACTGCGTTCTTTTACGAAGGACGCATTATCGAATTCGGAAAGACAAAAAAGATTTTTACCAAACCTGACAATAAGCAGACCGAAGATTATATTACCGGAAGGTTCGGTTAGAACGGAAGAGGAGGAGAAGATGTCTGTGTTGATGGAACGTGAAATAGACAAGCTTAAAAAGAAAATAATGTCTATAGGGACACTTGTGGAAGAAAATGTCCGCCGTTCGATACAAACGATCAAGAATATGGATAAAAAGGTCGTGGATGAGGTCAATGAGATTGATGACAAGATTGATCAATGGGAGGTGGAGATTGAAGAGGAGTGTCTCAAGATACTAGCTCTCCATCAGCCGGTTGCTATAGACCTGCGTTTTATCATTGCTGTCCTTAAGATTAACAATGACCTGGAACGGGTCGGGGACCATGCCGTAAACATCGTGAATCAAAGCCTGGCTCTGCATCAAAAGCATTCCGGCAGCACAGATTTTGATTTCACGGAGATGGTGGAAAAGGTGCAGATGATGCTGAAAAACAGCCTCGATGCCCTGGTGAATCTCGACACCGAACTTGCTCAGAAAGTTAGAATTGCCGATGACGAGGTGGACGACCTTCACAGGCAGATGTATGTGAAAGTAGAGGAATCCATTAAAAAAGACAAGGAATCCACCGGTTATATGATGAACATGATGCAGATTTCAAGAAACCTCGAGAGGATAGCCGATCTTTCCACTAATATTGCAGAGGATGTTATTTATATGATACAGGGTGAAATAATCAGGCACAGCCCGGATCTGACTTCAAGTGATATTAAAATGAAATAAAGCTTATTCGAGTGCTGTCATATAAAGCGATCAATGCGGAATTTCTACGTTTATTTAGATGAACCTCGATTTTGTTGCATATACATTAAAAAGCAGCGCTGTCGTCCGCGTCGCCGAGAAACCTGATAAAGACGTCTTTACAGTTTTTGCACAGGATAATTTTTAATTCTTTATAAACGTCTTCTTCAGCAGAGAGAGCGTGTTCGTTTTCAAGTTTTGCAAGAAGTTCTCGATACCTTTCAGGATCCGGCGATTCGACGATCGTGCCGTCGAATCCGGAAGTGATTTTCAAATCCAGGCGATAAAAGAGCGCCCCTTCCTCGATCTTTCTGCCGCATTTGAAGCACACAAGGGATTCGATCATATCCCTGTTCAACCGCCAAGTTTCTGCTTGATCAGTTCCGATGTTTCTTTCCCATCCACCTGGCCCTGATAACGAGTCATCATTTCCTTCATCACCCTGCCGAAGTCCCTGCCGCCGGCAGCGCCGGTTTCCTTGATTATATCTTCGATCCCTTTGATAATTTCTTCTTTTGACAGAGCCTTAGGCAGATATACGTTGAGTATTTCCACTTCTTTTGTTTCTTTCTGAACCAAGTCCTCGCGGCCGCCGCGTTTGAATTCCTCGATGGAGTCCTTTCTCGATTTGATGGATTTGCTGACGACACCCAGTATTTCCTGCTCTGTAAGGACTCCTCTCTTGTCTATCTCTTTCTTATGAATATCGGAAAGAAGCATCCTGAGCGTGGTAACTTTGAGTTTATCTCCGCTTTTCATGGCGTTCTTCACATCCTCTTTTATTTTTTCCAGCATCTGAAACCTCCACATATACGAGAAAAAAATCTTAATGAGAATCATATTAGTTTACAGCTGCAATGGTGTCAATCTGCCGGAACTTTCTTGCTGCTCTATGATGACAACAGAAAAAGAAATTGATATAATTGTTTCAGAAATTATTGTTTTTTAAAGAGGTTATAATATGTCTGGACATTCAAAATGGAGCACGATAAAGCGTAAAAAAGGAGCGCTGGATCAGAAGCGCAGCAAGGTCTTCGGAAAACTAATCCGCGAAATAAGCGTCGCCGCCCGTCTGGGCGGTCCTGATCCGGAGTCGAACGCCCGCCTTCGGGCGGCTGTGGCAACTGCCAGAACGGAAAATATGCCTATGGAAAACATCAAGCGGGCGATTGAAAAGGTTACCGGCTCGGGAGCTGCTGAAGATTACGTTGAAGTGGTTTATGAAGCTTATGGCCCCAGCGGCGCAGCGATCTTAATTGATGTTATGACCGACAACAAAAACCGGACGGCTGGGGAGATTCGGCATATTTTCACTCGGCACGGCGGCAATCTCGGCTCTTCGAACTGCGTAGCATGGATGTTTGAGCGTAAGGCTTACATCACTGTGGACAAGAGCCTTGCAGCGGAGGACAAATTGATGGAGATTGTCCTGGAAGCAGGTGCGGATGACATGAAGGATGGGGATGACGTCTGGGAAATATATAGCGCTCCGGAAAAATTCGATGCAATAATTCAAGCCCTGGAAAAGGCAAAAATCAATACCGTTGAAGCGAAAATCGCAAAGGTACCGGAAAACACAACGACACTAAGTGAAAAAGAAGCGGATAAACTTATGAACCTTCTGGATGCGCTGGAAGACCTGGACGATGTCCAGAATGTCTGGTCGAACTTCGATATCGCGGAATAAGCCTTATAAAATTATCCAAGATATTATGACTGCTTTATCATGCGTATAATCGGAATTGATCCCGGTATAAATAAAACCGGCTACGGGATAATTGATTATCACGCAAATAGCTTCAAGACGGTCGAATATGGCTGCATCGTTCCTTTGAATTCCACGACATTCCAGGAAAAGATGCTTTCAATATGCAAACAGCTTGAAAAGATATTAATAACCCATAATCCTAACATCGCTGTTGTTGAGGATATCTTTTATGCCGTCAATCCCCAAACGGCGCTGAAGCTTGGGCATATCAGGGGCGCGCTCATGATAACAATTTCCAATCAGAACATCGCCCTTGCAGAGCTCACCCCGCTCGAAATAAAAAAAGGAATGACTGGATATGGGCGGGCGGAGAAGAACCAGGTCGCGGAGATGGTGAGAATCGTTCTCGGGCTTGTTGAAGCCCCAGTTCCATCAGACACAACGGATGCTCTTGCCGCAGCTATCGTCTATGCCATCAAAGGGGATTTCGATCGGGTGGTATCTGAACAATTTTTAAAGAAGAATAAAAATTGAAGAGCAGGCAATTATCCAAAGATTTAATCCTTCCGATCCTTTTATTCGTTTTTCTATCCTTTCTCGCAAATTGTTTGTTTTATTTTACTGGCGGGGAATTGATAAAGGATATCAAGGACTCCGAGTTCTGGACTCATAATATTAAGAATGGAAAGTTCTCTCATTCTGATGGTTCTTTATATCTTGATAATCTCGATAGAAACCGCGAATACAAATTAGAGGCCAGATTGAAAACCTATCGGGATATTACCTTCAGTGGGCTTGAGCTCGACGGAAAACCTATTGTTTATAGCGTTTCGATGAAGAGGATTCTTCATAAAAATGGGATATCGGCGAATATTTACATGATTTCGGCAAAGATAGGAAGGTCAGATACCAGACGGGCAGTTCTCACTTTCAATTTAGCTGTTCCCGCTGGGAAGCGCTATTCATATATTATTAGAAATACTAATCTTGTATCTGCCCGGCTGTCGGTATCTGATAATTTCGGAGAAATAAAGCGTATTGTCAGTGCGTCAGCAATGCCGACATTAATTGGTTTTTTGATTTTTCTTTTCCTCCGGCGTAATGTCCCGAAAAAGATTATTGCTGTCTTATCGGGAGCCGGTGCTCTGCTGGCATCGGTATTTCTGATGAATTTATACGATTTCAGGTATGTATATGTTTTAGTGACCCGCAGGTGGGGGCTTTATATATTCTTTTTCGCATTGTTCGCGAGCATAATCATCAGCGGCTATTTTATGTACTTTTCGAACCGGAGCAGAGAAAAAAAACAGCTTGATAAAATTATAAAAAATAGAAAAGTAAATGATATCACAACAAAGCTTTCCGTCATTCTTAGAAACTGGAATAGGACAGACTGGTACCTGATTATTTCTCTGGGTGTGCTGCTGCTTTTGATATCGGCATATACATTTTCAAACGATTTTTATATTGATGACTACCTCTGGTTAAGAGATTACACAGGCGCCGGGCTTATGTCAGCTTTCATTGGACCTGTTGATGCGACCGGTTGTCTACCGAAATATTATAGACCCCTTCCTCTCCTTTTTTTTCAAGGGCAGTATAAGGTTTTCGGGGAAACCTATGTTTTATATTATTTGTTGAGATATCTCCATCTCTATCTGAATTGTCTACTTGTTTATTTTATCGTTAAAAAGGTTACTGACAGCTCTTATTCTGCATTTTGCTCCGGTTTATGGGTAGCAGCAAGCATCTTTTCTTTCTCGTTGTCAGCCTGGTTGTCTTCTCTCTTCGATGTGATGATGATAACTTTGGCATTGATATCGGTCTTGATCCTCCTCGGTTTCAAGTCCTGGCGCGGTTTGTTCTGGATGTTTGTCTGCCTTACAGCATCTCTTATGACGAAAGAAAGTTCTGTTATGCTTCCCCTCGTTCTTATATCCGCCGGATTTCTTTTTTGTGTCGATAGAATAAAAAGAATGATTGGATTCTATTTTGCGGTTACGGCGATAACAGGCGCCTATCTTTTACTTCGAATCTGGTTTTGGAGAGGGCTCGGAGGGATGGAGGATCAGTATAATTTCTACTCAATTTCCAATATCCCCGTTTTACTGACAAGATTGGGAGAAATATCAGGTTTGATTTTTATTTCGCCCGGAACAAGTTTCTACGCTGTGGAAAATATTGCAGGCTGGATCATTAGGTCTCTATTCATTGCGCTTTTAATATTCGGCGTGACATTTTTCATTATCGAAAAAAAGCATTTCAAGCTGTCACCCGATATCAGACTCGTGATTTTCGGTTTTTCCTGGATCATATTATTTTCTCTGCCGATCTTGTTTCCGTTCACTTTAATCAGGTTGGGATATATCCTAATCCCGGGAGCGGCTTTTGCTTTGGGCGGAGCCGTCAGCATAATATCTAAAAACCTCCCAAAGAAGAGGGCATTTTACTTTCTTTTATTATTTCTCGCTCTTGTTCTATCCCAGCAGGCTGTTTCGCATTTGAGAATCGGCTACGAGAAATACGGCAAAGGGGCATATTTCAGAGATGCGAAAAGCAAATCGCTTTTTAAGGAATGGGAGAAAAAACTGCCTGAGGATGCAAGGAAACGATGGCTCGCAAAGATAGAAGAGACTAAATAGGAGAATTATATCTAATAATACCTTTTTTGAGCCGATTGCTGTAAAATTATACAAGATATCCTTAGGAGCAACTATGGCAAATTTTGAACTTATAAAACAATTGTCGCGCAAAACCGATTCGAAGATTTTATATATTGTAATTGACGGGCTGGGGGATTTGCCTCATCCTGACCATGGAAACAGGTCGCCGCTTGAGAGTGCTCAAATCCCGAATCTGGACAGCCTCGCTGCAAATGGGAGCTGCGGCCTGACCATTCCTGTAGCGCTGGGAATCACGCCAGGCTCGGGGCCTGCGCATCTTTCGCTTTTCGGATATGATCCGCTGGAGTATGAAATCGGAAGGGGCGTGCTCTCAGCGCTTGGCATAGGGGTGGAACTAAGGGAATCTGACGTCGCCGCCCGTGTAAATTTCTGCACTGTGGACAAAGACGGTAACATTACGGATAGAAGGGCAGGGAGGATACCCACCGAGGTCTGCGCAGAGAGATGCTCGGAATTGTCCCGGATAGAAATACCTGGTGTCGAAATACTGATAGGTCCGGAAATGGAATACCGTGCTTCGCTTGTTCTGAGAGGAGAGGGATTGGGCGGAAGAGTGAGCGACACAGACCCGCAAACACTGGAAGTGAAGCCGCTTCAGGCAAAGGGTTTGGATTCGGAGTCCGGGAGAACTGCAGCGATTGTCAATAAGCTGACGGAAAAGGCCAGCAAGGCACTTGGTGATTATGATAAAGCGAATATGATCCTGCTACGGGGATTCGATCAATACAGGAAGCTGCCTTCGATGCAAGATGTTTATAAACTCAACCCGGCATGTATAGCAACATATCCGATGTACAAGGGCGTTACGAGGTTGTTAGGGATGACAGTGTTGGATGCCGGGGAAACAATTGAAAGTGAATTCGAAACATTGAAAAAGAGATTTAATGATTTCGACTTTTTTTATTTGCATATTAAAAAGACCGACAGCGCCGGTGAAGACGGGGACTTTATGAAAAAAGTCCATGTCCTGGAAGAATTCGATAAAAACCTCGGCGCTCTTGAAGGATTGAATTTTTCAACGGTCGTTGTGTGCGGCGATCATTCTACGCCGTGCGTGATGAAATCACATAGCTGGCATCCTGTCCCATTCATTTTGTCTTCGTCCAACGAACGGCCCGGCGATGTCCGCCGTTTCACGGAAAGAGAATGTGCGAAGGGAGCATTCGGAACGTTTCCAGCCAAAGAAGCGATGACTCTTGCGCTTGCCGCAGCGGGTAAATTGAACAAATTCGGCGCATAAAAATTATTCAGCGTGAAATGCCACTACGGCTTCCAGCATAGCTCTATTTATTTATATTCTCATAACTTACCGATTGACCACCGAATCCAGAGTCCTGACGGTATTTATGAATTGTTTTATATCGTTGAAATTGAAATACAACCGGCAGTATATTCCGTTTTGGTGAAGTTTTATGCTGATCATATTGTAATTCATTCCCGAGTCCTGAATCTTTGCTTTCATAGAATTTTTCCTGCTGACAGGGATATCAGACATATTAGTTATCACTTGATACAAATATTTGGATGCTGAAATATAAACGGTATAGCTGGACTCGGGATAAGCTTTTTCTTTGATGAATTTATATGGGGCAGTATCCACAAACATCGGGGTTTTCTTTCCATCTAACTGGAGAAGGAAATCGTTCATGAATTTACCGGCTGGGTCATTGCCTACAAAGATCTCGATGCTCTTGAATTCAGCCAGCTCGAACGGATAAAATGACGGCACCATCATCTTTACCTGCCCGTTGGGTTCCATTTTTTGCAGAATTTCATTAATAAGGCTTTTTTCATTCGGCAAAAAGTTAAGCTTGTATTGTTGTATCTGAATTCCATTGAAGCTCCGAATTTTGCCGGTTGCAAAATGCAATTTAATGGGAAGCAGGAATGACAGACTATCCCATAAATTATTGAGATCGTTAAACTTCTGCTCCCTTTCCTTGAACAGGTCTTTATCGGGATTTTTCTGATTTATATTCAACTGCAGGTATGGGGAATTTTTGACATCGCAAGGATACATCGCGAAGACATCGCGTTCATCGCTTTGAGGAAAAGACTCGGAAACGGAGGTTTTTGAATTCAACTCTTTAAATAAGCCTGCAAAACCGCTTTTTAAAGTTTCATTCTTCCATTTACTAAAACCAGCGCTGGAATTGTCCGAGATTATCATAATAGCCCCGTCAGGCAGGTTATCGATGAGCAGATTCTTGTTTGGTTTTTCCGAAAATATCTTCTGAGTGTTTTCGGATAAAACCAATCGGATGTCGCTTTCCACGCTAAGCCCATCCTTGTCGAAAACAACCGCTGCCGAAATTGAATCCTGACTCTTTAAAAATTTGATCATAACATCGAGAAAACTTCCCAACGCATCGGCTAAAACCTGGCTTTTCGCGGCTAATTCCTTATCGTTTATCGAAATGGAAATCTGCTGAGATATCGAAGGTTTTGCGAATGCCATCAGATTGGCGATATATGTACCGATTTTCTTGGAGTTTATATATATAAACGCTGAGGCAGTGGAGTTTTTCTTCTTGAATTGTTCATAGATACGATTATCTCCTATCTTGTTCGATTCTTCCTTAAATACTTTTTTAAGTGTGTATTCATTCTCAAATAGAAATGCAGTGGCATTTTTAATATAAAGGATTTTGCTGCAAGCTGCCTTGTTCTTGGAGGTTAATTTGTAGTATTCCATTCCTTCGAGAACATTCTCGGTCAAATCATAATTCCTTTTTAGGAAATCTTTAAATATAGCTTCGTTATCGAGACAAACAAATTTGAGCGTGGCGGTCGGAGAGGGATCGAGCACAGCTATACCGGCAGGTGAAAGTGGACAGAGGCCGACCATAGCTTTTAATTCTTCAGAGTTCTTGATGGGTTCGGTAACTTGCAATCCAAGATTACCCAGCAGGGTATTGTAAGGCGTGGAATCTTTCTGGCCTAAAAGATCGGCTTTTTGCTTTAGCTGGCCCGCGAATTCCTCCAACGAATTGATGGTTAAAAAGAAGAGGGGGTCTTCAGGAATCACAGATAAAGCGTAGGAATTTTCTATTTCTTTCTTTTGAGTGAGCTTAACGATCAGCACCGCTGATACCAATGCCACCGAGAATATCAATAAATAAGCTGCAATCTTGTTTTTCATAATAGCCCCTCCGATATTTAATCTTCAATCATTTCAATATCTTATAACGAATTTTAATAGAATTTGTTCTTATCATCTCATCTTGAACATCGCAGACTGTAGCGACAGCCGCAATAATTCTGACGGTACATATTCCTCTCGCTGCTCATCTGGCAGCTCTCTTTGAAACCATCGCTCTTTTTAAAATTCCTCTCAAGAAATTTTACACCCGTTTCACTCTCTATTTCAATGCCGATTTTGTTGATCAATTCCGCGTTTTTATGGGGAGACAATGTCAGGGTCGTCGAGAAAAAACTTATTCCGCGTTTTTTAGCCACTGCGGCGGTTTCACGCAGCCGGAAACGATAACATATCCAGCATCTTGCGCCTCCCTCTGGTTCATCCTTAAATGTCTTGACCGATTCCTCCCAAGCATCGTTATCGTATGTTCCCGAATAAAATGGAATTCCCAATTCACTGAGATAATCTTCAAATTCTTTTTTCCGAAAGAAATATTCGGATTCCGGATAGATATTTGGGTTGTAAAAAAAACATGAGACAGAGTATTCCGAAAGCAGCCGTTTGATCGGAATCGTTCCGCATGGAGCGCAGCAAATATGAAGTAAAACGCTTTTTTCAGTCATAGAAGTAGTCGATTTTTATGTAATTTCGAAATGAAAGATACAGCTTTCGAAACGATTTCTTCTTTGGAAGCTGAATCATCCGACAATATTAGCGAAAATGCAATTCTTGGATTGTCGGCAGGATAAAAACCGATCAAAATCCAAGAAAACGGAGCCTCTACGCCTCCTGAATATGTATAGAGCATGCCGAACCGTAAACTATTCATATTCATCTTGGAATCAGCCATCATCTTCCTGCCGATCTCTGACATAGCGGTTTTTATCGGATTTATAGTGGACTCCTCGGCTGCGATGTTCAGAATCCTGCTGTTTTCTTCAAAGTAGCTGTTCCCATCAATGTTTCGTTTATCTAATACAAGTCTCGGGCGATAAATCGCACCGTTCGAGGCTATTGATGATGCAATCATGGCCAGATGGAGCGGTGTCGTCCATATGCGATGATATCCGTTCGTGAAAAGGGCAAGTGAGTCGGGATCGTTTCCGATCTCGGCGGAAGCGACATTAACCTTTTTTTCCCCGATCTCGAAGGGTCTGTCGAACCATAATCTTTTTGCAACATCACAGAGTTTCTCTTTTCCTATTTTGATCGCGGATTCGCTGAAAACCGCGTTGCATTCATATATAATGGCATCTTGGATTCCTCTGACAGGCTCGATTGTATGACTGCTGTAGATAGTGACATCGCCGTATTTTTTCTCGGAAGGACACTCCATAGGGAATGAAATAATATCCGCTTTCATTTCTCCGGCGGCAATCGCTGTTACAATGTTGACAAAAAAACCAGGTTGCAATTTCTTAAGATAGAATTCGTTTTCAAGGCAATTTCCATCTGCGGCAATTGCAAGTATATCTCCGGATCCTGGAGAGACGGCGATAAGTATCCCAGACAGGTCTTCCAGCGTATTTTCGGCAATATGCTGAATCCGGTTATCAATTGTAAGGATGACCGAGTTGTATAAGTCTTTTTCGTGGATTTGGATCAGAGGAGTTATAAATGCAAGATAATCGGACGATCCGCCATTCAAATCCGCATTGGAGAATGATTTGGCGATCTGGCCGCCGTTTCTGTCTCTTATCGAATAAAATGAATCATCGGCAACCTTTTCGAGCAGAGTCAGTTTTTCCTCCGCCTTAATGTGATATCGGCTGTCCCCGCTTAGTGCCAGAAAAAGGTCTGCGGCTTCCTCATATTTGCCCAGAGCGGTGGCGGCGATTCCACCGTAATAATATGCATCAGGGATGGAATTGAATTGAATCAGATGGCGGCTGTATTCATATGCGGTTTTGTATCTGGAGTTCCTTATAAGCCGCTCCAGCAACTTTGAGTGATCATAATAGTCAAGCGTGTGCCGGTCTGTTTTTGCGAATGTTCCAACGTACTCTTTTGAGTCTCCGTAGAGAATTTTAAGTATTTCAAATCCGGTATGCGTTTTATGCTGAAATAATCCGGTCGAAGAAACGGCAAGGAAGTGATTATAAGCTTTTTCCAGCCTTCCTTCGTAGAGTTCATTTCTGCCCGACGTGAGATGAAAAAAAGCATAAAAAATCCACGTAGCTGTAACCGTCAGGAGGAATACGGTTATGAGGAAGACAGTAAATCTTTTGGATATTATAAGTTTTTTTCTCTTTGTGCGATGCAACCGTTTCAGGTCGATGGTTGTCAAATCTACGCTATCCGAATACTACCTGGATTTGCGCGAAGAGGTTCAGTCCGAGCTCGCGAAAGGCGGCCTTCTTATATACGGCGATTTCAAGGTTGTCCGTGCTGCCGAAAACAACCCCGATCTTTTTTTCGGTCAGGGCAAAATAGGACGGACTGATTTCGTTGATAATTTGATTTCCGATTTTTACCGAGATCTTGTTTGTGCCGAGTTTTTGGGACAGCGTTGTATAGATTTCCTTGCTCAGATTTGTGATAGCATTACCGAATGAATCAATGTGCATTATCGTGCAGGTGACTACGTTTCCCTGAACGATCGGCTGCGGAAGGTTCAACCTTGTGAAATTTTCAAGTTTCGGCCCCACTTCCTCTGCATTAGTCCCGCGTGCAAGCCAGGCGGCGGCGGGGGCGAATATATCCCTGCCGTGAAACGTGGGGCTGATCTGAGTCCGGAAATAATGAGACTCTACAAGATGATATACACTGAAGCCGGTATCTTTACAGTCTTCGTAGATGTAACTGAAAACACCGTTATCGGGACCCACAAAAAAATGTTGCGGTGTCGTTACGACGATGGGTTTCCGGTCCCCGCCGACCTCCGGATCAACGACCACCAGATGAACCGTCTTTACAGGGAAATAGAAGTAGATGTTACGCAAAAGGAAAGCGGCTTCATATATATTATAAGGGGTTATATTGTGGGTTACGTCAACTATATTGACTTCCGGAATGATTCTATAAATAATGGCTTTCATCGCCGCCACGTAATGGCTGCGTATGCCGAAATCGCTGATCATCGTGATAATCGGAGTGTTTGCCACTGCTAATTCACTTACTATGATATCAGTATATATTTCATTCGCATAAGGGTCAAGCTAAATTTGGTTCTATTAATTAGTCTGAAACAACATCACACACTTCTTTATGCAGGTGCGATGAATTATTTCTATTCGAGAGTTTTTTCCACAGCGGCCATTATCATTTCGTCTTCCGGCTTCTCCCGCGGATCGAAACGAGCGATGATTCTGCCGGTCTTGTCAATCAGGAACTTGTCGAAATTCCATTTGATCTTGTCGGAGAATTCAGGATTTGTGGCTTTTTCGGTGAGGAAAACATAGAGAGGATTCTTATCCGCTCCCGCGGCCGATATTTTCGCAAACATCGGAAAGGTAACTCCATAGTTTGATTTGCAGAATTGCATGATCTCGGCATTCGTGCCAGGCTACTGATTGAGGAAATTGTTAGCGGGAAAACCCAGAATCACAAAGCCACGGTCTTTGAATTTATTATATAGCTTTTCAAGTCCTGCGTATTGAGGCGTGAAGCCGCATTTGCTCGCGACGTTCGTGATTAACAGAACCTTCCCCTTATAAATTTCCAGCTTGACCGGGTTTCCTTCGATATCAAATACTTCAAAATTATAGATTGATTTCACGGAAGCCTTCGGTTCCCTATTCATCGCGGAACCGACGATGGAGAGAGAAAGACTAAGGAGAGCAAGAAACAGAATATTTTTCATTTTCGAATCCTTTCAATTATTAACTTCTCCTGTCCTTACGAAACTGCGTAGAACATATTTCTAATCGAAGACAGGAAACTGATAGGTCCGGCAGGGAAGGCTATTGCGCCGGAAGGGAATTGGGCAGAGTTTCTATAAAAGCCTTGATCTCGTCCCTTACACTTCTATAATGACCCATCTTCTCTTCATCGGTCTTGCTGTTCCTTGCCAGGAACGGCGGGTCTTCGAAGCCGAAGTGGACAATCTTCGCCTTGCCTGGAAAGACGGGGCAATTTTCGTGCGCGTGGCCGCAGACGGTGATTACATAATCGAAAGTGATGTCTTGAAACTCAGTGAAGGTTTTTGAGTATTGCTGGGATATATCCACTCCCGCCTCCGCCATCGCCTTTACGGCATATTTATCCAGCCCCTTCGGTTCGATGCCTGCGGAGTAAGCTATAAGTTCCCCGCCTTTCAAAGCCTTTGCCCATCCCTCGGCCATCTGACTTCGGCAGGAATTACCCGTACATAAAAACAATATCTGCATTTTTTTTAATAAGCATATATTCGCGTATCCGCTTTTACTTCTCTTATTTATTCCGATGGCATTAGCTTATACATTAATATACGAAAATGAAAGAAAAGAAATCCTGCAATTGCTGAATGTCAGAGACAGGTATCGGGACGATTATACGTATATATTCAACAGTAAAAAAGGAATTAACGGCTATGTTTTCAGTCAAATAAAAAAACCGTCCTCGTAGAGGACGGTTTGAATCCGGGTGTTGGAACAGGTTCTATTTGTCGGTCTTTTCGTTGTCTTCTGAGTGTTTGCATCCTGCGTGATCTTCTCCTTTGCAGTCATGCTTTATCATCTCGGTGTTTTTGTCGCAACCTTCGTGTTTTACCCCTTTGCAGCCTTCGCCTTTGTCGCCGGCTTTGCAATCATGCTTCTTCATATCCTTGCCTTTGCAATCGGAACCGCAGGAAGCTTTATGTTCTTTCCAGAGCTTGAGCTGCTCTGGAGTGAGAAGGGCTTTCACTTTCAGCATATGATCCACAGCCGCTTTTTTGCCGTTGATCCACAGTTTCGCCTGTTCATCGATCTTCTTATCTATTGCGGCGATATCGGGATTATCTGAATTGACCATTTCCTTTATGGAAGCGCACATCTTGGACATCTCTTCGCGATGTTTTGCCTTTTGCTCCATACAGACTTTTTTCATGGCAGCGATTTCATCTTTTTGCTTGTCCGTGAGGTTCAGCTTTGAAAAACAATCGCAAAGCATGGTTTTTTCGGCGTCTTTTTTGCAGCCCGATTTCTCCGGATTGTTTCCGGCATAGGCAGCTAAAGCTACCGATAGAGCAACAGCCGCAATCAACAGTAGTTTGATGGTTTTCCTCATAGATACTCCTTCATTTGGTTTTGTTTTCAGTATTGTCAGTTTTATCGTTTCCGATAAACTTTTTAAAACTGTTTTTATGAGTTGATAGTTTATATATCAAGCGGTCAATCAACGAATTGAAATCTTCTTTTTTCAGTATTTTTTTCAGAGAAAGAAGATGATTGACATTATCCATTTCAAGCTTGGCATTCATAACGTTGAATTTGGCAATAATACTTTCAAATTCTTTTTCATTGCTTGCTCCGCCTTTAATCTTTTCGAGCATTTCTTTACGAAGCAGATACATTTTTTCCATGTTATCATGTATTTTTTTGCCATGTTCATGATGGAGTTTGTAGAATACCGGATTATCTTTGCATAATTTTCCGATACCCAGAAAGTCCTTCTCTCGATGATGCCTGTTTTCTTCTCCTTTGGCTTCAGAAGGCGGACATTTAAAATCTTCCTCTGCCGATGAATCGAGGCTGCTGTCAATGTTCGGGCTGATCGATCTTTTGATGATAAAACCGCCGATGAAGGCGAGATTGAGGATTATCGAGCAGACCAAAGCCAGTCTCAGTATCTTCGGGTTCGGTTCATTTTTCATTCTGCGCCTCCTCCAGGACTGCGAAGTAGATATCACCGAGGTTGTCCGGGTAGGCAGGGGAGGTATTCAGCGCATAGACATCTGTCTCTGTCGTACTGCTATTTTCGCGAGAACCGTTGGCGGTCTGCATTCCGAGCCAGAGCCCGAATATTAAAACAGAAGCGATAGCCGTGAACTTAAAGGCGTATGACAGGAGCGGCAAAACTGCCTTTTTCTTCTTGCGGGATTCGATGGATTTGACGATGGCAGTCTTGAAGCCGTCCGGAACGCCCGCCTTCGAATTTTCGAGAATAAGCCCCTCGATGTTTCGTTCGAGATTGTACACACCGGCGCAGGATTTGCATCCCTTGATGTGAGCGAGCGCTTCAGTGGAAACCACTGTCCCGCTTACGTTTATTTCTCTTTGTGTATGCTTGCAATTCATTTCTTTTCCCTATGTATTAAAACAGGTTAAAGATGATAATCCCTCATCTCTCTATTAACTTTTTTCAACCAGGCCTCTCAGCCGCTTCCTTGCGCGCGTCAACAGCGCCTCGACCGATTTAACCGAGACGTTTAAAATAGCGGCAATTTCACCGACCTTTCTTTCCTCCATTATCTGCATTATCAGGACGATCCGCTCCCGCTTAGGAAGTTCATTCAGCAGCTTGTTCAATTTTTGAAGATTGATGCCGCTATCAGAGGCATCTTCGCCCGACGGATGGTGTTCGATATTTTCATCAATCTCTGTGGCTGAAAAAGATGGGTTTTTTACCGTTTTTGTCCTGTAATTGATGGATGTATTTATGGCAAGACGCAGGAACCACGCATTGAAATCGGTCCCTCTTTCATAGAGCTTCGCTTTCGAATAGGCCCTGAAAAAGATCTCCTGGCTGAGATCGAACGCTTCATCGCGATTTCCGGTGAATCTGTACGCAATTGTAAATATCTTGTTCTGAAAAAGAGAGATCAGCTCTTCCAACGCCTCGTCGCGTCCCTCATGCAGCCTCTCGCCGACGATATTTGCCCTTGCCTTAAAATCTTCCAAAACCCTTCCTCCGGTTTTTTCATTTGGAGCAGGTCGAATCTTTTATGTTATCTTACAAGCCGAAAAATGAAAAGATGTCGCATTCATTGTCATGCACATATCACTGTTTTTGAAAAAGATACTTTCAACGAGGATATTGACCGGGAGAGATACTTTTGATATATTTCAATGGAAGGGCCCATAGCTCAGCTGGTAGAGCACTCGGCTCATAACCGAATGGTCCTAGGTTCGATCCCTAGTGGGCCCACCAAGTTTTTAAGGTTATATATTTATGGGAAAACAAAGTTTTGAAATCTGAAAGTTTCATTAATACGGATTTATCAGAGGGATGCGGCTTGCATCCCTTTTTTTTATTTTGAAAGAGGGTTGTAAATGAAAAAGGTCCTGGAGATTCTTGTCAAGCTGCAAGGCGAATTGAACGATGAACGGAGACTGAGAAAGCAAATCGAATCTGTGCCGGAGAAAATCAACACGATGATGGAGCAGTTAAACGCCTTCGAGAACGCATTAAAAGCTGCGGAGGAAAACCACAAATCGGTCACGGGACAGCGGATGAAACTTGAGCTGGAATTGAAACTTATGGAATCCAAAAAAGCCAAGTTCCAGGATCAATTGATGACCGTCAAGGATAATGTCCAGTATAAAGCAGCGCTGAACGAGATAAGTTTTTTAGGCAATGAAATCGGGGCGACCGAGGAGAAGATTTTGGTTCTTATGGATGAAGAAGACAAGCTAATCAATGCAAGAAAAGCCACCCAGAAGGAGCTTGTGGAAAATAAATCCCGGATAGAAAAAGAACAGCAGGATTTGAACCGGCAGAAATCGAATTGGGAGGCGGAGCTGATTAAAATTCACGGGAATCAGGATGAATTACGCAAACAGGTGGAATCCGATCTTCTTGCAAAATTCGATACGATCTCCGGTAAAAAGGAAGGCATCGGCATCGCCGGCATCTCCCATAGCGGAATCTGCGGAGGATGCCGTTATAAAATCCGCCCCCAGGTTTTCGCCGAGGTGATTACCGATAATGAGATTCAGCACTGCGATAACTGCGATCGCATCTTATATTATATCCCGCCGGAAGTTGAAGCAGAGGAAAAGAAAAAAGATTGAGGCCTGTGAAGAACCATGGTTTTTTATCATTCTAAAAAGGCCATCGAAGGGAAATTATCGAAGAATCCGAATAGATACTTCCCTTGCCTTCAATGAATGCTTGTATCAGGATGACAATTCACTGCGGGAGCAGGAACCTTGCACCTTCGAGCTCGGATATACAGAAATCATCCGACATAAAAATTTCCCATGACGATAAAGCTCACCGGCAGCTTTGGAGCGTAGCGGAAAAGCCGTCTGGGCAGCGCCTCATTAGCATCAAATATCATCAAAGAGTTCGGGTTGATGTAGTTTCCCTTTATCTCCGATGATCTTTCCCTGTAACGACCTTAAGTCAACAACTGCCCCATGCTCAATGAACACGTCACTGAATTTTTCAATGTCCTTGTTCCAATAAATCATTGCACACGACATTGGTGCACCTTTGCCTGCATTCTTTCCTTCAACGAGAAAACGCAGTCTCGTATCGTACAGAAAGCAAACAGCGGTTGCTCGTCCCCATACATATTTCTTCCAATGACTTGTGTTAGTTGCTACAGGTACTAAGGCAAGAACTTCTGATCCATAGTTCTTGTGGGCATAAGCGCACTTATAAAGCCAATGTTTAATTGTTGTTCTATTTTCCTTGTCAGACCCGTAAGGTGGATTCACATAGATTGTAGGATAATTCCACGATTCTTTCAGCCCATCCTTTTCTGGCAAACGGTATTCTGTTTCAGCCTGAACGATAGACCATTCATTGGAACATGGATCAAGAGATATCTTACCACCAAAAACTTTTCTCACTGCGTCAACATATTTGGGAGGAGTACACCAGTTGACACTCTGGGAATTGACTGTCCTTCCAGCTGTCATGAATGTATCTCCTGCCATTTCTTTGTTTTCAAAGTGTTAAGTTCATCCTTGAGAACAGCAAGCCGTTTTCTTGCTGGGGCAATGATATTGAACCAGCCTTCGATCACCTTCATGTGCGATTTAAAATAGGATTGAAGTGCAGCATCAGCCAACAAGGAGATTCGCACTTTCGTGAATTGATTTACACCCTTCTTGCCTGTGTAACTCGCCAGAAAAGCTTCCTTTGCTGCTGTCAATTCCTTTGCTGGATTAAACAATAACTCATCAATAAATTGTGCAATTCCAGCGTCGGTCAGGAATAGAAGCCAGTCGTAAGATTGAGCAAGAACCTTCAATTCTTTGTTATGATTCTCGGAGGTGAACCAATTGCCGTGATTGCTGACGATTCCAACCGTCAGAATGAAACGTGAAAGAAGTTCAGGATCGTTAGAGGCGATAATTTGAGCCATCAACTCATGGTAATTACCATGTAGAAACGAACCGTCATATTTCTGAATGAGTCCTCCCATGCTACCATCGGTCAACCTGATTTTCTGTAAAGAGGATACTGTTCGGGCAACATAAGCTCCTTGCTTAGCCTTTTCAATTGTTTGTGGCCCTTTGCGCATTCCCTCTTCAACCCCAACTCTTTTACACTCGAAAATGGCGAATGGTCTGCGACATAGTGATACAACCGAATAGCACTCCTTGTTCTTGACAGGAGTGTCAAGATAGGCATTTAGAAAATTATCTCCGAGATCGCAAATGGTGCATGAGTTTCTGATAATCAAGTCATTACTCAGTAATGCGTGCGTCTTGAGAGATATAGGGGGAATGGCAAGTGAGGCAAACTGTTTATTATTAGCGATCTTCCTCGCTGTGAGGGGAAGTTCATCTCTCTTAAACACGATTTGCGCAAGCGGTTTTGATGGGTGAAGGCTAAACTCGACATTGTGCATGATGTCATCGTTTGCAAACTCCGGAAGCGGTCTTTCTATGGCAATGTATCTCTCAAGACCCCAAGACTTTAGAGCGTAGAATGTAATAATCTCGACAATGGTACCTAGTGCCCGCCCAGCAGCTTTCTTTGAATCTTTAGCATAGTGAAACACCTTTTCGGTAAGAACCTTTTGGAGTTGGTCAACTGATGGATATGGCATTCTTCGTTCTTCTTTCTGGTATTTCTATTCTTTGAGACTAGCAAAAATTAAATTAATCCACATAACGTGCGCATTTTAGTTCTTCTGTCTATACAACAAGTCTTCGGTTTCTTGACAAAGACGTGTTATCTCGTTTGTTTGAAATTGCTTAATACCTATCGAGCATTTTATCATAGCATGTTATACGAATTATACCAACAACCTCCTCGATTCCTTTAAAGTCAATCAACTGGACTGCGCAAACCTGCCAGGTCTTAATTGTGAACATGGGTGTAGATCATCGTAGTTCTCACGACTCTGTAGCCCAAGAGTTCTTGGGCTGCGCGGAGACCGATCTATGAGTCAAGCAGATATCTCTGTACCATCAATCACCACCGAAGCTCCTTGCCTCGTCCGCTCCAATATCCCACCCTGTTCGCTGGGGACGCGAGTCTCCCTCGAAGTCGTTCGTCAAGTTTACCGGCGTTCCGCTGTCTATCGCCGGGGAGTTGTTGATAAGATGCGGGTCGAAGCTCGCTATGCCTGTTATCGCCTGCAAGGGCTGGAATGACATTGAATGAAGGTCATGCCCGAGGCTTTTCCATTCATCGAGAGAGTAGAAAGTATCGGTATCCTCGTTTTCCACAATTCCGGGATAATCGGATGAGTAAAAAATATTGTAATCTGTCGTGATGGCGGAAAAAGTCGTTTGGTCGAGTTCCATCCCACCCTTTGCTCCGCCGAAAATCAGGTTGTTCAAGACCGTCCCATCCACGCTTCCGTTTTTCAACGAGATGCACCATCTTCCCTGGCCGGGCCGGAAATAAATTGTGTTATTGATGATTGTAAGGTTTTTGCATCCCCATGAATCCCCCTGATCGTCATCCCATGCGGCGATTCCGCCAGCGTAATTATTATAGATAACATTGTTCGATAAAACGGAATCCCTGACGGACGCGAGGTTGATCGCGGCCCCTCCAAGATTGCCGTTCTCGTAACAGATGTTGGAATCTATCACGCAATTGGCGCTGATGCCGTCGCCCCCCATGCTTGGGTCGGCGTTTATCTGAATGCCCGATGCCGCGTTGTCGTGGCATCTGTTTCGCCTTATCTCCGCATTATCCGAACTGTTGCTGATATATATGCCGTGCTCTTCCCTGGAGCCATAAGCCTCGCAGTCTTCGATTGTCGTATAATCCGAAAAATCGGTGAATATGCCCCACTTCCCGTTATCCGCCAGCTTGCAGTTTTTAATAACGATATGATCCGAATAACTCAACCGGATGCCTGTTCTCACGGTGTTTTTGATCGTAATGTTTTCAAAAGAAATGTAATCGGCATCCTCGACGAAAAAGCAATCCCGCTCGTCAGACGACCCATCAATCACTGTTGTTGAAACCTCTGTCCCGATGAATTTGATCGTGTTCCCTTGTGCGCCAGATCGGGTAAGCTTCAATCCTTTGGTATAATTACCGGGCAAGATCATTATAGTATCGCCAGCGTTGACGAGGTCAGCGGCATGTTGAAGTGTCTTCCAGGGTTGAGCGGATGTGCCGGGGTTCGAATCGTTGCCGGAAGGGGAGACATAATATTTATTGCCGCTTGGAATAACGCCGGAAACCGTGATCACGGCTGAAGCAGTCGTAGTCCCGCCGTGTCCGTCATCAACCGTCAGTGTCGCCGTATAAGCGCCAGGATTATTATACGTATGCGATGCTTCGATCCCGCTTCCCGATGCGCCGTCCCCGAAATTCCAGCTATAAGCAAGCGTGTCACCGTCCGGATCGGAAGAAGCGGACGCGTTGAAACTGACGCTTAAAGGCGCTGTCCCGCTTTGCGGAGTTGCGCTCATCACGGCAGACGGGGCGCGGTTCTCATCCAACTGATTGTCACATGATATGACAAAAACTACAGCGATACAGATGAATGATAAAAAACCAGACTTTTTCACCTACGGATCTCCTACTGATAACATAATAAGTTTTGACGGATAATACAAGCAGTGTTGTCGGCGTGTCGACAATTCAATCCAGCCAGGCAATTCTCCTGAAATCCTCCGGGATCACACGTTGGAAACAACGCTTTCTTAAGCGACAGGACTGTCTTTCTTTTGGGGTACGGAATATAATCTCTGAAGTAGCAGGGTTAAGTATTTGTTGGGCTTTATAGAGGTTGCTGGGGATAACGACGAAGAAATATGAATTTCAAGGACATTTTAGTCAAGTTACCGCTTTTCAGCGGATTGAATGAAGAGATATGCGAGCAGCTTGCCGCAATTGCAAGACGGACTGCGCATAAAAAAGGGGGCATTATCCTCGGAGAGGATGAAAAATCCGGCAATATTTATATTATCGCCAGGGGAGAGGTAAAGACCACCGCCGCGTCGAAGGACGGCAGGGAGCATGTCCTCTCGATTCATAAAAAGAACGATTTTTTCAACGAGGGTTCTCTCATAGGAGAGAAAGGCCAGCCAATCAATGCGGTTGCGATCCGCGACACGGAATTATTGGTTTTCCATCGCACCGATTTTATCAACTTCCTGTCGAAAAACCCGAGCGTCTATGAAAAACTGATCGAGCAGTTGATATTCCGTTTGCAGAAAGCGGCGAGACAGGAGAGCAGCCTCGCGCTTTTCGATGTTTCAGGGAGGGTGGCGCGGTTCCTGATGGACCTGGCGATGGAAGAGGGGGAGAAAACGGCCGGAGGGGAGATAATGATTACGAGGCCGACCCAGCAGGAGATCGCTATACGGATCGGCACCACGAGGGAATCGGTGAGCCGGGCGCTGAAAGAAATGGAATCCAACGGCCTGATAAAGATAATCGGGAAGCGAATTGTTATCTTGGAACAGGATGCGGGTTATCAGGCATAGCGGTGGGGTCCGGTTTTCATAGTTTTTAAGATCTATTGTGTCAAACGCAAAAAGAAAATGGACTATCCCATATGTCGAAAAGAGGCAAAAACGAATCTGTATCATTGATCCTCGGCTCTTTTCAGGATTCTATGCTACTGCATCTCTATGAGATACCGGAACAAGTCCGGTATAGCGGATAAGCGATGACAGCTGAAGCCTGAGAATCTCTCTTATAAGACAGCCCATTAGAACGGTGATGATTGATCGCTATTATTTATATTTCATCCATTTGACGATCTCCTTGAATGTCGGCTTTTTACCGTACATCAGAATACCGACGCGGAATATCTTCGACGTGAGCAATATCATCAGCCAGATTGAAATGATGAGCAACAGGGTGGCGATTATTATTTCCACAAACGGCACCGGCGTGATGGCCGAACGGAAAATGATCATTGTCGGCGTGAAGATTGGTATCATCGTAAGGATCGTCGAAAGCGTGGAGTTGGGATCTTTCATTATCATCATCGCCATGAATACAGGGAAGATCAGCGATATCGAGATGATCGAGATGAACTGCTGAGCCTCCTGCTCGGAATTCATAACCGCCCCGAGTATCGCCATAAACGTCGAGTAGAGGAGATAACCGAGGATGAAGAAAATCGCAAAATACCACATCAAGGATATATCGAAAGAGACGCCCAGGCCGCCGGAGAGTTTCATTCCGACCAGGCCGGCGATGATCCATATGACGACAAGGGTCAGCCCTGCCGCGCCGAGGCCGATGATCTTTCCGGTCATCAGCTGGTTTGCTTTAAGAGACGAGAGCAAGACTTCAATTATCCGGTTGTTCTTTTCCTCGAGGACGCCTCTCATAAGCTGCTGACCTGTGGAGAATACCGCCATAAACATCAGCATAACAAAGATGATCCCGCCGATGTAACTGGTCAGAAAGTTGGATGATTTAATCCCCGTTTTGGTAACGTCGCTGGTTTTCAACGATACCGGGACCGACAACGACTTGATCTTTACAGGATCGAAGCCTTCCTGGGAAAGCCGTTTGGAGACGACGCTTTCCGTGATGAAGCGTTCCAGGAGACTGGTTTCATCGAAATTTCCCGACGAACGGGCGTAGTATTCGGCCACTCTGCCTGTCTCCACATCCGGCGGTATTATCAGGAGGACATCGAAGACTTCTTTCCTGATATTATTAAACTGTTCTTTTCTGACCGTTTCCCACGTCTCCGGTGTAACTTCTATCTTTTGAAAATTGATGGCGGCGAACGAGCGGATCATTTGTTCGCTCATCTCGCGCAGGAATTTTCCAAGTTGGCCGGAGGGCATTCCCATCTTTTCCGCTTCAGCGCTGAAAGACTTATCGCTTTGCACAGCCTTTTTCTGTTGGTCAAGCAAATCCACGAGCACGATAAAGGTCTTTCGGCTCTGAATGAGGTTATCGAGAACATACGAAGTGCCGTCAATCACGGCGATCCTTCTCTCTTTGATCACTGTCATTTCGGCGAAAAAGGCCGGTATCAACATAGCGCCGATCATTAAGATGGGCGTTAATATCGCCGAGATGATGAAGGACTTTTTCTTCACGATGTTTAGATATTCACGGGATATTATTGTATATACTTTATTCATTGCTCTCCCCCACTAATCTGATAAAGATGGATTCCACGGAAGCTTCGCGAAGCTCGAATTTAGTTATTTCCAGTTTGTTGACGATATCCTTTAGGAATGCGGAGGGTGTGAACTGAGGTTTCAGCTCGATTTCAGCTTTCCTCGGATACAAATGTATGTTTGCGACAGACGAATGTTTTTCCAAAAAAGATCCGTTTCCATCGAATTCCAGGGTAATCGAATTTCTTCCGTATTCAGTCCTGATGGAATGCTGTTTGCCGTCTATTATTTTTTTCCCATTATTGATTAGGCAGATGTATTCGCACAGTTTTTCCACCTGTTCCATTTGGTGGGTCGAGAAGATAATTGTTTTCCCTTTTTTATTCATATCGAGGATTATATCCTTGATGAGCATAACGTTAATCGGATCGAGGCCGCTGAACGGTTCATCGAGGATGAGCAGTTCCGGGTCATGCTGAACTGTGGCGACGAATTGTATCTTTTGCTGCATGCCCTTTGACAGCTCGTTGACTTTCTTCTGTCTGTGTTCCTTCATATTGATTTTTTCGAGCCAGGTATCTATGGATTTGGACGCATCTTTAGTGGACATCCCTTTTAAGCGGGCGAAATACTTCAGCGTTTCGTCAACGGTCATCTTGGGATAGAGGCCGCGTTCCTCCGGAAGGTAGCCGATTTTCTTCTTGTCTTCCTCGTCGAGCGCGTGACCGAAAAGGCTGACCCCGCCCTTGTCCGGATAAATGATATTCAGCATCATCCGTATGGTCGTGGTTTTTCCGGCTCCATTCGGCCCCAGGAAGCCGTAGATCACGCCGGCAGGAACTTCCATGCTCAGGCCGCTTACAGCCAGCGTCTTGTCGAACTGCTTCGTGATTTCGCTGATTTGAATTGCGCTAATTGACATCGATCCTCCTTACTCTGCTAATAACCGCATCAATCTGCAAAAATTCCCGATCATTGTATTAATACGAATATTTGAATTGATAGTTTTATACTCTCATAAAAAACAGTTAATATAAATATCAAGATAGAATATCGAAGGGTATTTTCATGTGTTTAACATAGGATACTGATTTCAAATTCTTGAAAATGCCTTATTTTTCCGACACATTTCTTTGGGGTTTTGCATTAAATAACTTATGGATAGATTCCTGTTATCATTTTTTTAAGGCAACAACTTTTAATATTTCATCGCAGTCATCAAGATGAGGCAGCTTTTCAATCTTAAGACGAATATTCGACTGGCAAACCCCCGGTTTCCGGACTGTTTTGCTGTTAGTTTATTTCTTTTAAACAGCAACACCCAAAGGCGTGGGAGTTCCGTATCGTAGCGCGGGGCAGGCCTGGCGAATGTATCTCTTGGGGATGTAAATAATATGGAAGAATACATATAGCCATTCGTGCAGTGTAATCCTGGTCTTTTATATTCCTTCCGCTAACTCTTTATTGCTAACCACACCGAATTTAACTATGCAAGAATGATGCAAAGTGTACTGTTGAGAGGGTTGTGATAGAAGTGATTGAGAAAAGGGAACCCAGAGCATACTATTGGGTGATAGAGCTATAAGCATCGAAATGGACAAGGCAATTGTCAAAATAACGCAACAGGGATAAATTGTTAGATTCCGCACCCCCGCCGTTTAATATCGGAGGGGGTTTTTTTTAAATAAAATGAGAAACGAATATTTGATAGATATATGTTGAATCAGCACTGATGAACTACACGAGGGCTATTTCAGCTCAAGCTTCAATCTCTTCACGGACGCGTTGCCGCCAGCATCAATGGAGCGAAAGACGATGATATTAACACCGTAATCCTTCAGCATTACAAGGTCTTTGAAACTCCCATCGCTTTGAAGATCCCAGGGATGATTGTTCACGGTCAGAGTCGCGCCCGGCTCGGTTTTTCCGGTGATAAGGTAGTATTCTCCGAGCGGATAGGCGTTGTAAATCTCAATAGGCGGAGGAGTCTTGTCATCAATATCAACAAGGGATTTTTTCCTTAATGTGAACTTCAGAATATCGCTGGGTTTCGAGGAATTTGTTCTCTTTTCTTTCGAGGCGATCACGCGCCAGAAATAATCCCCATGGTCGAAACCCCTGAGATTGAGTGTGGTTCTTTTAGTCCACTGGGTAATAGGCCGCAGGAACATTTGATTGCCCGCCACTTCAAGCGCATATTCATCTGCGCCGTCTACGTCCACCCAACTGAAAGTAATCACTTTCTCTTTGGCTTCTTCAAGCTCATAGATTTCCCTGTGCGGCGGCGCGAGGAGCGACGGAGAGGACAGGAGCTTTATCTTTGGGCTGATCTTCTCGTTAGCTTCGATGTTAATCTTTTCATTCTTAGCAAGATTGATATTCTGGTCGCCGACCTTCAGATTCGCCCGACCGGTATAGATTGAAACGCTGGTTTCATCCTTATCCTTATTATAGCTGATGGTACTATCCGCCTTTTCATTGAAGACAGTTTTTGCTGATGGAGTGCTTACGGTAGTGCTGGAACCGGGAATGGGGGAATTAACCGTGCTGACATTGACATCGCCGTCATCTATCTTGATGGAGATTTCAGCCCTTTTTGTCGCCGGGTCTTCATAGCTTTCCTCGATAAGGACAAGAGAGTTTTCTTTTATAAAGTACCTGGATCCATCAAACGGCATAATCCAGGCGCCGCTGTTTTTACCTGTCTTGACGTAATCACCGGCATACAACTGCATTCGCTCTCTTCCTTCAATCCACTCATTTTTACCTTTCTTTCTTACCTGGACGACTCCTTCTATTGAAATGAATGTCGTGCTTTTATGGCCGGCGCCGGCTGCGATCAACCTTTCGAGCTCCGATTTGCTGTCATCGAATGATTCTTCGGCTTTTTCCCTTGCCACTATAAACTTTTCTTCCTTGTAAGCCTTTTCGGCCTCATCAAGAAGATCCGAAGGAGACTCCAATAATTCAGGTATACACTTGTCATGCTGGCTTAGTTTTTGAAGCTGGGATTTGGCGTCCACGATGGCCTCGCCGGCTTTTTTTTCTGGCGATGATAGAACCAATTTATAATATAGTACCGCTGCGGTGCCACCGCCTAATAATAAGATGATAGATGTCCATATGATCAAGGTTTTAATTTTTACGGTTACCCAGCTAATCCCCCCGGTATCTTTGTATTCATCCGCCATTAAGTATAACTCCTGTTTTTAAAGACTTCTATAAATAACATAAATCAGCGAATAAAGCAATATTTTCAACACAGGAAAAATATTGATTTAATTAGCAAAAGTTAATCCCTGAGTTTTCCCGACGATATATTGAAATTTTTTTTTATTTAAAAAAAAGTTGGCAACTTTAACAGTATGTTTTAAAAAGGATGAATTCTTCCGTGTCTCTAAATTCTTGCTATTTAGATTCCAAATAAAAATATACAGGGAATCTTATCTTATATCTTTGAATGCTCTTTTTGGATTTAAAATTGCGATTTGTTATAATCTGGATTATGAATGATGATAAAATAAAAGTATTACATATTGCTGATAACAAAGAGGAGGGCGGAAGATCCTCATATACTGTGGATCTGATAAAGGCTCTGAATCCGGGATTGAATGAAAACTATCTGATTACATCCGAAACATCGCAGATTGGAAATCTGGCTGAAATACGGCGGGTCAATCATAAGAACAGTAAAAAGCTGACATCAAATAAGGTTTTAAAATATGCCGCGGAAGTGGGCGCGCAGATTTTACATTTTCATGACAACGATTCCTTCGATCTGATTCCGAGTGCGAGAATCTCCCGAAGGCATTCTTTTCGGATCGTTGTTGACTTGCATAAATATGATTGGCAGAAAAGGAGATTTCCTTTTCAGAATAAACTGAAATGTGGAGATATGTTGATTGCTTCGACGAACAGGGAGAAGAATTTCGCGTATGACATACCTTTTCCGATCGACAAGGTATCAGTAATAAATAAACCGGTAAACGCTTTGAGATTCAATCAAACGATTTCGCCCAGGCCGATTCTTTCGGCATTCAATATCCCGCCGGAGATAATGCTGCTGGGCACCGTAGCGAGGCTTGACGAAACGATGAATTATCGGCTTTGGACGGATACGATTGAATTGATTGTGAAAAATTATGGCGATATCGAGTTTTTGATCGTCGGGGAAGGAAAGCAACGAGCGGCTTTCGAAAGCTCTCTCAAAAACCGCGGATTGTATAAAAAAACCTTGTTTACCGGTTTCCGTGATGATATTCCACAGGTGTTGGCAGCGATGGATATCTATTTCCATCCGACTTTCGAAGATAAGGTGCCGTATTCCGTTCTGGAAGCGATGGCTGTAGGAAAACCCGTCGTATCTCCCAATCTTTCTTCAATCAGAGAAATGTTCGTAAATGAAAGGAACGGACTTTTCTACGATGTTGAAAGCCCCGAGAGCGCATTCAAGTTGATTTCCCATTTTAAGGAAAATCCTTCCGAGCAGGCAGAGGTTGTGAGAAATAATGTTGAGGATACGGCAAACAAATTCGGTATAAAATATGCCGCAAAGCTTGTTTTGGATTTGTATCAAAGACTAATGAATCAATGAATGGAAAATTGCCCTGAAGATAAAAGCAAAGGATAGATATGAAGAATCCCAGAATCTCCGCAGTCATCGTAGCCTTGAACGAGGAAGAAAATATCCTGGACGCAGTCAAGTCGGTTTCCTGGGCTGATGAAGTGGTTGTCGTGGATTGCGGCAGCGCTGACAGGACTGTGGAGATCGTAAAAGCAGCTGGTGCCAAAACATATAAAAGGAAATGGGACGGATACATTGCGCAAAAGAACTGGGCGAACGAAATAGCTGGAGGCGAATGGATTCTGAGCCTCGATGCAGACGAGAGGGTAACGCCGGAACTGAAAAAGGAGATTCTGCAAATTATGGAGACCGGTACGGACATGAATGGATACTACATTCCGCGCCGCTCGCGATTCCTCGGCCGATATATCAGGCATTGCCATTGGTATCCCGATTACCAGCTCAGGTTGTTCAGGAAAAATAAAAGCGCCTGGACGGGGGGGCTTGTCCATGAAAGAGTCGAAGTTGAAGGAAAAGTCGGGCGTTTGAATAGCGATTTGATCCATTTCACCTATAAAGATATAGCGGATCAAACTGAGAAACTGAACCGGTATTCTTCACTCTGGGCGCTGGATGCTTTCAGAGCTGGAAGAAAGACAGGGATATTGAATATAATCATATCCCCGGCGGCGACTTTCATGAATATTTATTTCTTCAGATTGGGGATTCTCGACGGTTTTCCCGGACTTGTGATTTCGCGGAGCCTTGCATATTATTCCTTCCAGAAAAAGGTTAAATTGCATCAATTACACAGGGAGAAGAAAAAGCGATGAATCGTGAGGAATCTCTGACGCTGTTGAAGCAGCATTTGAAGAATAAAAATATGATAAAGCATTGTATAGCCGTGGAAGGAGAGATGATCGGACTCGCAAAACGTTTTAACGAGGACGATGCGCTCTGGGGTTTAACCGGCCTTCTTCACGATATTGATTATGAAGAGACCGGAGGCGATCCGAAGATTCATGCGGAAAAAGGTGCGCAGATGCTCGAGGCTCATGGATTTTCCCCTGCTATGGTTCACGCAGTCCGTGCTCATAATCATAAAGTTCCGATCGAGACCAAATTGGACCGAGCGCTTTTCGCATCGGACCCTTTATCAGGTTTAATTGTCGCTGCGGTTCTGATGCATCCGGAGAAAAAGCTCTCCGCCGTTGATTTTTCTTTTGTCCTCAGGCGTTTCAAAGAAAAAAGTTTTGCCGCGGGAGCCAACAGAGAGCATATACAAACATGCTCGGAGCTCGGTCTTGAATTGGCAGATTTCGTAACCATTTGCATTGAGGGGATGCGGCTCAGGGCTGAAGAGCTTGGGCTTTAATCCGGAAAGAAAAAGATGATTAGGTTTTTCAATACATACGGCAGGAAACTTGAGGAATTTATTCCGATAAGCAAGGGAGAGGTGGGTTTATATTCCTGCGGGCCGACCGTATATGATTATGCCCATATAGGAAACTTCAGGGCTAATATTTTTACGGATGTGCTGAAACGGTTTTTAAGGTTCAGCGGGTTTAATGTCCGGCATGTGATGAATATTACCGATGTGGAGGACAAGATCATAGCGGCTGCATCCAGAACAGGAGTGACTATCAAGGACTATACAAAAAAATATATTGAAGCCTTCTTCGATAATCTTAATGTTCTAAGGATACAAAAAGCGGATGCATACCCACGAGCGACCGAACATATAAAAGAGATGTCGGATCTCATTGCAAGACTCGAGCAAAATGGATTTACGTATCGGCGGGATGGCTCGGTATATTTCGACATCTCCAAATTCAAAGATTATGGGACGCTCGCCGGGATAGAGACGTCCCAGCTCAAGGCTGGGGCGAGAGTTGACCAGGACGAATACGACAAAGAGAATGCCCAGGATTTTGTCATGTGGAAGGCAAAGAAGACGGATGACGAACCGTCATGGGATACCCCGTATGGAGCCGGCAGGCCGGGCTGGCACCTCGAATGCTCGGCGATGAGCATGAAATATCTTGGGGAGCATTTTGACATTCATAGCGGCGGAATAGACCTCGTCTTTCCGCACCACCAGAACGAGATCGCGCAAAGTGAAGGGGCGACAGGCTCCAGGTTTGTGAACTACTGGCTTCACTGCGCATATCTGCAGGTTGACGGTCAGAAGATGAGCAAATCTCTCGGCAACACATATACGATAAATTTCCTCCTGGAAAAAGGTTTGGACCCGGTCTCCATAAGATACCTCCTGCTATCTTCGCATTACAGGTCTCCGTTGAATTTCACTTTCGAAGGTGTGGCGCACGCGGATTCGGCGGTCGAAAGATTGAGGGATTTCAAGCGGCGGCTGGAAAGGGAAAGACCGCAAGACGGCGATGAAGGACGCACGATGGAAACGATCGGGCAAGCTGACAAATCGTTCAATGCATTCCTTGAGGACGACCTGAATATATCCGGATCGCTGGGCGAGGTCTTCACTTTCATCCGGAATATAAACTCAATGCTGGATCACGGCGCATTGACCGAAACGGGGAGGCTTCAATCTCTGGCTCTTCTCGTGAAGTGGGATTCGATTCTCGATGTCCTAAGTGAAGACACCGACAGTGCCCTCGATCCTGTATGGATTGACGGTATGATCCGCCGCAGGGAAGAGGCAAGAAAAACAAGTGATTGGGCCTTGGCGGACAGAATCAGAAATGAATTGTTTGAGAGCGGAATCATCCTGGAGGATACACAACAGGGCACGATCTGGAAGAGAAAATAAAGATTGATCTGCCGTCTATTGTAAAAAAATCAGCCTATCAACCATCTTAAAGAACTATTTTCTGACACACCTCATCTGTCCGGCAGTTCCGTTGCTCCAATTGCCGCTGATCGTGAAATCGTTCGTATTGCCGCTGACAGGTCCTGAGAAAAATGCATTGCTTTCCCAATCGAATGTCAGTATCATATTATTTTGATCGTAGCTCCATCTCCCCTTTTCTCGCGAGTGTGATCCGTTTATGTATTCATCGTTCTCCAATCTTCCGTCATCGTAAAGATACAACGTGCCGTGAAATTGCGTATATGTTCTCGAAGGATCTGAATACTCATATGTCCCCACAAAATGATGTGGCTGAGCATTTTGGATATTTACTCCTGGAGCATTCCCTCCGTTGGCCTGTCCCTGCCGCGGCGTGCCTGTGCAGAAATTGAAAAATGCGTTTGAGAGATCGCTCCATATAGCATCAATAGCTGCGATCTGGGTCTGAATATTTTGCGGATTTACCGGCGTCATATAGACATTATAAACTCTCAAATGGGGCTGTAGGTTGGAAATATCAACACATGGCCCAGTCTGCACAAGCCAATATTCATCGAGGACTGTAGAGACCCCCATAAGATTCGAGTTCGCAATCGAAATTTCATTATACCAGTCGTTTCGTCCAAATCTGATGGCTTCATCCGCCTGTCTATAGTGTTGTATCGCCTTCGAGATCAGATAACCAAGTTTGAAATACTTTTCTGCGCATGTCGGGAAATTGGTTTCCTGCCTGAAGCCCGATGAATCGTAATAGACCTGACGTTTAAGTTCATCTCCCCAATTATATGAATTTTCCAGGTTGTAGAGAAGGTTGTTGCGGGTGTAATTATCCGGCTTGGCTATGAAGGTATCTCTTAGTTGATAAAGCCACTGGGCTTTGCCGGCGGCATTATCCCACGCCATATTCATCGCCGAACAGGCTCGATGCGCGCCGAGGGCGGATTCCGCCGCCCTGTTCAGGAGATCAACCATTAGTTGGTCAGCGGGGTCCCATCTCATCCTGATCCGTGTGTTGGATATAAGCGCTGTCCCCCAACCCAGGTTGCAGCCTGCCGACCATATCAAGGCGCAACAATCCCAAGCCGGTGGATCTTGTTGGCCCGGAAGAAGCGGGGTCAAAGACAAAATGACAAGAATCAGCGTGAATAATTTATTTTTCATCGTTCCACCTTTTCTTTTTAAATAAATTTTTGTGTAATAATAAACGCCAGCTTCGAAAAAGGGTGTGTAAATTATGACGTTGAAAAGATTATTGGTTTTCGACCCCGTGTATGGTCTTCTTGAACAAATCTATTATTCGCCCTTCTTCGACTTCGGAAGCCTGACCTTTCCTACGTCGAGATATTCGATATCATCCATTGCGCCATTCTCGTCGAGCATCGGCGGCCGCTCCTTATCCCATTTCTCCCGTATATCCTGTGTGATCTCATTGAGAGGAATCCTGGTGAGTTCTTCGATATCGTCGAGATTGATAAATAAATAAGAAGAATCCTCCAGTATTACCCCTTCCATGTCTATTCTGATCCATCCGTTTTTGCTGTCGCGTCCGAAATGGGGAAGAAATTCCATGCGTTTCTTATCGATATCTACCCCTTTTTTCATTTTTCCCTCGATTGATATAAGGATTTTATAAGAAAAATTCACAATTTCAAGTGGTCAAGTTCATAAGAATTGAACACCGATATTCGAAAAGAAATATCATTATTCTAAAAAAGTCAAAAAAATGGAACAAAAATACTTAAAAGCTGTCCAATTTCTATATATGAGCAAGAAGTTTGATGGAGGCTGTGTGGACTTTATTTTATGAATACACTTGACAGACTTCAAAATGTGAGGGAGAATTTTCCGCTTATTGAAAATTGGTGCGGCTTTCAGAAAGCATTTCAGCGCAGGATTAGCGGCATGGCCGGAAGAAATGAACCAGCCTGAATGCTTGATTGAAGAATCACCGTGGCAAATTAACTTAAGAGGAGGTTAAGTTAGATATGTTATCGTGGACAGGAACACTATATCAGTACTTTAAAGATGGTGGAATTTGTATGTGGCCTTTGCTGGCTTGCGCAATCGCCGGAATCGCTTACATTATTGAAAGATGGAAGGCGCTTAATAAAGCTGAGGTAAACACGGAAGAGTTCCTTACGAACTTCCGCTCCGTTCTTCTCAAGAAGAAGAGCGTAAACGAAGCCATTGCCCTATGCGAGGAGTATGGCGGACCGATCGCAAATATTATGAAAGCCGGTCTCAGCCGCCATGGCGAAGCTGAGAAAGAGGTCGAGAGAGCTATGGAAATCGCCGCTCAGCATGAAATCTTCCGCCTTGAAAAAGGCCTCTCCGTGCTGGCAACCGTTTCGAACATTGCTCCTCTCTTCGGCTTTCTCGGAACCGTTACCGGTATGATCGCTTCTTTTGCGGCACTCCAGAGATCCGGATTGAGCGACCCAGGCGCCGTTGCGAAAGGTATTTCCGAGGCGTTGATCACTACCGCTGCCGGTCTTATAATCGCATTGCCTGTTCTGACTGCATATAATTGGTTTACAGCTCGCGTATCGAAATTCGTTCTGGAAATGCAGACCGGTTCAACGATTTTATTGGAGACGTTTGCAGAAATGCAAAAGAAGAGATAAAGGCGAATATCCATGAAATTACTTAGAGCAAAGAAGATTGATGCCTACGTCCCTACAGCTTCGATGGCAGATATCGCCTTTCTTTTGATCACCTTTTTTATGGTAACTTCATCCTTTCCGATGGACCGCTCGAACGTGCTGCTGCCCCTTACTGAGATGCGTTTCCAGGTTGAAGATTCAACGGCAGCGTGGATTGTGGCATTTAAAGAAGGAGATCAGGTATTTCTTAAAGTCAGCGATGGATCACGCCTGAGTGAACCTCTCGAGAAAAATAACCCGTTTCCTGTTGATCGCCTTGAGGCTTGGATTTACGACCAGGTTAACAAGAATCCGGCCAAGCTGTTCATGCTGAAGGTGGATAAATCAGTATCGTACTATTATGTCGATAAGATTTACACCGCCATAAAGAACACGAGCGCGGTGAAGAACATCGTTTTCTTGTCTCAGGCAAAGAACAAAGAAGGGTAAGGCGGATATGAAATTTTTAAGAAATACCAAAAGAAATCCCGATGTCCCTACCGCTTCGATGGCGGACGTGGCTTTTTTGTTGATCACATTTTTCATGCTCACCACCGCAATCTCAATGACCCGCGGAATTTTTTACAAAGTGCCTGAGATACAGCAAAGTCAAACCGAACAAGATAAAAAAAATCCTGCGATTTACCTTTATGTGGATCCAACCGGTTCGTTGGTGATAGACGGCAAACCATCCCGCATTCAGGATGTGGTTCTTTATTGCAAGGAAAAGCTGAATGTCAACCAGAATAAACCTGTGATTGTGGATTGCAACGAAAACCAGAACTACCAGAAGATGATGGAATTGCTGGATCAGGTGAAACTAACGGAAGAGCAGCTTTGGGGTGATTTCAACAAAGATAAACCCGAAAGCCAGAAAAAACGGATCAAGATTACGATTCCAACAAGTGAAGAGGCCAGACTTTATCGGCCGCAGTAAAATTTAGGGAACCTTTCCTATAATTCTGAAACATATAATCAGAGGAAAGGAGGAGAGATTAGAAAATGGATGATGTACATTTAAAGCATAGCGACAGAGCATCGAGCTTGGCATTCATGACGGGTATCAGAAAAGAGAATCTTATGCTAAAGAAATCGTTAATCATTTCGATTATTTTTCATACCCTTCTTTTTTGGATCGTCTTTCCTGCGGCAGCGCAAGTTGCCGGTAATCTAAAGGATAAAGATACCGTCATAACCCAATTCATACCTCCCCCGCCGAAGAAGGATCAGCCGAAAATACGGCGTGTTATGATTCAGACGACAGCGGCGGTTATTCCGGATCCAACGCCGAACGCGCCTGAGCCTGCATCCGATTATGAGTGGGCGGATGAAAACTCCGAAGGTCCATTGGGAGAGGCAGATTGGGTATTCGATCCGGGCGGCGATCAAGGACCGATCAATGCCGACGGCGTCAAGGTCAAGCTTCCTGTATGCTACTATAAACCTATTCCGATCTATCCGGAATTGGCGAGGAAGGCAAGAATCAGGGGTGTGGTTGTGGTGCAAGCTGTATGGGATACCAACGGCAGAATTACGAATGCACGGGTGGTCACTTCGCCTGGAAAGCAGTTTGGATTTGATGATGCGGCGCTGAATGCGATCAAAGAATGGAAATGCAATCCTGCAACCCTCAGCGGTAGAAAAGTCGAAGTGTACGGCAATGTTACCGTCAATTTCACGATGCCTTAAGAAATAACCCGAGCTGGAGTAGAAATATTATGCGGAATAAATCCCTTAAGATCTATATAGCAGCGCTTTTACCGATCCTATTATTGGCGTGGTTTGCGGATACATCCTTAGCTCAAAATTATAAGGATTGTATGAGGATGGTTAACATCCAGGACTGGACCAACGCGCAGGAATGCGTAAAGAAACTCCAGGAAGCAAGACCGGACTGGTACTATCCCGTATATCTGGAAGCCAAGATTAACCGTGGACTGGGCAATGATGAGGATTTTCTCAACCTGTTGAAAGAATCCTCGGACTTGGCATCGGGAGACAAGGAATTGTTCCCGATATTCTTCGAGTATACGCATTTCTATTACACACGCTGGAAAGATAAGAGCGATCAGAAAAAAGCCGAAGATTTTTGCGTCCAGGGTAAATCCGTGGCAACTGAGAAGGATTTTCAGCAGAGGATATATGCCATCTGCGGCAAAATAGCCTATCGCACCGGCGACTTCAAATCGGCGGAGAAGGACCTGAAAAAAGCGTATGATCTTGACAGGAATAATCCTGATACTGCGGAACTGTATATTCGGTCGCTGTTAAAGTTAGGCAAAGTGGATGTTGCTACCAATATTTTAGAAGCTGCTCCGAAGAATCCTAACACTTATGCACTTTTGGCGGAAATCTACATAAAGGCCCAACAATTCAAGAAAGTGATTCAAACCACGGATGCGTGTCTGAAGATGGACAGGCAAGCCACCAAGTGCATGATTGTAGGCGCCGACGGTTACATCGGCGAAAGAAACTGGCAGGAAGCGATAAAGCTGCTTCAAAGATATACAATGCTCAAGCCGAAGGATTGGCTCGGAGCCCAGAAGCTCGGCGATGTCTATATGCAAACCAGGAATTTTGAGAGCGCAGTTGAATATCTTACGATATCCGTTCAAAACACACCGATAGCAGAATGCGCGCCGTTTATTAGTCTTGCCGTAGCTAGAGAAAATCAATATCTTTTGAAGAATAAAAATAAGATATTTCTTGATGGAGCTGAAGCGGCAATAAAGGAAGCATTGAGAAGGTGTCCAGGTAATTCTGTAGCACTCGGAAACAAGGAAAGAATCGATAAAAGAATCGAAGACCTGAAACGGCCGGATCAGGTTGAAGTCAATTGCGATGAACCGAAGAACAAGAACCTGCCTGAATGCAAACAACTTGAGGAGAAGGAAAGGCAATCGAAATTGCCTCCCAAAACAGTGCCTAAATAACTATACATGTTTTTATCAGCCCCGTTGACCAAACGGGGCTTTTTTTTTAAATTGTTTGTAATAAATTGTTAATTTGAGAAAATCTTTCTTATGACAAATATATACAGGTTTATGTGATGAGTTTGATCGAACCGAGATTGTTGAAAGGCTTCAGGGATTTCCTGCCTGAGGATATGATCCTCAGGCAGAAAGTGATTTCCATTATTCGAAATGTATTTGAGCTTCACGGTTTTCTTCCATTGGAAACACCGACACTCGAGCATTTGGACATTCTATCCGGCAAATACGGCGAAGAGGGAGAAAAGCTTATATATAAGTTCAAAGACCAGGGCGAGAGAGATGTTGCAATGAGATATGACCTCACCGTTCCGTTTGCGCGAGTCATAGCGCAATATCCGGAGTTGCCGCGTCCGTTCAGAAGATATCAAATACAGCCGGTGTGGAGGGCGGATAAACCGCAGAAGGGAAGATTTCGCGAATTTTATCAGTGCGATTGCGACATAATCGGTGTCGAAGATATAACGGCCGAAGCGGAAATAATCTCCTCTGTATATGACTCTCTAAAAGCGCTCGGTTTTCAAAAATTCTGTATAAAGATAAATCATCGCGAAGTGTTAAACGGTCTTCTGACTTATGCAGGGCTTGAACAGAATTTCCTTTTACCGCTTTGCCGATCCATAGACAAGTTGGATAAAATCGGGCCGAATGGAGTGAAGGACGAATTGATCCAAAACGGATTTCCGAACGTAGCCGTCGCCAAAATTCTGGAGATACTTCAGGTAAACGATCCGGCTTCCGCTATGGATCTAGTGTCTGAGAAAATAGGAAAATTTGAAAAAACCGGATCAGCTTTACTCCAGTTGAGAAAGTTATTCGGTTATCTCAAAGAATCGGGAATCGCCGACGAGCATTATAAATTCGACATTTCGCTCGCGCGGGGGCTGGACTACTATACCGGAACGGTATTCGAAACGGTCGTCAGTGAACCGAAGATCGGCAGCATAACCGGCGGAGGACGCTACGACGAACTCATCAGCATATTCACGAAGGAAAAGATTCCCGCTGTCGGAACCTCGCTTGGCTTGGAAAGATTGATAGAAGTTATTAAAACATTCGAATTGCTTCCAGTCCCAGCAAGCGTGTCGAAGGCGCTGATCGTCAATTTCTCCGAGGAAACTACCGGGCATGCAATTGGAGTTGGGCGCCTGCTGCGCACGAATGGGATTCCGTGTGAGATCTACCCTGAACCGGGGAAGCTGCAAAGACAGTTCAAATATGCGGACAAACTTCATATTCCCTATGTTCTAATCATCGGGACTGAAGAAATGGCGGATGAAAGCGTGATGGTCAAAAAGCTTGCTGATGGTTCGCAAAAACGTGTTCCTCTTTCCGGTTTGGTTTCATTCTTTGCGGATGCTTTTTAACGAATAATCAGTTCCAGAAAAATCCTGAACTTAATTCATTAAATTATACTTTATTGCCGGTATATAAGGTTAATTTGAATTGAAAGGGAATCAAAGATGAGGGAAGTTATCGTTGGAGGATTTATTCAATCCTATTAGTCCTCCAATGACAGCGCCTATTATGCCCCCTGCCAGGGGGTTAGGGCACCAAAGCGCCCCAGCTTTTCAGGTGCCTCCTGTGCTTGAACCTGTGGTGGCGAAAATGAAGCCAATGGAGGCGCCGATTAGTGAATATAAAAGCGCTTTTTTAAGATTTTTCTTGAATTTTTCATTTTTCATTTGATAAAACAAATCCATTTAATTAATGTAAATCATCGAAATAATACGCCTCATAACAGAAGATATTCCCAGTATAATTATTAAAGATTCATCCACATCTCTTTTTATTAAATCAATGGTCATAATATTTTCACTTTCTGCCCGGCAGTCCTCTGATTCTAATAAAAAGATGTAAAGTATGATCAGTAAGCAAAATATTTTAGCAGAAAAGGTGGTTTTTGACTAAAAAAAACCGATTGCCAAAACCAATACTTTATATATAATGTAAATATGGAAAAAAGAGCACAGAAAATCAGGTTAGGCGTATTAAAATATTTAAACAGCAAGCCGCTTCTTTACGGATTTGAAAATGGACGGGTAAACGGCAAATTTGAATTATTCTATGGAACCCCGTCGGAATGCGCAGAGATGTTGAAAAGGGGAGAGGTTGATCTTGCTCTTTTGCCGAGTATAGAATATCCGAAAAATTCCCGATACCGGATTATAGACAAAGTGGCTATCGTATCGCGCGGACCTGTGGCTTCGGTGTTGTTGATATATAAAAAGGGAATTGAGGATATAAAGTCCGTCGCGCTCGATACAAACAGCCGAACAAGCATTGCTCTGCTTAAAATACTATGCCGCGAAATTTACAATATATCCCCGGATTTCGTTGATATGGAGCCGAATATAGAAAGAATGATGAAAAAGACGGATGCCGCTCTTCTTATCGGGGATAACGCTTTATATATGGAAAACAACGGATATCAAAGCCGTGATCTTGGAGCCGACTGGACAAAAATGACGGGCTATCCTTTCGTATATGCGATCTGGGCGGGAACTCTCGGCAAAATCAAGAGCGAATTCATCGAGGATTTCAACCGCAGCATGAAAGACGGGATGATGAATATAGATAAAATAGCGAAGGAATATGCCGATAAAAACAAGAAGAGCAATTACAAGACGAACCTTCTTTATCTAAGAGATCATATCAAGTTTGATTTCGGAATGCGCGCACAACAAGGATTGATTGAATTCTACCGCTACGCAGAGCATTATAAGCTGATAGATGAAATGCCGGAACTAAGGTTCTTCGGTTGAGGCAAGAATGTCCTCTAACCGTCTTTATTCATACCCGACCGAAAAACGAATTGAGCTGGTAAAAGGCACGTCTCTTTATAAGAATACTCCACTGCTGGAACTCGCGGTGGCTGCCGATTCATTCCGCCGGTCAAAAAATCCAGTCGAGACAGTTACCTATGTTTTAGACCGTAACATCAATTATACGAATATTTGTTCCTCAGGCTGTGAGTTTTGCGCCTTTTATACGGTTCCCGGCTCTGAAGGCGGGTATGTTTTATCCGAGGATGATCTATTCGATAAAATTGAAGAGACCATGAATCTGGGAGGAACTCAAATTCTTCTACAGGGAGGCCTTAATCCGCAACTCGGTTTGGCGTATTTCGAAGGGTTATTTAAAAAGATTAAAGATTCATACAAGATACATCTCCATGCCTTGAGTCCGCCTGAGATAGTATATTTGTCGAAGTCTGAAGCGATTTCAGTCCGCTCTGTAATCGAAAGGCTTATAGATTCGGGACTGGATTCCATCCCGGGCGGCGGTGCGGAAATTCTTGTGGACAGGGTGCGAAAGCAGCTGTCCCCGAATAAATGCAGCTCGGATGAATGGCTGGAAGTAATGCGCATTGCGCATAATTTGGGATTGAAGACAACTGCAACGATGATGTTCGGGCATATTGAGACGATAGAAGAGAGAGTCGAACACCTGGAGAAAATTCGGAGATTACAGGACAAGACGGGTGGGTTTACGGCATTCATCCCCTGGACCTATCAGCCGGGAACTGATACGATCCAAGTCGAAAAATGTTCATCTATCGAATACCTGCGCACCCTCGCATTTTGCAGACTTTATTTAGACAACATCCCGCACATCCAGGTATCATGGGTTACACAAGGGGTAAAAATTGCCGAGATAGGCTTGTCTTACGGCGCTGACGATTTTGGCAGTCTGATGATTGAAGAAAATGTGGTTAGAGCGGCCGGCGTAGATTTCAGAATGACTGAAGAAGAAATCGTTTCATGTATCAACGCTATGGGTTTAACTCCGAAACGTAGGGATATGTTTTATAATATAATTGGAGAACCTTTATGCCCGCAAAATTAGCGATAATCGGAAGAGTCAATTTCCACACTCACCTGGAAAAGTACGGCGCAAGCCATCTCAAACAACAGCAGATGGAAACCCCGTTCGGGCCAAGCAATCCCGTTCATTCGATGATCTACCGGAAAATCCCATTCTATGTCCTGTCTCGGAACGGCGAGGAAGGCTATGACGTATCGGCTCCTTACGTGAATGCGAGGGCTAATATATTTGCTTTGAAAAAGCGGGGAGTCGAAAAAATCATTTCCATCTCCGCACCAGGCTCTCTGAAGAAAAATATTGGACCTGGATCGGTGGTTTTACCGGACGATGTGATTGACCGCAGCAATGCGCCTCATCGTTCCTGTTTCGAGGGAAAGGGGATTGGGGTCCTCAGGGTGAACGAACCGTTTTGCCCTTCTGTAAGAGCTCTGCTGGAAACGGACATTAAGTTGAATTTCAAAGGGAAGGTAATAAACCAGGGCGTTTACGTCTGTACAGCCGGTCCCAGGCTGGAAACCCGCTCCGAGATAAGGGAACTTGTGCAGATCGGCGCTGATCTTGTCGGCATGACTATCGCCCCGGAAGTATTTATCGCTCGCGAACTTGAAATCTGCTACGGGGCTTTATGCTATCCGGTAAATTATGCAGAAGGGATTGCAGACAGGCCGCATACTACGGGCGTTCTGTTCGAGGGACTCGCATCAGAAGATGAGATTAAAACTGTAACCCTCATTGAAGAGGCTATCCCCCAGCTGATCTTGAACATGATTCCGAAATTGGAAGTCCTTACCAGAGATTGCAACTGTAAAGATGCGCTTCTCAGGTATAAGAAACGCGGAGACCTCAGCGAAAACTTCGATGACTGGTTTTAATTTTCACAGAAGAGCTTCGTAGATTTCGAACCTATCTCAGGAAATCGCGTTTGCGTTTTTAATTAGATTCCATGCGTTTTCTACATGTTTATAGGCTGTGCTGGTTTGGCCGATGCTCATTCGGAGCGTAAATTTTCCTCCCAGCTTAGTGTGGCTCAGGAAAAGTTTTCCGCCGCCGTTCAACTCTTCCATCAGCGCTTTATTGATTCCTTCAAGTGCGGCTTCGTCCATTTTCATTATTTTTGGATTGAACCTGAAACAGACAAGATTTAGGGATTGCGGAGCCGTCAGTTCAAATCTGCCGTCTTTTTCCACCCATTTTGCAAACTCTTCAGCCAACCTGATGTGTTCTCTGACTACTTTTTGAAGCCCGGCGACCCCGTATGAACGAATTACAAACCAGAGCTTCAAAGCCCTGAACCTCCGTCCGAGCGGAATACCCCAGTCCCTGAGATTCTTTACTTTCATATCTGCGTCGGTTTTCAGGTACTCGGGATTGATGCTGAAGGTATTAATTAAATGTTTTGGGTCTTTGCAGAAATATGCCGAGCAGTCGAAGTTGGTGAACATCCACTTATGGGGATTGAAGACGAAAGAGTCTGCATTCTCGATCCCGTCGAGAATCCATCTCTTTTCCGGAAGGATCGCGGCGGTTCCTGCCATGGCAGCGTCAACGTGAAGCCAAATGTTGTAACTCCTGCAAATCTCTCCGATCTTCCGTAGTGGATCAATGGCGAGAGACGAAGTCGTCCCGATTGCCGCGACGACGCAACAGGGGGTTATGCCATTATCCAGATCATTTCTGATAGCCTCTTCCAGTTTCGCGGGAATCATCTTGAAATCATCATCCACCGGAATCAGGCGGATATATTTTTTACCGAATCCTGCGATTTTCGCGCCCTTTTCAATTGAGGAATGCGCTTCGTTTGATGTGTAAACCGCCAGCCTTTGAGATCCGCTGCTTTGATAAAAACCGTCCTCATTCACGCTGAAGCCCGTAGTTTTTTCCCGGGCGGTGATAAGAGCGCTGAGGGTGGAAGTGGAAGCGGTGTCCTGTATGACGCCGGTAAAATCGCCGGGAAGGCCGAGCATATTCCGCAGCCATTCCATAACGATTTCTTCAAGCTCCGTAGCGGCGGGAGAGGTCTGCCATGCCATGCACTGGGCTCCGACGGCGGCGGTCAGCATCTCGGCAAGGAGAGACGGCTGGCTGCTGTTTGCGGGGAAGTATGCGAAAAAAGACGGGTGTTGCCAATGAGTAATTCCAGGTAGTATTATTTTCTCAAAATCTGAGAATATCGTCTTCATATCTTCGCCTTCGAGCGGAGGATTGCCCGGCAGCTGATCCTTGATCTCACCCGGCTTGGTTTTCGCCAAGACTGGATACCTTTCGATATTTTCAAGGAAATCAGCGATCCAATCCACGAATTCGTGCGCCGTTGACCTGAATTCATCATTATTCATCTAAATACTCCATTGAGGATGATAAAAAATAATCTTTATATTGCATATTATAGCATATTCATAAATAAGGCTTAATTATTCAAATGTATGGAATTTTTGCAAAATAAAAAAGGAGATCGGGTTTACGATCTCCTTCGCTATAAAAGCTGAAATGAGAAATGTTGGTTGTTAGTGTTTATTCAAGCCAAATCTTGACTGTGCTTTCGTTTTCGGGGAAGTTGATTTCCACGAGGGTCATCGGACCTGCGACTCTGAGCTTAGTAATTGCTTCGCGGAGTTTGAATATTTCCTTACCACCGTCCATGTGGATATCGGTTTCCTCGCAGCTTTCGATCAGGTATTCGACAATGCTGAATGGCATCTCGATTTTTACGGTGGAATTCTTATTTTTCTCCTGAAAATTCATATGCAGAATCATTTTTTTTGAATCATCCCAAGTGCTTCCGTTTTTCTTGATAGCATTTTTTATGATTTTGTAATCTGTAGAAGACTGTGATTCAGCTATGCTCACCGACAAAACAATCGCCATAATAACAATGGCTGAAATGGCAAGTATTTTTTTCATTTTTTTCTCCCTTTAAATCAGTCAAGCCAGATTTTTATGGTTGTATGTTCTTTTGAATCTTCAATTTTGATGAGGAACTGGTTGTCGCTCTTTTTCAATAATTCGATCAATTTTTTATAGTCTATCTTGCAGTCGGTCGAAATTCCTATTTTGGATTCATGGTCAAATTCATTTGCGAGTTCGAGAAGAGAGAGCGGTACGCGGATGGAAAGAACGTCTTTGCCGGTGTCAATGTTGGTTATCTTGACATTTATCCATCCTATTTCCTCGCTGGTGGTTTCTCCCGCGCAAACAATTGCCGTGATGAAACCCAATGCCGTGATGATAGCCATCCCTATCAATATTTTTGTCTTCATATTTACCTCCTATGAAATGAGTTAGTTGATTTGTATTATGATAATGACATCCTCGGTTTCAAATGTAAGGATGCCAGTCTTCGCCTCTTGTATTTTTTCAAGAATCGTTTTTTTGATATTGGTTCCATTAATATTTATATCAGAAATATCGAATTCCTTTTCATCCAGAGAATTTACGAGTAAATCTGCGAGCGATAGAGGAACAGTCATATCAATCGCCATTGTTTTGCGTTCTTTGCTGTAGATGGAAAAGCGTATCATCTTTTGATCAGATTTTGTCTCGATCTCGACATCTTTCATAATTGATGGATCTATTCGAAGAATAGCAATCTTCGCTCTATTCTTGAGATCATTATCTTTCTCTTCCATAATGATCTCTTTCAATACCGGAATTCCAAGCTTTGCAATTTCCTTGTTTTTGGCATAGCTGAGTTTGAAAGCTGCATAATACCTGGCAACCGTATCCGTCTCTGAATTCAAGAACTGGAGAATATTTTTCAGATTTTCTTTGCCCCCTGATGAATACAGCTTGTAGGAAATGTCTATTATCGCAATCTGTGAGTCTTCTTTTAATCCACCGTTTTTGTCCGTTTTAAAGCATTTCTGATAAAGATCGAGTGCTCCAATCATATCGCCGATTTCTTCGAGGCATTTACCTTTGTAGAATAATGCCTCTGTGAAAGAGCTGCTCTTAGGATATTTTAATATAACTTTATCGAGCGAAATGACGGCTTCTTGCCATTTATTGTCGAAAATTAGTGATTTCGACTTTTGGAGCAATATTTGATCTTCGGAAAGACTCGCGGACATCAGAGTGAGAGTGAGCAATAATATGAAGGCGGTCGTTTTGAGTCTTAGCTGCATATCAGACCTCCTTATTGGTAAGTTCGAATTGAACTAATTTAATTTTAAGCATTATTTTTTTATCCTGGATAAGATTTCTTACATTGTTTAATGAGTCCGTATCGGTGGAATTTTCAATCTGTGAGATATCATATAATAAATACTCAACCTGGTTGCAGACAGATTGGGCGTTTGCCAGTTCATAATTATTCAGGTTTTGACTGAAATATTTCTTTTTCAATAAAAGGCTTCTTGCATGTTTCGCGTTCAGTTTTAAAAGATCATTGTCTAATCCATTTGTGGGCATGTTAGCAATGGAGGAAAGAACGATGCTCGACTGTCGGAGATACTCTATCGTTTCATTTTTAGAAAGAGTATTTTCCATATTCTCCACCGAATTTGCTGGAATTATCGGTTGTTCATCCATAGGTCCATTTCTTTCGATCAAAAATAGAAAGATAAATCCGAAAGCGATAATGGAAACTACAGCGAAGCCAAGCTTGTACGGAGCTTTAAAAAACCAGTTGAGAAACCCTTTGGCGGTTGATTGTGACGAATCACCCTCAATTTTAACTTTCTGCATTATTTCTGAAGTGCTTTTCTCCCAGTTTATTTGCCTTGCTTCGTTCTGAATGTCTTTCTTTATTTCATATAGATAATCCTGGATTTTCTTTAAGCCGGATAGGTTTTGACTGATAGAATCTCCATTATTCGATATAGTAGTGTTTTCCTTTTTTAGATCACGCTGTTGTTCGCTGCTTAATGTCTCTATCAGTTTTTTTCTTTTTTCATTAAACATTGTTAAAGACTCCAGGCTTTAAGGTTCTCGCCCTGATTTTTTCAAGTGCCGTGAAGTGAAGTTTTTTAACAGTTCCAAGTGATATTCCGAGGTTATCCGCAATCTCATGGAACTTCAATTCCTGAAAATAACGCATAACTACAATTGTCCTTTGACGTACCGGTAATGTGTGAATTGTGTTTTTTATCGTTTGCTTTAAGTTTTCCTGGTACTCTTCGTCTTCCGGTGCTTGGTCGGCGATAGCGACGCCTTCCGGAATATCATCAATGGAAGTACTTTGAAGTTTCAGTTTCTTATTTTTTCGTATCTTATCTATACAGAGATTATTGGCGATAGTAAAAAGCCATGGTTCGAATTTCGCATCATCCCTCAAGGAGGAAAGCGATTTAAACAATTTTAAAAAAGTTTCTTGTGTGATTTCCATCGCATCCTCTCTGTTCATCAAAATTCCATAGGCAAGGATAAAAACCCGTTTTTGATAAGATTTAACAATTTCTTCAAAAGCGTCGTGGCTGCCTTCTCTGACTTTAGAGATAATTTCATTCTTTATAAGATCCTCATTCGATATTTTATTAATCGCAGCCACCATCAGTATCCCGGTTATCCCTTATTCTAATATATTCTGCGGTTTTTATGTTCCTTTTTCTCTTTCTACATTGATAAAGACGAAAAGATATTGAAAAGGTTGAAGAATGGTTTTTAAAGTCCTGGAAGTGCTTAGAAGTTATTTCTTCGTGCTGTATTTATACGCAAGAAGCGCCGCTCCGAGTGCTCCGGCGGATTGCGGGTCAGAGGGGATATTGAGATTTCCCTTGAAAGAGAGTCTGATTTCTTCAACGAGGGCTCGGTTTTTTGGAACCCCTCCAGTCAAAGTTAAATTTCCCCCTGGATTGATGATCGAGAGAAGCTGAATTGATCTTTCGGCGATTGATTTGAACAGACCTTTTGCGATACAGGATTTTGAGACGCCGTTATGTAAAAGCGATATAATTTCAGATTCAGCAAAAACAGTGCACGTGGCACTCAGATTGACCGCATCTCCCGGCTCGAAGTAAAGCCTGTTCAATTCCGCGAGGTCGGTTTCGAGGATGCTCGCCATTACTTCTATAAATCTGCCTGTCCCGGCGGCGCATCTGTCGTTCATCTGGAAGTCGGATACAATTCCGTTTTTATCAACCCTGATCGCCTTACAATCCTGGCCCCCGATGTCGAGCACAGTATCGGTTTCAGGGAATAAATATTTCGCGCCAACCGCATGGCATGTGATCTCGGTGATGGCTTTATCCATATTCTCAACGTTTTTCCTGCCGTAGCCGGTGGAAACGATGAATGAAGGTGTTCCGTGAAATGGTTTTCCGATGGAGAGGAAAAGCTCTTCAACAAGCCGCGAAGCCGTATTTTTCCCACATGAACCGCTCGGTTTGATACCTGAGGCGAGTATTCTTTTAGAAGAATCTATTATAACGATATCCGTGCTTACTGAGCCGACATCAATTCCGATATAATACATTATCATATATTAATATAAAAAAGCCCGTCTTTGAATTAAAAGACGGGCTTTAAGAGCAAAATTGCGTGATATTAAAGAGCGAATCCTATGTTTGCTCCTAATGTATATAAGGAGAAAAGGTCACTGAACGGAGTCCAGAAAAAAACGCTTAAACGTAGATTGCCGGCCATCAAACCACCATTGATCTTGAGCTCGAGCTTTGTATCGTAATCGCCGGGTATGATGGGAACAAACATTATTATGCCTCCACCCACGAACAGCTTGTTTTCGCCTTTAGTGAGTAAAAGATTCAATGTAGCACCGGGATAAAGATAGAGATAATCGAAAGCAAATTTATACCCGGTCAACATGACTTCGGGCGAGAGAACGAGGTTCTCTCCGATAAAAATATCCATCATCATGCCGCCCTGCCAATGAAACATGTCGAAGGTGTCGTTCGATAGAACGCCCAAGTTGAGGTAAAAATTCATATCCTGTGTTTTGGTGCTTTTCTCGGCGGCTGTACCGGAAACTGCGAGAAATGTAAAAATACATACCATAAACACTAAAGTCAATTGTTTCTTCATAATGCCTCCTATGCCAATAATATTACCACATTCTTTACAGGATGTCAATAATGCATTTCAGCATGATGATGAGGTTTTGACGCATTCAAAGGTCCTTCCGCTTGGTTTAATTTTATAGACGAGGAGCATTGAATGATAGAAATTCAATATAGTGCTGATATAGCATATAAACAGTCCAAAAGAGAAGAAATATGAATTTTTAGGATAATATTAAAAATAAAAGCCCGCCTTTGAATGAAAAGACGGGCTTTATAAGCAAAATTGCGTGATATTAAAGAGCGAATCCTATGTTTGCTCCAAGAAGATTCGAACCGAAAATGTCACTAAGCGGAGTCATGATATAGACGGTAATACGCATATTTTTAGAAATCATACCGCCGTTGATCTTAAGCTCAAGCTCTGAATCGGCGATACCAGGTTGAATGTCGAGGCCAAGCAACAAACCTCCACCCACGAACAGTTGGTTTTCGCCTTTACCGAGCAGGAGATTTAAAGTGGCGCCGGGATAAAGGGTCAGGACATCGAAATTGAATTTATAGCCGATTAACATTACTTCCGGTGATAGAACGAGGTTATCGCCGAAATAGAAATCCATCAACGCGCCACCCTGCCAATAGAAAAAGTCGAAAGCGTCATCGGCAGCAGCACCCAGCGTGATGTAAAACTTCATATCCTGGGTTTTAGTGCTTTTTTGAGCACTGGCGTTTGGAACGACGAGAAATGCAAAAATGCATAGCACAGCGATTAGAGTCAAATTTCTTTTCATAAATACCTCCTAAGATGCGGAATATTACCAGAATTATTGGATAATGTCAAGAAAATGTGTCAGTGGAATAATGAAAGTGTGACAAAGTCTAAGAAATCTTTCATTTAGCGTCATTATATGAATTCAATTGATTTGATTATGAAATCACAAAATATTGTTAATATAACTTGCATTACAGTACCGGTATGCATATAATAGATTAAGGAGAAGTAATATGGCTGAAATATTTAAAGCATCCGAGGCGGTGAATCTGGCTATCCACTCGATGGCGATTCTCTATGCTTCGGAAGGAGCCTCGCGCAATGTAAGGAATCTTTCACGGATTATCAATGCCTCGTCGAATCATCTCTCGAAGGTTATGTTGAAATTATCGAAAGCGGGACTCGTCAAATCCCTTAGAGGCCCGGCGGGAGGTTTTATCCTCGGGAAAGATGCCGATCAAATCACGATGAAGGAAATATACGAAGCGATAGAAGGTCCTCTTTCAGTCAGCAAATGTTTTTTTAAAATTGGATCATGCCGGGGCACTGCATGTGCATTAGGAGCATTTTCCCGTAAAATCAGCGAGCAGTTTGAAGAAAAACTTGCGGAAACAAAACTTTCACAGCTCAATTTTCAGATCAATTTGCTTGCTTCGGAAAAAATGTATAAGCAATAAATAGGAGAGAGAAAATGAATATCAATAAAGAAACGAAGCTAAACGATTTACTTGTCGAATTCCCTTTTTTGGAAGATTTTTTCATCGCCCTGAAACCGGAATTCAAATTACTGAAAAACAAGGCATTCCGGATGACCATGGGGAAAATCGCCACTCTCGAAAAAGTGGCTGATATCGGCAGCATCAATATGGATGAGCTTATTTTAAAGATCAATGAACGGATAGAAAAGGGGAGAGTGACGGAAGAAATGAAAAACTCAGAAAATGCTGAAGATGAAAAGATAAAGATATTGAAAGAAATCATTAAAAAACTCCATAAAGATGAAAATTTTGTCGAGGCGAAGAAACAATTTGAAGAACTTATCAGCAAGATAGAACCGGGCGGGATTGTAAAAATGGAGGAGGCATTAATCGAGGAAGGAATGCCTGTCACTGAGATTCAACGACTTTGTAGCGTCCATCATGCGTTGGTCAGTGAAGGAATATCGCAGGTGAAGGAGGTCGAGACGCCAGCCGGCCATCCTGTGAATACATATAAAGCTGAGAACGAGGAAATTACCAGGCTCGCTGGGGAGTTGAGCGCCTTGGCGTTCAGACTCGACAAAGAAAAAGAAGAGGCAAAGGATCATATTTATGAACAGTTGGTGAAAATCTTGGAACAGCTTATGAAAGTCGAAATTCACTATAGGCGAAAAGAGTACCAACTCTTCCCATTTTTGGAAAGAAAAGGTTTTTCCGGTCCTTCGCAGGTTATGTGGGCTGTCCATGATGAAATCAGGGCAAAACTAAAAAAATTGAAACCACTCCTCATTCAAAAAAATATGGAAGAGATAAAAACCGTTGCGGTTTCAGTGGCGAAAGATATCATCGAGATGGTTGCCAAAGAAAATTTGATACTGTTCCCAATGGCAATGGAAAGGCTCACGGAAGACGAATGGATTGAGATTCGCCGCGGAGAAGACGCAATCGGCTATTCTTTCAGTTCTCCTTCAGACGAACGGTCTTCAGGAAAAGGTGCGTTCAGTTCCTCACAGATTGAGGAAAAATCATATTCCTCGAAATGTCTCGATGGAGAGATAGATTTGAATACCGGTGTATTGACGCTTGAACAGCTCGATAGCATTTTAACTACCCTGCCGATAGATTTGTCGTTCGTTGACGAAAATGACAATGTCAGATATTACACGGAGGGCAAAGAGAGGATCTTCCCGAGGAGCCCCGGCATCATCGGCAGGAACGTTGAAAAATGCCATCCTCCGAAGAGTGTTCATATCGTCCGCCGGATACTCGAAGAATTTAAAACCGGTCAAAAGGAAAGCGCTGAGTTCTGGATTCAGATGGGAGGAAAATTCATTCACATCAGGTATCTGCCAGTCCGAAACAGGGAGGGTAAATACCTTGGAACTCTTGAATTCACACAAGATATCTCTAGTATCAAAAACCTTGAGGGCGAGCATAGGCTTTTAAATTGGGAAGAGGAAAGCAAAACCTGATATTAGAATAGACGGTGTTTTATAGCCCGTGTAATAAAAACTATCAAGCTTATTCATTTGATATTCCTTTCAATAGGCTGTTTGAAAGAGCCATGTTGTTTTGGTATATTACTATTTCAAGGTTTGCGAAAAGAATGAATTTTAAGGAGTCATTTTAATGCGGAATTATTGGAAACTGGTCTTGGTTCTTTCCGTGTTGATATCAGTGATGATAATCTATGTATTGGTTCATCCCGGGAAGACAAGAAATTTCAATGATTATGATTTCATTTCTTCTTTCGATTCCGCAATAAAATTCAATTTCGATCCTGAATATCAATTTGAAGCAGGTTTTCCCGATAAATTTTATTCTTATGATCGACTCGTCATTAAAGACAAGCTGGCGAACCTTTTTTCTAATTATATAAACATTCTGTCCCGTGATGGAAAGCAGCTCGATTCCATCAGCTCGATTGTGGATGCTGCTGGGTTCAGGCTTGTTTTCCCTTCATCCGATTATTTACAGACATTTACTTTTAAATTCAAGATTCTTGACGATCATAACTATTATAGGCTTGTTGTTTCCGCCCACGGACAGACTATCAACATCCAGCTTGCCGTGTATAAAGATGGTAGAGAGGAGAGGATTGATAATTTTTCATATCAGGCTGATACCGAGAAGAATAATGTGCTGGTTATCGCTTTTTATCAGGATTATCTTGTTATGATAAATGATGATGTTGTGCTGTATCAACAAAAGGATGGCCGGCTTGCGTCCCGCGGTAAAATTTCTTTTGAATATTCCAGCAATTGCAAAGGTTCAGCCAGATATATCGTCAAATTCGCGGAAATGCGAAACGATATGGAGAAAGATCTGATTGATTTCATGAAATGGTATCATCCCCGGATACGCGACCATAAGTTCAATATTAATGATCCCGGCTGGAATACGCGATCCTTCCGTCAGTTTATGACGGTGGAAGACTCGAAAAGAAATTACACGCGCCGTTTGAATCTGAGCGCGGAAATAAGACCTGTAATCTATTTTCCTATCAACTCCATGCTTGAATATGAAGTTTCGATTCCCAGCAGCGCAAGTTTCGAGTGTTATTTGGGATTGGTGCCAAATAATGTTTTAAAGCTGGACAGGCTCCGGTTCAAAGTGGAAGTGGGCGAGAAAGATGGAAGGGCCGAAAAGGAATTCACAGTTAAATTTCCTCTCATAAAAAGCGGGCATCCGCGCTTCAGCCGCGTCTCGATGGATTTATCCGAGTTTTCCGGAAGTAAGAAAAAAATCAGGCTGAGATTCAACACGAGAGACGGAGAGCTTCTCTTGAATGAAAAGAATATTCTTCTCGCTTGCGGATCCCCTATGCTTTTTAGAAAAAGAGAGCGGGCTGATAAGAATATTATACTTATATCTCTTGATACTCTCAGAGCGGATCATTTGAGCTGTTACGGTTATCACAGACTGACATCGCCGAATATTGATAAAATTGCCACCGAGGGGACGATATTCCTCAATGCCGCCTCGTGCTCCAATTGGACCTTGCCTTCTCATATGAGCATGTTGACAGGCCTTTATTCCACGGAAACCGGCTATGTTCCGGTCAATGCGATCAGTAACACTTTTTTTGCCGACGAGGTAAAAACCATCGCGTCATATTTGAGAGCGATGAACTACAAGACCGCCGGTTTTCACAACGGCGGATATATGTCGGAATTCTTTGGTTTCGACAAGGGATTCGATCTGTATAAAAACACATCCAAGGAGATCGTGCATGCGATGGGGCAGGTGCTGGATTGGCTTGCCGAAAACAAGGAGAATAAGTTCTTTCTGTTTTTTCATACCTACGAGGTTCATGCGCCCTACACGAACACATATTTCTTATCGCAGCTGCCTTCGGTATCCGCTTCCTTCAAGGAGAGAAGTATCGCGGCATATGACAGTGATATTCATAATGCCGATCAGCAGCTCGAAAGGTTATTTGAATGGCTAAAGAAAAACGATCTTTATAAAAGCACGGTTATCATCATTACAAGTGATCACGGAGAGAATTTCGATTATGTGATGAAAGAGGGGGATGCCGGCTCTCATGGGAAAACTCTCTATGACAGCGAGGTGCTGGTACCTCTGATCATTAAAGGAGGTGATGTCTTCAGTACCGGGAAAAAGATTACGAGTCAGGTGAGCTCCGTAGACATTCTTCCTACTGTCTTAGGGCTTGTTGGAGCGGACATCGAGGACGGAGTCAGAGGAATTGACCTTCAAAGACTGTTGGATAGAGATGACCTGCAAAACAGGCTGGTTTATATTGAATCATACCATTTCCCGCAGATTATGAAAAGCGTCCGTTCTTCCAATTACAAACTGATACTAAAAAACCTGTCGCGGAGCGAAAAGGATAAAAGGTCTGGAATTACAGAATATGAATTCTTCGATCTTTTCAAAAACAACATGGAAAGCAATAACCTGTGGAAATCGGGATTCGCGCTCGGCAACAGGTATCTAGATTATCTGAAGGAAATTTCGATGTCAGTCAATGATAAGGCTTCCAGGCGCATTACCGGAAGCAGGGGAAATCAAGTCATCAATGAGGAACTCCAGGAACAGCTGAAGGCGCTGGGGTATCTGGGGAATTGAAGTTTTCCGTATGAGCTTGGATTTGGCATTATACTTCTGAAACCAGTCAATGATGCCGACGTTTCCCGATGGTTCAGGGCAGTCTTTTATTCGCCGATATTGAAATAAAGCTTGATAAAATCCGCGATCTCCCGGGATGCCTTTCCTCTGTGGCTGCAGCTGTTTTTTTCTTCGGTGGTCATCTCCGCGAATGTTTTCCTTAATGGAGGATAATAAAAAACCGGGTCATAGCCGAAACCTGAAATTCCGGTGGGGTCGAAAGCGATTTCTCCCTGGACTGTTTCGGTTACGGTTTTAATGACTACGCCTTTGTCGGCGAAGGAAGCGCAGCAAATGAATGACGCCTGTCTTTTGCCGTTCGGAACATCCTTCATCTTTTCAAGAAGCTTTCGGACCTTATCATTGTCATCTGCATTTTTTCCCGCCCAGCGCGCTGAACGGACACCAGGCGCCCCATTCAGGGATACAACGCTCAAGCCGGAGTCGTCTGCCACGGTCGGGATGCCAGTGATACGATTATAGAAAACTGCTTTGCCTTCCGCATTTTTAGCGAAGGTCATCCCTATTTCATTATTATCTGGGGGGGTTCCGAGAACCTCATAGAGCGACAGCGCCTCGAACATATCTCCAAGCAGAAGTGACATTTCCGTTATCTTGCCTCTGTTGGTAGTGGCGAGCAACAATCTTTTCTTGTTGGCGGCTGTCATTATTAATATATTAAAGGATGCCCTTTAATAATCTCTCCTGTTCCTCTATCAATATGCCAATACCGATGTCTGCTGTTTTCAGCATCTCCTGCAGCTGTGAATTTGTAAAAGGCATCTTTTCCGCTCCCCCCTGGATTTCGACGTATTTTCCGGCGCTGGTTCGGACGACATTGAGATCCACTGCGATCCGGCTGTCTTCCGAATAATCGAGGTCCAGGAGTATTTCGCCTTCCTCGGTCATCCCGACGCTCACGGCCGCGAGATAATCATTGACCGGCAGTCTTCCGGCTCCGAGCCTTCCTTCATCTCTGATCTTCCCGAGCGCGAGAACAAGAGCTGCGAATCCTCCGGTTATCGCCGCGGTCCGCGTTCCTCCATCAGCCTGGATAGTATCGCAATCAACTGTGAGAGTTCGTGTCCCCAACAGATTGAGATTGACCACCGATCTCAGGCATCTACCGATGATACGCTGAATCTCGCTCGTCCGCCCTGACAGGCGGCCCTTCGAGGCTTCCCTCTGGCTCCTCGGCTTTGTGGACGAAGGAAGGAGCGAGTATTCCGCTGTCACCCAACCTCTCCCTTCCTCAGTTATGAATGGTGGAACGGTATCCGTTTCGCTAACAGCGCAAATAACTTTCGTATCGCCGGTTTCTATCAGAACCGAGGCAATCGGATGTTTTTGAAAATCAGGAATAATTTTTATCGGACGAAGTTCATTCTCTCTTCTACCGTCTTTTCTTTGATATACCAATTCCTCTCCTTTTTCCTGTTGAGTCAAGCAATGCCTCGCACTCTTTGAAGACATCTTCTACTGATATTGTATCCATACATAAAGAGATTCCCTCTTTAAAACATCTTCCGGGGGGTTTGCGAATCCGGTTGCAATGAAGACAGCTTATATCGTTCGATACGACTACTCTATGAAGTTTTTGATCTCCGTATGGGCCGTATTTTGCCGGATCGGAAGGACCGAAGAGTGTAACAGTCGGCGCTCCGAGGGCTACTGCGATATGCATCGGGCCCGTATCGGGGCTTATAAAAACCAGAGTGGATTCTATTGCGCTCATCATTTGTTCAAAAGGGAGCTTCCCTGCCATGTTAAAAACACCCAAGCCGCTTTTTTCTTTGATCGCTTCGCATAAGGCGTAGTCCTGCCCGGAACCGGTAAGGATAATATTGATCTTGAGTTTCTCGCGGATCATTTTAGCTAGCACGGCATATTTTTCCATTCTCCAGGTCTTCACGTGCCTCCCGCCCCACGGGTGGACGATGACGTATTGTGTAATATTTCCATTAATATCTTTTTCATTAAAAGCGCTGAGCGTTTTTCCTACACCGCTTTCGCATTGAATTGTTCCTTCCAGTTTCGGAACATAATCTTTATCTACGATTCCGAGCGTTTTCAAAGGTTCCATATTCTGTTCGACACGGTGGATTCCTCTATCCTCAACCGTTTCGGTCAGGAAAGCTCCGCCCCCGCTGTCGGAATATCCGATGCGCCTTTTCGCTCCGGAAAGCCACATCAGCAGATTGATCCTTACGTCGGATGTAAAATCTATTGCAAGATCGTATCGTTCTTTTCTGATCTCAATTGCCCGCGAACACAATCGGAGGATTGAGTCGCTCTCTTCCCCGCGGCTGACCCATGATGGGCTCCAAAAGTGGATAAGATCGAAGTATTTGACATAGTTGAGAATGGTTTCGTTCCACCTTCCGGCTACGAGATGCATTTTAGCCTCAGGATATCTTTCACGAAGAAGCTTTATTGCAGGCAGGGTCATCACAAGGTCGCCGATCCTGTCTGTCCGGAAGATCAGGATTTTTCGGATTTTATCTTTGGAGTAATCCCGAAGCCGGTTCCCGATGTATAAATGAAAAATTTTTAACGGTGCTAAAAGAATATAGGTTACAATATCGAACGACACGATCGCAAGCAGTTCTCTGAGCCTGTATATCCTATATCGAGGAAAAAGCCTTTTCATTCAAGGATAGCTTTCAGACCTTTGGCATATTTGCCGCCGGCTATCTTCCACGTATAACGGTTGAGGCAATGCCTCCTAGCTTCGGTGCCGAGCTTTCGGCGCAGAGGGCCGTCATCAATCAATCTTTCAATAGCTTCAGCTATGCCTGAGGAATTTCCAGGTTCGACGAGCAAGCCGTTGATGCCGTCCGTGATGACATTGGGAATGCCGGCGATATCGCTGGCGATCACGGCTCTGCCGGAGGACAGTCCTTCCATTAGGACATTCGGCAGGCCGTCAACGTTTCCCTTCTTGTCGTACACCGATGGGACCGCAAGGATGTCGCAACCGCTGAAATATATCGGCAGTTCATCCCGCTCAATATTTCCTGCAAAGTGGACGTTTTTCATTATTCCAAGTTCATAAACTTTTTTCTGCAAAGAATATTTCAAATCACCGTCACCCACAATGACAAGAAGCGCGTCGCGTCGTTTTTGAAATAATTTCGACATTGCCTCTATCAAATGAATGAACCCTTTTTTCTCCACGAGACGGCCCACCGCGAGGACAATTTTATCGCCGCTCTTGATATTGTTTTTCAGATTGCGTCTGAGTCTCGACATACGCGATGCGTCAGGCTGGAAAAGAAGCATGTCCACACCATAGGGGATTGTTTCAATCTTTCCGGGATCGCACCCAAGACCAGCAGCCCTGATGCGCAAATCCTCGCTGCAGGCAGTTATCCAGGCGGCCTTTTTCAGCACCGAGCGCGCAAATCTTCTGAACAGCGGTCTTTCTGCAATCGTCATATCGCTACCATGCAGGCTCACTGCGAATGGAATTTTATAGCGCCGCGCAAGCCGCATGGCAATATAACCGTTAGGCAGGAGCCAATGCGCATGAATCAAGTCGTATTTTTTCTGTTCCAGCAATTTCTTCCCGGCTTTCATGGCGGAGAGATAAACCCTGGGAGCTAGTAAGATGGCTTTCCATTTTAGTTTGACGTCCGCCTTCATCGAAGAGGCGTAACCCCAGATCATAAGCTTTTCGGATGAAGCATATCTATAAAGATGGAAAGCAATAGCTTTCTCGTTTCTCCGGTCAAATTTGGGATGAAACGGGAGAAGCATATCAACCTGGTTTCCGGCGATTGTGATTTCTTTTGTGATGTTTTCAATGAAAGGGGCAATTACATCCCCTTTGAACCTGGGATATGATGTCGAAAGTGTCAGAATATCAGCCATTAATTTTTCCGCGCGATCTTTTTTTTAATTTTTTTGCGTTTCAGCGCGAGGCGGAAGACCGAACGCAAGGCGGAGTGAATCTCGTTGAATGACAGGTTCGACAGTCCGCGCCGCCTGTTAACGAAAACCGTCGGCACCTCGCCGATCCGATAACCGGCAATATGTATCTGGAATGCGACTTCGCTTAAAACGATATAACCGGATGCCTCGACGGCATTGTAATCCAGGTTTTCGAGCACTTTTCTTCTATACAAACGGTAGCCGTTCGTGTAGTCGGTGATAGGAATCCTCAGGAGGCAGCGGGCGTAGATGTTCGCCAACCTGGAGAACACCTTGCGGGTGATGGGCCAACCTATGATTTTACTGCCGCTGCGGTACCTGGAACCTATAACAAGATCGCAGTCTTTTATCTTATCGAGAAAAAGTGGTATTTCATCAGGTGAATGCGAGAAGTCCGCATCCATTTCGAAGAAATACGAATAATTTTTTTTATCTTTCAATCCATACCGGAATCCATCAAGCACTGCACCGCCTCTGCCGTTCTTTTTTTCGCGCACGATCAAATGAAGCCTTTTGCCGAAGCCGCCGGTTTTTCTGACTATATCCGCTGTCCCGTCGGGGGAGTTGTCGTCAACAACGAGAACATCTATCGAAGGATCCGTTTCGAGGATTTTTTCTGCAAGGCTCCCAATGTTTTCTTTTTCATTATATGACGGGATAATCACAAGAACAGCGGTTTCGTTTTTCATCCTAAAACCTTCGCAAATGTTTTCACTACCTTTTCAAGATGGGCTTCCGTAAGATATTGGTGGCATCCTATATAGAATCCGTTCAAGCCTATATAATCGGCGTTGGGAAGTTTCCCCTCGTATTCCTTTGCCAAATGAGAATAAGCAGGCTGCTGGGTGGGAATACAGCCGAATAATGTTCTCGTTTCGATACCGTGATTCTCCAGCTCGATTCGGAGCTTCTTGCGGCTTATGCCGGCATCCTGACGAAGTACCATAGGATAAGCAAGATAGCTGACGTCTTTATCAATCTCCGGCAACTGGATGCGGTCAGCATACTTTTGAAGATGCTCGTTATAGTATCTGACGTTGCGTTGCCTCGCGGCGAATATATCATCCGCTTTCTTCAGTTGGGCGGTGGCAAGAGCTGCTTGAAATTCCATTGTCTTGAAATTCAATCCTAATATGGAATGCGTGAAGCGGGGGTCATAGTCTGTCTCATCGTCATCGTCTTTCGGCATATGCGGACAATATCCTTGCGGTCTCGTGCAGACCGGGCAATCGCAAACGCGGCCGTTCGCTTTCACCTGTTTTAAGAGCTTATAAAGTTTTTCATCGTCGGTTACGATCGCCCCCATCTCACCCGCTTGTATGTTGTGAGCGATGTAAAACGAAAATGCACCGAAAAGTCCTATGGAACCGGTCTTTTTACCCTTATACAAAGAACCGTGCGCCTGGGCCGAGTCTTCGATAAGAAGAAGATTATATTTATCGGCGATTTTACGAAGCTCATCCATATAACAGGGGTATCCCATAAGGTGAACTGCACAGATTGCCACGAAATCATCCACTTTATTTCCAGCCTCATCGAGAATTCTTTCGACGTCTTCCGGTATAATTCCGAAGCGTTTATGATCAATATCTGCAAAGACAGGTTCAAAGCCGCTGAAATGAATTGCATTTACTGTTGCTATGTAGGTCAGCGGCGTTGTGATTATTTTTACCGCTTTTTTTTGTTTCATCAGGGGATGATAACCGAGGGCGATCAAACCGGCTTGAATGGCGGATGTTCCTGAACTGGTAGCTATACAATATTTAGACCCTGCATATTCCTTGAATTTAGTTTCGAAATTATACGTAAATTGTCCCTCAGAAACTCGTCCACTATCCAACACATCCATTACCGCCCGTTTGGCAATATCATCAAGTTCGTAAGAACCGACAAAAACTCTATCCTGATTTTCCATCTTTTTTCTACTTTTTTGAAGGTTGAATTATATCATAGCAAAATAAGAAAGGAAGGTGCTGTTAATTTCCCGCTTTGCGGCATCGTTCATTTATTCTTTTTGGATGCACTATATAGTAGTGGTCAAACAGAAAGCGGGTAAAAGACGCTTTTAAATGCCAGGAGATAGGATAGGCTTGTAAAAATCAGAATATTAAATGATATGCAGATATCCCTTTTAAACTACCGCCTGATTATGACATTATTTTTTAGATCAAATTCTAACATTGTTATATTGATATTTTGTCTATCGTCGATTTCGATTTCCCATCCGAAGCATCCTTCTTGCGAACATTCTTTTGAAACAAATCCTGATGGATCGACTTGATGTTTTTGACCATTTGGATTTGTACTATCCGAACAAGATAAAATGTGCTTAATTCCAGAATTTACCTTGTCGATTTTTCCAGTGTTATTATGAAAATGCCAATTTTCATGGCCAAACAGCATAATATCCACACCTTTGTCGGCAATATCTTTCATAAAATCGTTTCCATCAATCAGTGTCTGGCAACATTTCCTAGAAGTACCAAAATAAAAAGGATGATGATGAAGATATAATATTTTCACATAATCCGGTTTTGAATTATTGATTTCTATCAATTTATTTTTAACAGCATTTCTTTGGACTTCTCCAATGTTCCCCCGTGCAAATTTAAGCCTTTGCCCATTTCTTACAACTGAATTAACGCCAATAAAAAAAATCTTATGGTCATCAAGAGGATAAAAATGAGGATAGGGCCATATTTTGATTTCATTTATTGGATTAGGTTCCAAGATATATTCGTGAAAAGCAACTTCCATATGACGTATTCCGTCGTCTTCACTGAACACAGTAAATTCATGGTTACCGGGAACTGGCAATATAGAATATTTTTGGTCATAAAAGGTTTTCAGGATTCTATTTGCTTCCTTGTACCAAGGTTGGTAGATTGTAGGTCCTTCTATGAAAAATATATCTCCGGTAATAATAATTATTGGTTTAATCTCGGATTCATTAAAAATACAATTTAACAATTGTTCAAAATAGTGAGTGTTTTGATCTGTTCGTCCTTTGATATGCAAATCGCTTATATGTATGATTCTTTTAGACATTTTCTTACCCTTCCTCTCAAAGTTCAATATTGCATAAAATGTGCTAGAATTTTAAAATGTTTATTGCTTTAACTTTGCCATTAGCAATTTCAATTTCCCAACCTAGAAACCCTTTTTTTCTAAGTGCATTTGTATTAGTGGTGCCGTCATAATTCATATCATAGCAAGGATTTATAAGAGTACTTTGAGTACAAGATAACAAATGTTCAACTTTGAATTTCTTAGCAATAATGGTTTTAGAAAAATCAAGGTGAAAATGGTCGTGCCCAAATAGAATAATATTCACCTTGTTTTTTAAGATTCTCCGCAAGGCAAAATCCGCCAATAGACGGTGCGCAAAAAATTCCCATAAGAAAGCAAAGATATGTTTCCTATCATCAGGAAAAATAAAAGGATGATGATGAAGAAAGACGATTATAAAAGGCTTGGGATCATCTAAATGTATTTGCTTTAATTGCTTGGAAAGACTCATACGCTGAAATATAGCCAGATATCCTCTGGCAATCATAAAAATATTAGCTATACTATTAGATGAGTTGAGACCGATCATATAAATACCTTTTGCTGGGCTATATATTTGTGGATATGACATTTTTTTAACATTAGCAAGAGCGCTTTTTGTTAAAATGTACTCCTTAAAGTATTTATGACTATTAGTATTTTTGATCCATCCCCATATTCTAAAATCATGATTTCCAGGTATTGGCCATATAGTAAAACCAGTTCTTTCTAATTTTTTCAGATATTTCTCTGCATTTTGAAAGTAATTAAGGCTTCCTGAGTTCACAATATCACCGGTGATTACAATTAATGGCTTGTTCTTTGTATTTTTATATTTTAATATGATCTCATCACATATATGATTAAAGTTATAGTTTTCTTCAGGAATTCCATTTTCACTTTTCTTAATATGCAAATCGCTCAAGTGAATTATTTTAATAGACATCTTCTTCCCTCCCCTGTTAAAGGTTCATAGCTACTTTTAAGAATGAGTATAGAATAATGAAAATAATGCATATGTCAAGAAAATAATGCATTTATATCCATCAATATAGCTAATGAGTACGTATAGATATATATCTTATAGGAAGAAGGTAAATAGTTGGAGAAGAAATACAATACTCAACTCTTCTCAAGTTGTGATTATTGGCACGCAACGATAAGAAGTTGATTCTTATACTCTGTTGTTCAAGGCTTAATGGGCAATGGCTGCTTCAGACTGCTATTCATAGCTGATTGTCACGAAAAAGATAATTTACAAAATACCTCGCATTTTCGGTTGCCGCCATTCGAAGTATCCCTGAATATGACGCATTTTTATTTGGGCAACAACCCGTAAAGTCATAGAATTGCTTAATAATAATATTTCAATAAAGTGTAATCATTTAAATGATTTGAGGAGTTTCGAGACGGTAGTTTCCCAGTTGATGTGTTGCGTGAGGAGGTTGCCTTTGCATCCGAGGGTGCGGGCGAGGGCTGGGTTATGGGCGAGGGTGTCGAGTCTGGACGCGATTTCTGTGGGATCCGGGGGGACGACGTAGCCGCTCTGGCTATCCTTGACGAGTTCGGTGGGGCCGCCGCTGTCGGATACTGTGACGACCGGTTTATCGCTGCGGAAAGCCTCAAGAGTGACGAAGCCGTACTCCTCGCGTAAAGGAGTAAAGACAATGGCTCTGGCGCGGGCGTATAATTTTATCAGCTCGTCCTGGCTGACCTGTCCTGTCATTTCGAAACGTTTTGTGAGCCTCAGCCTTGCTATTAGTTTCTTCAACTGCGTCTCTTCGGGTCCGCTGCCGGCGATGATAAATTTCATTTTTTTATCATTTATTTCCGCGGCGGCTTTTACGAAGAGGTCTATCCTCTTGTGCTTCATCAGGCGTGAGACGTACAGAAAATAGTTGCCGTATTCCTCGCAATGCCAGTTCACCGGTGCGACAGGGGGGTAGAGGACTTCGGATTCGAATCCGCCCCATTTTTGCAGCCGCTCTGAAACCTGCCGGCTTATCGTATATATCTTTTTTACGTTATGTTTCAGGAAATAGCCGTCGAGCCGGTGAATGATGAAGCGGCGGGTTGATTCCACCACCGTGCCTTTTATTCCCAGCTGTTTTCTGAAATCTTCCCAGAGGTCGTAGTATTCGCGCAGACGGTGGACGAGCCAAAGTATATGATCTGGATGCTTCACGGCATAGGATGGGAAGCGCATACTGATTAGCCGGTCAATCCCGCTGCCATCTTCAGTATAATTTAGATCGGTCAGCCTGTTGATGAGGTATGCGCTGATCTGGCGGCCGAACCGGTTTTGAGGCGTATAATGTACTTCCGCCAGGCAACCGGCGCTTTGAAGTGCATCGCGTGTGTTTTCGGCGATTATCCGGTGTCCGCCGCATACGAACGGGACATCGGACGTGACGATGATCACCTTTTTCTGTCTTTTGTTTTTTTGTTTCGCTTCTTCCATTATTTCCTATTCCTGAATTCATCGACCGAACAATGCGGCATGATAAACCAGCAGGAAAGCAGCTGCTACCCAAACAAGCACGCCGATGAGCAGAGGCCGGTCTTTCAGGAGCATCCTCGACGGGTCGCTCCCCTGGCCGAGAGAATACACGAGGTAGAAATACCGGAAGACGATGTAAACGACTATCGGCAGCGTCAACCAGAGGTTGTTGCCGAATTTGCGGATTGTCTGCTCGGCAAGCGTATAGAGAGCGTACGACATCAGCGTCGCTCCCGCCGTGATGGAAATCAGCTGGTCGAGTAGCATCACGGAATAGAGGTCGAGTATGGGCCTGGTTACTCCGGCATTCTTGTCGAGGTTGATGAGCTCGCTGCGCCGCTTTGAGAAGCCGAGGAAGAGGGCAAGGAAGATTGTGACGATCAGCAGCCAATCCGATATTTCGACCTTTATCAACAAGCCGCCCGCCACGGCACGCGTCACGAAACCGATAGCGATCGCAAGGACATCGAGGATGACGATCCGCTTTATAACTATCGAATATGCAAAGACGAGCATGAGATAAAATACCGCGGCGAGTCCGAATTCGAAAGAAAGCCGGAAGGCTGAAAATAGGGAAAGCCCGGCGATAATGAACGTCGCGGCAAGCGCCTCAGCGGGTTTGATATTACCGGACGCTATCGGGCGGTTTTTTTTCTTCGGATGCAGCCTGTCCTTCTGCCTGTCCATCAAATCGTTGAAAATATAAGCCGAACCGGAGAGAAAGCAGAAGACGAGGAAGCCTTTGACGCAGAGCAGAAGGTACGCAGGGTCGAGAATCCGCTTGCTGAACATCAAGGCCGCAAAGATGATGAGGTTCTTTGTCCATTGGTAAGGTCTCATAGCGACGATGAAATGGATTATCTTCAAGTGCGTTATTCCCTCCCCTTATTTATTTTCTTAAAACTTTTCGCTCCCGCCAACGGTAAACCGCACATCTCCCGCGGTACTAGATCGTCTTGTTGATACGGCTTATCGTATCTTAAAAATGCATCATAAATCCGGCTGTTACTATCAGTCCGCCGATATTCGCATTGATAGGACTGCTGGAGATATATGATGGGACTTCAATGTCTTTTTCCGCGTGAGAATATCTGGCTTCCGCTGTAATTGCTACATCATCGTCGAGGAAAAACTCGATCGTGCCGAGGATATTAAAGGAATAGGTATCCCCTTCATATACATCGAAGTCAACGCCGACGATAGACGGAATAAAACCGATTATCTGGTATTGGAAATTTTCCGGAACATAAATATCGGTCATAAAATAAGTAATGCCGGCACCGATCATAAAGACGAAAGAAGATCCGACCTTCTGGCGAAATATGATGTCAGCGCTGAGCAGAGTCCAGTTGCTCGTTATCCCTGTTACTGTCGTGCTGGCCGTAAGATTCTGTGAAGGATTTAATGGATTTTGAATCCCGAAGGTGAAATCGGTTTTGAAATCGGTGCTGAAAGCGTCTAAATCGAACCTTATGCCCAGATTATCTGTGAAGAAGATGCCGAAACCGCCGCCGTAGGAAAAATTGCTCGGCGCCGTCATAGAGCTTTCGAACCAGGCGGAACGATTTAGTATGACAGTATCTCTGCGGAAATTATAAATATCCTCGGCAAGAAAAATCCCGCCGCGGGCTGTGAGAAAAAATGACTTGTCATATGGATCGTATTCGTCCCCTTTACGGTATTGAGCTGCCGCTGTCAGGGAGAATGCCAGAAGCAATAAGATCACACCAAGATGTTTCGGTTTCATAACGACCTCCTTATAAAATTTCGCTTGTTTTTTGAGCCGCGCTTGTTAAAATTCATTTGCTTGATAATTATATTTTAGAGAGGTCGCCGATGCAAACTTTCATTCTTGCAACAAAGCTCTCAACAGAAGGGATGCGCAATCCCGAGGAAATCAAAAAAAACGGCAAGAGATGGAAGGCAGCAGTTGAAAAGAAATGTCCGGAAGTTAAATTCAAGGAACATTTCTTCGTGTTCGGACAGTACGACTTCATTTCGATCTATGAGGCTCCGGACGTGGAGACGGCCGCGAAGGTTTCGTTGATTTCCCAATCTCTCGGCGCGCAGAAAGCCGAAAGCTGGATTGCCTTTCCTTACAACAAGTTTTTGAATTTTGTGGACGAAGTTAAAGACTGACCGGGTGGATAGTTGAAAATAGACAAGAAGAAAATCGCGACAATCGTCAAGAGCGAGGATGCGGAAAACAGGATCGTTCGCATTGTGCTCGAGGATGAGGCGCTTGTCGTTGAATATGTTTCCAGCTGGAACGAACCGAAGGATCTGCGAGGTTCGGTTACGAAAGCTGCGGGGATGATCGTTGATTATTACCGCGAAAGCACGAGAGACATTGGCGGGCTCATCCTCAAATGCTCGGACGAAACCATGACCGCGCAGGCGACGTGCCTGCTCAGCAAGGACGACATCAGCCGCTGGATAAACTTCGATTTCAGCCTGGACGAGCTGGCGTCACGAATCCAGTAGAAGCCGTTCCTTACGCCGTTTTTACCTTAACAATTATGCAAAAGATATCTTCCTTTTTCACATCGCTTCCCAATTCCTTGCCGAAAAACAGCCGGTTCAGGGAGCAGGTTGTCTTCTGGGCGTTCAGAGAGTGCGTCGGCGAAAAGGCATCGAAACACCTGATGCCTGTCTCTTTCGATTATGGAGATCTTATTCTTGAATGCAGGGATCAGCGCTGGATGCAGGTGATGAACAAGGATTGCGAAAAAGAGAAGATGATCTCCGCTATAAATTCCCTGATGAGAACGAATGCCGTATCCCAGATTGTCATCAGGCGGCTTACGTGAGACGACATATCAATTAGGTTTATTACCGGAATTATGTGCTGGTTCAAGTCTCAGCAGGCTGTGTCGCAATTATAAAAAAGTCATTCTCAGGGATACTTCGAAGGGCTGCGACGGGGAATCTTCCTTTTAGTATCAATAACTTAAGAATACATGAGAACATCATATATGAGTTCATTTGAATTGCGACACAGCCTGTCAGTACCTGAATCCCCGAACATGACTGGTATTTTTCTACTGTCGCAAAATAATGATTGTATGCCACGAGAAAATTCTTAGGAATGCAATGGAGAAAAAAGTGTCATTCTCCGGGATACCTCGAAGGGCTGCGACGGGGAATCTTCATTATAGTGTATTCTCAAGCGAGTACAGTGTCTTAGTATATGAGCTCTAAGCAGGTTCAATTCGCCAAATTGAATCTGTGTTGTTTGTGTATTTATTATGAAATACGCCTGAAAGGAAGATGTCCGGTTGCCGCCCTTCGAAGAATCCCCGAACATGACGCACTTTTATTTGGGCAACAGCCTGCGAAGACTTGAACTCGCATGGTTCTGTTTTTCCGCAAATAGAAAACCCCGCGTATCGGGTAATATGCGGGGTGAAAATTAATCTTTAGAGCCGCTCTTATGTTTTTCTACATTCCGTAGCGTTCGATGATCTCTTCTTTGGTTTTGTGCAGGATTTCGAATTTCTTTCCGGCCTTCGTGAAGGCATCGAGAGCTTTATCCAAGTGGTGTTTTTCATGGGCGGCGGAGAGCTGCGTTCTTATCCTCGCCTGTCCCTTGGCGACGACAGGGAAGAAGAATCCCATCGCATAGACGCCGTCCTCATATAATGTGCGGGAGATGTCCTGCGAAAGTTTGGCGTTGAAAAGCATCACAGGGACGATAGGCGTATCGCCTTCCTTGATGATGAAACCGGCTTCGGTCAATCCTTTTCTCCAGTATTCGGAGTTCGATTCCAACTTGTCGCGGCGCTCGGTGCTTGCCGAGAGGATTTCGAGGACTTTAAGCACGCCGGAGACGATGACGGGCGCGATTGTATTCGAGAAGAGGTATGGCCTTGCCTTCTGGCGGCACATCTCGACGATCTCTTTTCTGCCGGAGACGCAGCCGCCGGATGCCCCTCCGAGCGCCTTGCCGAACGTTGTCGTGATTATATCCATCTTGCCCATCACTCCGCATTTTTCGTGCGTTCCGCGACCGGTTTTGCCGATGAACCCGGATGCATGGGAATCGTCGCAGAAGACCATCGCGTCGTACTTTTCGGCGAGAGCGACTATCTCGTCTAATTTTGCGGTATCCCCGTCCATCGAGAAGACGCCGTCAGTTATGACGACTCTCAATCGTTTATCGGCGAATTCCTGGAGTTTGCTTTCGAGGTGTTCCATATTCGAATGTTTGAACGTGTCGTGTTGAGCTCCGCATAGCCGCATCCCGTCAATTATGGAAGCATGGACGAGGCGGTCGGAGATCATAACGTCGTCCCCTGTCAGAACAGCCTCGAAAACCCCCGCGTTCGCGTCCATACAGGAGGGGAAGAGTATTGTGGCTTCCGTGCCCAGAAACTCCGTAACCCTGTCCTCAAGTTCGCGATGTATGTCCTGTGTTCCGCAGATGAATCTTACGGAAGACATCCCGTAGCCGCGGTGGTCCAATCCCTCGTGAGCGGCTTTTATTACATCCGGATGGCTGGAAAGACCCAGATAATTGTTCGCGCAGATATTGATTACTTTTTTCAACGAAGACCCGATGGGAAATTCGACCTCGATGTCGGGAGCTTGAGGCGCGTGAATGAACCGCTCTTCCTTGAAAAGCCCGGCTTCTTTTATATCCGATAGCTGTTTTTGATAAGCACCCTTCGTTTTAGCGCTGAAAGCCATATACGCTCCTTTGAATTATGAGATTAGAAAAAATGCGATACTACCGAATTTATGCCACCGCTATTTTTTATTGAATTCGTGCACCAGGACGCAGATTTTATTGACGGTGTCGAAAGCTTCTGGCGTGGCTTTGTCGTCCGGGATGGATATGCTGTATTTTTTTTCAAGAAATCTCTTCAACGAAACCATAGAGAAAGAGTCCACGATGCCGCTCGATATCAACGGCGAATCGAGACCTATTTCCTGGTCGTCATCGAGGTACTCTCTTTTCACATAGTCGAGCACATTTTTATGCATTTCTTCCATAGCCCACTCCTTTGTTTAATTATTTAATTCGTTCAAAAAACTTATCTTTTGTTATTATCAATCATTTTCCAGCGTCGAGATATCGCCTATCTCCTCGCCCCATTCCTTTGCGCGAAGCATCCTGCGCATTATCTTGCCGCTGCGGGTCTTCGGAAGGGAATCCACGAACTCAATCTCCTGGGGCATCGCAAGCGGAGATAATTTCTTGCGGATGAAATTCATTATCTCGAGCTCTATGTCGTCATCCACCTTGATGCCGGGTTTGAGATTGATGAATGCCTTGACGACTTCCATATTGATTTCATCCGGCTTGCTAACAACCGCGGATTCCGCCACGGATGGATGCTCCAGCAATGCCGATTCAACCTCGAAGGGGCTCACGAGATGGCCGCCTGTGTTTATGACGTCGTCGTCCCTGCCGATGAACCAGAAATATCCTTCGTTGTCTATGCTTGATCGGTCACCGGGAAGATACCAGTCGTTCTTGAATTTATTCTGATATGCCTCTTGATTTTTCCAGTATGTTCTCATCATTGCCGGCCAGCCGGGCCTGAAGGCGATCAACCCAACCTTGCCGTATGTTTCCCATGGTTCGTGGGTGTCCGGGTTCAGAACCGTTCCCGTTATACCGGGGAAAGGCTTTCCCATCGAGCCGGGCTTGACTTTCATACCGGGATAGTTGCAGATCATCATTGAACCTGTCTCGGTCTGCCAGTATGTATCATAGAACGGCTTGTCGAACATTTTTTGGGACCAGATCACCGCTTCCGCGTTCAGAGGCTCGCCGACGCTGCATAAATGCCTTAGGGAAGACAGGTTATGTTTCTTGATCGGTTCTTCGCCCGCTTTCATCAATGAACGGATAGCGGTGGGGGCTGAATACCACACTGTGATCTTGTGTTTCTCGATGAATCCGTACCAGCGGTCAGCCGTAAAACCGCTGTCCAGCACGCATTGCGTGACGCCCATGCTCCAGGGCCCGATGATTCCGTAAGATGTGCCGGTAACCCAGCCGGGATCGGCGGTGCACCAATAGATGTCGTCGTCTTTCAAATCCAGGACCCATTTCGTTGTCAGATATTGGGATATCAGGGAATAATGGACATGCTGAACCCCTTTCGGCTGTCCGGTCGTCCCCGATGTGTAATGAAGCAGGGAAGGTGTTTCCGCTTTTGAAGGATAGATGTCGAATTTTTCCGGGGCATCCGCTTTCTCCATACTGAATGCGGCTTCGCGTTCTTGTAACGGTTTATCGCCGTCGTAATCCACAATGATTATATGTTTGAGATTCGGGAGCTGTTCCCTGATCTTCCTTAATTTGGATACATGTTTTTTCTGGGTAATTATTGCCGAGGTTCCCGCGTCGTTTAACCGGACGAACAGCGACTCATCTCCGAATGCGGAGAACAAAGGCTGGGCGATCGCACCCATCTTTATAATTCCGACAAACCCTATGTAAAGCTCCGGGACTCTGTCCATGAATAAGCAAACCCTGTCTCCGGGCTTTATTCCTATCTTCTGAAGGCAAACGGCGAAACCATTGCTGAAACGTTTGACGTCGTTATAAGTATAATTTTTTTCCTCGCCGTTAAATCCCTCCCATATCAGCGCAGGTTTATCCGCCTTTCCCATTTCGCAGATTCTGTCGGAGATATACCAGCCGATATTGATGACATCCCCCTCCTTATAACCGAGTTCCTTTTCCGCGATAGACCAATCGAAGTCCTTCAGCCTTTCATCGTAAGAACGGATATTAAACATCCACACCTCCTCCTATTTTTCTAAAATGACAACAGCGGTTGCCGCTTGTTTTGTCGTATTTATGGATAAATGGATTTTTTTTATCTTATTGCCCGAACATCTCGAGGCGGCTTCACCTGATGGAGAGAGAATATATTTATTTCGTTTAAAAGTTACTTCGATTTCCCTCCACGAGATTCCATATCTCCAGCCGGTGCCAAGCGCCTTCAGAAAAGCCTCCTTGGCGGCAAAAAGACCGGCGTATATCTCCGCATCGTTTTTTCTTGACCGGCAATATGTGATTTCATTCGGCGTAAAAGCGCCTGAAATGATATCATATTTGTCATTGCGGAGAGTTTTTTCTATTCTTTCAACTTCTATGATGTCGACGCCTGTTCCGAAAATCAATTCGCGTCACCTTCCAGAACTTAGAGTAAGTAATAACATCGCTGTCTGAAGCGGAATGAATTATTGCATAAATAATGATTTTCGCAACCGTATCAGCCGCTTTTTTTCCCGGTCTCGATTTTATTCCGGACTTCACGGACAACTGAGCTGTGCAGTTCTTCCGAATGCCGTTCCAGGAAGGCACGTATTTGCGTTTTGAACTTTTTCGTTCCTTCGCGCAAAACCCAAGACACGGCTTTATAGATATACTTATTTTTGTCCCTAATAAAATTTTCGGTCTCTGAAAGAAACAGATTGATGTCGCAGGTATCTTTCCTGACAGGCAGCACCATTGATGTTATATATATCCTGCGCCCGAAGATGTTGGGATGAATTTTCAGGAATGATAAATCGGCGAGCGTGATTCGGTTGTCCAGAAGCAGCCTGCCGGTTATAACGAGCGAAAGACCATCAGCCACCGCCCAGTCTGAAACCAGGGGAACCCACCTTTTGACATTTTCGAGCACTTTCCGTTCAAGGAATTTACTTCTTTTATTCAGTGTCTCGAATCCAAGTGCCACGAGTGTGAGATTTTTTCGGTCGAATGCTTCATCCAGATAAGCTATAAGCTCGTCAAAATCTTCCTTTCGATTGATTCTACTTGCGTATTCCGACGCCAATTTTCGTATATTTGCCGTTCTAACTCCGATCATTTTCCAATCTGTGGGGATTGCGACGAGGGCATTGTTGAGGTATTCCCTGTCCGAAAGGGACTCGCACAGTTTGGTCAGTTCTTCAATATCGAATAGCTTCACTGATTTCATCAGTTTCTTATGGTTGATTATTTACGAAATAATTAACGAAATAGAGCAGGGCGGGGAGATTTTCGTTGAAGACCGAGTTTATCTCGTTTTCGGATGTAATGAAACCGCCCGAAATGAATTCAATCGGGGGAAGCTCGATTGTGTAAGCCGGAACCTTGTATGTGCCATAGACATAATCCACTGTATCCCCATTCGTTGTATATAACGCGTCCGCCCCATTACCATAAAGATATTCCCTTCCGTTGACCTGGAGCATCAGCCCAGCCATATTTTTCGCGATGGTTTCCAGTTCCGCGTCATCCGGGGTTGCGAGGTTCTCGTAGTTCCAGGGATAAAGTATTAATTGCGAGTAGCTATGGTATGTAATTAATCCTGCAGGGGGATTGGTTTGCAAGAGGCTCCTGATAGCCTGGGTTTCCGGTTCGGAGAAGGGGGCAGTTCCTCTGTAGACCTCGCTCCACGGATTTGGGCTTGATCCTGAATTATCATAACCCCAGGATATGCTGTAATTGCGGTTGATGTCCACTCCGTAGCTATTATAATATCCGTTATCCCTTCTATTTTTCCGCCACATCCGATAGTAATGAATGGAGTATTCCTGTCCATCAGGATTGGTTATCGGCATAATGTAAATGACTGAGCCGTTCACGGCGTGGGCAATCTGCGGGTCTGATCCGTAGTTTTCAAGCAAGTAGCGGGCGAAAAGCAGCGGCACCTCCACCGATATCCATTCCCTCGCGTGATGGCAACCGATTATATAAATGTTGGGTTTTGATGCTGACGCGGAGCCGGGATTCGTGATCTTTATATAGGTGAGGTTCCTGCCCTCAATAGAAAGCCCCGCTGAGCCTATCTCCGTCAGGTCCGGAAAACGGTCATGGAGGTCATTTAAAAAAGCTTCCGTTTCTTTGTAGTCATGAAAAAGGCCGTTTATATCCCCTCCGGCTGCTGTAGTCGCGCTTACATCAGGAAGTTGAAATGATTCGAATGTAATGCTGTTCTTTTTTATAACCGCGATCTCATCAATACTCACGTTCAGATATATCCTGTTCTGATGGATGAAAACCCTGTCGGCATTCGGACATATTTCAGCAAGTTGACGAGAATTCTTCAAGTCAATGGAAATCAAAGAATATTCGCTACGGTTTTCTTTATGGGAAGCAGTGAAACCTGAAATGATTACAGTCAGAGCGAGGATATTCATAATTACTTTTTTCATAATAATTGCTCCATTATTTATTTTTTCTGCTTGAGGAAAAATTTGACGTTGATCCGGTTGAAGTTATCATCATCGTTTGTGACCTTATAATTGAATACCGAGGGTTGCTATTACCGTGAAGTTCTGCGGATTCCATTCCGGAAGCGAGCCGAAAAAGTAACATGCTGCGACGTCTAGGCTGATGTTATTGAAGCTGATCCCGGTACCGAATGTCAGCCAATGCAGGGTGGTATGTAATTCAGGAACAGGCTGGGGGTCGAGGCGGTAGCCTGCACGCACCGCCAGATTGAATCCCCTGTACTTGATAGGAAGCTCTAATCCCACTGCCAGCGTCGTTGTGTCGTCAAGATTTCTTAAAAATTCATCTCCGAATGTTAAATAGCGGTAAGAATTCCAGAATGTATGCGTCATTTCGAATCCGATAGTCATCCCGTTTCCATCCTTCCCGATACGGTCCACAAACGGCGTTAGAAGCGCTGCCGCAGTGATCTTCAGGGGTTTGTATAAATCATCCTGAGAAGTATATAATGTAGTGATATGCTCTCCACCGGTTGTATTAGCGTCGAATGTCCTCGAATATTTGGAATCCTGTGTAGAGGTCAGGGAATAATCAATAACCGCCGAAAGGTTGATCTTTTCAGACGCTTTCCAGGCAAGGCCGAGAGAGATGATAAAATAATCGAAACTGTAAACCTCGTTCTGTTCGATGACGACAACAGAATCGTAAACTTCATTTAAGCTCGCTGCACGATTTCCAGCTACCCAGGTGAATTTAGCTCCAATAACCAGATCGGATAGATCATACGATGCGGCGAGATAATAAGCATTTTCAGATCCCGAGAAGACGGCGGACCCTGAATAGCCAGTTCCAGTGACATCGAAGTCTGGGAGCTCGAGCAGAGCTTTTTTATAAAAGCCTGCGCTCATATTGATATCTCCGTAGGATGCGGTTGCCGATAACGCGGAAAAATTGTCATTGAATTCGTATAGTTTATCCGACGAATAAAAGACACCCGTGTTCATCGTTTGATACTGATATGCAGTTGTTCCCGCTAATGCATATGATGTTTCAATCAATATAGAGTCCGCTTTAACAAGCAGGGCGGGATTTGCTGCCGCTGCCGAGGGGCTGGAAGCGAAAACTGATATACCGGCTGCCGCCGCGGACCTGGCATCATATAAAACGACTCCATTCCAGCTAATAGCGGGCGACTCATCACGATGATAGTCTTTGGACTGACCATAGATTCCCAAAGTGATAAAAACCATCAGGATACATAGATAAAATGAGACAAATGTAAGGAGAGTTTTAAATGACACTGCATACTCCTTCTATTTATTTGATTCGATAGCTTTTATAGTTTGATTGATCCGGGATACAGTTTCACGGCTCAATTTATGGTTCTTTGCTTTGATTTTTTTTAAAAGCGGCGCTGCCTCCTTGATTTGTTTCCGGCTGACGATATTGAACAGCAGCTCGATATTATCCGGTTCAGACTTTCCCAGTTCTCTTAAAATGAAGACCTTGATATCAAAACTCAAAGGGATTTCCGCGAATTTGGCCAATATCGCCTTTCGCAATTTAATGGAATCCGTACTTCGATAGGTATCCATCAGGATTATCTGCGCCGACGCGGATTGCATTCCGGAAAGACTGTCTATCGCAGCGAAGGCAATATCCATATCCGTATGCTTTAAATATGTCTTCAGTATATTAACGGCGTTATTGCCACCGAGCTTTCCGATGGAACGGAGCGCTTCATCCCAAACGGCGCGGTGTTCCGGTAGTTTCAATATCGCAAGTATCCAGTTCATAGAGCTGATATCCCCAACATCACCGGCCATTTTGATCCCGTCAGCCTGAGAAAATCGCCGTAAGGTTTCCATTTTACGGGGTAGTTTGTTCATAATCATCCGATGAAGCGTGTCGAGCGTGATCCTTTGAACCGGTTTTTCTGGTATCTTTCCGCCGATCAGCAGAACGGCTTTATTTCCGTCCATCTTTATTTCTTTTGGAGCGTCTGAAAAATCGGAAATATTATAGATGAACGATTTTCCACCCAGATTTACCGTAAATTCTTCAAGGGGCATTCCATCTAATCTCTCCCTGATACCGATCAAGGCATTTTTCCTGCTTTTCAACCGGAGCTCAACCGCCGAATGCGCCGGAACGACGGTGACAAACTCTCTGTCAATGTAAAAGCACAATGTCTTAGGAGAGCTGTTATTGATATAAAGCCGGGTTTTATTAATGGATAGCCAGATAAAAACCACGGCTAATAAAAACAATATAAGAAAAATTACAATTGTCTTTCTTCTTCCCGATATCATATTCATTATTATAAAAGCATGGCTTGCGAGAAGCAAATATTCGGTCTGTTCTTTCTGCTGCCTTTAGGAATTTACGCTTAAAAATAAGTTAAGGCTTGCGATATTATGTTTAACATCAATTGATAGCGAAATAGTTTTGCATTTTTATTCGATATTTGGATATGTAATATTCCTTGTTTTCAATAAGCGGCTATTTCAACTTCAACCTAATCCGTCAGGGATGAACTTAGAGGAGTTCTGCTTTGCTTATAAGTCCAAATCTTTATTAGTAATTCACATTCCTTAGGGGGAAACTATTTCATTCCGATTTTTCTACTTCTTACTGCGCGCGGATTTTTTCAAGGCTCCATAAATTAATTTCACAATAGAAAGATTTTTTTTTATGCTAAACGATCTCCCGCATATTTTTTATGAATCGAATTCTCATTGTATTAAACTCCGGGCAAGCTGACTAACTTTTGACATAATCCTGGACTGCTGATATTATTCCGTTTTACTGGACGCTGCTATGCATCTGATGCATTTCCAAAAAACGAATAGAATAAAAATATGTCTTGAGGCGGTTTTGTGATGGTAATTGGAATTATTCCGTCAAGATGGGCATCCAGCCGTTTTCCCGGAAAACCGCTTGCGGACATCCTTGGAAAACCCATGGTCCGATGGGTCTGGGAAGCCGCTTCGAAATCCCGAGTTCTTAATAAAGTCATCGTGGCGACTGACGATGAGCGTATTTACGATTCCTGCAGGGCCTTCGGGGCGGAGGCAATGATGACCAACCCATCGCATCCGTCCGGCAGCGACAGGGCGGCGGAGGTTGCCGAAAAGATTGAAGCCGAGATTTATGTCAACATACAGGGTGACGAACCACTGATGAGTCCGGAAAACATTGACGCTGCCGTCGAACCCTTTCTCTCCGATAAAAACCTCGAAATGGGGACTCTCAAGCGCAGAATGGCCGATCCGAATGAATTATTTGATATCAATATCGTCAAAGTGGTCACCGATAAAAACGGATTTGCCCTGTATTTCTCAAGGCTGCCGATTCCATTTGAGAGGGCCGATGGAATAAAATTACCGGATTATATCGCTGCGATGGATGAGAACCCATTGCTGCTGGAACAGAGATATGCTCAGATCGGTCTATACGTTTTCAGGCGGGATTTCCTGTTCCGGTTCACATCCTTGCCGCCGTCATCTCTTGAAAAAGCGGAGAGACTGGAGCAGCTGAGGGCGCTTGAAAACGGTTATCGAATAAAAGTTACGCAAGTTGAAAGGTCCAGCCCCGGAGTAGATTCACCGGGCGACCTGGATAAAATAATAAACATTATTAAGCAAGGCGGATATGGAAACTAAATTTGTTTTCATTACCGGCGGTGTTGTTTCATCGCTTGGAAAGGGTTTGACTGCTGCGAGCACCGGAAGATTGTTGGAGGCGAGGGGTTTCAAGGTGGGGATGTTGAAACTGGATCCATATCTTAATGTTGACCCAGGCACAATGAGCCCGTTTCAGCACGGAGAGGTTTTTGTAACCGATGACGGCAGCGAGACGGACTTGGACCTTGGGCATTACGAAAGGTTCACGAATTATACTACGTCGAAGTTGAGTAACTTCACGAGCGGCCAGGTGTATGAAGCGGTAATCGAAAAGGAACGCAACGGGGATTATCTCGGCAGCACGGTGCAGGTGATTCCGCATATAACGAACCAGATCAAGGAGTGGATCGGAAGGGCATCGAACGGAAACGATATCGTGATCGTAGAGATCGGCGGAACTGTCGGCGACATTGAAGGACAGCCGTTCCTGGAGGCTATCCGCCAAATACGCATCGAGCTCGGCAGAGACAGAACCCTATTCATCCATCTTACACTCGTCCCTCTGGTTAAAGCGACGAATGAGCTCAAAACAAAGCCCACTCAGCATAGCGTCAAATCCCTGCTTGAAATGGGAATACAACCGGATATCATCGTCTGCCGGGCGGACAGGCCGCTCAGCGCGGAGATCAAATCCAAGATAGCACTCTTCTGCAACGTTGCTGTGGATGATGTTATAACGGCCGTAGATGTGGATAACATTTACAGGGTTCCCCTGAATCTTTCAAGAGAGCGGCTCGATGACCGTATCCTGCACTACCTGAAACTGCCGATCAGTGGAGCAAACCTCGAGGAATGGATTAACCTCATCGAGCGCTTCGAGAAACTGAAAGTTGAAACCATAATCGGAGTTGTGGGCAAATATATAAACTACGAAGATTCATATAAATCGTTGAATGAAGCGCTGGTTCACGGCGGACTTTCTCCGGAAGTGAAAGTTAAAATCAAATGGATCGAGTCTGAGTCCCTCGAAGATGGAAGCAGTCTTGATGTCCTGATGTCTGTGGACGGAATACTCGTTCCAGGCGGTTTCGGAGGCAGGGGAATTCCGGGAATGATAACAGCCGTTAAATTTGCGAGGGAGAACAGCATACCTTATTTCGGGATCTGCCTGGGCATGCAATGCGCTGTAATCGAGTTTTCAAGAAATGTTGCTGGTATGCAGGACGCGCACTCCACTGAATTTGATAAAGGCACAAAATATAATGTAATTTTCAAGCTCAGGGATTTGATCGGAGTGGAGCAGATGGGCGGGACGATGAGGCGAGGGGCGTATGATTGCTTGTTGTCTGATGACAGTATTGCCCGAAAGGCATATGGAGCGGAGAAGATCAGCGAGCGGCACCGCCATAGGTATGAATTCAATCCCTCGTATCGCGAGGCTCTCGAAAAAAGCGGCCTGAAGTTCACAGGCATCTCGCCCGATGGGAAATTCGTCGAGATTGTAGAGCTGCCGGAGCATCCGTGGTTTCTCGCATGCCAGTTCCATCCGGAGTTCAAATCAAAGCCGTTGTCGCCGCATCCTCTGTTTTCATCTTTTATTAGTGCGGCAAGCCATTACGCGCTGGAAAGAGTGAAGAAGGGAAATGATTAGAGAGACACATAAATTCAGCATTGGCGGCCGTTTCGATATCGGCGGAAAAGAACCTTTTTTCCTGATAGCCGGACCGTGTGTCATCGAATCACTCGATCATTTGCTGTTCATGGCTGATAAGATTAAAAATATGACCGAAAAGCTCGGGATGAATTATATCTTCAAATCATCCTTCGATAAAGCGAACAGGAGTTCGATAGATTCTTACCGCGGACCCGGGCTCGAAAAGGGTCTTGAGATGCTGGCAAAGGTGAAGGAGAAAATTGCTGTCCCGGTGATATCCGATATTCATGGGTTTGAGCAGATTTCATCCGCGGCGCAAGTTTTGGATATAATTCAAATTCCCGCGTTTCTCTGCCGGCAGACGGACCTGCTGCTGGAGGCGGGAAGAAGCGGAAAGGTGATCAGCGTTAAGAAAGGGCAATTCCTTTCCCCCTGGGACGCCGAGAACATCGTGCAAAAAATCGAATCGACCGGCAACAGGCAGATCATCCTGACGGAGAGAGGCTCTTCGTTTGGATATAATCATCTGATTGTCGATATGAAGAGCTTCCCGATTATGAGAGGTTTCGGCTATCCGGTGGTTTTCGATGTGACGCATTCCGTTCAGCTCCCGGGAGGATTGGGAAAAGTTTCGAGCGGTTTGGGAGAATTCATCGAGTACCTTGCCCGCGCGGGAGTGGCCGTCGGTGTTGACGGAGTATTCCTGGAAGTGCATGATTGCCCGGATAAAGCGCTTTGCGACGGACCGAACTCCCTGGCTCTTGACAGGCTCGAACCGCTTTTAAAAATATTGAAAGAGATTGATGGAATTGCAAAGCAATAGAAAAAGAAATGTTATTCCGGCAATGGCCGAGGAGAGGACATAATTGACACAAAACGGATTCAGGATGAAAGCTGATCTTAAAAAACGTCTTGCTTCGATAAAAATGATCTTAATGGACAATGACGGAGTCCTGACGGACGGCAGCCTCTATTATGGAATGAACGGTGTTGAGTTTGTCGCCTTCAACGTGAAGGATGGCCTGGGGATAAAGCTTGCGCATATGGCCGGACTGATGACCGGAATTATCAGCGGCTTGCAGTCCAAAGCGTTGAAAGAAAGGGCTTCGATGCTTGGAGCGACGGAACTTCATATGAGCGTCACGGATAAAAATGCGGTTTACGAGCAGATAAAGAAGAAGCACAGCCTTGAAGATTCAGAGATCGCGTTCATAGGCGATGATGTCATTGATCTGCCGATTCTGAATAGATGTGGCGTTGCGGCAGCGGTTGCCGACGCTCATCCTGAACTCATGAATGAAGTCCATATCGTAACGAAACTACCCGGAGGAAAAGGGGCTGTCAGGGAATTCATAGACCTCGTCCTCGATGCGAAAGGAATCCGGGAACAGGTTTATAAACAGTACAAAAAATAAATTGTTATGCGGCGAGACAGAAAAAGCACGACGACAACGACGATTTTCAAAAAGGCGGTAAGAAATCCCGCAATGAATCTCTTTTTTGTTCTTTTCTTTATCGTCGGCAGATTGATGCCGCGAAGGATGCTTATCTTTACCGGCGGCCAGCTTGGCAAGCTGTCTTATGTCTTGTTTCCAAGCGAAAAAAGAAAAACGATAATCCATTTGTCGCAGGCATTTCCGGATAAAAATCCTGAAGAAATTTCCAGAATTTCGCGGGAAGTCTTCATCAACATCGGGATGAATTTTGCGGAACTCATCTGGTTGCCGAGAATGAAGCCGAGGCATATTGAAAAGATTGTGGAGTTCGAAAACATTACAATACTTGAAAGATTGCAGAAAAGCGGGAAGCCTGTATTGATCATTACAGGGCATATAGGCAACTGGGAGCTCCTTGCCGCAGCTGCAGCTCACAAGGGATATCCTTCCGCGGTTATAGCAAGGCGCCAGAACAACTCTTGGCTGAATAATAAAATTATCAAATTGAGAAGCAAATGGAACGTGGAGACCATACTTCGGGATGAACAGGGTAGTTCCAGGCGGATTTTAAATATCCTGAAGAACGGTGGATTTCTTGCTACGCTTATGGACCAGGACACAAAAATAGAGTCGGTTTTCGTGGATTTTTTCGGGAGAAAGGCATATACCCCATCGGGGCCGGCGGTAATTTCGCTGCGCAGCGGCTGCGAGGTGGTGATCGCTTATATCCACAGAAACGGCTCGCTGAAGCACAAAATTAAATTCAAGTATGTGGAACCGATTGCACGGACCGGATTCAGGGATATTGACATTGTAAACCGAACTCATCAGTTCACATCCTTGCTGGAAGAAGCAATAAAGGAACATCCTGAACAATGGGTTTGGATGCATAAAAGATGGAAAACGCAGCAAATCGAAGTGAATAATATAAGGAGGTAAAAATGACTTGGCTTAGGATTATCACTGTTCTGTTATTTGTAATAATCTTTCTTCTGTGGGCGGGACAAAATCTGGACAACAGAGTGACAATCAACAATTTCAAAGGCGCGCCGGTCGCGAATTCGCCTTTATGGATGGTCGTGCTTGTCTCGCTGGCAATCGGTATCTTTTTTATGGGAATTCTCGGCATAGTCCAGGAATTCAAGGACAAGAACGAAATCAAAAAACTTCAGCAGAAGATCAGCAAACAGCACGAGGAGCTTGTATCGCTACGGAACCTTCCGATCGCCGATGAATTGGACGCGATAGACAAAAAAGAATCACAAACGAATGGCCGGAACGCTGGAGACGAGACGAAGGGCAAGGGAAAGAAGAAAAAGTAGCGGTCGATGTCAATCCGTTTTATTGATCCTGTCATCATGGGTCTCTTTCTCTTTTTGCTCGGCATCCTGATCGGCCGGCTCTGGGGTTTTTTTAAAAATAGAGACCAGATTAACTATGCCACAAAAACCTACCGCAGCTCGAGTTCATATGTTCTTGGCATCAGCAATCTCATTGCCGGCGAACGGGATCTTGCCATTGAGGAGCTTGCGCGGGCAGCTAAAACGGATACGGAAAGAATAGAACTATATATTATTCTCGGCAATTTATACCGCGAAAAGGGCAGGCTGGAAAAAGCAATACACATCCATCGGACGGTCCTGCACAGAAAAGACCTCAGCCCGATTGACAAGGAAATGGCTCAGCTTGCGCTAGGGCTGGATTTTCTGAAGGCGGGATTGATGGAACGCGCCAAAGAAGCATTTCAGAACATCATTGATGAAAACCCCGATAACATCGAGGCATTGATGTATCTCCAAAAGAGCTGTGAAGAGGAGAGGGAATGGCAGGAGGCGTTCGGTATAAGGCAGAGGATCATGAAGGCCACCCGTTCCAGCGATTATTCCGTTTCCGCTTTCATACTTGCCGAATGGGGAATTGATAAATACCGCGCTGGCGAGTTCGACGAAGCGATCGAGATTTTCGATGAAGCCATAGACCTCTATGCGCAGGCTTACCCGGCGTACGAATTTCTGGGAAAGACATACCTGGAGATGGGACAGTTAAGAAAAGCCGCGGAATCCTGGGAAAAATTGATAGAGATCACCCCGGACAAAGCTTTCCTGATCCTTCCGGAGTTATACAAGGTTTACCGCAAACTGGGGACAGAGGAAAGTATTATTCATTATTGCGATTTTCTCCTGGATAAAAATGAAAAGAACTGGCGGGCGCACCTTTTCCTCGCCTCTGTAATGAATCCCAATGAGAAAAAATCGAATATTACCGAAAAGCTTTTTACAGCCCTCAAATTAAACCTGAATTCGCTTCTGATTCACCAGCAGATATGGAAGTTCTTCCTGCGTGGCGGGTTGGACATCAAGGATATTAAAAAGTATGTAAAGATGACGGAAGAGATACTTTTTTCCGATCCTTTTATTTGCACAAGGTGCCAGTATAAAATCAGCGAATTCAAGCGCAGATGCCCTCACTGCCGTTCCTGGGATACTTTTGTGGAAGAAAAGATGTAGCGACCACAGTGAATTCAAACAAAACACCGAAAAAAATGAAACTGATCCTGGCAAGTTCTTCTCCGAGGAGAAGGGAGATACTCAAGCAGATCGGCCTGGATTATGAACCTCTGGATATCAGCGTTGACGAGACTATGGATCCCGGCGTCAGCCCGGAGAAGCTCGCGCTCGATATTGCAAAAAGGAAGGCGCTTGCCGCTTCCACATCGTCAGGGGACACGGCTATCATAGCAGCAGATACAATTGTTGTTCTCGAGGATGGAACAGTGCTTGGGAAACCGCAAAACGGTCTTGAGGCCGTTAGGATGCTTCAAAGACTGCAGGGCGTGAAACATACCGTGATCACCGCAATTGCGCTGCTCAATGGAAGCGATGGAAAATTGGTTGCGGCATATGATAAAGCGGATGTAACATTTCTTCCAATGAACGACGAGGAAATTGAATGGTATGTTTCAACCGGTGAACCGTTGGATAAGGCTGGAGCATACGGTCTGCAGGAGAAGGGAATGATGTTCGTGCAAAAGATCGAAGGTTCGCCTTCATCCGTCATCGGATTGCCGGTTCATCTTCTATATCAGCTGTTCAAAAAGGCTGGATTGGATATTCTTTCGTTTATTAAAAAATAACGGGCTGTTGCCAAAATAAAAATGCGTCATACCCGGGGATGCTTCGAAGGCTAGAACCTGGCGGGAGCATGTGTCCCGTTAGGGCACCTGGTCCCGCAAAGCCTGCAAAATAAGATTGTCATACCCGGGGATACTTCGCAGGGCGGCGACCGGGTATCTTCTTTTTAGGTGTATTGATTCCCTCCTATGTATCCCTCCTACGCCCGCCGCAGGACGAGGATCACTGCGGGAGCATGTGTCCCGTTAGGGCAAATGGTCCTGTAAAGCCTGCAAAATAAGATTGTCATACCCGGGGATACTTCGCAGGGCGGCGACCGGGTATCTTCTTTTTAGGTGTATTGATTCCCTCCTATGTATCCCTCCTACGCCCGCCGCAGGACGAGGATCAC
>Ga0315278_10000018_pt1 | contig 165012 bp, 153 predicted proteins | sample YL17G06_0_MG_FD_203880 | JGI IMG/M metagenome (GOLD analysis project Ga0315278, IMG submission 203880) | Sediment microbial communities from Yellowstone Lake, YNP, Wyoming, USA - YL17G06_0 | ecosystem: Environmental > Aquatic > Freshwater > Lake > Sediment | place: USA: Wyoming | collected... | reverse complement strand
AAGTCGATCCCCAAGGCAAGCCTTGAGAACCGCTTCGCACGACTTGCATGTATTAGGCACGCCGCCAGCGTTCGTCCTGAGCCAGGATCAAACTCTCCGCTTAATCCCTGGCAATCCCTTTCGGGATTCTCTAACTTATGGAGTATCCAAAGCCGACTCGCAAGGCTGGGCCTCGCCTTCATTCTTCTCAGTTCCCTTACCGACTTTTTCGCCACTGTTCAGTTTTCAAGGACCGAATTCGACTGCTTCTCAAACCAACACCGCGGGGCGCGTCATTAGCTCGCGTTCCGCAGCGCAGTGCTCATACTAGCACCGGCTAGAGTGACTGTCAAGCTGGCGGGCCTGGTTCATCCAGCCAGGATGCAGCGTCTCTTGCGGGTGGCGGCGCAGGCGAATATCTGGAAGCCGTCACTCAATGCCGGCGGCAACTGGGAGACGCCGGACCAGCGACCTAGAGCCGCCGCAATCTGACGCCCCGCACGCCGTGGTTTGAGCCCTTCTCGAGGATCAGACGGGCCCGCTCTCGGGTCGGCAGGATGTTCTCTCGGAGATTCGGGCCGTTGATCTCCTGCCAGACCGTCTCGGCGAAGGTCACGGCCTCCTCGATGGAGAGCGAGGCGTAACGATGAAAGTAGGAGTTCGGGTCGCGAAACGCGGTCTTGACGAGGGTCAGGAAGCGCTCCATGTACCAGCGGGTGATGAATGCCTCCTCGGCGTCGACATAGATAGAGAAGTCGAAGAAATCGGAGACAAAGACGGTGGACGCCCGACGCGAACCGCTGAGCGATGCCGGGATGGGCGACGCCGGGATGATCGACCCCGGAATGGTCGACCCCGGCCGCCGGCCGAACGGCAGAATGTCTGGTCCCGGCCGCGGGTCGGTCTGGAGAACATTCAGACCCTCGACAATGACAATGTCCGCCTGACGGACGACCTGGAACTGGTCGGGGACAATGTCGTAGATGAGGTGCGAGTAAACCGGAGCGGCGACCTCGGCTCGCCCCGACTTGACGTCGGCCAGGAAACGCATGAGGCGCCTCACATCGTAGCTCTCGGGGAAACCTTTGCGGCCCAGCAGGCCACGCTCCTCAAGGATCCTGTTCGGGTAGAGGAAGCCGTCGGTGGCGACGAGGTCGACCCTGGGATAACCCGGCCAGCGTGCCAGGAGGGCTTGCAGGATGCGAGCCGTCGTGCTCTTGCCGACGGCCACGCTGCCGGCGATGCCGATAATGAATGTCCGCGGCAAGGGAACCTTGACCGCCGGCCCGCCCAGAAAGGTGTCGGTGGCCTGGTAGAGGTCGCGTGAGGCAGAGACGTACAAACTCAGAAGACGCGAGAGAGGCAAGTAGATGTCGGAGACTTCGGCCAGGGAGACCCGCTCGTTGATGCCCCGAAGGCGGGCCAGGTCGGCCTCGCTGAGGGTCAGCGGAGTGGAGGCGCCCAGGCGGGCCCATTCCTCGCGGGAGAAAGAGATGTAGGGAGAGATGTAGGGAGAGAAGCTTGCCTTCCCGGCGTCCGTGACGACCACATCTCCTAGGTGGGGGGCGATGACTCCGCGCTCCGCTATTCGAGGGTATTCGGCTGTGCCTCGCGGAGGGCCTGCCAGGCAGCATTCGACTGGGGACCGGTGGTCGGCAGGAAATCAATGCCTCGTGGACAATAGCGGGGTCTTGGACGTCCCCAAACCCTCCACCCTAGTAGCCGCAGAAGGGGGCGAAGAGATCAGGGGGACACAGGGTGACCATCGCTTTGGCCATAGCGGTCCCGGAAGGACTGGTCCTGGCCGCGGACAGCCGTTCCACCTACGCCAATCCCAAGCAGTGGCCTAGAGTCGCCTCCGACAACGCCTGCAAGATCGTCCGCATTGCCGACTGCGTTGGGGCTTCGACCTTTGGCTGGGCCATGCTCAGCGGGAGGACGATCAGGAGCCACATGGCCGACTTGGCCATGAAGGTCAATCCAGTGGACGGAGTAGAGAAGGTCCTTGATCACGTTATCAAGTACTTCGAGCGCGAGTACCGTCGGCACGTTGAGGCTCACCCGATGGACGAACCCTCGGAAGGCCTCACACCCCTCGGCTTTCTCGTGGCCGGCTACAGCGCGGACGGCGTCGGCAAAGTGTACCGTGCTCTGATACCTGGCGGGGGCGCGCCGGCGGCCGAGATCGACACTCTTCGCCCCGGGCTCATCCCGGAAGGACAGACCGACATTATCTGGCGTCTGATTCGGGGATACGACCCGAGACTCCGCCTGGAGGAATTGCCCGCTGAAGCGCAACTTGTTCTGAAAGCGTCCGAGTACCGGATCTACTTCTCGCGGATGCTTCTCCAGGACGCCATTGACTTCGCCATCCTGCTGGCCCGGATCACGATAGAGACCCAGCGGTTCATTGATGGTATTCTGGCCGATCCGGGGGACATTTCTGGAGTAGGCGGGTCGGTCGACGTGGCCATCCTGACGTCCACCTACGGGTTCCGGTGGATACAAAGAAAGTGCCTGCACGGCGAGGTGGGACCTAAGGCGGCTACTTTGACTTATGAACCTTAGGCGGCAACTTGCCTGGGTCGAGGAAGACGTAGTGCCGGTGGGGCAAGAGGCTGGTCGTGTAGCCGATCCCTTCGTTGTTCGTTGAGTAGTCTCTGTCCATGTGGACCGTGGTCTTAGTGGGCAACTCATTGCCCACGGCATAGACTCTGAGGTCTTCCGGCATGTCGCAGTCCCTCTTTCTATCCCTGGGGTGAACGTGAGGCAGTAGATTCGCCACCCTCGAACCCAAGTCCTTCTTGTTCAGAATAATGGGTTTGCATTGGAGCGGGCGGAGGGCGGAGGATGGCCTGGAAGGCCGGGTTTCTAGCGCCGTCAGCGGTCCAATGCTTACTCTGGCCGGACCGGGCGTAGTCCATGCGCGTGGGGTACCATGCATTGGGGTTCTACGCGCGGGGTGGGCGAGTGGACCTGCCCCGCTTCAGTTGACGCTCAGGGCTTGGTAGGATGAGGGTGCGGGGCTGTTCACGATGACAACCTCAAGACCTCCATGCACGCCGGAGTATCGGGCCGAGGCTGTACGGCTCGTCAAGGACAGCGGCAAGTCCAGGCTCCCAGGTCCCGAGGGATCTCGGGGTCAGCTACGAGACCCTACGGAAATGAGTCCAGCAGGCCGAGGTCGACGGCAGTCTTCGCGAGGGTTTGACCGACGAGCGCGAGGAGCTCCGGCGGCTCCGGCGAGAGAACTGGGTATTGCGAGAGGAGCGTGAGATCCTAAGAAGGTGGGGCCTTCTTCGCTAAAGGGACCGGCCAGAAACGGTAGCCGCGTTCCGGTTCACCGAGCGGGGCCTTCACGGCCCTACGGCCCAACCAGCTCTGGGTGGCCAGTCTGACCCAGCACCTGAGCGCTGAGGGTTGGCTCTATCTGGCCACGGTGCTGCACGTCATCTCCTTGCGGGTGGTCGGCTGAGCGATGCGCATCCGCGCCGAGACGGAACTGGTGCTTGGCGCGCTCGACATGGCCGTGTGGAACCCCGGGCCCAGGCAGGGCGGCCAGTACACCTCGTTGGCCCTCACGATCAGGCTAAGAGAGGCCGGCATCTTGGGGTCCATGGGGACCGTGGGGGACACCCTGGACAACGCGGTGGAGAGCTTCCTCGCCACCCTGCGGACTGAGTTGCTGGACCGCGGTCGGTGGCCCACAAGGCAGGCTCTGGCGACGGGGATCGCAAGCTACATCAAGGGGTTCTACAACCGGACAAGGCGACACTCGACTCTGGGGTATCTCAGCCGGAAGAACTAAGAGGAAACCTCTTTAGACTCGAAGCGGGTGACAGAACCGGAGAAGTCATAGATGGTTGCATCCTAGCCTTCACGTGTCCGCTCAAGCGGGGTGACTCCAATCCTCGTGGAGAACTCCCCGCGATTGGCTAGCCCGTGGTGGTCTTGGCCGGGAGATGCGTCCGCGTGGAGGGTTTGCGTAATTGGGCCATGGCCCGGTCGGGTTGCGGTCGGGACGGCAGGGCCCCACAGGTCACGCCGCTCACCTCAGGGGAGAAAGCACAAATCCCAACGAGATTCTCTCGCCTCGCCATCAGGAACGCGATGAGGCACCAGTCGAACCGTTCCTCAGCGGGATCGTCCCGGAACGAGCGACCAGGAACCATGCAGTTGGGGCAGAGCCGCTCAGGAAGGCCCTTTCGGTATCACCCGCGCCCCACGGGGCGGATATCCGTCACGCGAAGCCGCACCAGCGCGTGGTGCGGGCCCTGGTTTCCGCTTGGGCCGCAGGCTGGTCAGACTCATAGCCAGAGCATCCAGACTGGTAGCCATTTCGCAAGCCTTCGAGCGCTCTGCCAACCTAGCAAGGATCCCAAGAACGGGGCCAAGAGGATCCGACTTGAGGAACGGAAGGCCACAACTGCTGGCGGCCGTGTCAAGGCCGGCTCGAACTCGCCGGCCTCCGCGAGGGTTTTCCGGCTGACCTTGAGGAGGAACTCCCTCACCATCCTGCTGGGCCGCAACGGGGAAAGGGCCCGCACGATGAGATCAACTGTCTGCCCGAGAACCCAAGCCACGACCCCGATGATCGCGAAGTCGCCGCCAACTTGAGCATGTCCGGCCACTCCGGGGGTACTGACGAAGTTCACGACGATTGCGGTGGCATATGCCGGGGTAAGGATGGCGTCTGTTTGTCGCGCGCCAGCACCGAAGGGAGGAGACCTCGTACATGCCGGCGACGACCTGGGGAGCTAACGACCGGGACAGCCCAGATCAGGCCAAGGACGGCCGCCAAGGCCTGAGCCACCGTGCTGAACAAGGTAGAGGCTGGCGTCATCACTGATCGGGCCTACCAGGAAGCAGCTGGGAGACTGGCCCGAAGGACGATCTGTCGATGACAAGGAAGCCACCCTCGTGCTAAGCGAGTCCCCCGAGAGCGGCGGTAGGGCCCCTTAGGAGAAAGCCGTCGGTCCGTCCGCCAGGCTCGCAATCGACGACCATGTAGTCGTTCAGACCCGCCGATCTCGTAAAGGTGAAGCTGGCCAGTCAGTGGAATGGTCCTGGAAGCCTATGGCTCCCGGGCCGTCAGGGATGATCCCTACAGTCGACGTTATCATTGGCCGGCAGGTTGAGCTTGTAGACGGTGTCCAACACATCCGTGGCACGGTGCAGCTACCGCTGCCCGATCTGGCGTGGGTCTTTGTTATGCTCCACCAGGGTGGCACCGACGAGTTCTACATGCTCCGGATGTGCGACCTCTAGGCGCATCTCGTGAACCCTGCCAGGATGGCCGGCGGCTGCCACGCAATCCGGAGTCGATGCACCGAGTCACTTGGCCTGGGGGACTCTGGGAGTATCGTGATTACTGAAAGGTTGTCCGGGGTGCCCTTTCAGCAGCGCCCGACCGCAGTAGGTTCCTCCGGTGGGTACCCGTCTGGCCCCGGTATCCAGGTGACTCGGGCCGTGGCGACTGATGGAGAACCCCACACGAATGCCGGGAAGGAGTGAGTCAGATTCCGAGGTCAACCACCGTGTATAGCATTCTAATCGCCTCTCCATCGGATGTTCGGGATGAGCGTGATGCCGTGGAAGATGTCATAGACTCCTGGAACGCGGCACATTCACGCGCCACAGGCCTCCTCCTAGAGCCCGTACGTTGGGAGACTCACGCCAGACCCGCCTCCGGAGGACATCCACAGACTCTGATCAACGAACAGATCGTCGACGACTGTGACCTGCTCGTGGGCGTGTTTTGGACAAGATTGGGCACACCAACAGACGAAGCGGCGTCGGGGACCCTCGAAGAGATAAAACGGATGCTCCGAGCCCAGAAGACCGTCATGCTGTATTTCTCGAGACGGCCAGTTCTTCTCGATAGCGTTGACATGGGGGAGTATAGAAGACTAGCGGATTTCAAAAGGGAGTGGATGGCGAAGAAAGGGTTGGCCTGGGAATATGAGAGTATCGGTGATTTGAAGTTCCAGCTAGTGAAGCATCTCGCTGGCGCAATACACAATCTACATGAACCAGCTCCACCTGCCGAAACCGGACCCACAAGTAGACAGGACGTTCTGCTTGAGGAGTATGACAGTTTCCTTAGGAGGCTTCGCGCAGAATGGTTTTCTGAGAAGGAAAGCGAGCCCCATTCGCTAGATGACGCGAGGTTCATCTGGCAACGAGCCATCGAGCGCCTAATGGACTTTCGAACGGATCCGTCTATCGACAGCCTGCACCGCCCACGAGCACTCCTTGACTCCGCTGTGAAGAAGGCAAAGGAACTGCAGCGGCACCAACTCTTCCTTGACGGAGGCAAGTCCTATCAGGAGTTTTGGATAATTGGCGACCAACTGCTTGAGCTGCTGGGTCAATTCCGCAGGGAGTACGCATGCTCGAATCAAGCGAATATCACAACGCCGCCCGTGGCGCGGAACTAGAGCTAATCGAGCCAAAGGTCTGTCAACGCCCAAACGTAGCGGTTTTCTTGAACGACGAGGCGCAAATGGAAGCCTGCCGCTCCGCAACATCAATCGGGCTGATGGCCAGTCACCACAGGGGAAGGACCATCATCAAGACCAGGCTGGTGGACCTGACCGGGGGGGCTGGTGGTCGGTGCCCCACAGTAGGGATAGGTAGGGGGCTGGCGCGCCGGGGAGGGATGACCATGAAAGCAGTTGGCATCGACATGTCGATAGTGCTTTGGCTTGCCGTGGGCTGGCCAGGTTGAGAGCTAGGCCAGCTTCTTGAGACGCTCTACGGCCAGTTCATCGAGTTTCCGAACGGCCTTGATTATGCGGACATACAGCTGCTCGGTGACTGTCGGGGAGGCGTCCTTGGCCTGCGTCATTACCTCTACAATCTCTGCAAAGAAGACTTTCACGTCTTTCGAGCCCAGACCAAGGCGCGGGTCGGAAGCCGCTACCCTGAGCCAGTTGAGACGGTCGAAAGGTGCACGCCAGTCTTTCGGGTCCAGGACATCCTGCTCTAGGTTGTGAAGGTTGAGCCGGAAGTCCCACGCCAGGTCCAGACTCCGAAGCCGTCGCTCCGTCCGGAATTGGCCGCTTGCCCCTACCCAACCACCAATCACAGCCGCAGCCAAGGCCGTAATCACCGTAACCCAAGTGTCCATCTGCCGTTTCCCTCCTCCTGGTCCAAGGATCTCCCCACTCTTTCCCAGACGGACTGGCCGGTTCCTTCTGTGCCGGAAGACCTGCCATGAGACAGCCCCATCTAGCTGCGGAATCCTATCCCCGTTCCACAGGAAGACTATCTGACCGCAGGCATTCCGTCGCCGGAAGGGGGTTCACACCTGTGGAGATTCGCAAGGGCCGGGAACGCGGAATATACGAGTATGGAAAGGTCGCCAGGCGTATTCGCCACCATCGGCGTCCTGGTGACCCACTACGTGCTCAAGTTCCTCTACGGGGCCGTGAGCGACTGGCTCTACGTCCACGACGTCCTCTAGAGAACCGGGATGGAGGCTTCGATGAAGTCTCTCAAGCTGAAGATCAGGCGCTACCCCAAAGGGGCTTGACTTCTCCACAGGACCGACGGCCACGGCGAGAACCCTATGGCTATCCGACCTGACCGCCAGGATCTGGAGGCTTTCGCCCTGCTCCACTTCCGTCACTATGACTTGAGTGAGCTTACCGAAACCTCTTCGCGGTAGCCCCCTGAACGTCGCCCACAGTAGGCATTGCCAAGGATTGACGGGCCAGCCATCGAAGATCTCCAAAGTCGTTGGTTTCACGCCCTGTTCAGTCTCAATCCACCACGGTGAGTCGGCCCGTGTCCCGGCTCATAGAGACCAGCCTCTAGGCTGGCGGTTGTTAGGGGGAGGGTTCAGGCTTGAGCGCCTTTCTGGCCACGGTTGACTGGCAGATGGTAGCGGCAGTCCTCGGCGGGCTGACCATAGTGCTGATGGTGATTATCTACGTGGTCGGACGTCAGAGAAAGCGCCTCTCCTACTATGTCCTCTCTGAGAGCCCCCTAGCTGGAGTCAAACAGAACGCTCCAGGGAATATCCAGGTGCTCTGCGGCGCGGCAGACCTGTCTCAGACGTCTATCTGGTCCGCACAAGACTCTGGAACTCCGGAAATCAGCCGATTGAGGCACGCGACTATGAGCAGTCCGTCCGGGTCACGGTCGGCGGCAACTCGCGTATCCTGGCGGCTAGCCTGACCGTGACTTCTCCGCCGCTCGACCACTCGTTCTCAATAGGCGAAGGCGGACTCAGCGTGGCACTCTCGCCCAAACTCCTGAACAAGAGGGACCGACTGGTATCCGAATTCCTCGTTGCAGACTACACCGGAGATAGATGGGCGAATATCAGGCGTAGCAAGCTGCGCTACGATTCGCAGTCTCCCGCAGGGTCGTGGGCCTTTCTAGGTGTGTTCGCCGGTCTGTGGGGCGGTCTCAGTTTGTTGCTCGACTACAGCGGGAGATCGTGGGTGGAAGCACTTGCGTACTTTGCTGCGGGAGTGGCCGCGGCCCTCATGTCTGCGGTCGTGGCCAGTTTCGTCAGTCCCCTGGCGGGGGGCTGTATCCGTCTCTTCAGGCCAGGGACGACCAAGCGACGCACCGGGAGAGGCAGTTCGGCGGGAGCGCCGTAGCACACCCTAACCAGGCGTGAATGGGGCGACTCATGTGGTCTAGTCAGTCTCAGGGGAGGCTCGCGAGTGGCAACCTTTGAGGTGTTCTTCAGTCTCTGCCCGCCCGGGTGGTTCGGTCTACCGGAGCAAGGCAAGACTGTCGTTCCTAGTGGAACCAGGGTCGCCGCCCCATGGATCGATATGGTCACCGGGACCCTTGAGGGGACGGGCACGCTTCGATCTATCGTCAAGAGGACCGAGCCCTGAGAGCCCAGTTCAGCCTGCCCAAATGCCAGGCTAAGCTGGTAGACGATAGGCTCATACTGACTGTTCCCGGAGATCGGGACAGGCCGCCGATTGCGGAGGCAATGGCCACAGCGGACAGATTCGCTATGCTGCTGGCCGCCTTATATGGCCAATACCTGAGTGTAAGGGTGGACAAAGCCAGCATCAAGGAGGACAGCAAATACCGCCCTATTGTCGTTCCGAAGGCTCTGAGGGTCCTTTCGCTGAGAGCCTATGATCTGGAACGCATGTCCCAATGCGTTGCACGAGCCGGCCAGGCTTGTTTCCTAGAGGACGACGCGCTGACCCGCGCCCTGGCGTATTTCTACCACGGTTTGTTCCTGGAGCAGACCATGTACGATACGGATCAGACCGCAAGCATCTGGCCTTTGCTGCATCTTCAGGCCCTGCTCTCGGTTGGCATTCTGACCTTCTTCAAGGCCGCGTCTACAATCCTCGGAGACCCTGCATCGGACCGCGATTACCAGAGGAGGTATAGACGTTACGGGGTTAGCAGAAAGCTCTGGGAGGATTTCGACAAGCTCTACCGCCTACGAAGTACCCGCGACGTGGCCCACTACACCAAGGAACAAATTGAGACGGAAGTGGCTGCAAGAGACTGGGCCTTCGCCAAGGTAACGACCAGCGAGGTTCTTGGTGTTTACATCAGTCACCTTGAGAAAGGTCAAACCGCGGGGCCCGAGTGACACTTGACGGTCTGTGCGGGCTTCATTATGCCTGGTCTCCCGGGGCTTTCGAGATTAGGGAAGATTGATTGATAGACAGGGTTTAACGTTGGCGGCCGACAGGGCGTTGGACACTCGAGGTGGGGGGTCCCCTCCTGTGGTCTCTTTAGCTCTTGACATCTCGTGTCCCGAAATGGCGGACGACCCAATGCCTGCCGCTGCCAGACAGCCGCTGTCGGCGACGCTTTGAGTCTAGGAAGCCCCATGCCCGTAACACCAATCGCCAGGCAGTACTCCGCGTCTTCTGAGCCCCGCTCGATGGCGGATATGGGCCGCTCCTGCCTACCTGGCCTCCGGACCGCTTGGAGCCCTCTCGTCTTGACATCCGATTGTCAAAGGATCGTGGCCCTCTTGACATCTCAAATCAAACTGGCACACTTCCCGCACACCAAACCGCTTCTCACACCCAAGACAAACAAGAAGCCCAGCCCCCGCAACCTCACTGGAGCTGGGCGTTTACGCTGGCGGCCCAAACGGGATTCGAACCCGTGCTACCGCCTTGAGAGGGCGGCGTCCTAGGCCTCTAGACAATTGGGCCAGTTAAAGTTGGCTGGGGGAGGAGGGCTCGAACCTCCGATAGATGATCCAGAGTCACCTGTGTTACCGCTACACTATCCCCCAACGACACATCGGATCTATGCAATTGTCAGGCTTAAGCGCGCGGCCGAGACGACGTTTCGAAGTGAAACTCATTATAACATGACCATTTTGGCCGCCGCAACGGCGCATTCGCTTGATTCGCATGCGGCCGAGAGACTTTGATTCTTGTGGCTTGGATGGCGTGGGAGATGCCGTGGGCGGCTGCGGCCACTCGGGTCCGCGGTCGCGCTAGACTTAAGTCGTGAGTTGGTGGAGGATGATGATGACGATCACCCCCGGCACACCCAGGAGACCGGCGGTCATGGCCGTGGGCAGGTTCAGGGGAAGATGGTAGCCAACGAGGTTTCCAACGAGGTTCAGGACCCACAGGATGAGGGCGCCCAGCAGGGTGCGGTAGGCCACTCTCGCCACCAGTCGCAATGGGCCGTAGAGAAGACGAAAGAGCACGTAGATGAGGACCAGGACAAAGAAGTAGGCTAGCACGGCTTGGCCGCTCACAAGGTGACACCTCCTCCGGTTACGGCTATTCGGAGGGTAGGAGGGTTAGAACCGGGCGAACAGGTCCGGCGGCGGCCTAGGTCCTAGAATGTGGGGCTGTCGAGGCCCTCGGTCTTGGCTCGCTTGAGGAGGTACATGTACTTGCGTTCGGCGGCCTCGAGAACGTAGATGGCGTGGTCAACCAAGTCGGGATCGGAGACCACCTCGAAGTAGTTCTTGGCCGCCAGCCATTCCTCCCGGGCCCGGCCGATGCAGTCACGCGGAGTCGGAGGTTGTCCGGACGGCAACCCGAAGTCGACCTCCGGGAGAAACTTCGTCGAGAAGCTGCTGAGGATCTGACCCAGGGAAGCCACGTCCGGTCCCCCCACCCAAGCGCCTCGGGGCGCTCGCTCAGGGAGCATTGTGGCCAGAGGGCGCCTCGGGTATACCGGGTGGAGGAGCGCGATGGCGGAGCAGTCGGCCACCCCGCCCTAGACCTCGCGCCGGCCCTCCAGGGATCGGGCCAAGGTAACCTCGTCGGTGTACTCGAGGTCCCCGCCGACGGGGATGCCGCGGGCGATGCGGGTCACTTGCAGCCCAAGGGGTTTGAGGAGCCGGGCGATGTACATGGCCGTCGCCTCGCCCTCGACGGTGGGATTGGTGGCCAGGATGACCTCCTTGACGGCCCCGCCTTTTACCCGTCTGAGGAGTTCCGGCAGCCTCAGGGTCTCGGGGCCGATGCCCTCGAGGGGAGACAGGGCGCCCTCCAAGACGTGGTAGAGGCCGACGAAGGTGCGGGCCTTCTCCATGGCGATGAGGTCGTTGGCCTCCTCAACCACGCACAAGGTGGACTGGTCCCGCTTGGGGTCGCCGCAGATGTGGCATGGCTGGGAGTCGGCCAGGTTGAAGCAGACTGAACACCGCCCGATCTTTCGCTTGGCGTCGGCCAGGGCCGTGGCCAGCGACAGGACGTCGCGCTCCGCCATCCGAAGAACGAAGAAGGCCAGCCGCTGCGCGGTTTTGGGGCCTATCCCGGGCAGGCGGGCGAACTCCTGAATCAGCCGGCCCAGGGCTTCGGGATAGTGGGATGCGGACACGTTCTACCGGCTCCTTCCGGGGAGGCCGGGCAATCCGGGCATCCCAAAACCACCGGCCACCTTGCCCATCTCGTTGGCCATGGTCTCCTCAGCGATGCGGAAGGCTTCGTTGACGGCGGCGATGATGAGGTCCTGGAGCATATCCACGTCGGACGGGTCAACGACCTGTTTGTCGAGGACGAGTTCAACGAGGTGCTTGTCACAGGTCACTTTGGCCCGGACCATGCCGCCTCCGGCGGTGGCCTCAACCGTGCGCTCCGCCAGTTCCTTCTGGACGCGCTCCATTTCCTCTTGAAGCTTCTGGGCCTGCCGCATCAGTTTGTTCATGTCCAAAGACACGGTTCATCCCTCCAACAGGGGCTAGGAGTTGCTCTCGCTGGAATCATCCACCACTCGGCCGCCGAAGATGCTCAGGGCGCTGCGGACGGCCTCGGAACCTGGCGGCTTGGCGGGCCGGGGGGCGGCGCCGGGTGGGGCGCCGGGCGGGGCGGTCAGAGTGCCGGGCGGGCCGGTCGGGCCGCCGGGGAGACCTGGCGCCAGGCTGCCGGCCGGGGTCCGGGTGATCCGTGCGGAAGCGCCGATCCCCGGACCGCTACCCAGGCCTTGCGCCGGGACCTGCGCCGGGCTGTTGCCGCCTGGGTGGGCGGGTCGCGGTCCGCGCGGGGGGGACGAACCGGATGGCGCCCGGGCCGGTCCCGGCTTCCCGGACGACGCCGGGGCAGCCGGCTGGGGTCTGGGCACGGGCCGCTCTTCGGGTGACGGGTCTGGTTCGCGCACGGGTTGAGGCGAGGCGCCGGCTTCGGCGCTCGCGGTTAGACGACACCGGACAGTGAGGTTCACTCCCGTGGCTTCCGAGAGGGCTTCCTCACAAATCCGCCGATTTTTGTCGACCTCCATCTGCTCCTTGTGGAACTTGGCCCCGAAACTCAGAGTCACGACGCCATCGGAGAAGCCGATCGGCGTAGCCCCGAGGAGAAAGGCCCGGGCAAAGACACTCTTCTTCCGCACCCGGTTGAGAAGGTCTTCCCAGTTGTCGCGAAGCCACTGCAGGGTGAGCTGTTCGCCGGGACCCGGTCGGGGGGCGGAGGGGGGCTCGACTGCCCGCTGAGCAGCGGCGGAGGGAGGCTGTGGGCCGGCGGTTGGAGCCGGGGCGGGCATCGAGGCGCTGGGCTGAGCGAACGCCGGGGCGACGGGCTGAGCAATGGCCGGGGCGCTGAGCTGAGCCGGGGCGGCCGCCAGGGCGCCGGATGGCCGGGTAACCGGGGCCGAACCGGGGGAGGCGCCAGCGACGGGCCCAGGGGTGGAGGCGGAGGCTGGCGGCCGATCGGTGGTGCCGGATGGCGACAGATCGGCGGCGCCGGGTGAGCGTCCGGCCGCGGGCCGCGGGCCGTCTCCGGAGGGGGCCCAGGGTCCGTCCCCAACGGGGGCTTCTCCGGCAGCGTTGGCCAGGCCGAGCAAGACCATCTCCAGCACCAGGCGAGGCTGTGGGGAATAGCGCATCTCCCCGTCGGCCTTGACTAGGGCGTCAAGGAAGGCGAGAAGCCGCGGCGCCGTCCAGGTCCGGGCGTCGTTCACCAGTTCGGGATCGGGTTCGATCTCGACGCCGGCCTCGGCCGCCTGTCCCGGCACGCCCCGAGCCGCCTGGCCCGGCGACACCTCGGCCAGCCGCAGCCCGGTCAGGAAGACGTCTCTCAGGTAGGAGACAAGACCCCCGAGAATGGCCCCGGGGTCGCGGCCGGCCCGGAGCATGGCGTCGACCTCGGCGATGGCGGAGGCCGCGCGCCCGCCGGCCACGTGCTCGACCAGCTTCCGTAGCGCGTCGCGGTCGAGGCCGCCGGTAACGGTCAGGAAGTCTTCCACGCTGGGACTTTCCCCGGCGAAGGACACGCATTGCTCCAGCAGGCCCAGGGCATCGCGCAGACTGCCCTCGGCCTTGCGGGAGATCAGGGCCAACAGCGCGTCCGGGGCCTGGATCTTCTCGGCCTCGGCCACCGCGCGCAGCCGCCCGACAATGTCGGCCTCCGGGACGGGCCGGAAATCAAACCTCTGGCAGCGGGATCGCACGGTCGGGAGGATCTTCTCCGGCTCCGTCGTGGCCAGGACGAAGACCACGTGAGCCGGCGGCTCCTCCAGGGTCTTGAGGAAAGCGTTGTAGGCGTCCTTGGTCATCTGATGGGCTTCGTCAATAATGTAAACCTTGAACCGGCCGGACATGGGCGAGAGGCGGACGTTCTCCTGAAGGGAGCGGATCTCGTCGATGCCCCGGTTGGAGGCGGCGTCGAGCTCGATGACGTCCGGGGAAGAGCCGGCCGATATGGAGGAACAGGAGGAGCACTTCCCGCAGGGCTCGTCGGTGGGGGCGCTCGCGGCCTCGCAGTTGAGGCACATGGCCAGGAGGCGGGCCATGGTTGTCTTGCCCGTCCCACGGCGGCCGCCAAAGAGATAAGCCTGCGCGACCCTCCCGAGCTTGATCGCGTTCTGGAGAGTCCGCGTGACATGTTCCTGACGGGTGACCTCGGGAAAAGACCGGGGTCGCCAGCGCCGGTTGAGTGAGAGGTAGGCCACGAAAGATCCACTCCTGGTGACGATTCCGGTCACGATTCCGGGGCGGCCGGGACGAGCGAGCCCGCCGGGCTAGAAACTTTCTTTCCGGCGGATGCGTTTCCTGTGCTAGGCAAGGACTTTACCGGAAGTCGAAGAAACCGCAGATAAATGGGGCAATGGGAGGCGTGGCAGTGCGCGGGAAGCTTGTTCTCCTCGGTCCGCTAGCCCTCGTCACTCTCTTGATTGTCACCTTGCTCGCGGGGCTTGCCTCCGGTTGCCGCCAGGGTCCCGACAAGCTCGTAATGGGCTTCGTGGCCCCCTCCTCCACGGCCAGCCCGGGCGGGCTTCCCACCGCCCAGGTCGACATCCTGGCCGAGGCCATCAAGGAGGCTCTGGGTATCAGGATCGAGATTTTCGCCTTCCCCACCGCGACCGAACTGGTCAAGGCCATCGGAACCGGCCAGGCCGACATAGCCGTCTTCAACCCCTTCGCTTATGTGTCGGCCCATGAAGCGAGCGGGGCCGAGGTTCTTTTCAAGGCCGTCACGGGCGGGGCCAGCGAGACGCGGTCGGAGATTATCGTCCTGGCTGCCGGCGGGCCGAGCACCCTCGCGGAACTCAGGGGCAAGACCTTCGGGTTCGTGGACCCGGCTTCACCTTCGGGGTACCTTTTTCCGGCCGCCTACCTCGTGGAGAACGGTGTTGTCCCGAGTAAGGATCTGGCCAAGGCGGTTTTCCTTGGCGACCAGGTCGCGGCTGTGCGCGCCGTGATCGAGAAGACGGTCCAGGCGGCGGCCTGCGCCGAAGGTACCCGCAACCTCGCCCGGATTCAGATTCCGGACCTGGATAACCTCGTGACCGTCATCGCCACGACTCCGCCGGTTCCCGGGACGACTATCGCCGTCCGGGCCGGCCTCGACCACGCTTTGGCCGACCGCATCACGCAGGCCCTCCTGACGGCGATCAACGGGGGCGACGGCCGTCTGGCCTGGCGGGCCATCACCGGCGCCGACGGCATCATCGAGGCCCAGGACCCGGACTACGACTTCATCCGCCTGGCGGTGGAGCTGCTGGGGCTGGATGTTGAGGTCCTGGCGGGGTAGGGGGGGCGGGGGCCAAGACTCTCTAGGAAGCGGCCGCGCCGGCCCGCCGGCGAAGCTCCTTGGCTCTTGTGGGGTTCTTCCGCACCTTCTCCAGGAAGTTTGCGTAGTGCCGCAAGTTCCAGGTGTTCTTGGGATCGGCCTCGATGGCCCGCTTGAAGTACTCCTCGGCCTTGTCGAAGTCCTCGCGCTGGTTCTCCAGGAGGATGGCGTAGTTGCCAAGGTTGCCAGTGCGCCCTGGGTCGGCCTCGATGACCTGCTTGTAGCACTCCTCGGCCTCGTCGAAGGCCTCGCGCACGGTCTCCAGGAAGGCGACGTAGTTGCCGAGGTCCCTTGCGTGATTGGGACCGGCCTCGATGGCCCGCCTGTAGTACTCCCCGGCCCGGTCGAAGTCCTTGCGCTGGTTCTCCAGGAAGACAGCGTAGTTGCCGAGGATCCAGGCGACGTTCGAATCGGCCTCGATGGCCTGCGTGTTGTACTCCTCGGCCTTGTCGAAGTTCTTGCGCACGGTCTGCAGGAAGATGGCGTAGTTGCCGAGGTTCTGGGCTTGCTTGGGGTCGGCCTCGATGGCCCGCTTGTAGTACTCCTCGGCCCGGTCGAAGTCCTTGCGCTGGTTCTCCAGGAAGACAGCGTAGCTGCCGAGGATGTCGGCGTGCTTCGGATCGGCCTCGATGGCCCGCTTGTAGTACTCCTCGGCTTTGTCGAAGTCCTCGCGCTCGTTCTGCAGGAAGAGGGCGTAGTTTCCGAGGTTTTGGGCGTGCTTCGGATCGGCCTCGATGGCCCGCTTGTAGTACTCCTCGGCCCTCTCGAAGTCCTTGCGCTTGTACTGCAGGACGGCGTAGTTGCCAAGATTGGTCGCGTGCTTCGGATCGGCCTCGATGGCCCGCTTGTAGTACTGCTCGGCCCTGTCGAAGTTCTTGCGCACCGTCTGCAGGAAGACGGCGTAGTTGCCGAGGATCCAGGCCACGTTCGGATCGGCCTCGATGGCCCGCTTGTAGTACTCCTCGGCTTTGTCGAAGTCCTCGCGCACGTACTGCAGGAAGAGGGCGTAGCTGCCGAGATCCCTTGCGCGATTCGGGCCGGCCTCGATGGCCCGGTTGTGGTACTCCTCGGCCTTGCCGAAGTCCTCGCGCACGTTCTGCAGGAAGAGGGCGTAGTTGTTAAGATCCCTCGCGTGATTGGAGCCGGCCTCGATGGCCCGCTTATAGTTCTCCTCGGCCCTCTCGAAGTCCTTGCGGGCGTTCTGCAGGAAGACGGCGTAGTTGCCGATGCTCCGGGCGTGCCTCGGATCGGCCGCCATGGCCCGCAGGTAGTACTCCTCGGCCTTGCCGAAATCCTTGCGCACCGTCTCCAGGAAGATGGCGTAGCTGCACAAGTTGTCCGCGCGGTTCGGATCAGCCTCAATGGCGCGCAGGTAGTACTCCTCGGCCCGGTCGGGGTTCTTGCGCACCTCATGGAGGAAGAGGGCATAGTTGCCGAGGCTGTTGGTCTGGATCGGGCCGGAGTCGCTCCTCCGCTGGCGGCGGCCATCTGCTTGCTCGGCCTCGGTGTCCACGTCGCGCAGGACGAAGGTGGGGTCGGTGGCGATGGCCCGCGTGTAGTACTCCTCCGCCCGGTCCGGATCTCGTCGGCTAAGGAACAAGGCGTAGTTCCCGAGGGTGCCCGGGTGGTACTGGTCGAGTGCAAGGGCTTGACTGAAGAGCTTCTCGGCCTGGCCGGGCTTCCTTCGCACGCTGTCGAGGAAGACGGCGTAGTTTCCGATGTTAACCCCGTCATTCGGGTCGACTTTAATGGCCCGCTCGTAGTAGCCCTCGGCCGAGTCGTAGTCCTTCTTGAAGTTCTTGAGGAAAAGAGCGTAGCTACCCAGGAGGGGCGCGAAGGCCGGGTAGTCCCGCACTCCCTGGACGTAGATCCGGTCCGCCTCCTCCACGCTGGTGAGAGCGCGTGTCTCCGCGCTGCGGATAATCAACCACGGCCCCCTGAAGGAGTCGTTAGCAGCCCTGGCCGCCGGCCGCAAGTCGGGAGCTCCCGGACCAACTGGTCTCGCTCGCCCACGTTCCTCCAAGCTCGCGAGTTCTGTCGCGTACCTCCGGAACACGCGGTCAAGCCGATGAATGTCGGGGTGAGGGAGAGAACAGGCGACGTGAATGAACAGCATCAGTTCGTCAAAGTCACTCATCTCCACCCAGGTGGCCCCATATTTCTCGAGGAATGAGCAGATGGGTCGATCCGACGGCTTCTTGCCGGACACCCAGAAGACGCCAAACCTGAGGCTATTGGCTTGCAGGTTGCCCAGGATTCTCAGAATGCCTTCGTCGTATCCCCCGTAGCCAACGAAGATGAGACCCCGGTCTCCATGCAACAGCTTGCGGATTCCGTGTTCCATGCCTTCGGCAAGGGTACCGGTGTCCTTGCTGGTGACCTTGGGGGTCAACCGATTGTCGCCGTGGAGCTTCACGACGAGGGGGCGGGTGCGGGCAGGCTGGATGTAGTCGGCCAGGACTTCGTCAGTAATGACCAGGGGGCGTTTCTCGGTGTAGAGGTAGAACGCGTCGGCGATCAGGTCATCGAAGTTGGTCGTTAGGACAACGTTGAACGAGGGTGAGCTGGAAGCCAGGAGGGCCAGGACGGCGTAGCCGAAGCCGGGAAAGGCGCCTTCGCAAAGACGCTCGATCTCTCGCTGTCCATCGCCGGGGTGCCGAAGAAGTCTCCTCGCGACATCACCGAAAATGGCAGCCGATTTGTCAGGGTCATAGGCGGGAAAAGCGTCCTTCACCCAGACTGCGAAGTCCTTGCCCGACTGACCGGACCTGGAGTGGAGTTTCGGGAGCCAGTGGTCCTTCACCAGAGTGCCTGCCGTGGGGATGCCCGATGTCACGGAACACCCCGCACCCAGGAAGAAGACATAGGCCCGATCCGGATCTTCTCGAGCTTCCGCTAGGCACTCACAGAATTCCTCGACGGGCATCGGGCCTTGCACGGCGACTCCCCCAGTTGCCGTAGGGCGGCCGAGACCTAGGGCCGAGACTACTGCACCGGGGCAATTCGACAGGGGTCGGGGCGTGCCTGCCAACTGACGCCAAAAGTGGAGCGCGGGACCAGCTAAGCTCAAGTGGCCGCGCACCCACCTTTGACCTGAGCCTTGCCGGCGTTACCGACGGGGCCGGCTCGGACCAGGGAGGCCTGCGGCACACGGGAGAGCCTGCTTACCGTTGCTCCCTTCCGGGCCTGGCGGGATTCACAGGTTCCCGTTGCGCAGGTCCAGGTCTTCAACGCCGCCGTCGTCGGGCGGCCCGACAAGACCAGGCCGGGGGTGGGAATTCGACCCCGCTCTAGCGGGTTGCGGGTACAGGGCACCGCTACCTCCCCATCTAGCGCGGCCACAACTGGAAACTGGATTGGAGATGGAACTGGCGGAAGGGGCGGGATTTGAACCCGCGAGGCGGGGGACCCGCCTACACGCTCTCCAGGCGTGCTCCTTAGACCACTCGGACACCCTTCCGCGCAATGGCTGCATTGCTGCTATCACTCGCGTCGCGCCGCCGAGAAGGCGGCTCGGGCAAAACGCTATGTGGCGGAGGGGGCGGGATTTGAACCCGCGAGGCGCATTTAGCGCCTACTCGATTTCGAGTCGAGCTCGATCGACCGGTCTCTGACACCCCTCCGCGCAAACTCTGTTCCGGTCCGCGCACTGCCGGCCTCGCCGCATCGCCGCCCTACTCCCCGCGCCTCGTCCGGAAGAACTCCCGGATGACCTCGGCGCTCTCCGCGGCCAAGACTCCGCTTGTCACCTCAAGCTGGTGGTTGAGCCGCCCGTCCTGGACCACGTTGAGCAGGGTGCCCGCCGCTCCCGCCTTGGGGTCGGCCACACCGTAGACCAGACGGCCTACCCTGGCCAGCACGAGAGCCCCGGCGCACATGGCGCAGGGCTCAACCGTCACGTAGATGGTCGTTCCTTCAAGGCGCCAGGTGCCCCTGAGACGGGCCGCCTCGCGCAGGACGACCACTTCGGCGTGGGCCGTGGGATCGGACCAGGTCTCGCGGAGGTTGTGCCCTCGGGCGACGATCTCGCCACCCTCGACGAGAACGGCCCCCACAGGGACCTCGCCTGCCCTGGCCGCTTTCTCGGCCTCAGCCAGAGCCTCGCCCATGAAGACCTCGTCCTCGCCGCTCACGTCAAGTCTCCTCGACGGCCGCCTCACTCGCGAGCAAAATGGTGCGCCCGGAGGGACTCGAACCCCCGGCACAGGGATTAGGAATCCCTTGCTCTATCCACCTGAGCTACGGGCGCGACACAAAGAAAAATGGTGCGCCGGAGAGGACTTGAACCCCTGGCCTACTGATCCGTAGTCAGTCGCTCTAATCCAGCTGAGCTACCGGCGCACACATATTTCTGGCGGAGAGGGAGGGATTCGAACCCTCGGAGGAAGTTTTAGGGACCCCCTCAAACGCTTAGCAGGCGCTTGGTTTCAGCCACTCACCCACCTCTCCGCTATGAACTTGTCAGTTGCCGGGCGACTGAAACCGCGCGGAGTCTGGCGTGTTCAAGAATAGCATACGAACCAGGCTAACTCAAGAACGCAAGACTTGGCGGAGGGGGCGGGATTCGAACCCGCAAGCCCGTGAGGGCACCGGTTTTCAAGACCGGTTCGTTACCGTTACGGTACCCCTCCGTTGGACCTGGTCGGCGCGGCGCGATTGCCGCCTGCTTTGCGTTTGGCCTCGCGCCGGGCAAAGAAAACTATAGCATGCGGTAAAATGACGGTCAATTTTGAGTCTGTTAAGCGCGATCGAGCCGCCCGATACGGGGCCGCGACGGGGCGCTCCTATGGCGGCCGGTCCACGACCCGCTACGGCGACTCTATCGGCACCCGCTCGGGCGGCTCGATTGACTTCAAACCGCGCGTGTAGGACCGCAGGGCGGCCGGGATCGTCACGCTGCCGTCTTCTTCTTGGTAGTTCTCCAGGATGGCGGCCAGGCACCGCCCGACGGCCACACCGGAACCGTTTAGGGTATGAACGAACTCCGGCTTGGAGTTCGGCGTCCGGCGGAAGCGCACGTTGGCCCGGCGGGCCTGGAAGTCCTCGAAGTTGCTGCAGGACGATATCTCGACGTACCTGTCGTAACTCGGCATCCAGACGTCGAGGTCGTACTTCTTGGCCTGGGCGAAACCGAGGTCGCCGGTGCACATCTCCACGACCCGGTAGGGAAGCTCCAGGCGGCGCAGGACCTCGGCCGCGGCTTGGGTCAGCGACTCGAGCTCCTCGTAGGAACTCTCCGGCGGCACGAATTTGACGAGTTCGACCTTGTCGAACTGGTGCTGGCGGACGAGACCGCGGGTATCGCGCCCGGAAGCGCCGGCCTCCGACCGAAAGCACGGCGAGTAGGCGGCATAATACAACGGCAGTCGCGCCCCGTCGAGAATCTCGTCGCGATGGAGGTTGGTCACCGGCACCTCGGCCGTCGGAACGAGGTAGTAGTCGAACTCCTTGAGACCGAAGACGTCTTCGCGGTATTTGGGGAAGTTACCCGTCCCGGTCATGCTGGCCGCGTTGACCATGAAAGGAGGCAGGACCTCGAGGTAGCCGTGCTCGGCCGTGTGGAGGTCGAGCATGAAGTCGATGAGGGCCCGCACCAGGCGGGAGCCCGCGCCCATGAAAACCGTGAACCTCGCTCCGGTGATCTTGGCCGCGCGTTCGAAGTCGAGGATGCCGAGGTCGACGCCGATGTCCCAGTGGGCCTTGGGCTGGAAGGAGAACTGGCGCGGCTGGCCCTCGCGGCGCAGTTCGACGTTGCCGCTCTCATCGGGGCCGATGGGCGCCCCGGGGTAGGGCAGGTTGGGGATCTCAAGGAGGAGACGGCTGACAGTCTCCTCGGCCTCCTTGAGACCGCTCTCCAAGGAACGTATCCGGTCGGCGACCTGACGCATCTCGGCGATCTTGTCCTCGGCCGGCTGGCCGGTTTTCTTGGCCGTGGCGATTTCCTCGCTGACCCGATTGCGAACGGCTCGGAGCTCCTCGACCTCGGCCAGAAAGTCGCGCCAGCGCTTGTCCGCGGAGAGGAGGCCGTCGAGGTCGGCGGAGATACTCTTTTTCCTCAGGGCTTCGCGGATGAGATCGGGATTGTTGCGGATGAACTTCAGATCCAACATCTGTGACTCCTCCTTCGCGAGAAGCGCTCGTGCTCTGGACTAGGCCAGGTGCCGTTCCAGCCAGCCTACCCGGCCCGCATCAGGGCCGCCAAGCTATCCTCATAAGGCGGCCGGGCCACCCCCGCCTCGGTGATGATGGCGGTGATGAGCCTGGCCGGCGTGACGTCGAAGGCCGGATTGGCCACCATGATGCCGGGCGGAGCCAACTCCAGGCCATAGGGCCGGCGGACTTCGTCGGCCCCCCGCTCCTCAATGACAATGTCGCGGCCCGACTTCGCTTCAAGGTCGATTGTTGACCGGGGCGCGGCGACATAAAAGGGTATCCCATGGGCCCCGGCCAAAACGGCCACGGAGTAGGTGCCGATCTTGTTGGCCACGTCACCGTTGACCGCGATGCGGTCGGCGCCGACGATGGCCGCGTCCACCAGGCCCTGGCTCATGAACCAACCGGCCATGTTGTCGGTGATGAGGGTGGCCGGGATGCCCTCCTGGACCATTTCCCAGGCGGTGAGGCGAGCCCCTTGCCAGAGCGGGCGGGTCTCGTCGACGAAAACGCTGATGTCCTTGCCGGCTTCGACGGCGGCCCGGATGACGCCGAGGGCCGTCCCGTAGCCGCCCGTGGCCAGGGCCCCGGCGTTACAATGGGTCAGGACGCGGCATTTCCCGGGCAACAACTCCTGGCCGTAGCGGCCCATTCGGCGGTTGGCCCGCTCGTCCTCGGCCGCGATCTCCGAAGCCTCGGCCCGCAGACGGTCGCGGACGGCGGCAAGCCACCCTGGAACGAGGGGGCCCGCGGGGGCGCCGCTCGCGCCCGCCGCGCCTACCCCGCCCGCCGCGCCTACCCCGGCCAGGTTCTCCCGCGCCACGCGAGTCATGCGGTCGATGGCCCAAAAGAGGTTCACGGCCGTGGGCCGGGTGCGGGCCAGGCGGGCAGCCGCGGCCTCGAAGCCGGCCAGGAAGGCCTCCGTCGTGAGCGGAATCGGCGCCGGACGGGCAGTCGCCGCGGTAGCGGTCGCCGCCGCGGTAGCGGCCGCCGCGCTCAGGCCCACCGCCAGGTCCGCGTGGAGGGCCAGCCCGAAGGCGGCGCTGATGCCGATGGCCGGCGCGCCCCGCACGACCATGGTCTCGATGGCCCGGGCCACGGCCTCGACCGAACCGGCCCGGAGATACTCGATCTTACCCGGCAGTTTGGTCTGGTCGAGGAAGACGACCTCGCCCTGGCCCAGGGTCACGGCCCGGATAGGCTCATTGGCCGGGGCGACCGTCACCCTTGTTCCACCTCTCCCGTCCATGGTCCTCACTTCGCTCCCTCGATGGTCACGGCCGACCGGCAGGCGCAGGTCGGATCATCGCTGACCTGACCCACGGCCGCCCTGAGCAGCGAGACGACGTTGTGGACGTTGGCCTTGAAGACTTTGAGGACCATCTCGTGGGTCACGGCCTCCACGCTGGAGTCGCCCTCGAGGCCGGCGTCGTAGTCAGTGATCAGGGCCACGCTGGCGTAGCAGATGTTGAGCTCCCGGGCTAGAACGACCTCGGGGTACTGGGTCATGGAGATGACCTCCCACCCGGCCTGGCTGAACCAGCGACTTTCCGCCCGGGTCGAGAAGCGCGGTCCCTCGATGGTCACGACGGTGCCCTTGTCGTGGACAGTAATGCCCTGCTTCTTGGCCTCGTCGATGAGAACTCGGCGCAGGCGCGGGCAGTAGGGATCGGCCATGCTGATGTGGACGACCACGGGGCCGTCGAAGAAGGTCCCCGCGCGGCTCCTCGTCCGATCGACGAACTGGTCGCAGATGACGAAGTCGCCCGGCTTGACGTGCGGCTGGAGGCTGCCGGCCGTGCAGGGGGCGAAGATGTTTCGGACCCCGAGTTCGCGCATGGCCCAGAGGTTGGCCCGAAAGGGAATCCGGTGCGGCGGGAGCTCGTGCCCCTGTCCGTGACGCGGCAGGAAGGCCACCCGCTTGCCCTCGAAGTCGCCGACCGTGATGGGGCCGCTGGGGGACCCGTAGGGAGTGTCGACCCAGACCTGCTTCGCGCCCTTGTCGAGAAGCTCGTAGAAGCCCGAACCGCCGAAAATGCCGATGTCGGCCGAAACATTGACTCTCGCCATGAACTCTCCCCCTGTTTCAGTGTCTCTTCGTCAAACCGTCCTCGGTCAGACAGGCCTCGGCCAAACCATCTCGATCAGGCAGTTTTGCCGCAGGCACGGAAAAGCCCCTGGCCAATGGCCAGGGGCGTAGTGGACGCGGTGCCACCCTGTTCAGGGGCGAGCGGTCTCCGGGGCTGCCGTGAGACCATCGCAGCCGGTTCCGGCGAACCGCTTGCCACCTCTTGAATGGGCGCTATCGGGCCCTCCCGCCGACTTCCGCGCTCGGACCAAGACCCGCGCGCCTCGCCGGGAGCTCGGGGGTGGACTTCGGTCTGCCGTCCGGGGCGGCTCGCACCATCCGCCGCCTCTCTCACCTCAACCGGTCGGGGACCTACTCTTCCCGTCATCGCTCGTGAGTCTGTATCGCCCTGCGTTGGATGGTGGCATTATACAGCCTTGGCTTGGGTTGTGGCAACGGGCGGGCCATCCGCAAGCGCGGGCTCCGCCCGTCGAAGGGAGAAGAGAATGGCCGAGCAGCCGACCAGAATGACGGCCGAGGCGATCCACACCGCCGGCGGCCACAAACTGAAGAGGTAGCCCGACAAAATCGCCGCCCCGGACCCGGTCAGGCTGATGAAGGTGTTGTTCAGGGCGTAGATGCCGGCGCGGCTTCGTCCTTCGGTCACCTCAGCCAGCATGGAATCCATGAAGGGCTTGAAGATACTGAAGCCCGCGGCGTAGATGGCCACGGCCAGAGCGACCAGGGCGAAGCTCCCCGTCGGAATGACCACGAACATGATCAGGCCCGCGATCTGCAGGGCCAGGCCCACAAGCATGTTGCCCAGGCGGTTTCCACCGCTGATGAGGGGCACGACCACGACCAGGACAACAAGGAGGAGGGCCGAGTAGAGGCCCCCAAGGAGGGAGATGGCCGCCTTGCCGAGCCCGAGGGTCTCGGTGAGGTAGGGCGCGAAGTAGAAGCTGGAGAACGAGCCCACCGGGATGAAGACCATGTAGAGGGTCACCAGACACACGACCTTGAGCACTTTCCGGCTGCGGAGGGCGGCGAATGCCTCCCGGTATGAAGCAATGACCCCGCCGCCTCTGGCGCCGTTGGCCCTCGCCTCCTGGCGCCGTCTCAGGATGTCCCGTCCGGCCCTGGTCTCCGTGAAGTAGCGGTTCCTCAAAATGACCTGGACGGCTATGCTCAGGACGGCGAAGGCCAGGAGGGCCCGCTCGGCCGTGACCACGCCCGTGTACCTCACCAGAAGCCCGGCCAGGGGCGTGAGAATCCCCGTGGCCACGGTCACGATGTTGAGAAGGTTGAAGGCCGCCCGGCGCTGCTCGTTGTCCGCGTCCTCCACGACCATCAGGTTCCAGGAGACCGAGACGATGCGCCAGACGCTGTTGACGAGCATGCCCAGGGCGAAGAGCCAGAAGCTGTGAGAGAAGATGTAGACGGCGTAGGCCGTGGGCCAGGCGATGAGATCGAAGATGAGGGTGGTTTTCCTGCGCCCCAGGCGGTCGGTTAGGGGGCCACCGAGGAACGAGGTGATCGCGCCGGCAGCGAAACCGAGAGAAATGAGGTAGCCGATCTCCCGGTCGGTCACCCCCAGGCTCTTCATGTAGAGACTGAGGTAGAAGTTGCAAAGAACGAACGGAACGCCCCAGAGCGGCTCGAAGAGAACCGCTATGCGGGTGTTGCCCTGGAGGGTCCGGAGGGCGGTGACGATGTTGGAGGAACGGAAGTCGGCCATCGGAGTCCGCGTCCTTTTCGGGCCGCACCGAGCCCCCATGTCCGACGGTCCGCGTCTGGTGGAACCTGGGTGCCGGCCCACCTGGTCGTCGGCGCGTCCAAGCGGAAGAGCAGCCAGGAGAGCATATCAGATTCCTGGGTGAGGTGGGAAGAGGGTCTTCCTCCTCGGCGAGGTCGCCTACCGCGGCAAGCTGCTCGAGATGATTAGCCTCGCTCAGCTTGGCTGTCGCTCCGAGGAGCTTGCGGCGACATGACTCCGCCACACGGACTTGGAGCGCGACCGAGGTATGGCTTTGACGTTCAACTCCCGCAGAGATTGGGCCAAGGGCTCGAGCAAAGCGCCGGGAAAGCCTAGCACGGCCTCGCTGGGAGCGAGGTCGGTCGCCTCCCGGCAGCCGTAGCACCCCAACGAAAAGTTGAGACGCTGCTCGAGGTAGGGAATGAGCGTCGCGTCGACACAAGTGCCCTGGAGCACAGCGGTATCGCCCGACCGGCGCTGTCCACCGGACCTGTTGACGTCGGCTAGGGCCAGCCACATCAGGGGCTCGGGCGGACCCTCCACGACCACTACGTCGGGGAGGGCGGGAGCTGAGGCCAGGGGGCAGAGGGCGATGCCGGCTAAAGTGCCGGGCGGCAGGCGAAGCATGCCCTCGAACATCTCCCGCCCGGTATCCGGCTTGCTCACGATACCGAACCCCACCAGGCCCTGTCCACTGGCAAGGGTAGCCGGTAGGTCCTTGAAACCGAACACGGCCGAAGCGGCGGGACAGGCCAGCGACCCCGGCTCAATGAGCACCGCCTCACCATGCCGGGCCCGCATTAAGGCCTGGCAATAGCGGTGTCCGGTCACGGCTTGAAAAGTGTGCACGGGCACCCGGTCACGGTCCTGATCCCGTTTGAGAAGAAAGACTGCCACCGGCTCGGTATCGAGCCCCAGCGTTCCTACGATCATGTCAGAAAACTGAGCCCAGATATTGCCTGCCATGCCGTCGCCCCCTCCGCTTAGAGCCGCGCGAAACCTACAGCCTCCAGGACACCGAGAAAAACTGGCCGCGGTCTTTCAGGCCGAAGGCCGGCCTGGGACAGAAGGACCGAAAGGCCCGGCTCGGTGATGGTCCAGGCCTCGGGTCCCTCAAGAGCGCTGAGGGCGAGGCGGACGGCCCCTCGCCGGAGGGCTGGACCGCCCGAGGCGAAATCCAGGACCAGACCCCGGCCGCCGGGTCGCAAGACCCGTCTCACTTCCCGCAGAGCCGGGAGGCGGGCCGCCTGGGTGATCTCGTGCAGGCCGAGGAAGAGGGTCACGCAATCGAAGTGACCATCGGGTAGGGGAAGAGAGTCGGCTTCGGCCCTGACGTAGACCGTTCGGCAGGACTGTCCGTGGCGTGTGGCCTGCTCCAGCATCGCCTCCGAGACGTCGACCCCCACCACCTCCCCGCCCGGTCCGAGCCGGCGGGCCAACTCCCGGGCAAGAAGACCCGTCCCGCAGCACAGGTCGAGAACCCGGTCGGCCGGGCCAAGGCCGAGGCGGACGACCTCTCTGGCCAGGAAAGGCCGGTAGCGACCGAAGGTCACTGCGGCCACGAACGGCTCATACAGCCGGGCCGCCCGCCGGCCGTAGGAGAGGCTGCCACCGTCACTCCGCGTGTTCGTGGTCACCCCCAAGCCCCCTGACCTCCTCCCCCGTCAACCGGTAGGCCTCGCCACAGAAATGGCAGACGAGTCTCGCTCCTTCGCCGGAGGCGATGATCTCGTCGAGGTCCTCCCGGCCCAGGCTGGCCAGGGTTCGGATGGCCCGCTCCCGGCTGCAGCGGCACTGAAACCGGAGGGGTCGGGCCTCGTGGACGGTGTGGGGTACCCCGCTGCCGTCGAGGACCCGGCCGACGAGGTCTTCCGGTCGCAGGCCCTTCTCGATGAGCCGGCTGACCGACTTGATCCCCCCGATGGTCTCCTCGAGCCTTCTGGCCACGGCGGCCTGGGCGGAGTCGCGCCGGGGCCGGGCGCCGCCCGTCCCGCCAATCGACTGGCGCGAGCCCACGCCCGCGCGTTTGGCGGTGTCCTCTTCCTCGCTCCCAGGCATGATCTGCACAAACAGCCCGCCGGCCGCTATGACCCGTCCGGGAGGCCCCACCAGCACGCCCAGGGCCACGGCCGACGGGGTTTGCTCGGAGTCATAGAGGTAGCGGGTGAGGTCTTCGCCGATCTCTCCCGAGACCAGCGGAGAAGATCCAGTGTAGGGCCCCTTCAGTCCCATGTCCCGGGTCACGTAGCAGAAACCGGCCTGGCCCACGAGACCACCGACGTCGAGCTTGCCGGTCGGAGTGGGGGGAAGGTCGGCCTCGGGGTGCTTGGCATAGCCGCGGACGCGGCCGGAGGCGTCGGACTCGGCGATGATCCCGCCCAGGGGCCCGTCGCCGATGAGACGCAGGGTGACTGTGCCGCGATCCTTGAGGGTCAGGCCGAGGAGAGCGGCCCCGCTGAGAGCGCGGCCCAGAGCGGCGGCGGCTGTCGGCGAGGCCTGGTGCCGGCGGCGAGCCTCTTCCGCCAGGCGGGTGGTGCGGGCGGCCAAGACGCGCACACGGCCGTCATCGGTGGTGGCAATGACGGCGTAGTCCTGGCCACTGTCGATGGTCTTGGTCGTCACGAAAGTCCTCGATCCCAGTGGTAAGGTGGGTAGGTCGTCGCTTTCGCTACCGCCCCGCCACCATCGCCACGAAGTAGCGGTGGACCCTGGCGTCCCCGGCCAACTCGGGATGGAAGGCCGTGGCCAGGAGCCGCCCCTGCCGGGCGGCGACGATCTTGTCCTCGAACTCGGCTAGGACTTCGGCCTCGCCCCTAACCCGCTCGATGTAGGGTGCCCGGATGAAGATGGCCCGGAACGGTCGAGGGGATGCTCCCCTGATCTCCAGGTCGACCTCGAAGCTGTCGACCTGCCTGCCAAATCCGTTCCGCACGGCGACGATGTCCATCAGGCCGAGGCTCACCTGGTCGGGTAGCCCGTCCTTGATCTCCTTGGCCAGGAGGATGAGACCGGCGCAGGTTCCCCAGACGGCCAGACCCTCGGCGACTCTCCGCGGGACGGCCTCGATGAACCCGTACTCGGCGGCCAGGCGGCCGATGGCCGTGCTCTCGCCACCGGGGATGATCAGACCCCGCAGACCTTCCAGGTCGGAGACCCGCTTGACCCGAACAGCGTCGGCCCCGGCCACCCGAAGCGCGTCGAGGTGCTCCGAGACCGCCCCCTGCAGATCCAGAACGCCGATGCGGACGGCGCTTCTCTTGCTCACTTCTCTTCTCCCCCAGACACTGCCTATCGGCTCGCTCGGCCGCTTGGCTACCGCGCTACCAACCGCGCTCCTGCATGCGCTCTTCCTTCTTGAGGGTCGATATCTCCAGACCAGGCATGGCCTCGCCCAGGTCCTTGGAGACCTCGGCCAACACAGCCGAGTCGGTGTAGTGCGTCGTCGCCCGGACGATGGCCCGGGCCCGGGCGGCCGGGTTCTTGGACTTGAAGATACCCGAGCCAACGAAGATGCCGTCCGCGCCGAGCTGCATCATGAGGGCCGCGTCGGCCGGGGTGGCGATACCGCCGGCGGAAAAGTTCACGACCTGCAGGCGTCCAAGCTTCTTGACCTCCTGGAGTAGCCCGAGCGGGGCGCCGATCTGCTTGGCCTCAGCGGCGAGTTCCTCCTCGGCCATACCTTGGACCTTGCGAATCTCGGCCATGACCGCCCGCAGGTGCCGGACGGCCTCGACCACGTTCCCGGTGCCCGGCTCGCCCTTGGTCCGGACCATGGCCGCGCCCTCGGCGATGCGCCGCAGGGCCTCGCCCAGGTTTCTGGCCCCGCAGATGAAGGGGACCTTGAACCGGCTCTTGTCGATGTGGTTTTCCTCATCGGCCGGGGTGAGAACTTCACTCTCGTCGATGTAGTCCACGCCCAGGGTCTCGAGAATCTGGGCCTCGACAAAATGGCCGATGCGGGCCTTGGCCATGACCGGAATGGTCACGGTCGCCATGATCTTCACGATAACCGTCGGGTCGGCCATGCGGGCCACGCCTCCGGCCGCCCGGATGTCGGCCGGCACGCGCTCCAGAGCCATGACGGCGACGGCACCCGCCTCCTCGGCGATCCTGGCCTGCTCGGGGGTGGTGACGTCCATAATCACCCCGCCCTTGAGCATCTCGGCCAGGCCCTTCTTCACCCGCCAGGTCCCCTTCTCCGCCCTTGCCGTCCTTGCCGCCATAGTTCGATCCTCTCCTTTGCGCTTCTGCGAAGCACCTTCCGCCAGGCCCGCCGGCCTAGCCCTTCAGCACCCCCAGCGGCCGCATACGGGCCACCCGCCGGGAAAGCCCGGCCTTCTCCGCCGCGCCCACGACCTGGTCGACGTCCTTATAAGCCGCCGGCGCCTCCTCGGCCAGACCGGCGTCTGACTCCGACCGGATCTCGATGCCCCGTAGACCCAGTTCGCGCCTGAGTTCCGACCCGCGTGTCAGCCGCTTGGCCGCCGAGCGGGATAGCCGCCGGCCCGCTCCGTGACAGGTCGAGCCAAAGGTTTCCGCCATGGCTTGCTCCGTCCCCACCAGAACGTAGGAGTGCGTACCCATGTTACCTGGAATGAGCACCGGCTGTCCCGTGGTCCGGTAGGCCTCGACCACTTCGGGGTGGCCGACCGGAAAGGCTCGGGTCGCGCCCTTGCGATGGACGCAGACCGAGATTTCGTGCCTCTGCCCTTTCTTCCCCGCCACGGTGTGCTTCTCGAACTTGGCCATATTGTGGGCCACGTCGTAGACGACTTCCAGCCCCAACTGCTTGGCCGGACTGCCAAAGCGCCGGGCAAATGCCTCCCTGACCCAGTGCGTAAGGCAGGTCCGGTTGGCCCAGGCATAGTTGGCCGCCCCGGCCATGGCCGCGAAGTAGTTTCGGCCGGCCTCCGAACTCAGGGGAGCACAGGCGAGTTGGCGATCCGGCAGGGTCATTCCTCCCGGCCAGGCTAAACCCGTGCCGCGGGCCCCGCCGCCTCCTCGCTTCGTCCCCGGGTCCATCCGGGCTAGGTAATCGGTGCAGACCTGGTGCCCAAGACCCCGCGAGCCGGAGTGGACCATGACAACAACCTGGCCTTTGGCCAGGCCGAAAGCCCGGGCCAGGTTCTCGTCCCAGACGTCCTCGACCACCTGCACCTCCACGAAGTGGTTTCCGGAGCCGAGGGTCCCAAGTTGCCTCGACCCTCGCTTCGCGGCCTCCGCGCTGACCGCGTCGGGGTCGGCGCCGGCCAGCGCCCCGCGCTCCTCGAGGCGGCCGAGGTCTTCCGGCCAGCCGTAGCCCCGCTCGACGGCCCAGGCCGCGCCGCGGACGAGGACCTCGTCTAGGTCTGACCGGCCTACCCTTATGGGTCCCTCCGACCCGAGCCCGGCCGGCACGCTCTGGTAGATGTCGTCCATGAGGGCCGTGAGGTGAGGGGCCAGGTCCTGGAGGGTAAGACTGGTCCGGAGGAGGCGCATCCCGCAGTTGATGTCGTAGCCGACGCCGCCCGGGGAGATGATCCCGTGCTCGGTGTCGAAGGCGGCCACCCCACCGATGGGAAAGCCGTAACCCAGGTGGATGTCGGGCATGGCCATGGACAAGCCGACGATCCCCGGCAGGCAGGCCACATTGGCCACCTGCTCGAGGGCCTGGTCGGCGAGGATCTCGGAGATCATGTCCGCCGTGGCGTAGATGCGCCCGGAAGTGCCCATGCCGGGTTTGTAGTCCGCGGGGATCTCCCAGCGGCACTCGTCGATCTGTTTTAGAGGTCCCTTCCACCCGTCACCCACGAGGAGAACACCGCCCACTCAGACGTCGAGTATTATCCGAGCCCGGAAGAGGCCCTGCTTTCTCTCGACCTTAAGGCCGTAGTAGGTGGCGGCCTTCACGCCGGTCTTCACCCCGTGCGGGGGCGCCTGAGCGACCGTCAGAGAGCCCGAGAGAATCCAACCCTCGCCCGCCTCGCCCACCTCGAGCCGACCCCCCACCGCCGCCAAACCCTCGGTCTCCAGGAGGTAAATGAGGTGGTTCAGCCAGGCCACCAGGAGGGCCTCCGGGTCGGGGCCGGGCGGGAGGGTGATTGACATCGCGTGGGTGGTCTGGGACGGGATTGCCCTCGTCTTCAAGGCCAGGCGGGCAAGACCCACCGCCGCCCAGAGGAAGAGGTCCCCCAGGGTCTCCCCCCGCACGGCCAGGCCAATGTCGGCGGTGTGGCCGAAGACCCGCGCTCCGCCGGTCGGGGGCAACGGGCCGGCTGGCGTGGGTTTCGGGCTAGGCTTCATCTCCGCCCACCACCCGGCCGAAGGACACGACCCAATCACCCTGGTCCGAACGCATGACCGCGACGCCCTGGGTGGCTCGGCCGGAAACGCGGATCTGATCGACCGGGATGCGGATGATGGTCCCGCGGCCGGAGATGATCATGATTTCGTCCCCCGGGCCGACGGCGCGGATGCCGACGACCTCGCCGGTCCGCTCGGTGATGCGCAGGTTGAGGACGCCCTTTCCGCCGCGCGAGCGCGTGGGATAGTCGGATACCGGGGTTCGCTTGCCCAAGCCCTTGGTGCTGATGGTCAGAATGTTGGCCCCCGTCCGGACGGGATCCATGGACACGACCGCGTCCCCCGACTCCAGGGTGATGCCCTTGACCCCACGGGCCGGGCGGCCCATCGGCCGGACCTGATCGATGGGGAAGCGAATGGCCTTGCCCAAGCGGGTGGCCAGGATGATCTCCTCGCCGGCCGAGGCGTGCCTGACCCCGATGAGTTCGTCCCCTTCGTCCAGGGCCAGGGCGATAATGCCGCTGCTGCGACGGACGGTGTCGTACTCGCTGAGTTCCGTCCGCTTGACCGTGCCGCGCCGCGTGGCCATGAAGAGGTAGTTCCCGGGGGCGAACTCCTTGACCGCGATGACGGCCGAGATAATCTCCCCCGGATCGACGGGCACAAGGTTGATGACCGCCGTGCCCCGCGCCGTGCGGCTGGCCTCGGGAATCTCGTGGGCCTTGAGTCGATAGACCCGACCCTGGTTACTAAAGAAGAGCAAGAAATGGTGAGTCGTGGTGACGAAAAGGCGTTCGAGGAAGTCTTCCTCCTTGGTTCCCATCCCGGCCACGCCGCGGCCGCCCCGCCGCTGGATGCGGTAGGTGTCGGCCGGCAAGCGCTTGATGTAGCCCTGGTGGGTCATGGTCACGACCACGTCTTCCTCGGCGATGAGGTCCTCCACGTCGAAATCTTGACCGCTGGCGGCCCCCGTGATCTGGGTCCGGCGCGGGTCGCCGTACTTCTCCTTCACGTCGAGCAGTTCGCGGCGGATGATCTGCATGACCATCCGCTCGCTGCCCAGGACAGCCCTGAGATACTCGATCAGTTTGGAGAGTTCCGCGTACTCGGTCTCGATCTTGCCCCGCTCCAGGGCGGTTAGTTGCTGGAGGCGCATTTCCAGAATGGCCGTGGCCTGCTTTTCCGACAGGCCGAACTTCGACATGAGCCCTTCCCGGGCGGCGTCGCGGTCCTTCGAGGCCCGGATGAGGGCGATGATGGCGTCGAGGTTGTCCAGGGCGATGCGGAGACCCTCGAGGATGTGAGCTCGCGCCTCGGCCTTGGCCAACTCGAACTTGGTCCGCCGGACGATAATTACTTTCTGGTAGGCGAGGTAGTGGTCGAGAATCTCCTTGAGATTGAGGACCCTCGGCCGGCCGTCGACCAGAGCCAGGAGGATGATGCCGAAGGTCTCCTGCATCTGGGTGAACTTGAAGAGCCGGTTCAGGAGGACGTTGGGGTTACCCTCCTTGCGGCAGTCGATGACCACGCGAACGCCGTGCCGGTCGCTCTCGTCGCGGAGGTCGGCCACGCCCTCGATCTTCTTGTCCCGAACAAGCTCGGCGATGCGCGAGATGAGGGTGGCCTTGTTGACCTGGTAGGGTATCTCGCTGACCACGATGCGGATCTTGCCCGACGTGGTCGTCTCGATCTGGGTCTTGGCCCGCATGGTGATGATACCGCGACCGGTCTGGTAGGCCTGCTTGATGCCGTCTCGGCCGAGAATGTAGGCCCCGGTCGGGAAATCGGGACCCCGGATGATGCCCATGACTGTCTTGAGGTCGGTCGTCTCCGGCTCGTCGATCATGACCACCAGAGCGTCGATGACCTCGCCGAGGTTGTGCGGAGGGATGTTCGTGGCCATGCCCACGGCGATGCCCGCCGACCCGTTGATGAGAAGATTGGGCAGCCGCGCCGGCAGGACGACCGGCTCCACCTCTGACTCGTCGAAGTTAGGGGCGAAATCGACGGTGTCCTTGTCGATGTCGCGGAGAAGTTCCGTGGCCAGCGACGCCAAGCGAACTTCGGTGTAGCGCATGGCCGCCGGCGGGTCTCCGTCGAGGGATCCGAAGTTGCCGTGCCCGTCGACCAAGGGGTAGCGAATAGCGAAGTCCTGGGCCATGCGCACGACCGCGTCATAGACCGCCACATCGCCGTGCGGGTGGTACTTAGCCAAGACCTGGCCGACAACTCTGGCCGACTTCTTGTAGGGCTTGTCGGGGGTCATGCCCTCTTCGCGCATGGCGTGGAGGATACGGCGGTGGACGGGTTTCAGGCCGTCGCGGACGTCGGGGAGGGCGCGGCTAACAATCACGCTCATGGCGTAATCGATGTAGGACTTCTTGACCTCGTCCTCGATCGGGACGGCCACGATGCGGCCCTGGCTGTACTCTGTCGCTTCAGGCATTTCGCGTTACCCCCGTAGTCACACCGTTCGCCCTCTACCCTACCGTGTCGAGGTTCCGCACCTCGTGAGCATGCCTCTCGATGAACTCTCGGCGCGGCTCGACCTTGTTGCCCATGAGAATGGTGAAGATCTCGTTGGCGGCAATGGCGTCTCGGAGTTCCACCCGGAGCAGGGTTCGCGTGGCCGGGTTCATCGTCGTGTCCCAAAGTTGCTCGGCATTCATCTCGCCCAGGCCCTTAAACCGCTGGATGCTGACCCCCGAACGGCCCATCTCGGCCAGCCCGGCCTCAAGGGCCCTGTCATCGTAGAAGTAGCGCTCCTCCTTGCCCCTGCGGGCCATGTAGAGGGGTGGCTGGGCGATGTAGATGTAGCCGGCCTCGATCAGGCGCTCCATGTAGCGGTAGAAGAAGGTCAGGAGCAAGGTCCGGATGTGTGAGCCGTCGACATCGGCATCGGTCATGACCACGACTTTTCGGTAGCGGGCCCGGGTGAGGTCGAACTCGTCGGCGATACCGGTCCCGACGGCGGTGATGATGGCCCGGATCTCCTCGTTGGCCAGGACGCGGTCGAGGCGGGCCTTCTCGACGTTGATGATCTTGCCCCTGAGGGGTAGGATGGCCTGGGTCCGCCGGTCGCGGCCCTGCTTGGCCGAGCCACCGGCCGAGTCGCCCTCGACCAGGAAGAGTTCGGCCAACTCCGGGTCGCGGACGGAACAGTCGGTTAACTTGCCCGGTAGGGAGGTTATCTCCAGGGCGCTCTTGCGCCTAGTCAGCTCGCGGGCCTTGCGCGCGGCCTCCCGGGCCCGGAAGGAGTTCACCGACTTCTCGACGACGCGCCTGGCGACGGCGGGGTTCTCCTCCATGAAGTTGGTCAGCCCGTCGCCGATAATCGAGTCGACGATGCCGCGGGTGTCGCTGTTGCCGAGTTTCTCCTTGGTCTGCCCCTCAAACTGGGGGTCGGAGAGCTTTACGCTCAGGACCGCCGTGAGGCCCTCGCGGATGTCCTCGCCGGCCAGGTTGGCCTCGTTCTCCTTGAGGAGCCCGGTCCTGTGGGCGTAGTCATTGACCACTCTTGTAAGGGCCATCTTGAAACCGGCCTCGTGGGTCCCACCCTCACCGGTCTTGATGGTGTTGGCGAAGGACAGGAGGGTGTCCACGTAGCCGTCGGTGTACTGCATGGCCGCCTCGACGGCCTGCCTGTCCCGCTCGGCGGAGATGTAGATGGGCCTGGGGTGAAGGACATCCTTGTTCTTGTTGAGGGCCTCGACGAAGGAGACAATGCCGCCCTCGTAGAGGAAGATGTTCTCCCGCCGAGTGGTCTCCTCGAAGAGGGTTATCTTGAGACCCCGGTTGAGGAAACCCAACTCGCGCAGGCGCTGGGCCACGGTGTCGTAGTTGAAGATGGTCTCCTCGAAGACCTCCGGATCGGGTTTGAAAATCACCAGGGTTCCGGTGCGGTCGGCGTCGCCGACCCGCTTGAGCTGGGTGGCGACCTTGCCTCGGCTGTAGTGCTGCTCCCACCGACCGCCCTCAACGTCGATGATCACTTTCAGCCACTCCGACAGAGCGTTGACCACCGAGACTCCTACCCCATGGAGCCCGCCCGAGACCTTGTAGATCTGGCCGTCGAACTTCGAGCCGGCGTGGAGAACGGTCAGGGCCACTTCGACGGCGGGCCGCTTCATCTTGGGATGGATGCCGATGGGAATGCCGCGGCCGTTGTCTTGAACGGAGCAGCTGCCGTCGGCGTCCAGGGTGATGTTGATCTCCGTGCAGTAGCCGGCAAGGGCTTCGTCGACGGCGTTGTCGACGACCTCGTAGATGAGGTGATGAAGACCCCTCGGGCCAGTGGAACCGACGTACATGCCCGGTCGGCGCCGGACAGCCTCCAGGCCTTCGAGGACCTGGATGCGGTCGGCCGTGTAGTCAGCCGGCCCCGCCTGCTTGGTCCCCGCCTGCTTGGGACCGGCCGGCTCGGACGGAGTCGACCTGGCTCGGGAGGTCTGCGGCTTCTTAGGCGCCTCGTCCATGCGGTAACCGCCCCTCAATAATAGCGGCATCGGGCCTGTCTGTCGGGCCCAATACCCCAGATTATACCACAGTGCCGGAATCGGGCTCAAGGCACTCGGGCCGATCGATACCCAGGTTTAGCTGGGGTTTGGCTTCCAGTTGCGGCCTCGCCGCTCCTTTCGAGACCGGGCCGGCGTCCAACCCGAACCGAGCCGTGGCCCGGCGGGTGAGAGTGGCCCGGGAAAGGGGAGAGAGCAGGATCGGCCCGCCGGTGATGACCACAGTCCTCGCTGGTTGTTCGGTCCTTGCCGCGAGACGGCCTTCGCTCCGGGCAAGGTCGATGAACTCCCGGTTCACGGGCGAACGGACAAAGAGGCTCGAATCGAAAAGGGCCTCGATTTCCGCGAGGCGGACCGAGCGGTTCCCACCCAGGTGTAAGAGCACCACCGGACCCCTCCTCCTAGGCCCCCGGTCCATTCGAGGTCTTTCCAAGCCAGCGCCTGGCTTTCAGGGTCAGCGCCAGCCAGCGTTCGGCGGCCCGGGCCAAATCGGGGTCTCTGATCTCCGCCGTGAAGGAACGAAGACGTTCTCGGTCCTCCCCGGTCAGCGGGACAGCGGCCAGGTCACGACGGTTCGGCCAGGGGGTCGGGGGAGGAGTGTCCGGGTCGGGAAGTCCGGAAGCGAGGCTACTTCTGGCTCGATCGCGCCCGCGTCCGACCAGGAAACGGATGTCGCTGACCACCCCGTCCCCGAGGGCCAAGCGTATTCTCTCCAAGAGAACCGGGATGTAGCTGGAGAGTTCGGTGGCCCAGACGTTGGAGTCGGCCATCACGGTCAGTACGCCTCGCCTGACGCTCTCGGCCCGGGCGTGGGCCGCGATGTCCGGGCCGACGAACTCGGACCAACGGAGCACGGCCATGGCGCCCTTAGCCGCCGGGGCCAGACCGGCCCGCTCGAGAATGGCCGCCAGGATGGCTCTCATCTCCCGGCTCATGCTCTGACCTCCCCGGCCTCGACCCTGAACCAGGCGCCGACGGCCGCCGAGAGTCCGCGGTCCGCCAGGGCTCGCGCGAGGGCCTCGAGGTCGGTGGTCGTGACGAGAGCCTGCCCTCGAAGGAGGAGGGGTAAGAGGGAGGCCCCTCGCCCGGGGTCGAGTTCGGAGAAGACGTCGTCCAGGAGGAGCACCGGCTTCTCGCCGGCGCTGCGCTCCAGGATCTCCAGGGCGGCCAGCTTCAGGGCCAGGACCACCGAGCGCTGCTGCCCCTGGGAGGCGAAGCGACGGGCGTCTTGCCCGGCCACGAGAAGAGTCAGTTCGTCCCGGTGAGCCCCGGAGAGGGTCACCCGTCGCCGGAGTTCCTCGGCCTGGCGACCTGGATCGAACGGGTCGGGCCGGTAGCAAACGTCGAGGGTTCGCCCGTCGATGCCGGCAAAGGCCTCGGCGGCGAGCGGGGATACCTCGGCCACGGCCTGGCCGCGGTGGGCTTGGATGGCCCGCGACTCGCTCCCCAGAGTCTCGTTCCATGGTTCAAGCAAGGCGACGGCCGCACCCGGCGCGACGCGGCGCGAGGCGAGGTCGGAAAGAAGAGCGTTCCGCTGAACTAGGGTCCGGTGGTACCTGAAAAGATGATCGCGATAGACCGGGCTCGTCTGCCCGAGGAGAACGTCGACGAACCGACGTCTCTCGACGGGTCCACCCTTGACCAGAGCCAGATCGTCGGGACTGAAGGATAGGATCGGGATGTGACCCAAGAGGTCCGCCGCCCGAGCCAGCGGACGATCGTCGAGCAACAAGACTTTACGGCCCACGGTTCCGTCCTCGCCTCGGAGAAAGGCCGCCTCGACGGAGTGACTGCCGTGCCGTCCGGAGTAGCGGCCCCGAATATGGTACCCGGGTTCGCCCTCCGGGATCATCTCCGGGTCCGCGGCGCCGCGAAAGGACCTGCCCAGAGCCAGGACACTAAGAGCTTCAAGGACCGTTGTCTTGCCGGCGGCGTTCGGGCCGCTCAGGACGTTGACTCCCGGCGCGAAGTCGACCGCCTGCCGATCGAAGAGGCGGAATGCCCGGAGTTCCACTCGCTCAAAGTTCAAGGTGTGTTTTCGGCCGCCCTCCTAAGTGAGGCGCATGGGGAGGACAACGTAGGTGAAGATTCCCTCTTCGGGATTCTCCGGTCTCATACAACTGGGAGACAACGGCCCGGTGAACTCATAGCTCATTTTTTCGCCGTTGATATTCCTCAGCCCGTCGATAAGGTACCGGGGGTTAAAGGCAATCTCGAGAGAGTCTCCCTGGCTTTCGATGGGGACTTCCTCTCGGACGTTGCCGAGTTCGGGCTTACTGGCCGAAATGACCATTGTTGTGCCGCCGATCTGAAGCTTGAGAGCTTGTCCGACTTCGTGGGCGATAAGAGAAGCTCGTTCGCAGGCATAGAGGAACCCCTGGGTGGCGCAGGTGAGCTTGGTGACAAACTGCTGCGGAACTACTTGCTTGTACGGCGGGAACTGCCCTTCGATAAGTCGGCAGACCACGCGTTCTCGGGCGGCTTCAAAGAAAGCGTGGTTGTCTCCTAGCGAGACACGGACCACCCCATCGGTTTCCTCGCCGAGAATGCGGGAGACCTCCCCAAGGGCTCGCCCGGGGATGATAACATCCGCCGTCAGTTCCCCGTCAGGCGAAGAAAGCGCTCCTTGGGCTACGGCTAAGCGGAATCCGTCGGTAGCTACCATTCGAAGTTGTTCCTCCGTGACCGCAAGAAGAACTCCGGTGAAAACCGGGCGACTGTCATCATGGGCCACAGCGAAGCCGGTTTGTCTGATCAACCGACGGAGATCACTCTTAACGAGAGTGAATCCGGGTGTTAGGGGAGGCTGCCGAAGGGGCGGGAATTCTCCCGCCGGGAAACCATGAATGACAAAGCGGGACCGCTCCCAGCTAATCGTCGCCGTATTGTTAGCTTCCTCAACTTCAAAAGCGATCTCACCAAAGGGAATCTTCCGAACGATCTCTCCGATCCGGGAAGGAAAGACAAAGGCTCCATCAGCCGCGACCATAGCCGGTAGAGTAACTCGGACACCTATCTCTTGATCGGTTGCCGTAAGAGTCAATCCCTCGGCCGTGGTCTCAACCAAAATACCGGAGAGAATAGGGATGGTTGGCCGGGTAGCGGCTGCTTTCTGAACCAACTGCAGCCCGTTCGCAATATCCTCCTGGGCCACCTTGAACTTCATGTGACCTCTCCTTTCGCTACCCGGAAGACTATCAAGACCCGCCCGTCCGCCGCAGGGTAGTCCTAGAGTTATTCACATCTGGCGGGAGAGGTTCCTTCTAACCTTATTCTCTAACTTAACCCTAGTAGTAGTAGAAGTACCGGTGGATATGTGGACAAACGTCTCTTCGGCGGGAGCCGCATGGGTTCGAGCCCTTTGTCGCTTGTGGGCAACCTGTGGAGAACCTTGCAATTCATCCACTCCCTGAGAAGACAGAAGCTACCTTTTCGACGGCAATCCCCAGCAAGGCACTTGTTATTCACAGATTTATCGACAGGTCTTTCGGTGTCCGCAGAGTGGTCGACAGATATCCTCTTCCGCCTGGACCGATCGACAAACGATTCGAACTAGGGCGCCGCGTTCTGAAGATCAGCTTGAAGCTCAACGAGGGTTCGCTCGATTTCCGGATTCTCTTTGCGTTCCCGGGTCAGCTTCTCACAAGCATGCAGCACCGTAGTATGATCCCGGTCCCCGAACTCCTCGCCGATTTTGGGTAAAGAAGCCGCGGTGAGCTCGCGGCAAAGATACATGGCTATTTGGCGAGGCAAAGAGATCTTGCGGGCCCGGTTCTCTCCCTTGAGATCCTCGATGGACAGAGAGAAGCGCCGGCAGACCGCACGCTGAATGTCTAAGAAGGTGACCGGACGGACAGTGCGGTTCGGCAGGATGTCGCGGAGAGCCCGGGTTGCGACCTCTAGGCTCACCGGTCGGTTTTCAAGGGAAGCGGAGGCCACGATACGAATGAGAGCGCCTTCAAGTTCGCGGATGTTCGTCAGAACTTGGCTGGCGACGTGCATGATCACGTCATCGGGAACCGGAAGCCGCTCCTGCAAAGCCTTCTTCCGGAGAATGGCCACGCGGGTCTCGAGATCCGGGGCTTGTATGTCGGCCAGCAGACCCCACTCGAAGCGGGACCGAAGCCGTTCTTCCAGGGTCGGTATCTCCTTGGGCGGGCGATCGCTGGAAATGACGACCTGCCGGCTAGCTCCATGGAGGGCCTCGAAGGTGTGAAAGAACTCCTCCTGGGTCCGCTCTTTGCCGGCGATGAACTGGATGTCGTCGACGAGGAGAATGTCGTTGTTCCGGTAGCGATTCTTGAACTCCATCGTCCGATCGTCACGGATAGCGTTGATGACTTCATTGGTGAAAGTCTCGGCTGTAACGTAGAGCACGGCCAGGCCTGGGAACTTGCGGATGGCCTGATGGCCGATTGCTTGCATGAGATGGGTCTTCCCCAGGCCCACACCCCCGTAGATGAAGAGAGGGTTGTAGGCCCGGGCCGGAGAGTCAGCCACGGCCATGGCGCCGGCGTGGGCGAACCGGTTGGAGTAGCCGACGACGAAACTCTCAAAGGTGTACTTAGGGTTCAGCGAAGCCGCCGGAGTCTTGCGATAGGCGGGGGGAGTCGGGAAGGGGTCGAGACGGCTCCCGAAATCGAAGTCCTGGGTAGGCGACGCCGTAGTCGAGAAGCCCATCGGGGCCGCTGTTGAAAGGGCACGGCCAAGGTAGGCCGGCGCCTGGATCGTGGCCGCGACCTCGGAACTCTCCGGTGGGACTACCAGTCTCACCTGAACCTCATGGTCGAGAATGCGCTGCAAAAGGGATTGGATAAGCGGGAGGTATCTATTCTCTATCCACTCCAGGGCAAAGGGGCTCTTCACGGCAATGACCAGAGTATTGTCGAAGAACCCGACCGGCTTGGTCTGCTTGAGCCAGGTGTCGAAGCTCGGCTTCATCAACTCTACTTCCATGGACGTCAGAACTTGCCCCCATACGTCGGAAAGAGCCACTTCGCTTGTCAACGCCGCTTCCCTCCGATACGGTGGTCCTCGTGGGGACGGCTCAGGCCGCCCAGGCGTAGGAGTTATCCACACTTATCCCCATCGCATCCACAGAGTTGTCCACAGGACGCCGGACACGCGCCAGGCCGGGGTCATCCCGGCCCAGTTGCCGCTCAAACTTGAACTCATCCACAGTCAACCACAGGTTTATCCACTGTCAGGGCCAGTTCGCTCGCCGGTGAAAGGGGCCTCTTGGGGGTCCGGCCTACCCGGCGGGCCGCTTGGTTCCGGTCATGAGCCTGGCTGCCGGTTTGTCCACAAGAGCATCCACAGCCTGTGCATAACCACCCCTAAGACAAAAAAGGCGCCTTGCCTGGGCGGATTGGAAAACTCTTCGGCATCTTCCGATAACATGATAGCAGAAAGGGGGGGTGTGGACAACCTAGAGTAGTGGGGGACAAGGCCCCGATTCGTGGGGATGACCTTGTGGAAGACTTCGCTTGAGCGGCCTACCGTGGCGGTGGCACTGCCCCACTACGCTGGGGCGTAGGGGGAGTGTTGGTTGACACTTCTCGTAAGCCTGGGATAAAATGAGAAAGCTATTCTGTTAACCACGGTGACCGCGGACGACGGCCCCGAAGCCTCGACAATGGGTCACAAGACGGGGGATCCAAATTGAAACGAACCTACCAACCTAAATGCCGCCGCAGAGCCAGGGTCCATGGTTTTATGAAGCGTATGTCCAGCAAGGGCGGACGGAGAGTCCTGGCCCGTCGTCGCGCTAGAGCTCGCAAGCGACTCACTGCCTGATCGGTGCTCGCGTCCGGTCGCCTCGTCACCTCCCTTGGGTCTCCTGTCGAATTCCAGCGGGTCATCACTTCCGGGGGGAGGCTCGGCGGGCGATTCGTGATGCTCTTTGGCTTACGTTCGGGAGGCGCGTCGATCCGGCTGGGGGTCTCGTCCAGTGGGAAGGCGGGAAGCAACGTGGTCAGGAACCGGCTGAAACGGATCCTGCGCGAGGCTGCCCGGCGGGAAGCGGGCGTCCTGGGTCCGGGCTACGACGTTGTTCTTATCGCCAAGGCCGGCGCGGTCGGCCACGGTCTTGAGGACATTGCGTCCGACGTCCGGGTCCTTTTCGGTCGCCTGAGATCGAGATACGCTGGTCAGGGAGGCGCAGGCGCGGCATGCTGACGAGACTGCTCATGTCGATTATGCGGGTCTACCAGCGCCTCGTGTCTCCGTGGCTCGGTCCGAGTTGCCGTTTCCGCCCCACGTGCTCCGAGTACGCCTATGAGGCCCTGCGCAAGTACGGCGCGGGCAAGGGGACCTGGCTGGCCGTGCGCCGCGTTCTGAGGTGCCATCCGTGGAACCCCGGCGGCTATGACCCGGTGATGTAACATCATCCGAGAGGAGGCGCACCGTGCGGCTCAGTCTATCCTACTGGATCCTGCAGGCCATCAATTACCTGACCCACCTGACCGGCAACTACGGGTGGGCGATTATCATTTTGAGCGTGGCCTTGAGCCTCGCCACCGCGCCCATTCAGCACCTGCAGCTAGTTAACCAGAGTAAGACTCAGGAGTTCGACCGGCTGCGGAAGGACCTTGAGAAGCGCTACAAGGGCGACAAGCAGCGCATCCAGGAAGAAACGGTACGCCTCATGCGATCGCAGAAGTTCAGCCCACTAAAGGGCTGTCTGCCGATGATCATTCAGATGATCTTTATCTTCGCCTTCTTCGGCGCCCTTCGCTCGCTGACCTACACTGAGGCGCCGAGCTTCCTCTGGATCAAGGATCTGGCCAAGCCGGACCTGTTCGTGCTACCGGCCCTGGCGGGCATCACGACCTTCCTCAGGTCGAAGCTAACCACGCCGACGAGCGCTGACCCGGCGATGCAGACCCAACAGAAGATCATGCTTTACGGTATGCCTGTTTTCGTAGCTTACATGAGCTTCAAGTTCGCGGCGGGGCTCTCCCTCTACTGGGTGGTGGCCAACGTTGTCTCCGTCCTTCAGCAGGTGTTCTACCCGGCCGGGAAGCAGCGTGGGCCCAAACAGCCGCAGCCGGGGCAGGGGGAGCCGAAGCAGCTTGAACTGAAGCAAGCGGAGCCGAGACCGGCCGAACCGGGGCAGCCTGAGCCGAGCCAGTCCGCGCCAAAGCAAACGGCGCCAAAGCAGTCCAAGCCGAAGGGCTCGCCGCCCAAGCCGGGACAAACGGAGCCGAAGGGCTCGCCGCCCAAGCCGGGGTCGTCCAAGCGAGCGAGGTCCAGGCGTAAGGGGACCAGGTCGTGAACCAGGGTGAGCGAGAGGACTCCGGTTGGATTGAGGCCACGGGCAAGACCGTAGACGAGGCTACCAGGGTCGCTCTGGAGCGGCTGGGCCTAGACTCCCCGGACCAAGCTGTCGTGGAGGTCTTGGTGGAGCCCCAACGTGGGCTTCTCGGCTTGGGCGGTCGCGAGGCCAAGGTGCGCGCCCAGGTGCGGGTGGATAAGGCCAAGGTTGTGCTGAAGCTGGTTCAGGACATTCTTGGGATTCTGGGCCTGAGTGCCGCGCGGGCCTCGGCCACGCGTGATGGTGACGGATACATACGGGTTAGCCTGGAAGGTAGCAACCTGGGCGCGCTGATCGGACGCCGCGGCGAAACCCTTGACGCCTTGCAGTACCTCTTGAACCTGGCCGCCTCGCGCCAACCCGGTCCGGCGGAGCGGGTCATTCTGGACGCCGGCGGGTATCGCGAGCGCCGGCGTGTGACGCTGGAGAGACTGGCCGGGCGGATCGCCGACGAGGTCCGGAGGTCTGGGCGCGAGATGGCTCTGGAGCCGATGACCCCTCAGGAGCGCAAGGTCATTCACGTGTTCCTGGAGGGCGTGGCCGGGGTGAGGAGCGAGAGTCGCGGGGAGGAGCCGTTTCGTCGGATTTTCGTCTGCCCTGGCGAGACGGCCGGCGCCAGTGAGCCGGAGGAGGGGTAGAAAACGGACATCGGACCAGCCTCTCGCGGTCCACGCCCGCCCACCCCTCGGAACCCGGGGCCGACGCGGTCTGGGGTTGAGAGTAGACCAAGCCCGGGCTTCCGGGCTTTCTTACTGGACGGGCTGAAAGTCCTCGGTTTGAAGCTGTCCCCCGAGCAAGTAGCCCACCTCGACGAGTTTCGGGACCTTATGCTGGTCGCCAACCGCGTTCAGAATCTGACGGCCCTGGAGAGCGACTTCGACGTGGCTGTGAGGCATGTGGTCGACTCCTTGACCTGTCTGGGTCTGAGGGGTCTCTTTGACGGCCCGGCCCGGGTCATCGACATCGGAACAGGCGCCGGTTTCCCCGGACTACCTCTCAGGATCGCTCGGCCGCGGCTGGAGATGACTCTTCTCGATTCCTCCCGGAAGCGGACAGCCTTTCTTGAGGAGACCGTAGCCCGGCTCGGCCTGGACCGATGCCGGGTCGCTACGGAGAGGGCGGAGACGTTTTCGCGGCGTCCGGGAGAGAGGGAAAGCTACGACGTCGCCGTGGTTCGGGCCGTGGCCTCCTTGGCGGTCGATCTCGAGTATGGGGTGGCCCTGGTGCGGCCTGGGGGCCACTTCGTCGCCTTCAAGGGACCCAAGGCCGCCGGGGAATTGGGGGTGGCTGTCCGGGTTGGAGCGACGCTGGGCGCCGAACTAGCCGAGGCCAGGGAGCTTGTCCTGCCCCTGGCGGGAGAGCGGAGAATGCTGATTGTGTTCAGAAAGATTTCCCCGACCCCGGCGGCCTACCCGCGGCGCGAAGGCCTGCCCGCCAAGCGTCCCCTGGCCTGAGGCGGCTCGGGAGATGTCCTTGGCGCTGTCGTGGTTCGAGCCAACTCCATGGGAGGGGTTGGGAGGGTAGCCGGAGAATCTCCTCTCTTGGATCGGCGCGCCGCAGGCAAACCCGCCAGCCCCCTGGAAGGAGTCCCGCCTTGCTCTTCGCCAAAGGTAAGCCCGTCACAGCCCAGATGGTGACTGAGATCGCCGTGGAGGCAATCGCTCTAAATCCTCACCAGCCGCGGCAGAGTTTCGACGAGGCTCGGATGGAGGAACTCGCCGCCTCCATTAAGGAGCACGGCATCATCCAGCCGATCGTCGTTCGGCCGGTCGGCAACGCCTTCGAGCTCGTGGTCGGGGAACGTCGCCTGCGGGCCGCGCGGATGGCGGGGTTGAAGAAGGTGCCCGCAGTGGTCAAGGAGATGACCCCTCAGGAGATGGCTGTCCTGGCCCTGATCGAGAACCTTCAGCGGGAGGACTTGAATGTCATCGAGGAGGCGCGGGGTTTTCGTCGCCTTCTTGACGAGTTTGAGTTCACCCAATCCGGGGTCGGACGGTTGGTGGGAAAGGGCCAGTCGACCATAGCCAACAAACTGCGCCTCCTTCGTTTGCCGGAGGCGGTGCAGATACGCATTCTAAGTGATGGAATCAGCGAAAGACATGCTCGCGCTATGCTTGATCTGCCTGGTGAGGCCTGGCAGATGAGATTGCTGGATGAGGTTCGCGAGCGTGGCCTGTCCGTGCGGGAGACGGAGGAGCGGGTCCGGGCCCTGACTTCGGGTGACGCCGGCGTGGCTCCGACGGAAGAGAATGGCGGTCAGGGATCCCTCTTCGACTGGCCGGGCGGTTTGGGCCCAGGGCGCGCTCGCGGCTCCTCCAGACGAGGGTCGTCCCTGGGCCAGGTCAGCGACAGGCGGGCTATTCGGGTCTTTCGGGACATCCGGCTGTTTCTGAACACTTTCCGCCGGGCGGTCGAGATGCTCAAGGAGGCCGGCGTCCGGGCCGAACTGGTGGAGATTGACGGTCCCGACTTCCTGGAGGTCAAGGTCACTATTCCGAAGGCCGGTGCGAACGAGGTTGGAGGCTCGGCTCGAAAGTCGAGGACCGCGACAGGCGTGGAGCGAGTCGGGAAGAAGAGGGGCAAGGCGAAACCTTCTCCCGAAAGGGGAGATTAAGGCGTGGGTAGGGTCATTGCGATTGCCAACCAGAAGGGCGGCGTCGGGAAGACGACGACGACGGTCAACCTGGGCGCCTGCCTGGCCAACGTGGGGAAAAGGGTTCTTCTCGTCGACCTCGATCCCCAGGGGCACGTATCGAGCGGCCTCGGGGTGGAGAAGAGCAGCATCTCCCACTGCATGTATGACGTCGTGATCAACGGGGTGCCTCTCCGCGACATCATCCATCCCACTGCCTACATGAACCTCTGGTTGGCCCCTTCGACAATCGACCTCGCCGGAGCGGAACTCGAGCTCGTTCCGGCCATTTCGCGGGAGACGAAGCTGCGGGACGCCGTCGCCGACTACCGCGCCCAGTACGACTTCATGTTCGTCGACTGCCCCCCGTCATTGGGACTCCTGACGGTCAACGCCCTTACGGCCGCTGACACGCTCCTTGTCCCGATCCAGTGCGAGTACTACGCTCTCGAGGGTCTCAGCCAATTGATGAACACCATTCACCTGGTGAGGACGCACCTCAACCCCGACCTGAAACTCGAGGGTGTTTTGTTGACGATGTACGACAGCCGCACCAATCTCTCGGCCCAGGTCGAGGATGAGGTCAAGAAGTACTTTCGGGAGAAGGTCTACCGGACCATCATACCGAGAAGTGTCCGTCTGAGCGAGGCGCCCAGTCACGGCTTGCCGATTATCGCCTATGATCCGAAGTCCAAGGGATCCGAAGTCTACATGGAACTGGCTAAGGAAGTGATCGGAATTGCGTAGACGGGGGCTAGGCCGTGGGCTGGACGCTCTCCTGCCGTCCGGGGGTAGCGAGATCATCGAGAGCGGAGTGCGGGAGATTCCCACGAATCAGATCTCCCCGAACCGACTGCAGCCTCGGCAGCGATTTGACCCTGAGAAACTGACTGAACTGGCCGACTCCATCCGCGAGCACGGTCTTGTTCAGCCTATCGTCGTTCGCCCAACCGAGACCGGCTACGAGTTGATTGTCGGGGAGCGCCGCTGGAGGGCCGCTCAGCAGGCGGGGATCAAGGTTATCCCGGCGGTGATCAAGGACATTGGCTCGGATGCTGACGTCCTGGAGGTGGCCCTGGTCGAGAACCTCCAGCGGGAAGACCTCAACCCTCTTGAGGAGGCCGCCGCGTTTCAGTACCTCATCGGCGAATTCGGGCTGACCCAGGAAGAGGTCTCGAAGAAGGTTTGCCGCAGCCGACCGCAGGTGGCGAACACGCTGCGACTGCTTAACCTGGACGCGGAGATACAGGAAGCCATCCAGGCCGGAGACTTGACCATGGGGCACGCCAAGGTCTTGCTCTCCCTCGATGAGGGGGTTCGGCAAAAGCAACTCTTCCGACGGATTCTGGAGAAAGGTTTGTCGGTGCGTGAAACGGAGAATGCGGCTAGGCGCATGGCCGAGACCGAGACGCCAGGGAAGGTCCGCAAACCGGAAGCGAAGGCGCCCGGCCGCGCGGCGGTCGAGGAGCAGTTGCGCGATGCTCTGGGAACCAGGGTGAGGGTGCGGGGCGAGGGCGGGCGTGGCCAGATCGAGATCGAGTTCTACTCTGAGGAGGATCTTGGCCGCATCGTAGATCTGATTGCCGAGAAGGGTTGAGTGGAGTTCTGAGCGTGACGTTCCACGTGGAACACAATTCGTCACTGTTCCACGTGGAACATTGATTTTCGGGACCTCTCGACAGAGCGGACGCTGAGCCACGGCTGGACCCCTTCCGCAACATTGCGGCCAACGCGGGGGAAGAGGAGAAGGAATCATGAACCAGCCCCGAGAATAGTTGGCGCTGCATATCCTCCTCCGGCCGAGAGGCCACTTGGTCTTTTCGCTTTCCCTGGGAGCGGTGAGGTTTGACGCGTAGGGATCGGAATGTCTTCACGATAATGATAGTGCCACACGCGGAGACTAAGGTCTTTACCTTCCGCTTGAGTACCATCGCCTTCCAGGCCCTCTGCTACACCCTCGTGTGTGTCTTTCTGTTCATGATCATCCTCGCACGCTCGTACCAGACGATGCTGGGCAACATGTGGGAGCTTGAGGAGCTTCGGCTTGTCAACCGGGAGCAGCGTGGGCAAATCGAGCAACTGGTCGAGGAGACCCGTTCTCTTGAGCAGAAGATGGTCATTCTAGGCGAACTTGAGAAGCAAGTCCGCGAGATGATGGAGCTCGAGTCCTACGGTGGCCAGGACGGGAGCCTCGCCTCGCTCTCTCCTCTTCCCGAGGAACCTGCGTCTAAGGCCTCCATTGCGTCCACGGAGGCCATTGGTGGCCCTACTCTTCCGGGAACCGTCACCGGTGAGGTGGTCAGCCGGAACTCCATCGTGGAGGCCCGAGACGCTCTGGGCATGCTCGGTCAGATCAACCTGGAGATGGGTGCCCAGGAGGAAGGTCTCCAGGAGGTCCGGAACGCCATCGCGGAGAGCATGGCCTTCTTCTCGGCCAAACCTACCGGCATTCCGGCCTTCGGGTACATCAGTTCTCGCTACGGGTACCGCCACACCATGTACGGGTCGGATCAGCACGGTGGCTACGACATCGCCGGTCGCAACGGCACACCCATTGTAGCTACCGCCGATGGGACCGTGGTCTTTGCCGGGTGGGCAGGTTCGTACGGGAACATGGTCGAAATCGAGCACGCCTACGGCTGGACTACTGTTTACGGACACTGCTCGAAGCTCGCGGTGAGAGCGGGCGATCGGGTGAAAGCCGGCGAGGTTGTTGGGTTTGTCGGCTCGACGGGGAAGAGCACCGGGCCTCATGTCCACTACGAGGTTCGCGTCAACGGCCGGGCCGTCAACCCCTACTACTACCTCGCGGACTCCTGAGCCGCCGCGAGGCGCCACGCACACACCTGCTTTCCGGGGAGCGGGCCTCGCTGTGGGCTTTCTTGTGTCAGCCCTCTTGTTTCAGGTTCCGCCCACCGGGCGGTGACTGATCATTACCTTAAGCCGGGGAGGGAATGTCGCATGTTCAGAAAGGACATCACTCCGACGACCGACCAGGACAAGGTCAACACGCTCATTGGCGTCGGCACGGAGATCAAGGGAAGCGTGAAGGCTACCGGAGGCATTCGCATCGATGGTCGCGTCGACGGAGAGGTCTTCCATGAAGGGGACCTCATTGTCGGCGAGGAAGGCGTTGTGCAGGCCAACATAAAGACCCGCAACGCTACGGTTGCCGGGGAAGTGCGGGGGAACATCGAGGCTTCGGGTCGGGTAGAGATCGTCTCGACGGGCAAGGTCCTGGGGGACATCGTTGTGGCGACCCTCGTCATCAACGAGGGCGCGGTCTTTGATGGCAACTGCCAGATGGGACAAGCTGAGGGCGGCGAAGTCCAGACTCGCCGGCCGAAGGATCGACTCCAGACCAAGGCCGAAGGCTCCCAGACGCTCTCTCCGAAAGCGGACTAGGCGGGATCACCTGTGAAACTCCTATTCATCGTCAACCCTACCGCCGGCGGCGGACGCGGCCTGCGAACTTGGCGGGTTGTGGAGCAGGCTCTGGCCGTTCGGGGCCTACCGGCCGACGTCCGGTTCACAGAGCGCAGAGATTCGGCGACGGAGCTTGCCGCCCAGGGTCGCCACAATGGGTACGAGACCATTGTCGGCGTGGGTGGCGACGGTACCCTCCAGGAGATCGTCAACGGTCTGATCGATGCCGAGGGCCGCTGTCAGGCGACTCTCGGCATCATTCCGGGCGGTACGGGCAACGACTTCTCGAAAATGCTGGCCTACCCGCAAAACCCCGTCCGGGCCCTCGATGTGGTCCTCGACAGCGTGGTCCGGCAGCTTGACCTCGGCCGGGCCAGTGGACGGTTCTTCATCAACATCGCCGGGGTGGGCTTCGACGCCGAGGTGGTCAGGTTCCTGAACCAGAGGCCCAAGCGACTGCCGGCGGCGGTGACCTACGTCTCCGGCGTTCTTCGGATGCTCTTTCGCTTCAGTCCCAGGCTTCTGACCCTTGAGTTCGGGGGTGAGACGCTGAGGCAGAAGTGCCTCCTGGTCTCGGTGGCCAACGGACCCTCACACGGTGGTGGGCTGCGAATGTGTCCGGAGGCGAAACCGGATGATGGACTATTCGACCTCTGCGTGGCCGGGGACTTTGGCCGGCTGGAGACCGTCAGGATGCTGCCCCTGGTCTTCAAGGGGCGGCATACAACCCACCCGAAGGTCAAAATGTACAGAGGCGTGAAGAAGGTGCGCATCAGTTCCGACATGCCGCTCTACGTTCACGCCGACGGGGAGATTCTGGGGCAGACTCCGACGGAGATGGAGATTGTGCCGGGAGCTCTCCGGGTGATCGTGCCCAGGCAGTAGACCACCGGGTCGGAGAGAGGGAGCGAGCGGGATGCTGTTTGGCGACCGGCGTGACGCGGGTAGGCGTTTGGCCAAGGGGCTGGCCACCCTTGAGCTTCTGAACCCGGTTGTCCTGGCCATTCCTCGGGGCGGAGTCGTCGTGGCTTACGAGGTGTCGCGCGCCCTGGAGGCACCCCTGGATGTGATCATCCCGCGCAAGATAGGCGCCCCGTCCAACCCCGAGTTGGCCATCGGCGCCTTGGCCCAAGACGGGACCTTGGTCGTCGACCAGGCCCTGATTCTGAGTCTGGGCGTGGGTGAGAAGTACCTGGCCGAGGAGACCGAGCGCCAGAAGGGCGAGATTACACGACGGTTGGGCCTCTACCGGCAGGGCGCACCCGCCGTCGCTCTTGAGGGAACCACGGTCATCGTGGTCGACGACGGCATCGCCACCGGCGCCACTGTCCTGGCGGCTCTCCGCGGTCTTCGTTCGGCCGCTCCGGCCAAAGTGATCCTGGCTGTGCCGGTGGCCCCACCTGACACCCTCCAGCGTCTTCTCCCCGAGGCGGATAAGATCGTCTGCCTGGCCACGCCTGAACCCTTCTACGCGGTGAGTCAGTTCTACCGCCACTTCGACCAGACCTCGGACGAGGAGGTCGTCGAGTTCTTGCGGCGTCGGCGCGGGCCGGCTGATTGAAGGCGCGGCCCCGGCCCTCCCCGCCAGGGGGGACAGTCCAGGGGGCCTAGAGTCGGGCCGGAAGCTCGGGTGTCAGCCTGTGGAGGCCCTGAGGCGTGTAGAGGCCGGCCAGCCCTTCGGCAATGACCGCCGCCATCTTCATTACCAGGTGCAGACGGGTGTTCTGAAGGACGAAGTACTCCATGAACCCGCCCACGTTGACCACGCCTGTGACGTGAAGATCGCCCACCGGAGGCAGGACCTTGTTCACTCCGGCTCCCGGCCGGAGAGCGCCCTGTCCGATGCAAATGGTCCCGACGTTCTCGAGGCTTCCCAGGCAGGCGTCCACCGCCACGACGGCATGACCGGGGAAGCGGCGGGCAACGTCGGCCATTCTGTCCGCCAGGTTCCCGGCGTGAACCGGTTCCTCGAGGGTGCCGAAGATCGGCACGTGACCGGGGGCCAGGGTCTTGAGCCGGTGACCGGTCAGTGGCCCCAGGGCGTCCCCGGTCGATCGGTCGGTGCCGACGCAGACGACAACGACGCCTCGCAGGCGACAGGAGGCCTGGGTCAGACCCTGACGAATGGCCTCGCGGATGCGGGCGGTAGCCCCTAGCTCGTCGACGTGGATCCTAACGAACCACTCCTCGCCGGTCTCGGCTTTGGTTCCGTTCTCGACCGGCAGGGAGTTGGCCAGGGGCGGCACGGAGCAGCTAGGGTGACGGGTGTGTCGGCCGGGGTGGTCCATGCCGGAAACCCCTCCCTCGCTCTCGGAGTGTCTAATGAGTATGCACCCTGGCAGAACCTGTATTCGCCGTCCCTGGACACGACTGCCAGGAGAGGAGACGCCCCTGGCGGCCGCGACGTCAGGAGGACTGGCAGGTGACCCGACGAACAGGGAGGAATTCACGAGACTAACCTCTACCTTGGAGTGGTGGCTCAACCTTGAGGGGCCTGGCCGTGGGATCCCACCGCCGTCAACGCGCTAACCCACGCCCAAGCCGTGCCGCGGCCTGGACGGGTCTCTTTCTGGTCCTGGCCGTCGCGGCGGTCGTGGCCACTCGCGGATTGTGGTCCGACCTTGTCGCCGGGCTGTTCAATCTGGGGCCGGTCTCCGCCCCGCAGGGTTCCGTTCTCTGGCAGGCCCCCTGTTCACCCGGGTCAATGTGCTCAGTGAGTTCCGCGGGAGAAATTCTCCTTGCGGGCCCGATCGGCGGCCCAGTCGACGGGAACGCGGTGGGCGAGGGTGGCGGGAACCCGACGGGCGCGGCCGGCGCCGGTGGCGCCGAGACCTGCCTGTCCCTGGTCTCGGACGCTGAGACGACAACCATTCTGACTCGGAGCGGAACCTCCCTGGCCATCGCCTTCTTCGACCCGGCCTTGACCGACCCCGTCGGCGGCCTGGTCTACTCCTTGAGTGACTGGCGAGCCATAACGGTTCGCGCGGTGTCTGCCGGAGACGCGGGCGCCGGGGCCGCGCCCGGCGGAGAAGGCGGCGGAGCCGGCGGGGAAGAAGTCTTCTGCCACGAGCCCAGCGGAGGACGCGCCCCGCTGCGGGTGACCGAAGGCGCCATAGTGACCGCCGCCTGTCCCTGGGCCGATGAGATCGACATCCTGGTCGGGCTCTTCTCGCCCGGCCTCTCGGGCGATCCACAAGGCAGTCTGGCCGGTTTCGGCCCGGGCGGGGAGGAACTCTGGTCTTGCTCCATGGGCGAGAAGCCGGTCCATCGCGTGGCGGCACGGCCGGGAACGGGTCTGATCGCCGTCGCTACTCCAGACACGATCGCTCTTCTCGATGGCCACGGGAACCTTCTCTGGACTAAGACCCAGCGGACGGACGTAACCGATCTGGCCATGTACAGCAGAGGCGGACCGGTGGTGGTGGCCGGCAACACTCTTCTCGTTTACGATCGCCGGGGGAATCTCATCTGGAAGAAGGTCGGCCGGACTCCCTTTCGCGCGGTGGCTTGCGCCGCTCAGCGCATCGCCGTGGCCGGGGAAGAAGGCGTGGTTGTCTACGATGAAGACGGCCTGGAGAAGTGGGTTCTGACCTGCGCCGAGGCTGTGCGCGACATCGCTCTCGACCCGGAGGGGCGGCTCTTGGCCGTTGTTCTGGAGTCGGGAGCGGTGATGCTGGCCCAAGCGCCGGGCACGACCACGCCCCAGTGACGGCGGGAAGGGGGCAGGCTTAAGCGATGACGGCAGCGGGGTCAAGACGTAGGCGGTGGTTGGCCGTTTTGGCGCGGGTGACCGTGGCGGCCCTCGCGCTTTGGCTGGCCGGGAAGGGACTCAACCGGCTCCCGACCCCCCCGTCGATCTGGCTTACCAGCGTTCTGGCCTTTGGCCTGGCCAAGCTGGCCGGAGACGCGACGGCGCTCCTCCTCTTCCGGAACTCAATCGTCATCTTTCTTGAAGATCTTCTCTGGGAACTGGCGGCTTTCGTCGGCCTCGGTCTGCTTGCGGCCGGTCTGATCGTCGTGGCCTCCAAGCTCATCGGAGGCCCCGTGCGGCCCATCTTCCCAGCCTTGGTCGTCTACTGCGTCTACCTGCTCGCCGAAAGTCGGCAGCGACAAGGAGCGGATTGGAGGTAAGGTCTAGTGAACGTCTTGGACTGGATCATCGTCATCCTCCTCATCGGTGGCGCCATCGGTGGCCTCAGACGGGGACTCATCCGGAGTCTGGTGGGCCTCGGCGGAGTGGCCCTCGGCTTGGTGCTGGCCTCGCAGTTCTACAGGCCGCTCTGCGGTTACCTGGAAACGCACTTCTCTCTCGTGAGCCGGTTGGCGGCCAGTCTAGGTCCGCACCTGCCCCTGGCGGCGACGGTCGCGTCTGCGCCGGCCGGCCAAGGCGCGGCTTTCATCGACGCGATTCGCGGTCTCAGCCTGCCGGCCGTTATCACGAACTACCTCGCGGCTTCCGCCCAGAACATGGCTGGACTTCCGGCGGGGGTGACGGTGGGACAGGCCCTGGCCACCCTTCTGGCCTCGGCGATGCTCGGGGTTCTGTGTTTCGTCGCCGTGTTTGTCGTCGTGCAGGTGGTGGCGGTCATCGTGGCCCGCCTGATCGCAGGCGCGGTCGCCATCACACCCTTGCACCTCGTCGATCACGTGACCGGTGGGCTACTCGGAGCCGCGTGGACCGCGGTCTTTCTTACCCTGATCATCGGTGGCCTGGGACTCCTGGCTTCCGTCCCGGTGTTCGCGTTCGCCCAGCCGGCTTTGGAAGGGTCGAGGTTCGCCCCGATCTTTATCGCCTGGTTCCAGCGTCTCGTGCCCACGACCCCGCAATGGCTGGGAAGCTTCTAGCCGGGGAAGGTTTGCCAGAGGAGGGTTTGGCGTGCCGGTAGGGGGTCTCCTTGAGGCCGGGCTGGGTCAGATTGGGGGTCTAGACTGGCCGGTTCTTGGCTTGGCCGTTGGCACGACGCTCCTCAAGATCCTGGCCGTTGTCCTGGTGGCCCGCCTAGCCATCATTCTGACCAATCGTCTGATCGACCGGCTGTCTAACCGTCATTCCCGCGGCCGACCCGTCTTCGACGAACGGCGCGTCCACACCCTGGCCGGGGTGGCCAAGAGTACCGTCCGCTACGCCTTGGACTTCTTTGCCGGCGTGACTTCCCTCAGTTTGGTCGGCCTGGACACTTCTTCGATTCTACTGGGGGCCGGAGTCGCCGGCCTTGCCGTGGGCTTCGGGGCCCAGAACCTGGTCCGCGACGTGCTGAGCGGGTTTTTCCTCCTCCTGGAGGATCAGTACGGCGTGGGCGATTATGTCAACCTCGCCGGAGTGGAAGGCATTGTCGAGGAGATTGGCCTGCGCACGACCCAGGTCCGCGGTTTCGGCGGAGAGCTTCACGTTATTCCCAACGGATCCATCCCGAGGGTGGCCAACTTCAGCCGGGGCCCGCTGCGCGTCATGTTCGAGGTCTGCGTTCCCCACCGGGTCGACCTGGCCCGGGTCATGGCCGTGGCCCAGGAGGCCGTCGACCACTATGCCGCCGGCTCGAAGGTTCTGGTGGACGGACCCAAGATTCTTGGAGTGTCGAGGCTGGATTCGGCCGGAGTTCACCTCGCGGTCTGGGCCCGGGCCCGGTCCATGGAACACTGGGCCGTTGAGCGCGATCTGAAGCTGGCCATCAAGGAAGCCCTGACCAGGGCGGGAATAGACATTTCCCATCCCTATCGCCTGAGGCGCCACGGCGCGGACAGCGGAAAAGACGGCCTGACCAGGCCGGACGATCGAAGAGAGGGGTAGGCCATGTTCCCGGGGTCGGTCAAGTTCCATGTGGGGGACGTGGTCCAACTCAGAAAGACCCATCCCTGCGGCGGAGTCGAGTGGGAGATCACCAGGACGGGGATCGACTTCGGCCTGCGCTGTGTGTGTTGCGGGCGTCGGGTGCTCCTTCCCCGGACCAAGTTTGAGAAGCAGGTGAAACGGACCGTCGAGTTCGCCGTGACCCCGGAGTCGCACGAGGTCTAGCGGAAGCCGGTCGAAGAGAGGAGGGACCGGGGCGTGGGCTTTAGCGTTGGACTGGTCGGGCTGCCGAACGCCGGGAAGAGCACCCTCTTCAACGCTCTTACCGCCGCCCAGGCCGAGGTTGGCGCCTACCCATTCACCACCGTTGACCGCAACGTGGCCGCGCTCACCGTCCCGGACGAGCGGCTGGAGATGATCGCCCGGCGCCTGCGCCCGGCCAAGGTCACGCCGACGGCCCTGGAGATCGTGGACATCGCTGGGCTTGTTCGAGGGGCCCACCGGGGCGAGGGCCTCGGCAACCAGTTCCTCGGCCACATCCGGGAAGTTGACCTAATTGCCCACGTCGTGCGTTGTTTCGAGAACGACCGAGTCGCCCATGTCGACGGCAGCCCGGATCCCGTGCGGGACGCCGAGACCGTGGACCTCGAACTGGCTCTGGCCGACTTGGCGACAGTCGAGCGGCGACTGGAGAAAGCCAGGCGGAAGGCAAAGGCCGGACTGCCCGCCGATCTGGCCGAACCGGCGCTTTTCGAGCGAGTCAAGGACTGGCTAGGCCGCGGGCTACCGGCCCGGCAACTCGGACTCGCTGGACCGGAAGCCGCTCTCCTGGGAGAACTCTTCCTGCTAACGTCCAAACCCGTTATCTACGTGAGCAATGTCTCAGACACGGATTTCGTGGCCGCGACGAAGACCGCCGAAGGGGGCGCCTCGGCGGGGACGGGCGACCGGGTGCGGGCGGCGGATGACGGGGGTGGCCCGCGGTCTTGGGATCGGCTGGCGGCCCATGCCGCCGCGAAAGGAGCTCGGACCGTGGCCGTCAGCGCGGCCGTTGAGGCCGAGTGGGCGGCTATGCCTGACGACGAGAAGACCACCTGGCGCGAGGAACTCGGCGCGGTCGTCCAGGGGGGAGCGGCTCTCATCCGAGCGGCCTACCAGCACCTTGACCTCGTGACCTTCTACACGGTCAACGAGAACGAGGCCCGGGCCCACACCGTGGCCCGGAACACCTCGGCGGTGAAGGCCGCCGGGAAAGTTCACACGGACATGGAGAAGAGATTTATCCGAGCCGAGGCCGTCGCGGCACGGGATCTGGCCGAGGCGGGCACTTTCCTGGCCGCCCGCGAGAAGGGCCTTTCCTCCATTGAAGGACGCGACTACCGGGTCCGAGATGGCGACGTAATACACTTCCGCTTCGCGCCGCCGGCGTAGAAGGGCGAAGGAAATCCTTTGCCCGCGGCACCCGGACGCGGTATAATGAAGCCCGTCCTGCACCACCCGCCCCGCACCTTGATGCGGGGCCTTCTCGACCGGCCGCCTCACCGAGGCGTCGCCCGGTTCGGGATGTCCGAGGGAGGAGGTGAACTACTACTTTTATGGCCGCCTACGAATCGATTTTCATTCTCAGGCCTGACCTCGACGAAGAAACTGTCGTCAAGACTTGTGACCGCATCGGCGCCTTGATCGTGGACAACCACGGTTCCGTCGTCGCTATGGAGAAAATGGGGCACCGTCACCTGTCCTATGAGGTGAAGGGTCACAACGACGGCTACTACGTGGTCCTTAACTACGAAGGCGGGGCTGCGGCGACGGCCGAGCTAGAGCGAACCTACAAGATCAGCGACCAAGTCATTCGCTACATCATCGTCAAGCGCGAGACTCCGTTTAAGCCCGCGCTGGGCCGTGAGTCCGTCAAGGAGGCCGCTCCGGAGGAAGCTCCACAGGAGACTCCGGGCGAGACCCCGAAGGACGCGGCTCAGGCTCCGTCCGCTGAGGCTCCCAAGGATGCGGCGGACGCTCCGGGCGAGTCTCCGAAGGAGACTGAAGCTCCGGGTGAGGCCGCGGCGGAGGCGAAGGCAGAGGCCGCTCCGGTTAAGACCGAGGCCACGCCGGAAGCCTGATTGTTGAGGGGGGCGAAGCGATGCTCAACCGGATTATCCTCATCGGTCGGCTCGTTCGTGATCCGGAACTCCGGTATACCCCTAACGGCGTCGCAACCTGCGGATTCAGCCTCGCGGTCGACCGTCCCTTTGTCAATCAGAAGGGCGAACGCGAAACCGACTTCATCGACATTGTAATCTGGCGCAAGCTGGCGGAAACGTGCGCCGCCCACCTCGGGAAGGCTCGACTGGTTGCCGTGGAAGGCCGCCTGCAGATACGCTCTTACGAGACGGCCGAAGGCCAGAAGCGTAAGGTTTCCGAGGTCGTGGCGGACAACGTTCGCTTCCTGGACTGGCCGGACAAGAGCCGGGAAGGATACGGCTCCACCCCCGGTGGTTCGGGGTCCGAGACAGGCGGTCAGGCGGACGAAGAGGACATCCCGTTCTAGGCCGCCGAGCCACTCTCGTGGGGGACGCCGGCTGGAAAGGAGAATGACCTGTGGTACCAGCCAAGAAGGACCGAAAGAACCGGCGGCAGCGCCGGCGAGTCTGTAACTTCTGCGTCGATAAGGTCGAGTTCATCGACTACAAGGACATCAGCCGCCTGAAGCGGTTCGTCAGCGAGCGGGGAAAGATCCTGCCGCGGAGAATCTCCGGGAACTGCGCTAAGCACCAGAGGCAGCTCACCACGGCCATCAAGCGGGCGCGGAACATTGCCCTTCTGCCCTACACGATGGAGTAGGCTAGGTGGAGGGGCCAGCAAGTGGGCGGCGGGCCGGGAGGCCCGCCGCCCGCGTCTTGGCCGTCCGCCAAATCATACCGACCTCGCCCCCAGGCTTCGGCCTGGAGGAATGTAGGTATCCCTACGGAACAAGACCCTTGCCGTTACGCGGGCCAAGGGCCGGCCGGACCGCCTTCGAGGTGGTCGGGAAGGCCTCCCCCGGAAACGGTCGTTGGCCCGCCCAACCGAGGTTGGAGCCGGTCCCAGGAGAGTGAGACCCACGATGAAGGTCGTGCTGATCAAGGATGTCCCGAAGCTCGGAAAGCGGGGTCAGGTCGTCTCCGTCGCTGACGGATACGCTCGCAACTATCTCTTTCCCAAGGGCTTCGCCCTGGAGGCCACCCCGGCCAATGTGCGGCAGTTCGAGGGCGAGCAGGAAGCCGCCCGGCGGAGAACCGAGCGGGAGGTCACTCTGGCCGAGGCCGCGGCCAGTCGTCTGGACGGTCTGAGCCTGACGGTGATGGCCAAGGCCGGTGAAGAGGGCCGTCTCTTTGGATCGGTAACGGCCAAGGACATCGCCTCCGGCATCAAGGCCGTCCTGGGCGTGGACATCGACCGCCGCAAGATTGAACTCGACGACCCAATCAAGAGCGTCGGTGCGCACCGGGTCACCATCCGTCTGAGCGCGAGGATTACCCGGGAAATCATCGTCAAGGTCGAGGGTCAGGAAGTAGAGCGGCCCCACCCAACCGCTTGAGCGGGGGAGTAGCATTGCAGATGAAGACGATCCTGGACCGCTTGGTCCGGACGAGAACGACACTCACCATCAAGCTGGGCGAGGATGAGCAACTCCGGCGCCAGGTCGACGCGCTCATGGATATCCTTGGCCACATCTATGGCCAGGACAAGCTCGTCCTGCGCGCGGGCAAACTCGAGGTCCTCGACGACATGAACTCCGACGAGTTGCCTCGGCGGGTCCTGGCCCTGCAGAAGCTGGTCTACGAAGATCCGACCGTCACCGCCACACCCCGGCAGGCCAACATTCCGGCTCTCCTGGAGGACATTGAGGAAGAGATCGCCGACCTCGTCGCCCGCCGATCCGTGGAGGACAAACTCGAGAAGAAGATCGCCGAGCGAATGCAGAAGCGCCACGAAGAGTACGTGCGGGACATAAAGATGCAGATCATCAAGGAAGACGTCGGGCCGGAGAACGCCCAGACCCTCAAGAAACTGGCCTTCCTTGAGAAGCTCGAGTCGAAGAAGCTGTCACGGACAGTCGTCGAGGTCATCAAACCCGCCTCCCTGGCCGAGGTCGTCGGACAGGAGGCGGCCGTCCGGGCCCTTCTGGCCAAGGTCGCCTGCCCCTACCCGCAGCACGTGATTCTTTACGGACCACCGGGGGTGGGCAAGACCACGGTCGCCCGCCTCGTTCTGGAGGAGGCCCGTCGCCTTCCCTACTCGACTTTCGGCCCGAAGGCTCCCTTTGTCGAGGTCGATGGGACCACCCTGCGGTGGGATCCGCGGGAAGCGACCAACCCGCTCTTGGGGTCGGTCCACGATCCCATCTACCAGGGCGCCCGCCGGGAGTTGGCTGAGGGTGGGATTCCCGAACCCAAGCTGGGCCTGGTGACCGAAGCGACCGGCGGCATTCTCTTTATCGACGAGATCGGCGAGATCGAGCCGACCCTCCTCAACAAGCTCCTCAAGACCCTCGAAGATAAGCGAGTCTACTTTGACTCGTCCTACTACGACCCGACCGAGCGCAACGTGCCCAAGTACGTCCGGAAACTCTTCGAGGAGGGCGCCCCGGCCGAGTTCCTCCTCATCGGCGCCACCACTCGCGACCCGTGGTCCCTCAACCCGGCCCTGCGTTCCCGCTGCGCCGAGGTTTTCTTCGAGCCGCTCACGGCGAAGGACATCCAGACGATCGTGACCGACGCGGCCCACAAGCTCCGGGTGCGACTGGCCCCGGACCTGGCCGAGTTCATTTGCCAGTACACGGTCGAGGGTCGCAAGGCCATCGGCCTCCTGGCCGACGCCTACGGCCTGGCTCTCTACCGCCGGGGCGCGGCGTCCCGCATCCGCCCGTTCGCTCCCAAGCCGAAGGCGCGGGGCGCCGTCCGCCGGCCTCTCGTGACCATCGAGCGCCAGGACATTCTCGACGTCATTACGTCGAGCCGGTTGACCCCGAACACATCCCTGAAGTCCTCGGGCACCCCGGAGATTGGGCGGGTCCTCGGTCTGGGGGCCACCGGCTACCTTGGTTCCGTCCTTGAGATCGAGGCCGTGACCTTCGCCGCCCGGAAGGTCGGGGAAGGGACGATTCGCTTCAACGAGACGGCCGGAACAATGGCCCGCGACTCGGTTCACAACGCCGCGTCCGTTGTCCGCCAGATTACGGGCGAGGAGCTCTCCAACTTCGACGTGCACGTCAACATGGTCGGCGGTGGCGACGTCGACGGACCCTCCGCCGGCGCGGCCATCCTGGCCGCCATCATCAGCGCCATTAAGAAGGTGCCGGTGAGGCAGGACGTGGCCCTGACCGGCGAGATCTCCATCCGCGGCCGGGTCAAACCGGTCGGAGGTCTCTACCAGAAGATCTACGGAGCTCGCCAGTCGGGGGTCACGACGGTCATCATCCCCGCTGACAACAAGGACGATCTCCCAACGGCCATCCCGGGTATGACCCTCATCCCGGTCAATACCATCCAGGATGTGCTCGAGGCCATTTTGGCGCCGGGGGCGGATGGGGTGGGCGGCGTGGGCGCTGTGGGCGTGGCGGGTGGCGACCCTGGGCGGATGCCGCGCGCGGAGACGGCGCCGGGGGCCACTGCCGGGATCGGGGATGGCCGTCCATGAACGTCCCGGCCGATCGCCTGCCGCCCCAGAACGTCGAAGCCGAGCAGTCGGTGCTAGGGTCCATCCTGCTCGACCGCGAGGCCATCGCGACGTCCATCGAACTCCTACGCCCGGAGGACTTCTACCACGACGTCCATCAGATAATATTTAAGTCTGTCGTAAAACTCTACGATAAGAACCGTTCGGTCGACGCTGTCACCCTGACCGAGGAATTGCGCCAGGAGGGCCAACTGGAGCGGGTCGGCGGGGCCACCTACCTCAGCACCCTGGCCCGGGCGGTCCCGACCTCGGCCAACATCCGGCACTACGCGGAGATCGTCGAAGCCAAAGCCATGCTTCGCAACCTCATTACCGCCGGCACGACCATCGTCGGCCGGGCCTATGAGGCTTCCGACGACCCTAAGGCCCTCCTCGACCAGGCCGAGCAGATGATTTTTGATATCGCCCAGCACCGGATACGCAAACCCTACGCCATTCTAAAAATCCTGCTCATCAAGGCTTACGAGCGGCTGGAGCGCCTCTACAACACGGGGGCCAGCGTGACCGGGGTTCCCACCGACTACCGCGAGCTCGATGAGATAACCTCGGGCCTGCAAGCTTCGGACCTGATCATCCTGGCTGGGCGGCCGTCCCAGGGCAAGACGACCCTGGCTGTGAACATCGCCCGCAACGTGGCCGTCCGGCACAAGCTGCCGGTGGGCATGTTCAGCCTGGAGATGTCGGCTGACCAGTTGGCCTTGCGCTTTCTGGCCTCGGAGGGGCCGCTGGACGCGCACCGCCTGCGTTCGGGCTCGCTCGACGACAAGGATTTCCCGCGCATCGCCGAGGCCATGGGGCGCCTGGGCGAGGCTCCGATTTTCATCGACGACTCGCCAAACCTGTCGGTCCTGGAGTTGCGTGGGCGAGCCCGCCGGATGAAGCGCGACAACAATGTGGCCCTGCTCATCGTCGACTACTTGCAGCTTATGCGGGGCAACACCCGGGCCGAGAACCGTCAGCAGGAGATCTCGGAGATATCGCGATCCTTCAAGGCCCTGGCCCGAGAGTTGGAGATGCCGGTTCTGGCCCTCTCCCAGCTCAGCCGGGCGGTAGAAGGACGACCGGACCGTCGCCCCCAGCTGTCGGATCTTCGGGAGTCGGGGGCCATTGAACAGGACGCCGATGTCGTGGCCTTCATTCACTTCCCGGCCGAGAACACGCCCTTCCGGGACTGGAAAGGCTACGAGTACCGGATCGGGGCCGAGAAACGCCTTCTCGACGTGGCCAAGGACGGCAAGGTCATGCAATTCGATCTGCCGGAAGGGGTCGATCTGGCCGAGATCATCCTCGGCAAGCAGCGTAACGGCCCTACCGGCTCGGTCTGCCTGACCTTCATCCGCAAGACGGGGCGCTTCGCCACGACGGAGCTCTACCGCCAGCCTCCGCCGGCGGGAAGGTAGCGGGGGTTACAAGCTCGGGAAAGGGCGGGGACCAACGCATGCCTGGCTTCATTGGTGAGGAAATAGAGCCTAGGTTCGTGGAAGCGCCGGCCCTGGAGAAGAAGACCGGGGCCCCGGACGGCTTCAAGTGGAAAGGTCGCGACTACGCCATAAAGCGCGTGGTCAAGGAGTGGCACGAGTACGATACATCCCGGCCGGGCGGTGGCCGGGATGCCGGCCGGCCGCCTTTCGCCCAGCGCAATGTGATGAACCGCGGCTCCTGGGGCCAGGGCAAAGACTTCTACCGCGTTGTCCTCGACGACGGCCGACTCGTTGACATCTACTACGATCGCCGGCCCAAGAGTGGCAAGGACGGAGACCGCAAGGGGCGGTGGGTCATCTTTCGGGAACTCGGGGAGATGCCGGAGTAAGGCGGCGGCAGAGCGAATCGTTAAGGAAACAAGCGTGGGCGCCTTCCGCCTCCGAGGCGGAAGGCGCCCGTGGAAGACGCCCGTCTCCTACTCCGTGAACCGGTGGCAGCCGATCTCGATCTTGAGCGGCCGCGACCAGAGGTAGGCACTGAAGGTCTTGTCCGGCTGCCAGAAGTAGAGAGCGCCACCGGTCGGATCCTGACCCTGGGCCGCGACCCTGGCGGCCAGGAGGCACGATTCCGTCGGACTCAGGTTGATCTGCCCGTTGCGGACAGGCTCGAACTGGCCCGGCCGGTAAATAACCTCCGCCACCGTGCTACCGTACTCGCCCCCGGCTCTGACGCGGTTCAGGACGACCGCGCCCACGGCCACCTGCCCTAGGAAGGGCTCACCACGCGACTCGCCGTTGATGATGTGGGCCAGAAGATCCATCTCTTGCGGCGTCAACTTCAAGCCGGCGTTAGGCCCGAGCGGGGCCACGCGGGGGATGTCGGAATCGGCGCCGGCATCCGGTTGCGCCACGCTCGAAGCCGTGTTTTCGCCGCCGGTAGTAGCCGGCTCCAAAACCTGGGCCGCCGCCACCATGCCAGTGCCGGATAGAATGACTACGAGCAGGACAAGAGCCACGAATCTGCGAAAGCTGTCCCGTCCGGTGCTGGACTCGTGATTTGTCATTGGCTCCAACCACCCTCCTTGCCCAGCGCTCTTCTCGCTTGGTTTCTCGGGCAAGGGTCAGCCTAACAGCGGACCTGGTCTGGGTCAAGGCAAAGTATTTGGAAAGGAAGCGACTGGAATGGCAAACGATGCCCAAGCTCGGCCGTCAAGGTCGATTCGGCCGCCGAAGGTCGCCATCGTTCGCTGCGAAGGCTACGATCAGGAGAAGGTGAACCTCGCGGTGCGGGAGGCTGTCGGCCTGTGCCTAGAGCCGGGCTGGGAGGCGTCCGTTCGCGAGCCGGTTTTGGTCAAGCCAAATGTCTTGAGCCCACGGCGGCCTGAGACCGGCATTTGCACGCATCCGACCGTGCTTAAGGCCGTCATCGCCCTGCTCCAGGAGGCCGGGGCGAAAGAGATAGCCGTGGGCGATAGCTCGGGCGGCTCTGGAGTCAAGCCGTCGATCACCGACAAGGCTCTGGAGGTCTCCGGCCTGGCCGACGCGGCGCGCGAGATGGGGGCCAAGGTCAGCGGCTTCGACCACGGGGAAGCGGTGTCGGTGCCGAACCCGCGCGGGCCCCAGGCGAGGCCGCTCGCCCTGAGCCGCTCGGCTGTCGAGGCGGCTCGCAACGGCTGGCTCGTATCGGTGCCCAAGCTCAAGACCCACGCCCTCACCGTTTTGACCGGGGCCGTCAAGAACCTCTTCGGCACGGTTCCCGGGGCGGCCAAGCGGGAGACCCATCGCCAGAACCCGACCATCGAGGAGTTCTCCAACGCCCTGCTAGACATAGTCGAGGCTCTGCCCGCGAAGCTTCACGTCGTTGACGCGATTTGGGCCATGGAGGGCGAGGGGCCGAGCGGCGGGCCGCTGGTGAACCTGGGAGTAATCGTGGCCGGCGCCGACCCGGTGGCCGTGGACGCTGTCCTGGCGGCCATCGTCGGGGTCGCTCCGAGACGCATTCCGACCACGCGCCTCGGGGCCGCGCGAGGCCTGGGGGAGGCCGACCTCGAGGGCATCGAGGTCGTTGGGACGCCCATCGCCGAGGTCCGGGTCCGCCGCTTCCGGCTGCCCATCGCCGGCGCCGTGGCCCGCTACGCGCCGCGCGGCCTGACCAGGGCCGGCATCTCTCTGATGATCACGCGACCGGCGTTCGTTTCCGCGAAGTGCACGCAATGCGCGATTTGCGCCAAGAGCTGCCCCACGAATGCCCTCAAGGTCGACAAGACCACGCCTATCCCCCAACTCGACGACGAGAGGTGCATCAGCTGCTTCTGCTGCCAGGAACTCTGTCCGAACCAGGCCGTCTACGCGCGGTGGAAGCATCCGGTGGCGAGGATGCTATTTGGACGACGCGGGTAGGCCGAGCCGTTCCAGAGACTTTGCCGGACGGCAAGCCGGGACTGAACGGCAAGCCGGGACTGAACGGCAAGCCGGGACTGAACGATCGGGTGGGACTAGAGCGAGGTGAGAGCACGTGGATCTTGTCGGGCGGGCCACCTTCGTGGGCTTTCTCACCGGGGTAGTCGGGACCGCGATCGGAGGGTTGATTGCCGCCGCCTTGGGCCGGCCGAGCCGGCGGCTGTCTTCGGCTATGCTGGGTTTTTCCGGGGGCGTGATGCTGGCCATTGTGGGCATGAACCTCTTTCCGGAAGCCATCCGCCGAGGAGGGTTGCTCGTGACCAGTGTCGGCCTCGGACTTGGCGTTGGGCTAATCTACGCCATGGACGCCCTCCTTCCTCACACCCATGTCAACCCTCACGACCCCGAGAGCCGGGGTTACCGCGCCGGCCGACCCCCGCGGGGAGATGCCGAGGAGGACCAGGCCCGCGAGCGCTTCGCCCGCACCGCGGTTCTCATTGGGCTCGGCGTGGCCCTTCACAACCTACCGGAGGGCGCCGCCGTGGGTTCCGGCTACGCTTCCGGCACGGCCTTTGGCACCGCCGTCGTCGCCCTCATCTTCTTTCAGAAGATTCCGGAGGGGATAGCTGTGGCTGCCCCGTATCTGATCGCCGGCCGCTCCCGCCTCAGGGCCATCGGGCTGACCGCTCTGGCGGGTCTTCCCCAGGCCCTCGGCGCCTTTCTCGGAGCGGCCGTGGCCTCGGTCTCCCCGATCGTTCTCGCGCTGGCTCTGGCTTTCTCGGGAGGGGCCATGCTTTTCATCGTCGGCGACGAGCTACTGCCCGGAGCTCACGAGCTGGAGGGTGGGCACACCCCGGCCCTCGGACTCGCTGCCGGGATGCTCTCCGGCATGGTTCTCACCGCGCTGCTGGCGGGGGTCTAGGTGGCCGGGGCGGCCCTTTCGTTGACAACCTCAGGGGTCGATGCTATCTTTACGTCGCTTGCCTTGTGTCGTTTGCCCCAGTAACGCGGGGCCCGTCTGAACCGCGGGAGGCCCCGGAGAAGCGGGGAGGAGGAACCGAGATGACTCTAGGTTGGATTATCGCTCTAGCCGTAGGTGGTCTCCTGGTCTTGATCACGATCGGGATCTACAACCGCCTGGTCGTCCTGCGCAATCGGGTCGAGAACTCCTGGGCGCAGATCGACGTCCAGCTCAAGCGGAGGACCGACCTGGTCCCCAACCTGGTTGAGACGGTCAAGGGCTATGTCAAGCACGAGCGCGGCACTCTCGAAGCCGTTACCGAGGCCCGCGCGGCGGTGGTCAAGGGTGGCTCCGTCGCGGAGCAGGCCCAAGCCAACAACGTCCTGGCCGACGCTCTGAAGTCGGTCTTCGCCGTGGCCGAGGCCTACCCGGATCTCAAGGCCAACCAGAACTTCCTCATGCTCCAGGAGGAACTCTCGGGCATTGAGAACAAGATCGCCTACGCCCGCCAGTTCTACAACGACAGTGTCCTGTCGCTGAACCAGACCACGCAGGTCTTCCCGTCCAACATTATCGCCGGCATGTTCGGGTTCAAGCAGCGCGAGTACTTCGAAGTGCAGGGCACCGAGCGCGAGCCGGTCAAGGTGCAGTTCTAGGCGGCTAGCCGACCGGGGCCCGGGCGCGAGTCGCCGGCCACCGCAAAACACGAGAGAAAGCGGGCGCGTTCACGCGGCGCGGACGCGCCCGCCTTACGCAGCCTGGGGCCGTAGCGGGAAGGGGCCTTAACGATGTCCGCTGAGAGACGCCGTAGTAGCTTTTTCGACGTCATCGCTTCGAACCGTCGCAAGACATTCTTCATGATCTTCCTGTTCCTCGTTCTGGTCGCCGTGGTTATCTGGGCCTTCGTCCTGACCACCGACTGGGGACCGATTGCCGTGCCTCTGGCCGTCGGGATCGCCATCGCCATGACCTGGGTCAGCTACTTTGCCTCCGACAAGATCGTCCTGGCCATCAGTCAGGCCAAGCCGGTCAACAAAGACGAATTTCCCTACCTCGTGAACATCACCGAGGCCATCGCCCTGGGGGCCGGCGTGCCCGTGCCCAGGCTCTACATGATCGAGGACACCGCGCCCAATGCCTTCGCCACGGGGCGAAACCCACAGAACGCCGTCGTTTGCGTGACCCGGGGCCTCGTCCAGAAGCTCGACCGCGAGGAACTCGAAGGAGTCATCGCTCACGAGATGTCGCACGTCCGCAACTACGACATGCTTCTGGCCACGGTCGCGGTGACCATGGTCGGCATCATCGCCCTGCTCTCCGACTGGATGCTGCGCTTTAGCTGGCGGTCGGGGCGGCGCCGTAGCCGCGGCAGCGACGGCGGGGGCGATTCCCTCGGGGCCATTCTGCTTCTCGTCGGGATCGTCGTGGCTATCCTGGCGCCTCTCATCGCCCAGTTGATGCGCTTGGCCCTGTCACGCCGGCGCGAGTTCCAGGCCGACGCCTCGGCCGCGCAATTGACGAGGTACCCGCAGGGTCTCGCCGACGCCCTCCGGAAGATCGCCGCCGATCCGGAGCCCCTCGAGGTAGCTAACAAGGCCACGGCCCACCTCTACATCTGGAACCCGCTCAAGGACCAGGAGGGGCGGATGGATCGCCTCTTCAACACCCACCCGCCGGTCGAGGAGCGGATCAAGGCCTTAGAGGGGATGATGTAGGGAAAATCGCCTCGCGACAGGGAAAGGGGCGACGGACTCACATGGAAACCCGACCGTCCGTGGGCGACGCCGTCCTCGACGACATCACCCGCGCAATCTCCTCCCAGGTTGAGGCGCTCGCCCCGGTTCTCCTCCACCTCAGTCACCGCATCCACGCCAATCCTGAACTCGGCCACGAGGAGAGGCAGGCTTCGGCCTGGTGCGCCGAGTTGCTTTCTGAGCACGGCTTCGAGGTCACGGCGCCCTTTGGGGGTCTGGAGACGGCTTTCCGGGCCCGGGCGGTGGTAGGCCGCCCGCGTCCGGCCATCGCCTTCCTGGCGGAGTACGACGCCCTGCCCGGGATGGGCCACGCCTGCGGCCACAACATCATCGGGGCCTCGGCCGTGGGGGCCGGCATCGCCCTGGCTAGGGCTCTGGAGAACCTCGGGGTCACCGCCACCGTCCTCGTCGATGGCACCCCGGCCGAGGAAACCAGGGGCGGTAAGATTCCCCTCGTGGAGCAGGGCTTCTACCGCGATGTGGACGTCGCGCTCGCCATGCACCCCTATAACAGTTTCTCCGCCGGGTCGAGTTGCCTCGGCGTCAAACGGATGACCTTCTCCTTCCATGGGCGAGCGGCTCACGCCGCAGCCGAGCCGCACAAGGGTGTCAATGCCCTGGACGCCGTTATCCAGACCTTCAACAACATCAATGCCCTACGCCAGCACGTGAAGCCCGATGTCCGCATCCACGGAATCATCACCCAGGGCGGCCAGGCCTCCAACATTGTGCCTGACTTCGCGGAGGCGGTCTTCTCGGCCCGTTCGGCGGACATGACCTACTTCGCCGAGGTCGTGGGCAAGGTCATAGCCTGCGCCCGGGGCGCGGCCTTGGCCACCGGCGCCACCCTGGACATCGAGGAGAACCAGACCTACGAGCCGATCCGGCCCAACCGCGCTCTGACCCGACTGGCCCTGGAGGCCATGGCCGCGGTGGGGATCGAAGCGAAGGACGCCAGCGGGACATGCTTTCCGGCCTCGACCGACTTCGGCAACGTAAGCCAGGTGACGCCGGCCATCGCCCCGCTGTTTAAGGTCGGCCCGGCTGACGGCGTTCTCCACCATCCCGACTTCCGTGTCGCGTCGGGGTCGGCCGACGGCGACGCGGCCGTCCTGGCCGCGGCCAAGGTCATGGCCATCATGGGGGTTCGCCTAGTTCTAGAGCCCAAGCTCCTGCGGGCGACCAAGGCCGACTTCGCCTCCCGCTAGACGGTCGGCTCGTCGGGGGGGGGACGGCCAATGGCAGCCTTGTCGCCGGAGACAGTGACCCTGGGAACCCTGCGGGCCTCCAACACCCTCAGGGCCCACGCCTCAAGGCGGGGGGAGGGACGCGAGTTTGTGGCAGTCGCTGGGGATCACCTTCGAAGGCTGCAACTGCAGTCTGGTTGGTGCAGAGCTTCCGGCCCAGCAGCTGGCCCATGCTCCGCCTGACGAGGGTCGTGGTCACCCGAGCGGGTCCCAACCCGAGGAACCTCAGTCCGGTCAACCGTGCGATCCGCCGCTGCCGGTCTCCAGCAGCCGGAAGTAGACCACGACTGCTGCAAGTGCCACGAGGAGTGGCGGCACGTCACCATTGACCACGAGGTCCAGATCGCAACCGAAGACGTCGCCACCCATCCGGCCGCGTAGCCTCCCGCCTCCGCTGGTTCCCTCTTCCTCACCACGACCGACACCGCGTCCGCCGTCGGCTCGATTCTCACGGTCTCCAGCCGCTGGCGTGAAGGTAACATCGCAATCGTGACCCACGACAGACCCGCCGAACCGCCCGGTTATGTGGCCGCCGCCTCTTTCCAGCCGGACATCGTTACCGACGAGCCCGCCGCCGATGCGGCCCTCGAAGCTAGAGCCACTAAGCAGACCCGTGACATCCTTGCCAGCCACGGCGCCGGCCATTCGCCCTGACACCTGCCCGGACGCCCCCACCCGGACCGCAAGGTTGGCCCCTCCCACAAGTCCGCCGATGCGCCCGCTGAGTCCGGCTGGGCTGGCCTGCAGGTCAAGGTTGTAGCCGAAGATCTTTCCCCCGATACGGCCGGTGATGGAGCCCAAGGAGAGCCCTCCCTTTCGAGGCATCCTGATCGTCAACCGGGCCCTTCGCTGGAGAGGCTGCCGAGTCCTGTGTCCTCCGGCCTGCCCCCCACGCCGGGCGGATTCTCGGGCATCTGCGATCCAGAGGAGTGGCGCCGGAGCTCTTCTATGCCCTTCCGTCTCTCGTCAGCGTGAGTCCACGGCCCCGGGCCTACTACCGCCTGCTCCTGGGCTACTCGAGCAAGTTGGCCTACAGTCAGGATGGAGGACTCAAGCTGTTCGCCAGTGCGGAGAGCAGGGGCGTTTTGTCCCTCGACCAGGAGAAGACCAAGCTCAAGTCGCCCACGACTATGCGCTTCTACCACCTCCAACAGATCACCGACGCTTCTTCCGAGCAGTACCAGGACTTCGTGACGCGGATACGGTCGTTCACGGGGCTGGCGGAGAAGGCGAAGGGCTAGGCCAAGCAGCACTACACGCAGGCAGTCGGAACTCAGACCCGGATACGGCCCGCGCCCGGCCGTGGGCGACGCTCGGATGCTCTCAATCGAGATGGCAGAGAGCCAACACGAGGTCTGTTCGGAAGCGCAGCCCAAAGCGGCTTCGGAAGACGTCCTGGACGGCGTCGAACGTGTCCCGCGCCGCGGAACGAGGGGCAAAGACGTGGCCCCTGGCCCGAAACGTCCCGTAGGCGTTCAGCCAGCCCTCCGTCGGGAAGACCCTATCAGCCAGGAGTGTCGTGCCCTGGCGGATGATCTTGGCCAGGGCGAGTTCCTCCAGTCTCGGCTTTTCCGGGATGTCGAGCCAGACTTCCTCGGGGAGGATGCTCTTCCGCGTACGGTCCGGAAGCGCCCCATAGATGTCCTGGTTCAGCAGCCTACACGCCATTGGATCCTTGGCGACTTCGTTGAGCTTGTAGAGACCCGTGTGCGGGTCCGTGCCCGATTCCGCTTCCAAGGTGTCTGGGGAGATGACGGCTGCTCTGCAGAGGAGATCACGGTCAAGCAGTCGTCTTATCAGCGGATTCCCCCTCTCGCCAAGGAAGCCAGTGTCTGTCACCGCAAGGAAGTCGGCGGGTGCCCTCAGCGCCTGACCGGCAATCGCCGAGCCACGCGCCTGAGACCAGTCGACTGCCCCCTTCAGCATGCAATCGCACGCCTTGACCTTGTGGTGGTGATAGACTGTCGCGAAGAGCATCATTTTCGAGAATATGAGTTGCTCAAGCGGTTCCGGCGAGCGGATGGCCAGCCGCCCAGTTTGGTCCAGGTCGATGGCGTAGAAGAAGCGCTCCAGGTCGACGACCAAACGTAGCCCTGTGGCGTGGGCGTCACGGTGAATGTAGTCCAGCTTGTCCACGTCAAACGGACCACTAATCATTTCCGCAAGGAAGGGTCGCAAGGCATTGGACGGCTTGCCGACTATGTACCCCGCGATGCGATTGAGATCGAGGTTTAGGTCGTACTTCTCGCAGAGCCTGCGAAAGAAGGCGCGAAAGGGCTGGGAAACGACGATGCAGTAGGATAGCAGTTCTCCGGGACCCTTTGCTGCGAACTCTGGCTCGCGTTTCAGCTCCATCATGGGAGGAAGGTATCGATACACCAACTCCGATGCGTGCGAGAAGAAGGCGTGGCCGCAGTCGTGAAGAAGGGCGGCTACCCTGAGTTCGGCGGTCTCCTGGGGGGTGATTTCCGGTCGGGAGGCTCGCGAATTAAGTGCCCTAATGAAGCGGTCCACCAACACGGTGGCACCCAAGGTGTGCTCGAACCGGCTGTGACGCGCTCCGGGGAAGGTGAGATAGACAAACCCGGTCTGGCTGATGTACCTCAGGCGCTGCAGAAGCGGTGTGTCAAGAAGTGAGATCTCGTGCCGCTGGAACACATGCGTGCCGAGGACGGGATCGTGCACGGCCTTCTCGGACCGCACCCGGCTAGGTTCGCCCAACATGGTCTCGACCCAGGGAGCAAGGCTCAGAGGGTCACTGGTCACCGGTTTCTGGCTCCCCGGCTTTCTGCCAGAACCTTCGCGAAGCTGCCGCTAGATCGCTAAGGATAGACTCGGGCAACCGCGGTTGGACGACCTCCTGAAAGACTCTGCGCACAGAGTCCCGGACGAAGTAGACCCGAAAGTCTGGGTTCTCCATTCCTATCAACCGGCACCACTGCAGAGAATGCAGGGAGGACGCCAGCTGTTCGGAGTACGGGTACGACGTGCTGCTGCTAAAGATGAACTCGGCGAAAGCCTCCGGGTAGTCCGTCTTGAGGTGGAAGACTGTCTTGTGGATTCTCTCGCTGACACCTGTAAGCCGAGTCTCCGCATCAGGCCCAAGAGCAAGTAGAGCGAGGAGAACGTCGTCAGGGCGAATGGCTGACGTGATAGACATACCCCACACCCCCAGACACCACGGATCGCAGCGCGAACATGTATTCTCCACATAGTATGCTCCGCACCTTCCGTCTTGGCGAAAACGCTAGGGCCTGGCTGGCGTCTGACGGCCGCCAGAAGAGGTAGTCAATGTGCCCTGAGCCTGTGGGGATCCCGAGGAAAAACAGAGGCCCCGGCATCTAACCGGGGCCTCCGCATGAACGGTTCGCGCTAGGTCTGCCGCCTTGCTCTTCTAGTAATCCATATCCGGCGAGTACCCCTGACCGCCGCCCCTTTTCTCCTTCTCGGGCAGGTCGGTGATCAAGGCCTCCGTCGTCAGCAAGAGCGAGGCGATGCTGGCCGCGTTCTGGAGAGCGAGCCGGACGACCTTAGCCGGGTCGGAGATGCCGGCCTTGTGCATGTCGACGTACTCTTCCTTGGCCGCGTCGAAGCCGACGCCGACTTTCTCCTTCTTCACCCGATCGACGACAACCGAGCCCTCAAGACCCGCGTTGCGGGCGATCTGGCGGAGAGGCTCCTCCAGGGCACGCTTGATGATGTTCACGCCGACCTTCTCATCACCCGCGGCCTGGACCTTGTCGACGGCGCTGATGGCGTTAACCAGAGCCACGCCGCCACCGGGAACCATGCCTTCCTCCACGCCGGCCCGGGCTGCCGAGAGAGCATCCTCGTAGCGATGCTTCTTCTCCTTGAGCTCGGTCTCAGTGGAGGCGCCGACCTTGATGACCGCCACGCCGCCGGCCAACTTGGCCAGACGTTCCTGAAGCTTCTCGCGGTCGTAATCGGAGTCGGTGTCGTCGATCTGCTTCTTGATCTGGTTGATACGGGCGGTGATGGCTTCCTTCTTGCCGAAGCCCTCAATGATCGTGGTGTTTTCCTTGTCGATCTTCACCCGCTTGGCCCGGCCGAGCTGACCGAGGTCGACGTTCTCGAGCTTCACGCCGATGTCCTCGGAGAGGAAGGTGCCGCCGGTCAGGATGGCGATGTCCTCGAGCATGGCCTTGCGGCGGTCGCCGAAGCCGGGGGCCTTGACCGCGGCAGCGTTCAGGGTGCCGCGGAGCTTGTTGACCACCAGGGTGGCCAGAGCTTCGCCCTCGAGATCCTCGGCGATGATGACCAGGGGCTTGCCGGTCCGGACGATCTTCTCGAGCAAGGGCAGAAGGTCCTGGATGGCCGAGATCTTCTTCTCGTGGATGAGGATATAGGGCTCCTCGATCAAGGCCTCCATGGTCTCGGGGTTGGTCACGAAGTAGGCTGAAACGTAGCCCTTATCGAACTCCATCCCTTCGACTTTCTCCACCGTGGTCTCCATGCTCTTGGATTCCTCGATGGTGATGACGCCTTCCTTGCCGACCGTGTCCATCGCGTCGGCGATTTCCTTGCCGATTTCCGAGTCGTTGCCGGCGATGCCGGCCACGTGGGCGATGTCTTCCTTGGTGTTGACCGGGATGGCCATCTTCTTGATGGCCGCGACGGCCGCGTCGACGGCCTGGTCGATGCCGCGCTTGACGAACAGCGGGTTGGCCCCGGCGGCGACGTTCTTCAGACCCTCGAGAACGATGGCCTGGGCCAGGACCGTGGCCGTGGTCGTTCCGTCACCGGCGACGTCGTTGGTCTTGGAGGCGACTTCCTTGCAAAGCTGGGCGCCCATGTTCTCCATGGGGTCCTCGAGCTCGATCTCCTTTGCCACGGTCACCCCGTCTTTAGTGATGACCGGCGAACCGAACTTCTTACCGAGGACCACGTTGCGGCCCTTGGGGCCGAGGGTCACGCGGACAGCGTTGGCCACTGTGTTGACCCCGCGCTCCAGGGCTCTGCGGGCCTCGATGTCAAAGGCCAGTTGCTTTGCCATAGAGCCTTCTCTACCTCCTCCGAAGCGATGCCCTTCCAAACTCGCCGCGCCAAGCGCGCGGCCGGGCCCGGGCTAGTCCTTGATGGCCAGGATATCGCTCTCGCGCATGATCAGGTATTCTTCCCCGTCGATCTTGACCTCGGTGCCCCCGTAACGGCTGAACACGACCTTGTCGCCCTTCTTGACCTCAGGGGCGACCTTCTGGCCGCTGTCGAGGATCCGACCCGACCCGACGGCGATGATCTCACCGACGGTCGGTTTCTCCTTGGCGGTGTCGGGGAGGACAATCCCTCCGGGGGTCTTCTCCTCTTCCTCGATGACCTTGATCACAACCCGATCGCCTAGTGGCTTCAGCACATGTATTCCCTCCCTTCGGCAAGCCTGAAGGCCCGTGGGAAGCGCGACGCCACCGGCTATCCGTGGTGCCGCATCTCCCCAACCGGACCGTTTGAAAGGACCCTAAGCGAATTGTTAGCACTCGGGTGCGCCGAGTGCTAACGTCATACTACCAAGAGCCCTTCTGGATTGTCAACTCTCTGTCGGAACAGGAAGTCAAGGCGCTTCAGAGGAAAGGATAGGGCGCGGGGGGGAAAGCCAATCACGAAGCATGAGAATGGCGCGTCCGGCGCCCCAAAGGGGTGTCTCGGGGCGGGGGAGTACCCTCCCTACACCGAGTTTGCCGCCATCTACGATGCGGTCATGCGCGACGTGTCCTATTCAATGTGGGCGGACTACGTCGAGGAGATCTGCGCCCGCCACGGTCTGGCCCCCGAGACCATTCTTGACGTGGCCTGCGGCACAGGAGGCTCGACCCTGCCCTTTGCCCAGAGAGGCTACCGGATAGCCGGCGTCGACACATCCCGGTCTATGCTCGATGTCGCCCGGGCCAAGGCCGCCGCGGTGGACCTGCCCATCGAGTTCGCCCTCCAGGACATGCGCCGCCTTGAGCTTGGGACCCTGGCTCTAGGGTCAGTCTTCGACCTGGTTCTCTGCCTCTACGACAGCATCAACTACATCACCGACCCGCGCGAACTGGAGGCGGCTCTGCCGGGCTTCCTGGCCGCCCTCCGCCCGGGGGGTCTTTTCATTTTTGACGTGAATTCGGCCAGGCGGCTGTCGTTGATGAGCGAGGCCTTGCTCTTCCTCGAAGGGCCGGGATGGTCGTTCCTCGAGCAAAACGCCTACGATCCGGCCTCGTTCATCTGGGAAATCAAAGTGACGGCCTTCGTGCGGTCTCGGGGTGGCCTCTACCGGCGTTTCAAGGAGATCCACCATGAGCGGGCCTATAGCGAGAAGGAAATCCGCGGCATGTTGGCCCGGACCGGGTTCAGGACTCTGGCCGCCTATGCCGCCTTTGGCTTCGAGGCGGCCGGACACGACACGGCCCGCATCTACTTTGTGGCCCAGCGGCCGGAGTAGGAGGGAGCGGGAAGCCACGGAGACGAAGCAATACCGCGAGTGACCGAGACGGAGGAGGTGGCCGCACGTGAGCGCGACCCGCTACGACGTGGTCGTCATCGGGGCGGGCCCGGCGGGCATTTTCGCCGCTCTGGCTCTCCAGGACCACGGGCTCAAGGTGGCCATTGTGGAGAAGGGTCCTGACATCAGCGACCGAACCTGCCCGATGCAGTCCGGCCGGGCGGGCTGTAGCCGGTGCAAGCCCTGCATGCTGCTTTGCGGTTGGGGCGGGGCGGGGGCCTACAGCGACGGCAAGTTGACCCTTACGACGGGCATCGGGGGCAAGCTTCAAGAGTACATCGGTGACCGGGCCCTCCTGACGCTTATCGAAGAGGTCGACCGAACCTACCTGAGTTTCGGCGCCACCGAGACCATCTACGCTCCCGAAGCACGAGTTTTCCGGAACCTCCAGCGACAGGCGGCCACGGCCGACCTCGTTCTCGTCCCCAGTCGAGTGCGCCACCTTGGCACGGAGCGTTGCGCCGAGATCCTGCGGCGCATGCGGGACCGGCTCGAAACCCGGGTAGACGTTCGGACGCGAACCGAGGCCGTTGAGATCCTGGTGGACAGGCTCGGAAACCACGAGCCGACCGCCCCCGCCGCACCCGCCCCCGCCGCACCCGCCCCCGCCGACCCCGCCGGACCAGGTCGCCGCGTCCGCGGGGTGCGTCTTTCCGACGGGACCGTGCTGGAGGCCCGTTACCTCATCTCGGGTCCCGGCCGGGAGGGGGCCAACTGGTTCGTTTCCGAGATCCACCGCCTCGGCCTCGATTTGACCAACAACCCAGTCGACGTCGGGGTCCGGGTGGAGTTGCCGGCCGTGATCATGGAGAACTTCACCGACGTCCTCTACGAGCCCAAGCTCATCTACTACTCCAAGACCTTTGACGACCAGGTTCGCACCTTCTGTATCAACCCCTACGGCGAGGTCGTGGCCGAGAACTCGGACGGCCTACTCACCGTGAATGGCCACAGCTTCGCCGAGAAAAAGACCGAGCTAACGAACTTCGCCCTGCTCGTTTCGAAAACGTTCACCGAGCCGTTTCGCGATCCAATCGCCTACGGACGGTCGATCGCCGGCCTGGCCAACCTCTTGGGGGACGGGGTCATGGTCCAGCGCCTCGGGGATCTACTGGCCGGTCGCCGTTCGACACCCAAACGGATGGCCAAGGGCATGGTCCAGCCCACCCTTGAGCAGGCCATTCCGGGCGATCTCAGCCTGGTCCTACCCTACCGTCACCTCCGTTCCATCCTCGAGATGCTGGAGGCCCTCGACAAAGTCATGCCCGGGGTGAACTCCAGGCACACTCTGCTTTATGGAGTTGAAGTGAAGTTCTACTCCAGCCGGCCGGAACTCAGTCCGGTCCTGGAGACGAAGATCGGCAACTTCTTTGCCGTGGGCGATGGCGCCGGCGTGACCCGGGGCCTCGTCCAGGCTTCGGCCTCGGGCTTGCTCGTGGCCAAGGAAATCCTGGCCCGGGAGGGGCTCGCCGAACCCTGGCGGCCGGAGGGGGCCGACCCAGGTAGCGAGTAGCGGTCGCGCGCGGTCCGGCCCAGCCCGTCCCCGTCTTGCCGAGGGCAACTTGGCCGACTATAATGAACTTCAGTGTTTGGAGTCACTGGCGCAACGTAGGAAGTTTCGAGCGGGAGTAGTTCAGCGGTAGAGCATCGGCTTCCCAAGCCGAGTGTCGCGGGTTCGAATCCCGTCTCCCGCTCCATTCTTTTCGGATCAATTTCATTGCAGCGCCCGTTGCGAGGCGCGTTTTGTCCGCTATGCTTTAGTCTGTCGAGCCGGCGTAGCTCAGTGGTAGAGCCCCCGATTCGTAATCGGGAGGTCATGGGTCCGAATCCCATCGCCGGCTCCATTTTCTTGCCCCGTCACCAGCCCCGCTTCGCCTACGGCAGAACATCGCGCGGGTTCACCGAGATCCCGTCAACTCGAATTTCGAAGTGGCAGTGATAGCCTGTCGAGAAGCCGGTACTGCCGATCTTGGCGATGACGGCGCCGGCCTCGACCCACTCGCCGTAGCCGACCAGGAGTCGTGAGGCGTGCCCGTAGAGAGTGGTCACGCCCTCACCGTGACTCAAGACCACGGCATAACCGTAACCGCCCTTCCACCCGGCGAAGACGACCTTCCCATCCCGGGAGGCAAAGATGGATCGACCGTAGGGGGCGGCGATGTCAATCCCGTGGTGGAAGCTTCCCCAGCGCCAACCGTAGTTGGAGCTGACGAAGCCGCTGACCGGCCAGCGGTAGTTCCCGCTCAGAATCACGGCGGACCCGTTTCCCAGGCTCACTTTATGGATGATCGTCGGGGTGGCGCCGGGGAGGATGAGTTCTTGTCCGATCTTGAGGGTGGTGGCGTCGCTGATGGAGTTGGCCTTGACAATCGTGGCCGCCTCTACTTTGTACTTGGCTGCCAGCCCCGAGAGAGTGTCGCCCGAGACGACCAGGTGCAGGGCGCAGTCAATGGAAGGAACCCGGATGGTCTGACCCACCCTGAGCCGGCTGGGGCTGGTCTCGGGGTTGGCGCCAATGACCGTGTCCATCTTTACCCCAAATTGCTCGGAGATGTCCCAGAAAGTGTCGCCTTCGACCACGGTGTAGGAGTAGACTCGCGGCGACGGCTCGGGGGCTGGAACGTCGTCGATCAGTTCGCGGCTGCCCTCGGCCGGGCTCGCCATGTAGACCGGCTCTTCGGGGCCGGAGCCCACCGGGATCACCGATCGCAGGTCATAGGACGGAGGAATGGGTGTGGCGAACTCCATGGCGTACGGCTCGCCGGAGTAGGGCGCGTCTAGGGGCGAAAGCGGCGCGGGCACGGCCGCGGCGGGGGGTGCGGCGAGAGCTGGCGCGCCGGGGGGTGCGGCGAGAGCTGGCGCGGCGGGGGCGACGGCGAGAGCTAGCGTGGGGGTCACGGCGAGAGCTAGCGTGGCGATGGCCAGGGCGACGAGAGGGAATGGGAGACGGCGCAAGTGATCAAACCCCCCAACTTGTGCGGTCAGACCGGAGTGGCGCGACCTAGCGGCGCGAGACGACGAGTGCAGGCGAGGATCCAGGCTGAACTTGACGAAGCTTCTTGCCTACGTTCCAGATGAGGTACCCGCTTCTAGCTGCGCCTTCTCGATTCCTCGCTTGGCTTCGATCCCCTCTCGGCACATATTGGAAAGAGGACAAGACTCGGGGCTTCCCGAATTACGCTTGCCAGCTACCCCTTCTACTGGAGGATCAATGGCCAAGACGTCAAGAGGCCGGCCACCATTCGCCCGGACATTCGTGATCGGCTTTGTTCTCTTTGTGTTGGGAATCGTGGGCACACTCTGGGGGCAGCACTACGAGAAGCAGTTTGTCTACGCCGTGGCCGTGGATGGCGCGGTCCTGGGTGATGTGACCACCAAGGAGGAGTGGCGCACCGCTCTCCAGGCGACCTCTGAGTGGGCCGAGGCGGCCATGGGCGTTCCCGTCGCCCTCCGCTCCAAGATCGAACTGACCAAGATCCGTCCCGAGCCGTCCGAGGTGGTCCTGGCGGGCGAGCCTCTCACCCAGGCTTGCCGGGCCAAGCTCGTTTTTGTGAGCCAGGTCTGGGCTCTCGACGTCGATGGACAAGACGTGGCCTACGTCCGGACCCAGGACGAGGCCAGGCAGGTCTTGCCCAGCCTCATCGACGACTACAGAAAGGCCCTCCTCAAGAAGGGCAACACGACCATCACGGAGATCACCCTCGAAGAGAAGATTACGTGCCACCAGGCCGAAGCCCCTGTGGCCAAGGTCGGCGATGTCCAGCGGGCCAAGCAGATTCTCCTCCGCGGCACGGACATGATCGAGGTCCACGTCGTAGCCAGAGGCGAGAGTCTGTGGGGAATAGCCACGGCCAAGGCCATGACCGTAGCCGACCTGCGCAAGGCCAATCCGGCCCTGACCAACGCCAACGTGATCCGTATTGGTCAGGAACTGAACCTGATCGTGGCCGACCCCTACGTCAGTATCCGGAGCAATGAACGCTACACCTACACCAAGTATCTGGCCTTTGCCGAACGGGTCAGGCAGGATGCCGCTCTCTGGCCCTACGAGGGCTACGTCGAGAAGTCCGGTGTTTACGGGCGCAACGAGGTGACCGTGGAGATCCGGCGGGTCAACGGCGCGGAAGTCGGGCGTACGGTTGTCTCCGAGCGGGCCGTCTCGCCTTCTTCCACCCAGGACTACGTTCAGGGAACGAAGATCTACCCCGCCCAGGCCGGCGGTCTGGTTTGGCCGGCGCCCGGCCGCATCACCTCGTCTTATGGCTGGCGCCGTAGCGGCTACCACCACGGAACGGATATCGGCGCCACCTACGGATCCTCCGTCCTGGCCTGCAAGGGAGGTTCTGTCATCCTGGCCGGCTGGAACGGCAGTCTGGGTAGGTGTGTAGTTATCGATCACGGCGGCGGCTTTGAGTCGACCTACGGTCATCTCTCCAGCATCGCGGTTTCGGTCGGCGACGCGGTGGCCCGCGGCGATTGCGTGGGCCAGGTCGGTAACACCGGTCGGAGCACGGGCGCTCACCTTCATTTCGAACTCAGCCAAGACGGTGGCACATTCGACCCCATCAGCAAGTACCCCCATGGAGGCTGAGCCGGCTCCCGGCGAGAGCGACCCCCGGCAAGCGAACGGCCCCGGCAAGCGAACGGGGGGATGACTTGGCCGCCGGCGGCCGGCGGTGTATAATGGCCCGGAGTTTACATAAGCGGGACGTGATTGTCTTGCCGCAGCTCCGCCCCAAATCCGTGATCCGGTCGGCCCTGGCCTGCATTCTTCTTGGGCTGGCGTTTTTCGCCGTAGTTCCCGGCCTCGGAGGGACCACCCCGGCCGCAAACCTCATCTACTCCTGGCAGCGGAGCCTGCGGCAGCGGTCGCTCGTCGCGGCCTTTGAGGGTCGAGCCACGGCCGAGAGCGCCCATTTCGTCCTCTACTACGACGAAGTTCGCGACGGTTCGTGGGCGGCGGCCACGCTTGAGAGCGCGGAGGCGGCGCGGGAGAGCGCCCTGGCCCGGCTCGGCTCGACTCCGCTGAGCCTTTCCGTCTCGGGCGTCGACCCGGGCCGGACCACCATCCTTCTCTACCCAGATTACGCTTCGCTCGACAGACAGTTCGGGTCGCGGACCGGTTTTCAAGCTATCGGCGCCTACTGGGGTGGTGTGATTCAACTGCTCTCGCCTCGCCTGTGGCTTGACGCCCAGGCGCCATCGGACGCCGAGGCTCGGCTTGCGATCAAGGGTCCGGTCGTCCACGAGTACACCCACTACCTTCTGGACCGCATTGTCCCTGGCGGGAACTACCCGCGCTGGCTGTCCGAAGGCTTGGCCCAGTACGTAGAATACCAAGAGACCGGCTACCTCTGGCTTGAGCCGGGCAATCGTCTGTGGCGGCCCGTGAGGCCGGAATCGCTTTATAGCCTCGCCGACCTTACGGATTTCGACAGCTTGGAGAACACCGCCCTGGCCTACCGGCAGGCCTTCCTGCTCGTCTCGTACCTGGCCGAGAGTCGCGGGGACGGCGTAGGCCGCCTCCTCGGGCGTCTCGGCAGAGGAGATAGCTTCGGGGCCGCCTTGGAGCGGGTCACCGGCCTCAGGGCCACGGATTGGGAGAGGTCCTGGATACGCTGGCTCGACCTCAACCTGGAGCGCTACCCAGGTCACTCCGGGAAGGAAGCCAACCCGAGTTGACGAATAGCTATCGCCTACCTGCGATAACTTCTGGAGGGTACGGTTTGTCCAAGCTGGTCGTAACTGGCGGATCTCGCCTTAGGGGACGGGTCCGGGCCGGCGGCCGCAAGAACTCGGCCGTGGCCATTCTCCCGGCGGCCCTCCTCGCCGATGGTTTGAGTATCATCGAGAACGTCCCCGTCATCCAGGACGTCTCCATCTATTGCGACATTCTTCGCTCTCTAGGAGTAGGCGTCGACCTCGTGCCCGGTAACGGCGCCGAGGGCCCGCGGGCTATCGTCGATCCAAGCCGCCTCGCCTGGCAGGCGCTTCCCCAGGAACTCATCACCCGCCTCCGGGCCTCCTACTACCTCCTCGGTGTTCTTCTGGCCAAGTACGGACGGGCTGAGGTTCCTTTCCCGGGCGGCTGTGACATCGGCTCCCGCCCCATTGACCAGCACATCAAGGGTTTCACGGCCCTCGGGGCCCGAGTCAAGGTCGAGCACGGGGTGGTCAAGGCCGAAGCCACCCGGCTCGTCGGCGCTCCGGTCTACCTCGACGTGGTCAGCGTCGGGGCGACTATCAACATCATGCTGGCGGCCACTCTCGCCACGGGCACCACGGTCATCGAAAACGCGGCCAAGGAACCCCACGTCGTGGATCTGGCCAACTACCTGAACGCGGCCGGGGCCAAGGTGAAGGGCGCAGGCACGGACATAATCAGGATCACCGGCGTCGACAGGCTTTCCGGCGTGACCCACTCGCTCATCCCCGACGAAATAGAGGCGGCCACCTACATGATCGCCGCGGTCGCCACCGGCGGCGACGTCGTGGTGGAGAACGTCATCCCCAAGCACCTTGAGTCGGTCTCGGCCAAGCTGGTCGAGACGGGGGCCACGGTCGTGGAGAACGGCGACTCGATCAACGTCATCGGCAACGGGCGGCCGCGTCCGGTCACGGTCAAGACCCTGGCTTACCCGGGTTTCCCCACTGACGCCCAGCAGCAGATGACGGCCTTGCTCTCCGTAGCCTCCGGCACGAGCATCATCACCGAGACCGTCTTTGAGGGTCGGTTCAAACACGTCGATGAGCTCAAACGCATGGGCGCCGATGTCACGGTGGAAGGGCGGACGGCCACCGTCCAGGGTGTGGACCACCTGACCGGGGCGGCGGTGAAGGCGACCGACTTGCGGGCCGGAGCGGCCCTTATCATCGCCGGACTCACGGCCGAGGGCGAGACCGAGATCACCGACATCGAGCACATTGAGCGCGGATACGAGCGGGCCGTCGAGAAACTTAGCAGCATCGGCGCGGGGCTTCGCAGAAAGGACTGATGGCGGGCCCATAAACTGGGCTTGCAAACCTTTGACGAATCGACCAGAATTGACGGGGGAGTTGGATCGGCTTGTCGAAGCCCAAGGGATCGGGACCGTCCGGAGCGCCGCGAAAGTCTGGTGACCTGCTGGGCGTGGCCATGACCTCGGGTCTCACTCTCCTGGCCGGCCTTTTCATCGGGTACTACGGCGGGCGATGGCTTGACGGGTGGGCGGGGACAAGCCCCTGGTTCATGCTTGTTGGAACCATGCTTGGAATCGTGGCCGGCTTCAGGGTCCTGCTCCGGGACATCCTGCGGGAAGGGCCCCGGCACGGTTCGCGGGACCCAGACACCGTGCCGGACCAAGACCCTCCAGAGAAGAGCGAGAAACCGGACCGTGGTTAGAGTGGGAGTACTCATAGCCGCGTTTGCTCTTGGCGGAGCGGTCGGTTTCCTCAACAACGCCATCTCGGGTTGGGCTTGGCGCCTAGGGGGCAAGAGCGCGCCGCGCGGCCCGGGCTCGGTGAGTTGGCCATCGCTTTTCGCCCTGCAGTTCGCGCTGCGCATCGCCCTGAGCCTCGTTTCTCTCTACGTGGCCTTCAGGGTGTCAGGGGGCGACACGGGGGTCATCTTGGCCAACCTGGCCGGACTTTTTCTGGCCCGCTACCTCATGCTCTGGCGGCTGTCGCGGAAGGGCGCCGAGGGTGGGCCGGTATAGCCGGCGACCTCGGCTCGAGAGCGTCAGGCCTGGCTTTGGATAAGCTTGGGGGGATAGACTCTTGGTTTTCTTCACCCTGGCCTCAGGCGCGAGCGAGGGGGCGGGCGCCCCGGCGGACGTTTTCTTCCGCATTCCTTTCCTGGGGCTGGAGGTCACCAGCATCGAGACAACCATGTGGGGTATCATGGTCCTGGTTCTCGGGTTGTGCTGGCTCGGGACCCGCAACTTGGGGCGTATCCCTCGCGGCCGCGGGCAGTCTCTCCTGGAGATGGTCGTGGACGGGCTCCGGGCTTTCTTCGCCCCGATCATTGGTGAAGACAATGCCCGGGTTTTCCTGCCCTTCCTCGGGAGCTTGTTCGTCTTCATTCTCCTGTGCAACTACTCCGGGCTCTTGCCGGGCGCGGGGCACATCCGCGGGCTAAAGGCGCCCACCTCCAATTGGGGCGTGACGGCCGGCCTGGCGATCGTGGTCTTTGTCACCGTGCAGTACGTCGGCATTCGCAAGCGGGGGTTGGCCTACTTCAAGCACATGGTCGATCCCTGGTACCTGGCGCCGCTTCTTCTGCCCCTGGGCGTGGCCGAGGAGTTCATTCGCCCGTTTGCTCTGTCGTTGCGTCTCGTGGCCAATATTTTCGGGGGTGAGACCGTTGTCCTGGCTCTCCTGATGGCCATACCGTGGTTTCTGCCCATCGTCCCCCTGGCTTTGGAACTGATCTTTGGGGCGATCCAGGCTTTCATCTTCACCTTCCTGACGGCCATCTACCTGTCTACCGCAGTGGCTGAGGAGCACTGAGCTCGGCTGGGCCAAGAGGATTGTGGACTAAGGAGGAACTCGTATGTCGGCAATGGTCATTTTCTCTGGCGCGGCTGTTCTGGCCATGGCTCTGGCCGCGTTCGGCTCGGCCCACGCCCAGGGAAGGACGGGCGCGGCCGCCATGGACGCGACCTGGAAGAAGCCTGAGGTCTCAGGGAAAGTCCGAACAACCATGATGCTCGCCCTGGTCTTCATGGAAGCCTTGACCCTCTTTGTCTTCGCCATCGTCTTTGTCCTGGCCGGGCGAGTGAATAGCGAGACCGGCATCTTCGCGGCGGTGGCCGTCGTGTCCATGGGCCTAGCGGCCACGGGCTCGGCCCTGGCCCAGGGCCGGGCCGCGGCGGCGGCGCTCGAGTCTTCCTGGCGTGAGCCGGAGGAGAGCGGCGACACCCGAACCTCAATGATGCTGGGCCTGGTTTTCATGGAGGCCCTGACCCTCTTTGTCTTCGCCATCGTCTTCGTCCTCGCCGGTTCGGTCAATGCCTCGCGTGTCATCTTCGGTTCGGCGGCGGTCGCGGCCATGGCCTTGGCGGCCGTCGGATCAGCTACCGGCCAGGGACGGACGGCCGCGGCGGCCATGCAGGCGACCTGGAAGCAGCCGCAAGGGGCGGGGAACACCCGGACCTCGATGATGCTGGCCCTGGTCTTCATGGAGGCCTTGACTCTCTTCGTCTTCGCCATTGTCTTCGTCCTCAACGGGCGGGCCACGACTCCGGCCGGAAACCTCTTTGGCGCGGCGGCCGTGGCCGCCATGGCCATCGCGGCTATTGGCTCGGCTCTCTCTCAGGGCAAGACCGGTGAGGCGGCCATGGAGGCCACCTGGCGCCAACCGGAGGCCGCCGGCGACATCCGCACCTCGATGATGCTGGCCCTGGTCTTCATGGAGGCCCTGACTCTCTTCGTCTTCGCCATCGTCTTCGTGCTTTCGGGCATGGTGGTGTGAGGCTAGGCGCGGGGCCTGGCGAGGACGTGCGGCGCAGCGCCGCCTGGTAGGGAGGTGCTCTAGGTGGAGTTCAGCACTAACGAACTGATCTGGGCGATAATCAACTTTGTCATATTCTTTCTGCTGCTCAGGCTCTTTCTCTATCGCCCGGTTCTCAAGCTTCTTGACGCGCGGAGGGAAGAGATCGAGCGGAATCTGGCTCGGGCTGAGACGGCCCGCCAGGAGTCCGAGGCCGCCCGGGCCGACTACGAGCGGCAGATAGCCCGGGCCAGGGAGGAAGCCCAGAGTCTTCTCAGCCGGGCGCAAGCTACCGCCGACAAGACCAAGGACGAGCTTCTGGCCCAGGCCGAGCGCCAGGCGCAAGACATTATTGAGCGGGCGCGGAAAGCGATCTCCAGCGAGAAAGAACGGGCCCTGGTCGAGATACGTGAGGAGATCGCCGACCTGGCCGTGATGGCGGCGAGCAAGGTCGTTGAGCGGTCTCTCGACGTGGAGCAGCACCGCAAGCTGGTCGACGATCTGGTGAAGAAGATGCCGGGGCCGGAAGGTCCGTCGGCCGGCAAGGCCAGTTAGGAGGGGAAGCCGGATGTCGGCGATGGCATTGTTCGCCGGAGCGAGTGTTTTGGCCGTGGCTTTGGCCGCCTTTGGCTCGGCGGCTTCCCAGTCGCGCACGGCCGCCGCGGCGATGGAGGCTTCCTGGCGCAGACCCGGTGCGGCCGGCAACATCCGCACGACGATGATGCTGGCCCTGGTTTTCATGGAAGCCCTGACCCTGTTCGTCTTCGCCATCGTCTTCGTCCTGGCGGGACGGGTTGGATAGGAGGCGGTCCACTTGGTTCATGGCGGCGCGGTAGCTCGGCGCTACGCTCAGGCTCTCTTCGAGGCCGCCCGAGGCGCCGGGGCCACGGCCGAGGTCGGACGTGACCTCGCCTTGGCGGTCGCCGCCCTCTGGGGCGAGGAGAAGCCGCGGGTCCTTTTCACCGGGGACAGGCTGCCGGCGGAGGCGAAGAAGCGGCTTGTCGTGGCGTTGTGCGCCGGGACCGCCAAGGGCGCGTCCGGTGAGGCGACCGAGGGCGCGTCCGGTGAGGCGGGTGGGAGCGGCCTCCATCATCTGGTCAGAAACTTTCTGCTTCTCGCTGTTGACAAGCGGCGGGAAGCCTACGTCGCGGAGGTGGCTCGGGCCTACGCCCTTCTGGCCGACCGGGCCGAGGGGCTCGTCGACGTGGAGGTCCGCACGGCCGTCGAGCTGGGTGAGGATGGCCGCGGCAGGCTCCAAGAGACCCTGGCCGGAAAGCTGGGGCGTCGCGTCCGCGTGAGCTTTGTCATCGCCCCGTCGCTTGTCGGCGGTATTCAAGTTAAGGTTGACGATCGCCTCTTCGACGCCTCGCTCAAGCGCAGGCTCGATCGCTTGGGCGAGCATCTCGCGAAGGCAAGGGTGGGTGTCTAGACCGTGGCCATTAGACCCGAAGAGATTATTGCCATCCTGAGAAAGCAGATCGAGAATTACGACGCGGCCGTTGAAATCGCGGACGTGGGGACGGTCATCGAAGTCGGTGACGGTATTGCCCGCGTCCACGGGCTGGAGCGGACCATGTCCTCGGAGCTCCTTGAGTTTCCGGGCGGAGTCTTCGGGATCGCCTTGAACCTTGAGGAGGACAACATCGGCTGCGTTCTCTTGGGCGACTTCAGTCACATCAAGGAGGGCGACGAGGTCCGGCGCACCGGCCGCATCATTCAGGTGCCGGTCGGCCCGGCCCTAGTCGGGCGAGTCGTCAATGCCCTGGGTCAGCCCATCGACGGCCAGGGGCCCATCGAGTCGGGTGAGTTTCGGCCTATCGAGTTTCTGGCCCCGGGTGTGGTGGCCCGTAAGGGCGTTCACCAGCCGCTCTATACGGGCCTTAAGTCCATCGACGCCATGACCCCCATCGGCCGCGGCCAGCGCGAGCTCATCATCGGCGACCGCCAGACCGGCAAGACGGCTATCATCGTCGACACGATCATCAACCAGAAGGGTCAGGGCGTCTACTGCTTCTACGTGGCCATCGGCCAGAAGACCTCGGCCGTGGCCAGTGTTGTGGAGAAGCTTCGCCAGGCCGGAGCGATGGACTACACCACGGTTGTGGTCGCCTCGGCCAGTGAGCCGGCCCCCATGCTCTTTCTGGCGCCCTATGCCGCAACAGCCATGGGCGAGTACTGGATGTACCGGAGGGGACACTCCTTTGTCGGCTACGACGACCTCAGTAAGCACGCCGTGGCCTACCGCGAGCTTTCCCTCCTTCTCCGCCGGCCACCGGGCCGCGAGGCTTTTCCTGGGGACGTCTTCTACCTGCACTCCAGGCTCCTCGAGCGCTCGGCCAAGCTCGGCGACGAACTCGGGGCCGGATCCCTGACGTCGATGCCCATCATCGAGACCCAGGCCGGTGACATTCACACCTACATTCCGACCAACGTCATCTCCATCACCGACGGCCAGATCTTCCTGGAGACCGACCTCTTCTTCGCTGGGTTTCGGCCGGCTATCAACGTGGGCATCTCCGTCTCGCGCGTCGGCGGCGCGGCCCAGGTGAAAGCCATCAAGCAGGTCGCCGGACGGCTGCGCCTGGATCTGGCCCAGTACCGGGAACTGGCCGCCTTCGCCCAGTTTGCCTCGGACATGGACAAGGCCACCCAGGCCCGCCTGGCTCGCGGGGAGCGGATGATGGAGCTTCTCAAGCAGGATCAATACGTGCCGATGGCCATGGAAGATCAGGTGGCCGTGCTCCACGCCGGGGTCAACGGTTACCTCGACAGCTTGCCGGTCGGGCGGGTGCGAGCCTTCGAGAAGGAATACCTCCGCTTCCTACACGCCGACCGGGCCGAACTGATGGCCGCCATCGTCAAGGAAGAGCGCCTCAGCGACGAGGCCCTGGCGACTCTCGAGGCGGCGGTCAAGGAGTTTCTGGAGCTGTTCGCCGCCGAGGCAGGCGTGGTCGGCGGGCAGGCGGTCGGCGGACCGGCCGGCGCGTCGGCGGGTCGGTAGCGGCGACCCCAGGAGGAAGGGAGGCTTCCCCGGTTGGCTCAGGCGGTGCGGGACATCAGGCGTCGGATCAAGGCTGTTCGGAGCACGCAGCAGATCACGCGCGCCATGCGGATGGTCGCCGCGGCCAAGCTGCGGAAGGCCCAGACGCGGGCCGTCTCGGCTCGCGCCTACGCGGCCAAGCTGGCCGAGCTTCTCGGCCGGCTGACCACGGACGGGGCGGGCGCCGGGCACGCCCTCCTTAAGGTCCGTCCGGTGCGCCGGGTCACGGTTCTGGTTGTTTCGGCAGACCGCGGCCTGGCCGGGAGCTACAACACAAACCTTTTCCGCCACGCCGAGACCACCGTGGCGGAGATCAGGCGGCGGTCTGCGGAGCTGGAGCTTCTTGTCGTCGGACGCAAGGGCCGCGACTACTTCCGCCGCCGAGGCTACGCCATCGCCCGCGAGGAACTGGGCGTGCCGGATGACGATCTCGACAAGCTGTCGCGCGATTTCGCCGTCCGGCTCATCGACAGGTTCAGCCGGCGCGAGACGGACGAGGTCGTCGTTATCTACTCAAGGTTCCTCTCCACTATGGCCCAGCGGCCGGTGGAGGTGCGGCTCCTGCCGGTGGCCGCGCCGGAGACCGCGGGGGTGGCCGGGGAGGCGGGCGGGGAACCCCAGGCCGAAGAAGAGGAGGCCGGCGACGTTGTCGCGGCCGATCTCCGTTACGTCTACGAGCCGAACGCGCGGTCTGTCTACGCGATGTTGCTACCCAAGTTTGTCACCAACCAGTTGTTTCAGGCCTTTCTGGAGGCCCGGGCCAGCGAATACGCGGCCCGGATGACGGCCATGGCCGCGGCCACCGAGAACGCCGACGATCTCATCGCCAAGCTGACCCTGGAGATGCACCACGCCCGCCAGGCGTCTATCACCCGGGAAATCATGGAGCTAGTCAGCGGCGCGGAGGCTCTGAAAGAGAAGTAGCCGAAGCCACGCGGGCCGGGCTCTTAGAGAACAAGCAGGAGGAGGTCAACCCCGATGGCCAGCATCGGTAGAGTGGCGCAGATCATCAGCGCCGTTGTCGACGTTCAGTTTCCGGAAGGGCAGCTTCCTCCGATCTACGGCGCCCTTACGGTTCGGACGAAGGACCAGGACCCCGAGTTTCTGAGCGGCGAGGGCGCGCCCCCGCCCGATCTTGACATCACCCTCGAGGTCGCCCAGCACCGGGGCAACAACGTGGTCCGCTGCGTGGCCATGTCCTCGACCGATGGTCTGCAGCGCGGGATGAAGGTCATCGACACGGGCCAGCCCATCACTGTCCCGGTCGGCCGCGCGGTTCTCGGGCGCATCTTCAACGTCTTGGGCTTGCCGGTCGACAACCTGGGCGAGGTCAAGGCCGACAAGAGACTGCCCATTCACCGGCCGTCGCCGGACTTTGCTCAGCTTGCCGCTACCCGGGAGATCCTCGAAACCGGTATCAAGGTCATTGACCTTCTGACCCCCTTCCCGCGCGGAGGCAAGATCGGCCTCTTCGGCGGGGCCGGCCTGGGCAAGACCATCATCCTGATGGAACTCATCTACAACATCGCCTACGAGCACGGTGGCTTCTCCGTCTTCGCCGGCGTCGGGGAGCGCACACGCGAAGGCAACCAACTCTGGCAGGAAATGAAGGAGGCGGGAGTCATCGACAAGACGGCCCTCGTCTTCGGCCAGATGAACGAGCCGCCGGGGGCCCGCCTCCGCGTGGCCCTGACCGCCCTGACCATGGCCGAGTTTTTCCGCGACGAGGAAGGCCAGGACTTGCTCCTGTTCATCGACAACATCTTCCGCTTTGTGCAGGCCGGCTCGGAGGTTTCGGCCCTTCTCGGCCGGATGCCCTCCGCCGTCGGCTACCAGCCGACCCTGGCCACGGAGATGGGCAACCTCCAGGAGCGCATCACCTCGACCAAGAAGGGGTCGATCACCTCGGTCCAGGCTATCTACGTTCCGGCCGACGACCCGACCGACCCGGCCCCGGCCACGACCTTCGCCCACCTCGACGCGACCATCTATCTTTCGCGGGCCATTTTTGAACTCGGACTCTACCCGGCCGTTGACCCGCTGGAGTCGTTCTCGCGCGTTCTCGAGCCCTCGGTCATCGGCCAGAACCACTACCAGGTAGCCCGCGGCGTGCAGCAGATCCTGCAGCGCTACCGCGAACTCCAGGACGTCATTGCCATCCTGGGCATGGAGGAACTGTCCGACGAGGACAAGCTCACCGTGGCCCGGGCCCGGCGGATTCAGAGGTTCCTGACCCAGCCTTTCGCGGTGGCCGAAGGCTTCACCGGCCGTAAGGGCGTCTACGTGCCGCTGACGGAGGCCGTCCGCGGGTTCGAGGAGATTCTCGCCGGCAAGCACGACAACGTCGCCGAAGAGGACTTCTATATGGCCGGCGCCATCGACGAGGTTGTCCAGCGCGCCTCCGAGCGTAAGGAGAAGGAGCGGGCCGCCGGTGACTGACGAGGTCGGCTTTGATTTCCAGGTTATCTGCCCGAACCGCGTCGTCCTCCGCGAGCGGGTGACGTCCCTCGTTGTCCCGGGGGCCCGTGGCGCGGTGGGCTTCTGGGCCGGACACGCCCCGATGCTTGTCAGCCTGTCACCGGGAGTAGTAAGGTTCCGGCCCGCGGAGGGCGGGGTGAGCGGGGCACGGGCGGCTGATACACGGACCGGGGCGGCGGGAGCGGATTTCCGGACCCTGGCTGTTGGCGGCGGCTTCTTCGAAATGAGCCCTGACGGCGGGGCCAGCCTTCTCGCCGATACGGCCGAACTGCCCGAGGAGATCGACGTCGGCCGCGCTCAGGCCGCTTACGAGCGAGCCAGAAAGCGCCTGACCCGTCCGACTCCAAGCCTGGACCTCACCCGAGCCGACATCGCGCTGCAACGGGCCCTCGCCCGTCTGAAAGCGGTGGGAAGACCCGCGTCTTAAGGTCACCTTTATGCTCGACCTTTCTTAATGGTCTGGATAGGGGCCTCTAAACCAGCGCCACGAGGAGCTGAGGAAAGGAAGATGGACGAGATGAGATACTTCACATCCAGCGGGTACAAACAAGGACCCAACATCCTCCTCTACGCCGTGGTTGCGCTGGTCTCGGCCATCATCGGGGGCATTCTGGTCCTGACCGTGGCCCCGGGTTACATCGCCTCCCGGGCCGGAATCATCGATGAGTCGCCCGCCACCGGCGCCGGCGTGGGCACGACGGTCAGCGCGCCCCCCATCGAGTGGACGGGTGACTGGCCGGTCACCGCCGTGGCCCAGCAGATCGGTCCGTCCGTGGTCGGCATCATCAACCAGACCACCTACTACGACTGGTTTACCGGGAGGCAGCGCCCGCAGGAGAGCGGCGGTTCGGGGGTTGTCTTTAGGCGGGACGGCCAGGTCGTCTACATCGGCACCAACCAACACGTGACCCAGGGAGCGTCGAAACTCTACGTTGTCATGGCCGACGGGCAGCGGCACGAGGCTCAACTGGTCGGCGAGGATTGGTGGACGGATCTGGCCGTCATCAAGGTCACCGACCCCAATCTTCCGGTGGCCCGCTTCGGTGACTCCGACCTTCTCCAGCCGGGCGAGTTGGTCATGGCCGTCGGCAACCCGGTCGACATGGAGTTCCAGCGCTCGGTGACCGTGGGCGTGGTCAGCGGCCTCAATCGGAAAGTGAGCTACTCCGATGAGCGCGAGTTCAGCCTCATCCAGACCGACGCGGCCATCAACCCGGGCAATAGCGGCGGCCCGCTGGTGAGCATGTCCGGCCTGGTCATCGGGATCAACAACATGAAGATTGCCTCGGAGAATGTCGAGTCGATGGGTTTCGCCATTCCGTCTAACGTCGCCCAGCGCGTTCTCGGCGACCTGGTCATCTACGGCCGGGTCATCCGGTCCTACCTGGGCGTGCAGATCATCCGCGCGGCCGACGCCCGCCAGTACTACGGCCTCAGCATCGACAAGGGTATCTACGTGCGGAAGGTTCTCTCCGGAAGCCCGGCCATGAAGGCCGGTCTCAGAGAGGGCGACGTCATCGTCCAGGTCGACGGTCAAGAGACGAGCACCCTGGGCGATCTCAGGCGGGTTCTCGACCTCCGCCAGCCGGGGGACCAGGTGTCGGTGGACTTCACTCGGGACGGTCAGGCGATGTCTCTTAAGGTCACCCTGGAAGAGGCCCCGGAGGGGACGAACTAGGAGCGGCCAAAGAGCGAGCCGGTGGGGGTGAGGCGGTGGCCGGAGCTACGGGGAGCGCGGGTAGCGGACAGCCGTCGCCGGCAGCCGAGCAGACTCAGGGCCTCCGCCTGGCCATCCTGGCCACCCTCTTTTTCTCCACCTCGGCCGTCCTCGTCCGCCTGGCCTCCGGCCTCGGACCGCTCGAGGTGGCCTCCTACCGCCTCATCCTCGGGGCGGGGTTCGTGGCCGTGATCGCCGCCGCGGGACGACAGCGGAGCCGGTCTCTTCTCCGGGAACCGGTTCTGGCTGGCGAAGCGGCGGGCGTTCGCCCTTCCCCCGCCCGCCGTTTCCTGCCCATCCTCGCCGCCGGCCTCGTGGCTGCCCTGCACTTCGCCTTCTACATCGGCGCTCTCTACCGGACGACGATCGCCCACGCTCTCGTCCTCGTGAACCTGTCGCCCCTCCTGGCCATGCCCCTGGCGGCGGTCTTCCTCGGCGAGAGGTTCGACCTCCGACGGCTGCCGGGGGTCTTGGTTGTCATCGCGGGCTTGGCCATCATGGTTGGTCTTGAGCCCGGTCTCACTCGGGCCCAACTCAGTGGCGACCTCATGGCCCTCCTGGCGGCCCTGGCCTACGCCGTCTACAGTCTGATCGGCCGCGGCCAGCGGACCCGGACGAACCTCCTGGCCTACGCCTTCTGGGTTTACCTTGTGGCCGGATTGGCCCTCCTCCCGCTGGCCCAGTGGCAGCGGGTGATGGGGCGGGTTTCCGCGGCGGGGACGGCGCTTCCGGGGCTCACGATCCTGGCCGTCGTTCTCTTGGCCCTTCTTCCCACCGCCGGCGGCCACACCCTCTACAACGCCGCCCTGCGCCGGGCCGATGCGGTGACGGTGAACCTCATCGCTACCCAGGAAGTGACGGGCGGGGTGCTGCTGGGGCTGCTGCTTCTCGGGGAAGTGCCGTCGGCGCAGGCCATAGCCGGTGGGATCGTGGCCCTCGGCGGTCTAGGTCTAGTTCTAGCCCGTCGCCAGGCCTAGCCGGGCGGTCCCGGACCCCACCGGGCCGGCGTCGATGATGTGGAGTCCCGTCATTCGACAGAATTCGACATTGCAGGCTCCTACCTCCGTGCTAGGCTATGAAGCATGTGGCACGTCTTTCCTCAGATGGCATCGGATGGTGGTCCTTCCTCGGGGCAGGCGGCCTGTTGCCCCCGCCGGGTGCCGAGCGTGCGCTACCGGAGGCTTGAAGGTGTCGGATACCTAGTCCGGCGCGAGACCTGTCTCGAACTGGACCCAGTGGGTTGGCGGATCTGGCTTCTCTCGGACGGGCGGACACCTCTCTCCGACATCATGCGGGCCCTAACCCGGGAATTCGACGCCCCGGACCCGGCTCGGGTCGAAAAGGACTGCGAGGCGTTCCTGGGTCATCTGGCTGATCAGGGCTTTCTAGTCTGGCAGTGAAGGGTCGCCCCATGGACACGGTTGACAAGGAAGGCGTCGTCTTGCGTCGCCTGGAGGCTCTGGGCGTGTCGACGGCCACCCTGGCCGGCGAGTTGGCCGTCCCGAGCGGCGGCTGCGCGGTCTTCTATATGTCAGCCTTCGACGGTTTCGGCAACGACTACTCGGACGTGGACACTTACGTCGTCTGGCCCGCGGCCGGGTCACCCACCGCCCGCCCCGAGCGCAGTGTCACCGTGCCGGTCGGGCAGTCCGAGCTTGACATCGAGTATTGGCCGGAAGGTCACCTCCGCGAGGCCCTGGCCCTGGGCACGGCCGAGGGAAGCATCCTCGGGCCGGACATCTTCACCCTCAAAGGGTTCTACGAGTTGAAGGTTCTCTACCGCATCGTGACCGGCGTCTGCCTGGTCGGCCGCGACTACTGGGGCGTCCTGCGGGAGCGGGTCAAGGCCGACTCCTTCTGCCGAGGTCTGGCCGAGATGTACCACCGGCTCTACCAAGACATCTTCGACGACGCGGCCAAGCTCTACGACGCGGCCGACTACGAGTCGGCCATCCTGCTGGGGCAGAACCTGCTTCGCGCCGCGGCCGGAGTGGCCCTGGCCCGGCGAAACGTGCCTGTCTTTAAGGAAAAGTGGCTCTACCGCGGTCTTGCGCGGGTCTACGGCCCAGAACACCCGCTTGCGGCGCGCTTCTGGGCCCTCCTGACGCGGGTCGAGCCGACCGGTATGGCGGCGCACGCGGCGGAGATGCTCGATTTCGGGAATCTGCTCGTCAACGAGGCCGACGAATGACCCAGTCACCTTTGCGTCACTCCCCGCCGCACCTTGACATAGCCGCCCCTCCCACGAACTTGCGAAGAGGGGGTGAGAGACGGTGAAGAAGACCTACACTTCGCCCACAGCCAAGAACGTAAAGACGCGCAAGGCCTTGGTTTCCAGCTAGGCAGTGTCGCGGCGGGGAGTGGCGCTGTCTAGGTTGGGAGGATGGACATGGCCCGGGGCAAACTCATCGTTTTCGAGGGAGTCTGTGGCGTGGGCAAGACCACGGTCGCCCGCCAACTGATCGACAGGCTATCGGCCATGGGCCTCCAGTCCATCTATAACCACGGGGCCTGCACCTACACCGAACTGGGTCGCCGGTTCCACCAGTTGACCGAGGACATGACCGTGCCCTTCTCCACGGCCTTCTACCTGGCTGACCTGGTCCAGGATACCCTCCGGCAGATCAAACCCTGGCTTGAGCGGGGGCTCTATGTCATCCAGGACCGCTACGCGGACTCGATCATCGCCTACCGGAGGGCCTGGGGCCGACAGAGCGGCGAGAGCATGGATCCTTCTCCGGTCATTGATCTTTACACCGAGCTCGGTCTGCTGGAGGTTCCGGAACTCACGGTCTGGTTTCAGGCCCCCCGCCAGGTTCTCCTCGGCCGCCTGGCCGTGGCCCGAGCGACCAGTGTTCACAAGCGATACCTCGAGGATCCCGTCTTCCTGGACCTCGTCCAGGAGGAGTTCGAACGGCTGACCCGGGCCAAGGACCGTTGGCTCACGCTGAGCACGGTGTCCCCGGACGACCATGCCGCCCGCATTCTCGAACGACTGGAGGTCGGCGCCAAAGTGGACAAGCTCAACACGCGCTGTGGCGTGATTATCATCAGGGACGGCAAGGTGGCCGTAATCCGAAAGACTCTGGGCCCGGAGACCTTTTTCAACTTCCCGGGTGGCCGGGGGAGAACAGGCGAGTCGTCTGGAGAGACCGCCGTCCGGGAGGCCTTCGAGGAGCTCGGGCTCAAGATCCGTCTAGGCCCCCTGGTGGCAACCTGGACCAGTGATTGGGACGGGACCCACCACTACTACCTCGCCACTGAAGTGGAAGGCGAGTTCGGCCAGGGCCAGGGCGAGGACATGATGTCCGGATGCACGGCCATGTGGATGGATCCCGACGAGATCAAGACGGCGGACGTGCGGCCGAAGGACGTGGCCCTGGCTCTGCCCTTTCACAGCCTCGGCGAGCTTCCGTCGCCCCTCCATCTCCGGGAGACAATCCGTCGGCGCACGCCGGTTGACGAGTGATGAACATCCTGGTCGACGGAATCTTCCACGAGAAGCGGCTGACGCAGAATTGCGGTCTGGCCTCGCTCGCCGCCTACGGCAAGTCACGCGGGCATGACCTGGTCCTCTTTGCCCCCAACAACCGCCGTCTGGACGAGGAGCGGGCCGCGGCCTGGATCCTGGAGCGCGCCCCCGCCTTCGTGGGCGTCTCGCTCCTATCCCGCTTCCAGTACCCGTCGTTTGGCAAGCTAGCCGGCGCCTTACGTCATTCCGGGTGGAAGGGTCTTCTTGTCGCCGGAGGGCACTGGGCCAGCCTGGCTCACGACCGCCTTCTCCGGGAGACGGAGGAGCTGGACCTCGTCGTGGTCGGCGACGGCGAGGAAACCCTGGCCGACCTCCTGGACCGGCTGCGGAGCGGGACGGACTGGCGCGACCTGGCCGGTCTGGCCCGGCGCGATCCGTCCGGCCTGACCCGCTTCAACGGCCCCCGATCCCTCGGCCCCCTTGACTCCTACCCCCCCATGGACACTAGTCTGATCCGGGAGTTGGTCCAGGCTTACGGCCCGACCGTGCGGGTGGGGGTCATCGCCAGCCGGGGCTGCTATGGGGATTGCGCCTACTGCTCGGTCAAGGCCTACAATCGCCTCCAGCGGGCCAAGCCCTACCGGATGCGATCCCTGGAGCGGGTCGTCGACGAGATCCAGATGATCCACGACGAGTTCGGGATTTCCGACTTTTCCTTTGAGGACGACAACTTTGTCTTGCCGGGCCGGGCCGGGGTGGTCCGGCTGGAGGAACTCGGCCGGCTGCTCGAGGAGCGCGGCCTGCGCCTGGACTTGTGGGTCCAGACCCGGCCGGAGTGCGTCTCTCTCGAGGCCATGACTCTCCTGAAGCGTGCCGGCGTTCGGACCATATTCATCGGCACGGAGAGTTTCGACCCCGCGACCCTGGCCCTCTACAACCGCGGAAACACCCTGGAGGAGAACCTGGAAGCTCTGGATGTCCTGGAGTCCCTCGGTTTCAGTTGCGATGTTAACGCGGAGAATCGGATCAAGTTCGGGGCCATCATCTTTCACCCTTACGTGACTCTCGACGTCCTCCGGGCCCAGGCCCAGCACTGGCGCCGCTACCACATCCCCGCCGGGAAGCTTCTCCGGAGGCTCCGGCCGGGGGGCGAGGGCCGGCTCTGCCGGCGTCTGGAGGAGGAAGGCCTGGTCGGAGACGACGGGGAGTACCTTTTCGCCAGGCCCGAGGTTGACGCCGTCTACTGGACCCTTCACCGCTTCTTCTCCGAGTATCACCCGCTGCGCGATGAGATCCGGAGCGTCGAGAAGATCAACCGCAAGGACGGCCTGACCATGGATGTCGGCTTCCTACGGCGCGTCCGGGAGGCCATTGAAGAGCATCTGGTCTCGCTGTTCGAGGAGCTGTGTTTGGCCGGCCAGGAAGGCAACGAGGCCATCGAGAGGGCCTACCGGCGTCGGTGCGACCTGATTGAGGGGGAGTTCGATTTCGGGGCCGTGCGGGCCAGGGTCAAGGCGGCGCTGGCCGAGACGGCGGGTCACGCGGTCAGCCGTTAGGGCCGACCTGGACCCATAGTGGGGGAGTTCGCCGATGACTGCCTGGAACGCTGGTTGGTCCCTGGGTGTCTACTGCAACGCCGGCTGCGCTCACTGCTACTCCTCGCGAGCCCGGCGGAGCGGCAACGAACTGACCCTGGCCGACATCGACCGAGTCATCGGCCAGCTCGAGAGATTGGGCGTGCGAACCCTAAATCTGGGCGGCAACGAGCCCATCTTCACCAACGGCCGGAACATCGAGGCCACCACGCTGCCCTATGTCGTGCTGCAGGCGGTCCGTCGCGGCATCGACGTGGGCATCACCACCAACAGTACGACCTGTGTCTACCTCTGCCGGGAGCGCTTCGAGGCCTGGGACGCCGTCAACGACTGGGACCTGTCCATAGACTCACCCTTTGAGTCCGAGCACGATGGTAACCGGAGGGCCAAGCTCTGGAACCAGGTCCTGCGCGCGGCCGAACTGTGCACGGCTCACGGCAAGCCCAAGAGCTTTGTCATGGTGGCCATGAACTGGAACCTCACCCGGAGACATCTGGACGAGCTTCTCAAGCTGGCCGCGAAGTACAAGGCCGAGATACGGGTCAACACCCTCAAACCCCTTGAGCGGCGCCACTTCTCCCTGATGCCCACGCCCGACCAAATCTACGGCGCATTCGGCTACCTCCTGGACCGGTGTGAGACGTCGGTCATGGGCGAATCTCTCCTGGCCTCCCTGTGCGGCATGACCGCCCCCAAGGGTTGCCCTTGCGGCTCGGAGTCTTTCCGGATCAGCTCCAAGACGGCCGCGGGGACGATCCCGATCACGCCGTGCGTCTATCTCAACGACCAGCTCACCGGTGACCTGCTAACGGAAGACCTCGCGGACAGCGTCCAGGCGGAGAGTTTCGCCTCCTTTCGCCGTCGCCGGGAGACACGGCTCGACTTCTGCCGCGACGTAAGCTGCGGGTACTGGGACACCTGCCGTGGCGGATGCGCCGCCCGGGCCCATCTCTTCGGGGGCGGGTTCGACCGGCCGGACCCCTACTGCCCCAAGCTTCTGGAAAAGGCGGGGTTCAAGCCACCAATGTTTCGGCCGGCCGAGGCCGGGCACACCGGCCTTAGGGTTCATGAGAACTACCTTTGCACCTGGATAGGACGGGTGCGGCAGGCCGAGGCCTCCGAGGAGGTCGCGGCCGGGAGTGAGGGCTGAGCGGTGACGCCTAAGGGTCAGGGACGTCTTCCCCAGACCGCCATCCGTGGCGGCTGGCTCGTCAGCGGTGGTCCGCGGCCTCTGGACGGCAGGGGCGACCTCCTGATCACCGGCGACCGGATCGCGTCCGTAAGCCGGACCGCCGGTGGGATAACCGCAAGGGTGTCGCGGCGGCCCTCGGCCTCCCCGGAGAGCCCGGCGGGCGGCCCGGTGGCCTCCCCGTCGGTTCTCGACGCCAAAGGGTGTCTTGTCACGCCGGGGCTGATCAACGCCCATCTTCACCTGGGGGAGACCTACCTCCGGGGCCGGGTGAAGGGCCTGTCTCTTCCGCAGTACATCGAGTTCAGCGCGGAGTCGTACCGCGACCCGGTTTGGAGGGAACTCGGACCGGCCCTGCACCGGACGTCGGCCCGCCAAACCCTAGTCGAGAGCGCCCTGGCCGGGGTCAGCACGATTTGCGCCGGGCGAGGTTGGGACGAACTGCGCGAGGTGGGCCTGCGGGGCCTGGCCGGCTATCCGGTCTGGAAGTGCGCCAAGCTCGAGGACTACTACCGGGGTTTCCCCGCCGACTTTGATCGGCTGCGCCTGAAAGATGACGACCGGGTCCAAACAGCCATCTACCTCCAGAGCCCTCTCGACCTCGATCCCGAGGCCGCCCGGGCGGTGGCGGCGAGGCTAGGGCAGGATCCGTCACTGCGTTTCTACATCCACATCGCGGAGACAACGCGCGAAGTCGAGGCCGTGCGGGGGGCCTTTGGCTGCTCACCGTTCGAGCTTCTCGACCGCTACGGCCTACTGGGTCCCCAGGCCATCCTGGTTCACTGCGTCCACGGGACGGAGAAGGACATGCGGCTGGTGGCCGACTCGGGGGCGGGCGTGGTCCTCTGCCCGACCTCCAACGCCAAGCTTGGCGTCGGCCGGCCACCGATTGGGGCCTGGTTTCGAGCCGCCGGGCCGCGGGTGGCTATCGGAACCGATGGCCTGGCCACCAACGACTCGGCCTCCGTGCTGGAGACCCTCAAGTTCGCCGCCCTGTGGGCCGCGGACCCCGCCGTCGATGGCCGGACTGTCTTCCAGGCCGCCACGGTCGGCGCGGCCGAGGTTCTCGGTCTCGGCCAAGTGACCGGTCGCCTTGAGGAGGGGCTGGCTGCGGATGTTAGCGTCTGGAAGCCGCTCTCCGGCGGGGCGCCGCCGGTCGGCGCCGCCGCGGAAGACCTGGTCTACAACTCATCCGCCTACGCTCTCCGGCACCTGGTCGTAGGCGGGCGACCCATCGTGCTGGACGGACGGCTCCAGACAGCGGATCCCGACCGGACCTTCGCCGAGATGCGGGAGGCCGCGGGGCGGCTCTTCCGGGACGCGTCGGTGATGAACGGACGGGGGAATCGGCCGTGAGCGTGGCCCTGGTCAACCCACCCAGCCGGTCCCTGCGTCTCCCCCAGGAGCACATGGGCCTGGAGTATCTGGCCGCGGTTCTCAAGGGGGCCGGAGTCCAGGTGACCGTCATCGACGCCTACGCCGGAGGCCTGTCCCAGGCCGAGACCCTGGAAACCCTGCTCAGGCTTGGCCCCCGGGTTGTCGGCTTCTCGCCGTTTGTGGACTCGTGGGCCCAGACGCGAAGCCTGGCCACCAGCCTCAAGCAAGCCTTCCCGGCCACGCACGTCACTCTCGGGGGTCACCTGGCAACCCTCTCAAGCTCGGAAGTTTTGGCCCGGGACCAGCCCGGGAACGAGGGACCTTTTGACTCCGTTGTCCTCGGTGAGGGGGAGGAGACCCTTCTCGATCTGGCCGGCGCGGTTCTCGCCGATCGCGACTGGAAACAGACGCCCGGCATCGCCTACCGCCAGGCCGCCGGAAGGGCCGGCGACCCGGCTCCCGGTCAGATCGTCCGCAGTGGCCCGCGGGCCCTCGTGGCCGATCTCGATTCCCTGCCCTGGCCCCACCGCTACAACGCCGAGGACATTGTCGGCAGTCGCATTCCCTTCCAGCTTGTCACCAGTCGAGGGTGCTACGGGCGGTGCACGTTCTGCAGCATTCCGACCTTCTACGGTTTTCAGAAGGGGGCCAGGTGGCGGGCCAGGCATCCGGAGAACATCGTGGCCGAGATGCGGGACCTCGTCGACCGCTACGGGGCCCGGGTCTTCAAGATCGTCGATGACTCCTTTGTCGGGCCCGGTCGCCGGGGCCGGGACCGGGCTCTGGCTTTCGCCGAGGCCGTCATCCGCTCCGGGCTGGAGGTCGAGTTCCGACTGTCCGTCCGGGCCGACGACGTCGACGCCGAGCTCTTCAGGCATCTCAAGGCGGCCGGGCTTGCCTGTGTGGCCGTGGGCGTGGAAGCGGCCTTCTCGCGGGCCCTCCAGACCTACCGGAAAGGCTTGACCGTAGCCCAGAACCAGCGGGCTCTTGAGATCCTCACGGGTCTCGATATCCCGGTCCTGATGAACTTCATAGTCTTTGACCCCTACACAACCTTCGCGGAGTTGAAGGAGCAGTACGCCTGGCTCCTTCTGTGGCGGGACACGATCACCCACAGCGTGAGCCAGAGCCTTTACGTCCGACCCCTTGATCCCATCACCGACACCCTGAGACGCGAGAAACGTCTGACCTCGGCGGCCTATCCGAACTGCGCCTACGGGTTTGACGATCCCCTCGTGACCCTGGTCCACCGCGCGGTTGGGGCCTGGACCGCGGGAACGAGCCGCCTTTACTACCGAGTCGTCGAGAATCTCATGCTCCCCCGGGTTCTTTCCGAGGCCGAGCTGGGGCAGGTGCGGGTCTGGTACTCCCGTCTGAAAGACCTGGATCTCGAAGTTCTGGGGGAAGCCCTGACCCTGGCCGAGGAGGGATCGCTCGACCCCGACCAGTTCGCCGCGGCGAAGCTGGCCAGGCACGCCCAGGTCCTGGCCGAGACGGAGGCCCGTGTCGCCGGCGTCCTGCAAGACTACCTGGGGCGTCCGGGGCGAAGCTACTCAGCCTTCGGGTAGGGAGAGTTCGCGGTCGGGTCGGCGGCCCGGGGCGGCCGGGAGAGAAAGGAGTGAGGTGACGTGGGCCAGCCCACGGCCGAGATTGGAGTAATCCTGCGGCACGATGCGCTGATGGCCGAGGGCCATTTCACCCGGACGACAGTGGAGACGCCCTCGGGACAGGTGGAGCGCGTCTTTCTGGGCCGGATCGAGGGCCGGTCCGTGGCCTTTCTCTACGGCCGGTTCAAAGGCCGGCGTGTTCCCAGCCGGGAAATCGATTTCGCGCAGAACCAGGCCGTTTTCACGGCCCTGGGAGTCTCGACGATTATCGGGACCTTCGTCTGCGGGGGCATCCGGCCCGAGCACGACATCGGCGCCCTTTTCGTCCCCGACGATCTGGTCGGCTTTGGGGGCTACGGCGCCAACGCCTACCCTGGTCAGGGCTTCCGGAGCATCGATATGTACCGGCCGTTCTGCGAACCGACTCGAAGGGCCCTTCTGGAGGGCGCCGCCCGTAGCGGGGTCGAGGTTATCGGGCAGGGAACCTACGTCTGTTTCCACGGTTGGCCGCGCATCGAGACCCGGGCGGAGCTGGCCTTTTACCGGGCCATGGGCTGGCACATCGTCGGGCAGACTCTCGACCCCGAAGCGACCCTGGCCCGCCAGTGCGGCTTGTGCTACGCCGCCCTGGCCGTGCAGATAGACGCCCCGGCTTCCCGGGAGCGGTTTTTGTCCGGACAAGACCAGAGCCAGAGCCGCGAGGCGGGGCGGCGGGCCATCGTCGAGGGGCGGAACCGGATGGCCCGGCTCATCGCGGCCGCCATCCCGACCTTGCCGGCCGCCGGCCAGCGGACTTGCCGGTGTGGTCACCGCTACGGCGCCGAGGTCGACCACTTCCGGCCCCTGCCGGAGACCTGGCCCGAGGGCTGAGGCCGGATGGTGACGGTGGGCGGCCCACCGCCGGTGGGCCAGTGAGGGAAAGGGCGTGAGCTTGGGCGATGCCGGAATGGTATGAGATCAGCGTGGGGGCCGTCGCTCTCGACCACGCCTGGGAGGCCTGCGCCTCAAACGAGTACTGCCGGAGGATGGCCGAGTCCTTGCGTTTCGATCCGGCCCTGGGCTACCGGGAGAACCTGGCCGCGTTCCGGCGGCGCTTCGGAACGAGCCTTCGGGGCAGGCAAGCCTGGACCCGGTTCAGCCGAGCCCTCCGCGAGGGGGTCGGGCGGGGTGTTGACTTGAAGTATGGGCCGGCGGCCTACGGGGACCAGAGCGGCCGGGAGCGGGACTGGGCCTTCGGCGGGAAGTGGCCGGCGTTTCTGGAAGCCATGCTGTCGGAGCTTGCGGTCGACCCCGGCACGATCGTGCTTGACGTGGGTCTGAACGACGGACGGGAGGTCGCCCACCTGCCGAACCCGGTCTACGGTGTGGACGCGAGCGAGACGGCTCTGACCAGGGGAAGGGCTCTCCATCCGCGAATCCGGTTCCTGGCCGGTGGGGCGGAGAACCTGCCGCTACCGGATGAGAGTGTGGGTCTTTACATGGCTTTGCGGACATTTGTAGACAAGATCGACCTCGGGCGGGCTCTGTCCGAGGCCTGGCGGGTCCTCACGCCCGGCGGAGGGTTTCTGGTCTCGGCGCCCACCGGACACCTCACGGCCGACGGTCAGGTCGTGGTGGGGCTGACCCGCGACTGCCCGTTTGGGCTGGTCGTGTCGCCCGAGCGGGCCGCAGCCACTCTTACCGCTCTCAAGGAGGCCCTCCTGGGGGCTCATTTCGTTCTCCTCGCCCAGCGTGAGTCGCCGCTGGAGGTCTTCTTTCTTGGACGCAAGACGGGCGACAAACCGCGCCCGCGCGCCCGGCGAGGCAGCTCAGCGCGGAGGGGTAAGGAGGCCGGAATATGAGGGATGTCTTTGCCATAGCCACCAAGGCGGCGGTCGTCCGCGACCAGCGGGTGCTGGTCCTCTACAAGACCGAGGCTGAGATGCGGGGCGACCGGAGCGATAATTCGGCCGATCTCCCGGGTGGTCGCCTTGGCCACGGGGAGGATCTGGTCGAAGGTCTCCGGCGGGAGGTCCTGGAGGAAAGCGGGCTGGCGGTGGACGTCGGCCCCGTCGTCCACGCCTGGGGCTTCGTCAAGCCCGACGGCACGCACTTGGTCATCCTCCTCTATGCCTGCTCCTCGGAGAGCGGGGAGGTCCGTCTCGGGCCGGAGCACGACCACTATCGCTGGGTGGCGGCCGCGGAGACGGCGAGTTTTCCGCGCTGGATCGGCGAAGCCGTGGAGCGGGCTGTCGGGCACCACGCGCACCGTGCGGGAGGTGAACGGGCGTGACCCTGCCGGAGCTTAGACCAAGCCCCTGGCCCGGGTGTCTGATCGTCTTTGAGGGCACGGCCCGGGCCGGCAAGACCACGGCCATCGAGGCTCTCCAGGCTGCCCTGCGGGACCGCGGGCTGGATCCGGTGATCTCGGGCTGGAACTCCGTGCCGGCCATCAACGCCCTCATTCTCGAGCGGAAGCGGGAAATGAGCTACACCCCGCTGACCTGGTCCCTGCTTCACCTCACGGACTTTGCTCTTCGCTATGAGGAGACGATTGTCCCCACCCTCAAGCGCGGCGGCGTGGTCATCGCCGATCGCTACGTGTTCACGGCCCTGACACGGGACGTCCCGCGTGGACTGTCCGAGGACTACGTGGGCGCCTGCTACGGGTTTGCCGTGATGCCTAACCTGGTCTTTTACCTCCACGTGCCGCCCAAGGTAGCTCTGGAGCGGCACCGCCAAACAACCGGAACCCTCTACCCGCATAGCTCGGGGCTTGACATCTGGCCCGGTCTTCCCCTTGAGGAGGGTTATCTCCGCTATCAGGCGGAGCTCCACCGTCTCTACCTGGCCATGGCCCCGGTCTACGGCCTGCATCTCCTGGACGGAACGTCACCCCCCGAAACGATACTCGAGCGGATTCTCGGGCTTGTCCTAGCCGGGCTGGAACCGGCGGCGCGGGCGGGAGAGGCCGGCCGGCTGGGCGCCCCATCCGCGGAAGGACGGAGGCTCGGGAAATGAGGATATTCCTCGCCGCACCCTTCACCCAGCACCTCGGCCCCGATGGGGCATTTTGCCCGCGGCGACGGGCGGAGTTAACCGAACTCCGGACCCGCCTCCAGGCCCATGGCGCCGTGTTCCTGGCCCACGAGAGGGAGGCCTGGGGCCGGGCCCTAATGCCGCCCGAGGACTGCGTGCCGCTGGACTACTCGGAAATGCTGGCGGCCGACGTTGTCGTCTCCTATCCGGGCGATCCGCCGTCGCCGGGCGTGTGCGTGGAGACGGGGTGGGCCTCGGCCCTCGGCAAGCCGGTCATCCTCTACTGCCCGGGTCGCCGGCCGGCTTCCCCGATGCTGACCGGGCTCAAGTACGTGAGCGAGGTCCACGAAGCGGCGGAACTGGGCGAAATGGATTCCATCCTGGAGCGGCTGGCCCTGGCCCCCGTGTCCGGGAAGGATGCCCGCCGGCGGATGGCGCCCCTGGTGGGGGCCATCAAGCTCGGGAGCACGACCGTCGCCCTGCGCGTTGGCCGGCTCGGGGAGGGTGGGCGGCCCGAGATCGCCCTCAAGCGGAAGGATACGATCTGCCTGGGAGCGGGCCTGGCCAAATCCGGCGCCCTGCGGATGACGGACATGGAGACGGTCCTGGCCTACCTGGCCGGCTATCGCGGAGAACTGGAGAAGCTCGGCGCGGCCGGCGTTGTCTGCGCGGCTGGCTTCGCCCTCCGGCGGGCCCGCAACGCCGGCGAGTTTCTGGGACTGGTGTCCGACAGGCTGGGCCTGGCCGTCCGGACCCTCGGCGGGGATGAGGAGGGTCGGGTGACCTACGACGGCGTCGCCTCCGAGGTCGGGGGGCCCATGCTCTTGGTGGACGTTGGGGGCGGGAGCACGGAATTCGTTGGCCCCGAGAGGTCGCTCAGCGTCAACCTCGGGGCCTTGACTCTGACCAAGTCCCGGGCTTGGCCGGATCCGCCGGCGCCGGCCATTGAGGCCATGCGCCGCTGGGCGAAAAGACGTCTCCGCGGCAAGGTTGGCCCGGACCTCACGGCCGGGGCCTCCCGCGTCCTGGCCGTCGACGGGACAGCCAACCAGCTATGGAAGCTGGTCCTGGCCGCGGCGGCGGCCCGCACGGTCCCGGAGGCGGGTCCATCGGTCGACCGCGATTCCTCCGAGACGGCCCTCTGGACCATAGGGGTGGATGAACTCGGCTCCTGGCTCGACACCTTGGCCGCTCTACCCCTGGACGAGCGGGCCCGCCTTCCCGGAATGGTTCCCGGCCGGGCGGGCGTCATTGTCGGAGGCCTGGCTATCCACGCGGAGATCCTGGCCTTGCTCGGGGCGAGTCGCCTGGAGGTCAGCACCCGCGACACGAGTTTCGGGCTCTGGCTCCTGGCCGCCCGCGGCTACCGGGGGCCGGGATGGACCGCTCTCCCAATCCGCGGAGCGGGGGGCCAATCATGAGCAGGGTGACGAGCCGCGAGGCGGACCTAGTTATTCTCTTGGGCCGGACGAATCCCACCGAGACCGACCTTGCCCTGGCGGCGAACCTTCTCGTCTCCGCGCCCCCGCTCGACTTCACCGTCGTCAGGCACCTGGCGCGGCTGAACAAGGTCTTCCCGCCCCTTCGGGCCAATCTGGCCCGCCTTCCCTCCGAGGTAACCGGAGGGCTCCTGGCCGCCCTGGAAGAAGAGACGGCCCGTTTGGACCTCGACCGCGGTCGGGACCGGGTCATAGAGAGGCTCACCTGGGCCTTGGCCCTCCTCGGAGAGGTCGAAGAACGCGTCATGGCCATCAAGGGTCTGAGCCTTCTCTTCCTTCTGCCGGACTACCGCCTGCGCGGGCTGGGCGACCTCGACCTCCTCTTCCCGGATGGGCGGGGTCTTTCTCGCGCCGCCCGTATCCTGCAGCGGAACGGCTTCCAGCTTCTCGAAGTGGGGGAGGCGCCCCTGGTTTACCGGGCCTGGGTGGAGGGCGAGGGTCGGGACACTATCGCCAGTCACTACAGTGTCTTCGGGCCCGGCTGCAAGTTCGACATGCACTCTCACGAGCTGATCGCCATGGGCGCGGCCCTGTCCGGCATCGACTTCTGGAAGCGGGGCCGGTCCGTGCCCCTAGGGCAGGGCAGGGTCTGGGTCCCCTCCCCTGAAGACGCCTTGCTGATCCTGCTCCTTCACGCCGTCGACCACGGCTACCTCACCCTGAAGGACCTAAACGACGCCCACGCCCTGCTCAGTGAGTTCGGACTCCATCTGGACTGGGACTACCTCGCCGGGCAGGTCACCGTCTGCCGCCTTGACCGTCTCTTCTCGTTCATCCTCGATCTTTTGGCCCGGCACTACGGCGGGCTGGCTTCGGTCCCGGAGAAGCTGAGACTTGGACTGAGACCGGCGGGGGCTCTCGGATGGTGGATGGAGCGGGGAGGTCTGACCTGGCACGAGGCCGGCTGGCCGTTGCGGGCCCTCACGGCCGGACATCTCGGCGCGGAGTACTCGGGGAGGAGCCCGCACCGACACCGGCCGCCGGCCCTGCTTCTCATCGCTCGTCACGTGCTCCTGGCCGCCCGGGAGGCCCACCCGGAAAGATGGCCGGGACGTCTAGCCGGTCGGCTCCTGCGGCGAGCCGAGGCCGGCCCCTTCTTCCGACCCCTTCCCCCGCGTCATTTCCCGGTCTACCTCACAGAGGTCACGACCGAACTCCAGCGAGCCTGGGTCAACAGCGATATAGCCTGGGAGGAAGTTGAGCCGGCTCTGGCCGCTCGCGGTTTTGACCTGATCAGCTTCCCGGACATCCCCCTCCTGGTCGTGCGTGGCGAGGGAACCCCGGGCCCGGGAGGTGGCGCGCGCGACGGAGGCGAGATTGCCCTGTCCCCGGCCGGGATCTTCCTTCCGACAATGAACTTCACGTTCACTGAAGACGAGTTCGAACGCTTGACGGCTCTGGCGAGCCGGGTGATTGAGGCGGCGGGGTCGGTGGGGGCCTAGCCTGGCCCGCTCCCATCCCCCGGCCCGCTCCCATCCCCCGGCCAGTTCCAGTGGGTGGTCAGGTCATACTCCCAGGGCTCGGTCCCCTCGATGAACATCTCCTCTACCGTAGGGCAGGTGGGATTGGGCAGAAGGCCGGTCTCGGCGCAGACTCTGACCCGGACGATGCCCGCCGGCGCCGGGAAATCCTCCACCGGCAGGCCCTCGTGAGCGGCGGCCATGAAGTTGGCCCACACCGGACCGGCCAAGGTCCCGCCGTAGCCGGCCAGCCGCGACGGCTGGTCATTGCCCACCCAGACGGCGCAGGCCACCTGGGGGGTGTAGCCGACGAACCAGGCGTCGAACTGGTCGTCGGTGGTTCCGGTCTTGCCGGCCGCCGGCCGCGAGAAGTAGCGGAGAAGCCCCACCCCTGTGCCGCCGCTGCGGAAAGGCTCCTTGAGGAGGTCGTTCATGAGGTAGGTCACCGGCTCGTCGACGGCTCGCTCCGGCCGCGGGGCGGTCGCTCCGGCCCGGCCCGGATTATAGAGAACCTTTCCGTAGCGGTCTTCCAGGCGTAGCAGGGCCTGGGTTGGAACCCGGAGCCCTCCATTGGCCAGGGTGGAGTAGCCCCGGGCCATTTCCAGCACGGACACCTCCGACGATCCCAGGGCCAGAGAGAGGTCGCCGGTGAGAGTGGCCTCAATGCCCATCTTCTGGGCGAACTGCCGCTCCCGCACGACCCCGATCTGGGCGCACCACTTCACGGCGCAAACGTTGTCGGAAACGCGAACGGCCTCGCGAATGGTCAGGGGCCGGTAATGATAGGGATTGCGACCGTAGTCGGTGGGGCTGTAGATATCGCCGCTACCGGCGGGAAACGCAACCGGCTCGCACGTTTGGGTGGCCGACAGGGGAAAGCCACTGGCGAGAACGGCGGTGTAGAGGAAGGGTTTGAAGGCCGACCCCGGCTGCCGTCGCATGCCCTCGGCAACCTGGCCTCGCGGCACGGCCCGGTTCAGTTTCGTCTCGGCGAAGGAGCGCCCGCCGACCATGGCCAGAATGTAGCCGCTCGAGGGGTCCAGAGCCACCAAAGCCACCTGGGGCTGGGTGACGCCGGTGGCGTCCTTCTCGCCCTTCGGGGCCCAGTCGGCCACGGCCTTGTCCGCGGCCCGCTGCATCCGGAGGTCCAGGGTCGTGTAGATGCGGTAGCCGCCGGAGTAGAGGTCGTTGAGGCTCGGAAGCCGCGCTCCCGCCGCCTGGGCCTCCTTGAGCAGAGTCACCACGTAGTCGATGAAGTAAAGCCCCACCTGGGTGGGCCGGCCGGACGAGGCCAGGGTCAAGGTCTCCTTCTTGGCCTCCGCCGCCTGGGCGGCCGAGATCACACCCTTGCCGGCCCAGAAGTCCAGGACGAAGTCCCGACGGCTCACGGCCCGCTCGAAGTGATTGTAGGGGGAGTAACTCTCGGGACTGGTGGGCAGGCCGGCGATCAAAGCCAACTCGGCCAGGGTCAGGTCCTTCACGCTCCGGCCAAAGTAGGTCTGGGCCGCGACTTCCACCCCGTAGGCGCCGTTGCCCAGGTAGATCTGGTTGAGGTAGAGTTCAAGGATCTCCGGCTTGGAGTAGGCCCGCTCGAGCTTTAGGGACAGGAGGGCCTCGACGAGCTTGCGGCTGATGGTCACCTCCTGGGTGAGGTAGAGGGTGCGGGCCACCTGGGCGGTGATGGTCGACCCACCCTCGACGATCCGACCGGCTCGGATGTTTCGCGCCGCCGCCCGGAGGAGGCCGATGGGGTCGATCCCGTGATGGGAGTAAAACCGCTCGTCCTCGATGGCCACGATCCCCCTTTTGAGGACCTCCGGTATCTGCGATAGGGAGACCGGGATGCGATTCTGGCTGAAGAGGCTGCCGGCGATCTCGCCATTGCGGTCGAAGACCCGCGTGGCCACCGGAACCACGGGCGAAGGCAAAGGCACGACGTAGAGGAAGACGACCATGGCCACGAGGAAGACGGTCCCGAAGACCACGAGGAGGACCGGCCCTCGCGCCAGCACGGCCCGAGCCACCGACCGCAAGCGGCGCAAGGGCGTCGCGAACGCGGTCCGGACGGTCGACGACTTCCGCTCATTCCTGCTTCTCATGCTTGCCCCGCCTTACTCAGCCGTCCTGGGGGTCTTCACCCAATACTTGGGCTCCCGCCCCGTGAGCTTCAGAATGAGGGCCGCCGTGTAGGGCAAGGGAAAGCAAAACGCAGCCAAGGGTAGGACCAGGAGCTGCAGGCAGACCCAAACTTGCTGGAGGACCCCCGGATTGCGGTCGAGGGGGTCGATGAACCGGTAGTACCGGAAATAGGCGTAGAACGTGAAGCAAGGGTAGATGAGACCGAAGAGAGCGAGCACGATCCTGAACCCGGACGGGAGAATCGTCGGGTCGACGTGCCCGGTGGCATTGAGAATCATGACCGCCGGCGGGACGAGAGTCGCCGCCTGGTAGAGGGTCCACTCGAACTGGCCCTTGAGCCACAGGGTGCGCATAATGCGCCGTAGCGGAAGGCCCTGATACTCCGGGACCCCCCGAACCTTGTCCATAACCTGCAGGTGGCCGGCGCCCCAGCGCAGTCTCTGACGAAAGAAACCGGCCAGGGTCGGCGGAGTTTGCTCGCTCGACGGGTAGGGCAGAAACTCGGGCCAGGCCCCGCACTTGAGGTAGGCCCGGACCCCGAGCTCGAGATCTTCGGTCAAGGAGGTCGAGTCGAACCCCCCGGCCCGCTCCAGAAGGGCCCGATCGATGAAAAGGTTCGTTCCCCCTACGAAGGGCAGCCGCTTGAAAAGCGCCGGCAGGTACCAGTCGTGGGCGATGGCCTGATAGAGGCTGGCCACCCGGCACAGGGCCCCCATGCGGAAGAAGTTGCGGACCTGAAAGGCCGGCCCCTGGAGCAAGGCGGCCGAGGGGTCGCCGCTGAGGTGTCGGAAGGCCACGTAGAGAAGGACCCTGCCGTCGGGCCGGCTCTCGGCGTCATAGAAGCCGAAGGACACGGACCTTGGGTCGGTGTAGGCCAGAGCCCAGTTGAGAGCGCGGCCCTTGGTCGACGGGACCTCGCGTCCGATGCGCCGACCCTGGTAGTGGCCGTCGAAGTCGGCCGGGACGACAACATGCTTGACGAGCGGCAGGCGACGGGGCGCGGACCCCGGCGAGGTCCCGCTGCCCACCCCGGTGTCCAGGGCCCCGATGCGCTCCTCGACCACATCCTGCGTGGTCGGAAAGCGAAGAACGTAGGCTTCGCCCAGCAGGGCAGCCAATCGGCCGGCCGCGGATTCTGAGCGCAGGCGGGTCGCCAGACTGCGGGCAATGAGGCCGGACATGACCGTGAGAATGCGGGCCGTGACTTCCTCCCGGGCCTGGCCGGTCCGACCGACCACGACGGCCGGCTCCCGGCAGGTGGCCAGACCCGTGACCAGGCTGAAAGCCACGGCCACGGGAACAGCCAGGGCCAGGTGAACCGAGGCGATCAGGTCGGTATACCGCTGGTCGGGTGAGGCGGCGGCCAGACGGGCTGTCCGGCGAAGCTCCCCCAGGCGAAGAGGGGTCGCATCGTGGGCCAGCCGCCCGGCCAGGGCCGCCACGGCTACCACGTGCTTTCCGGCGGGTCCGGCCAGTTCGGGCTCCCCGAGCTCGTGGGTCACGTGCAGGGTCAGGCGCCGGTACTCCCTGCGACCGGCGATGTAGTCGGTCACGGCGAAGCGGGCCAGGATGTTCAGGACAACCTCCTGTTCATCCTGGCCGACCGGGGTCTCCTCACCCTCCTCCAGGAGGGTGGCGGCGGCCTGGAGGACCGTCACCCGGTGGCGATCGCGGGCCAGAGTCTCCTTCTCGTCCGAGACGACGAGCACCTCAAAGCGGTCGGGGTCGTAGTCCAGGGTGAGGAGGTGATCGATGGTTCGGCCGATGACGTCGGCCTCGCTCCTGGCCGGCACGATCACGGAGAAGCGCGGCGTCTCCTGGCCCACTCGCAGGGCAAGTTCACCCAGGCCCCCGCGGCTGAGTGGGGGACGCCGGTTCCAGTAGCGCCCGTCGGCGTATCGCTTCCAGATGAAGAAGCGGGCGAAAAGTAGGAAGAACAGAATGTAAACACCGACGGCCGCCAGGTAGATGATTTGAGACGAGGTCATCTCCGCCTCCAGCCTGGGAAACGCCCAGGTCCTGTACAAGCGTTAATCTCCCGGCTGGGCTGGGCTTTTATGTGGGAGGGCGCGGAGGGCTAGCGAAGCGGGGCGCTCGCATGAGCGCCCCGGTCGAAAAAGGGTGGCCTATCCCGCGGGCTATCCCGGCGACTGGGTGACCTGCACCCTGGCCGGGCGAATGACCTCGTCCTCGTAGGTGTAGCCTTTCTGCAGTTCGCCGGTGATCGTCGGCCCCTGGGCCGCGGCGTCGGTCCTGACGTCGACGGCTTCGTGCGCGGCCGGGTCGAACGGCTGCCCCAGGCACTCGATCGGGGCGACGCCCTCGTCGGTAAGGACTTTAAGAAGCAGGCGCCGGATGAGAACGGCGCCGGCCGTTCCGGCCGCGTCCGTCGCGCCGGAGGCCCCCAGACCGGCTTCCCAGGCCGCCGCGCGATCCAGGGCGTCGAGGACATCAAGGAGACGGGTGAGAAGATCGCGCTTCCCACGTCGGATCGTGGCCCCGATATCCCGTTCCATTCGCCGGCGGTAGTTCTCCAGGTCGGCCCGAGCCCGGAGAAAGAGATCCCAGTTCTCGGTGATCTTGGCCTGAGCCTCGGCCAATTGGGCGGAGCGGTCGTCGCCAGGGGCCGGCGCGTCTTGGGCCGGGGCCGTGGAATCCGTCCCGGCGGCGTCGGCCGGCGCGGCCAAGCCGTCGCCGGGCGTCGTCGCCTCGCGTCGGTCGACCGCGGCCTCATCAGGCGGGCGGTCGTTGGGCGGTCGGTCGTTGGGGGAGTGGTTTCCGGACCCGCGAGTTTTCATCATTTCTTTTCTTCGTCCTTGTCGTGGTACTCGGCGTCGATGGTCTCGCCGCTTGACTCCGCGCCACCGCCACCCGGACCCGCTCCCCCGGCCGGCCCGCCGTCGGATCCGCCTCCAGCCCCGCCGAACGGCCCGGCTTCCGGCCCACCGCCCGCGCCGGCGCCGGTTCCGGGCCCGCCGGCCCCGGCCTGGTCGGAGGGCTGGGTCTGGCGGTAAAGGACTTCGGCCATCTTGTAGGCCGCCTGCTGGAGGGTCTCGATGCCGGACCGGATGTTGGCGACGTCTTCACCCTTCCCAGCCTCGCGCAGGTTCTCGATGGCCTTGCCGATGGCGTCCTTCTCCTCCGAGGGAATCTTGTCCCCGATTTCCTTGAGGTTCTTCTCCGTGTTGTAGATGAGACTGTCGGCCTGGTTTCTGAGATCGACCAGGTCGCGTCGTTTCTTGTCTTGATCGGCGAAGGTCTTGGACTCATCGACCATCTTCTCGACTTCGCTCTTAGCCAGGGTCGTCGAGGCGGTGATGGTAATCTTCTGTTCCTTGTTTGTCCCGAGATCCTTGGCCGTGACGTCAAGGATGCCGCTGGAATCGATGTTGAAGGTGACCTCGATCTGGGGGACGCCGCGCGGCGCCGCCGGGACACCCACCAGGTGGAAGCGGCCCAGGGTCCGGTTATCCTGGGCGAACTCGCGCTCACCCTGGAGGACATGAATCTCCACCGTTGTCTGGCTGTCGGCCGCCGTGGTGAAGATGTTCGATTTGCGGGTCGGGATGGTCGTGTTGCGGTCGATCAGGCGGGTCAGCACCCCGCCCAAGGTCTCGATGCCCAGCGACAGCGGGGTGACGTCCAGGAGAACGATGTCCTTGACCTCGCCGGCCAAAACACCGGCCTGAATGGCCGCTCCCAGGGCCACCACCTCGTCGGGGTTCACCCCTCGGTGGGGTTCCTTGCCCGTAAGCTTGCGGACGAGTTCCTGGATGACCGGCATACGAGTCGCCCCACCGACCAGGACAATCTCGTCCAGATCGGACACGCTGAGCCCGGCGTCTTTCACCGCCTGCCGGAAGGGGCCGGTCGTGCGCTCGGTGAGGTCGGCTGTGAGCTCCTCGAACCCGGCTCGCGTCAGGCGGGTATCCAGATGCTTGGGGCCCGTGGCGTCGGCGGTGATGAAAGGCAGGCTGATGGTCGTCTCGGAGACCGAGGACAACTCGATCTTGGCCTTCTCGGCCGCCTCGATGAGGCGCTGGAGGGACTGCTTGTCCTGGCGGAGGTCCACGCCGTTGTCGCGGCGGAAGTTCTCGGCCAGCCAGTCGACGACCTTCTTGTCGTAGTCGTCGCCGCCAAGATGGGTGTCGCCGGAGGTCGACTTGACCTCGAAGACGCCGTCGCCGACGTCGAGAATCGACACATCGAAGGTGCCGCCGCCGAGGTCCCAGACCATGATGGTCTCGTTGGCCTTCCTGTCCATGCCGTAGGCCAGGGCGGCCGCCGTGGGCTCGTTGATGATCCGCAGAACCTCGAGACCGGCGATGCGCCCGGCGTCCTTTGTGGCCTGGCGCTGGGAGTCGTTGAAATAGGCCGGCACGGTGATAACAGCTTTCTCGACCTTCTCGCCGAGGTACTTCTCGGCGTCCTCCTTCAACTTGCGGAGGACGAGGGCCGAGATCTCCTCGGGGGTCATGTCCTTGCCGCCCAGGGCCGGAAACTGAAAGCGAACGCTCTCGCCGGCGCCCTCACTCACCTGGTAGGGGACCCGAGATCGCTCCTGGGCCACCTCGCTGTAACGACGGCCCATGAACCGCTTGACCGAGAAGACCGTGTTCTGGGGGTTAAGGATCGACTGGCGGCGGGCCAGTTGACCCACGAGCCGTTGGCCCTCACGCGTGAAAGCCACGACCGAAGGGGTGAGGCGATTGCCCTCAGAATTGATGATGACAGTGGGTGTCCCGGCCTCCATGACCGCGATGACCGAGTTGGTTGTTCCGAGGTCTATCCCGACGACCTTAGGCATGACGGCACCTCCAAGAAATGGGGCCCCGCGGGGTGAATCGCGACCACGGGCAAGCGATCCGCCGCGGCGGACAGCCCGCGCGCGCCGAGAACTCGCCCGGGCGGCGGCCAAAGGAAGACTCTTCTATTATGCTTGGTCCTGAGAACGTATTATAGGTGGCCGGTGGCGGTGGTAGCAAGTGCGGGCTCGCCCCGCTCCCGCCCCCGTTCTTATCGAGGGCTCGACAGGATTCCAGTTCTCTGCCTCCAATACTCGGTGGTATTGGTCCCTACTGCCAGCGGGAGTTGGCCGACCACCGGAGGTGGCTCGTGGCCTCGCTTACCAAGAACCCCGACTACGCGCTCAAGCACACTGACCCCGGCACAGGCTTCGGCCTGCTCTACAGCGAGAAGCTCAACGACTGCGTGTTTGTGAACCCGCTCGCCGCCGCTCTCTGGCGGGCGCCCGTCGACGAGATTGACCCCGAGCGGGACGGAGCGGTCTTCGAGAGGGTCTTCGGTCTCGCGGGCGGCGCGGACTACCTGAGGCAGGTCGTCCGGGACATGTCCGCCCGTGGTGTCCTGGCGGACCGCGATGGCCCGGATGGAGATCATCTCTCGGCGGCCGGCTCGTCGGCCCCGCCCGCGCCGGTAGGGGGGCCATTCGAAGACGGTCTCACGCCCCCACTCGAACAGATCTACTTCTACGCCACCCGTGACTGCAACGCCCGGTGCTATCATTGCTACCAGCCGACGTTTACGGTCAAGGACCGCTCAGGCGATCTCAGCCAGAGCCAGATCGACGCCGGGACCTTTCTTGATCTCCTGCGGGCCGCCTTGCCCCTGGGCTTGCGGGCCGTGAAAATCACCGGCGGCGAACCTCTCCTCAGGCCCGATCTGCGGGTCATCATCGAGGGCGTTCGCCGGCTGGGGCTCGCCGTCTCCATGGAGACCAACGCCTTTCTCCTCGACGAGGACATGGCCGACTTCCTGACCGCGAAGGAGGTCGATGTCTCGATCTCCCTGGACGGCGGATCGGCCGAGGTTCATGACTCCCTGCGCGGCCTTCCCGGCTCGTTCGACAGGGCGACACGAGCCCTGGAGCTATTGGCCGCGCGGGGCCGCGACCCCAAGGCCATCATGGCCATTTCCCGGCGCAACCTCGCCGACGTGGAGAAGGTCCTGGCCGTGGTCAAGTCCCGCGGGTGCGACAGGGTCAAGTTCAACCCGGTCAACTCCCTCGGCGTGGCCGGTCGATTGCGGAAGACGAACGTGCTACTGGAGGTCGGAGAGATCATGGACCTCTACGCTCGCCGGGCGGAACTGGAAGCCGATCACGGCGTCTTCCTCTTCCTCGAGGGGCCGCCTTCGTTCGCTACTGTCTTTGAAACCGTGACCGGACACTCGGCCGTCTGCCCTTTTGCCAAGATTCTCGGCATCCTGGCCGATGGTTCGATTTCCTACTGCGGAGTAGGCAATAGCTGCCCCGAACTCATCTTTGGGAAAGTGACCGCGGAGGGCTTCGACATCGGCGACTTCTGGCGAACGGCCGAAGCTCTCGTTCACAGCCGGGAAGTGTGCGGCGGTCTCCTCGAAGGGGTCTGTGGACAGTGTGTGCTCGTCTCCTACTGCCGGGGCTCGTGCCGGGCCCTGGCCTACGGGGAGCTTGGATCCTTCGCGGCCCCCCATCCCTTCTGCCAGACAGCCTACGAGCGGGGCCTTTTCCCATCACATTATCTTCGAGGGAGGTGACAGCTTTGGCCGACAAGGAAGTGCTCCTGAAAGAATTCGAGTCCGTTCGCGTCAGGTATCTGGATTTGGTGAACAAGCTCGTGGAGATGAAGGTTCCAGGGGCCTTCAACCCGGTGGCCTCGACCTGTGATCACGGCACCGTCTGCCACGGTGGCGGCGCCAAGGGCAATCCGATCGACATGCGCTCCCAACCAGGTCCGAAGTGAGACAGTGGCGGAGGTGAGGAAAGTGGCCGACAAGGAAGTCCTTATCAAGGAGTTCGAGGCGATTCAGGTTAGGTACAGGGAACTCATGGCCCAACTGGTCAGCATGAAGATACCCGCCGTGCTTGACGCCAGCGCCGGCGCCTGCGACACCGGCGAGTGGTGCTGCACGGGCACGGAGTCGGTGGATCCCAGGCTGGCCCGGGTCTACCCGGTCGAGCAGTTGCGGACGCGGAGGTGACGGGCATGGTCGAGAAAGAAGCTCTGATCAAAGAGCTTGAGGCCGTGAGAGTCAAGTACCGCAACGTGTTCTCCGAGCTGGTCAAGAATAAGGTGCCGGGGTTCATCAACCCCGTTGGGTTGACCTGCAATTGCGGCGAATCGTGCGGCACTGGGACGTCGAAGTTCGATCCCAGACTCGGAATGGTCGCCTACCGGAGCGACAAAATGAAGAGGCTCCTGAACCGGTAGTCGAGGGGCGGGGAAGCGGCGCCGTGAGCGGGCGAGCGACCCTGGTCGGCGCTTGTCGACCGGCGGTCACCATTGTCGACGAACGGGGCCCCTCCTACTGGGAGACAGTTCTCATCCGGGGCGCGCTTCGCCACCACGGCTTGGCCTCGCGCGTGATGGGACTTGAGGACGCCGTCGACCATAGTTCCGGGCGGGATGCGCCTCCGGTCGTGCCGCCGAGCGCGCCCCCGAACGCGGTCCTGGACGCGCCTCCGGCACCGCTACTTTTGGTTGTACTCCTGCCCGCGCCGGACATGGACGTCTCCGACCTCTCGATGCGACTCCGAGACACCTTCGGCGGCCCCCGGGAGCGGGTTACCGTGGTTCTGGCCGGTCACGGACAGACCCTGACCATCCTCGGCCGCGATGCCGGCGCCCGGCCCGCTCCTCACGAGATTGTCGTTCTTGGCGAACCCCAGGCGACTATCGCCCGGCTGGCCACGGAGACAGCCTTTCTGGAGCGATCCCTCGGGCGGGTCCTGGTGGGCGGCCGACCTGAGGCACGGCATTTTCGAGCTCCACCGCCCGGCGATGGGCAGGCGGCCGGCCTGGCGCCCGACTCGCCCGCCAGTCTGCCGGTTCTCACTTCCCTCGGCTGCGACAAGCGTTGCGGCTACTGCACCATGGCCTCGACCCGCGCCAAGCTGTACCGAGGCGGCATTCCCAGGCGGCCGCGCCCGTGGCCCGACCTCCTGGAGGAACTGGCCGGCTTTTCGGACCGGGGAGTCGACGGGTTTCAACTCCTGGCCGACCAGTTTCTCGCCGCGGACCCCGCCCGAAACCGAGACCTAGCCGAACTTGCTCGCCGGTGGGGGAGCGTCCGAACTCGGCGGCCGCGCCTCACCTTCACCGTGGCCCCGGGCGAAGTTGTCCGGAACAAGAACCTCCTGTCCGAGATGGCCTCCGCTTTCGACCTCCGCCCGCGGCTGTCCGTGGACAGCCTGGACGACCAGACGCTTAGCCTTCTCGATCTCGACTTCGACCCTCCGGCGGCCATCGAAGCTCTCGTTTTCCTTGAAGGTCTGGGCCTGCCCACGCGCGTCAACTACATCTTTGTTCGTCCGGGTATGACCGCCCCGCGGCTTAGGGCCGAGCTATCGCGGCTGCTCCTGGTGGCCGAGGCCACGGCCCACCTTAGCTACCGCGAAAAGCTCGTGCTGGGCCACGACATATTTTCCCGCCGCTTGGAGGTCTTGCCGGGCACACCCGTGGCGGCGAAGGGTACCTCGGCCCGGTACGAGGGAGACCTCCCCGTCGAGGCCCTGCGAGTCGTGAGGGCCGTGCAGGAGGCGGTGGGCGATCTGGTGGAGGGTGGCGGCCGGAAAGATCACCCGCTAGCCGTGGCCGTCGAAGCCGGAATCAGGGCTCTCGGGGGTGGAGGGGGCGGCAGGAGGTCGCCGGGCCGCCGATGAACTCCGGGCCGATGAAGTTCGCCAAAGGAGCGAGGGGCATGTCGAGACGTGCTTTGCCAGGGGGACGGGGAGTGAGATTGGCCGCGCTGGTCACCCTGTTGGCCACGGTCACCGCGGTTTTCGTTCTGGCCCCTCTCACGGTTGGGGGCTGTCTTGGCGGTTCCCGCTGGACCACACTCGAGGACCCCCACGGGTTCAGGGTCGAGCTGCCCCGAGACTGGACGGTCAGCGTCGAGGACAGCGGTTTCGCGCTGTTCCAGCCGCCGGGGGACGCGACGGTGGGCGGACCGGCCGTTTTCGTCTGGCCACTCTACGTTGGCGCCGCCGGGGACCCGTCCTTACAGGCTCGCCGGCTTCTTGACGATCTTTGGCCCCTGGTCTTCGGCGATTGGCCGAAAGGATCGACGCGCTGGATCGAAGGTCGAGGCCTCCTCACCGGGAACCTCGATCCACGGGGGCCGGTTCGCGGGATGGCTATCCTGTCGGTCTCCGGCGACTCTGGGATGTTGTCGGGATGGTGGACTCCGCCCGACTCCACCGCCACCTGGCGTCCGGTGTGCCTTCGCATCCTGAGTAGCTTCGCCTCCGACCCGAGCCTGCTGCGACCGGAGGCCGTGGGGGCTCTGCCTCTGGAGACCTGGACCGATCCCAAGGAGGGCGCTTTCACCGTCAAGATCCCCTCCGGGTGGGCCGGCGAGGGCGGTCTCACCCGCCCCTACATCGACGCGGCCGTGGCCCTGCGACTGACGCGGGGCACGGATCTCATCCTCTTCGAGCAGCCCCGCGTGCCGATCTACGTGTGTCCCAACTGGGTCCTCGATTTCTCCGGTTTCACCAAGGGTTCGACCTATCCCACCGGACCGGCCACCCAGCCGATGATCGTCTGGGACTACCTTTCCGCGGCCGACTATGTGGAGGACTTGCTCGTGCCCGACCTGGCTCGCTCCTACCCGGGACTCAAGATCGACTCGGTCAAGGAGGTCGACGTTCCCGACCCACGAAGTCCGCTTGTCGTCCGCTCCTCAGGGGCGGTGGCGACCCTCAGCGACGAAGGCGGCTTTTCCTACGGCGTAGTGGCCGTGACCCAACTTGTGTCGACCGCCGGCAACCCAGGCATTTGGCTGGCCGGCACCACCCTCCACAGGTCGCTCCCGGAAGACGTGGCGGCCATGGCCCGGATGGTGGCCGCCATCGGCGCTTCCGTTCGAGTTGACCCCGCCTGGGCGGAGGCCGAGGCCAAGGCCGTGGCCCAGCGGACCCAGATCATTTCCCAGACCGGCGAGGACATCGCCGCGATCGTCAGCGAGACCTTCGCCTATCAGTCGGCTATCGGGGAGCACACGAGCCGCGAGTGGTCCAACGCCATCCTCGGCCGCACGGACGTCTACGACCCCGAGTCGGGCCGGGTCTGGAACGTGCCGTCGGGGTCCGAGAGCTACTGGCTGAAAGGCTACGAGATCTGGGGTTCGGAGGGCGCCTCGCCGCCGGCCCCGGATCCGGACTTTGTGGAGTTGGAGGAGTTGGGGGGGTAGGGCCGACCCTAAGAGCCGAGCTTGCGGCTGACTAGATCGAGGACGCCGCCGGCGAGACGGGAGGCCTCGGCCGCTTCAACGGGGTCGTCGTAGAAACGCGAAGGGACCCCACCTGGAAGGCCGTTTGGGTAACGGGTGGGTATGTAGTACTGGTCCAGTCGCTTGGCGGGAGCGATGGACTGAAAGTCGGGGTCGACGGCCGACGCCGTGGCGACGAGGTCACCGATGGCGTGAGTGCGAAGCGCCTCTGTGGACTTCACGGTAGCCAGAAGATAGGCCTTGAGAGCTTTCTCCGTGGACTGCTGGAAGTGAAAGAGGGCCAGGTAGAAGCGCCCTCGCTTCCTGAGGTCATCGGCATCCGTGTACTCGTCGCGGGCGTGCTCAAGCCAGCGAGCCGCTTCCTCACTGTACGGCTTTCTCATAGACGACCCTCCCGTGCTTCTGGATGTCACGGAGGAAACTGTTGATGGGCAATTCTCGCTCCCACTCGTTCTCCGCGTAGACAAGCATGTCTATGGCGACATCCCCGGGGACCTGCTCGTAGAGGACCCTCCTCCATGCGCGTCCGCTCCTGGTGGAGGGCATGACCACGACGAGATCGAGATCGCTCCCGACGTCGGTCTCGCCCGTGGCCAATGACCCGAACAGGGTGACCCTGAGGGCGCCCAGGTGCTTGAGCCGGTCAACGGCGGAGGTGAGGGCGACGCGGAGCGCGTGAGCCCTAAGTTCCTTGCTTCGCAGAATGTCGTCTAGCCGCGTCACTGGGTCCCACCCTCCCTGCTCGGTGCTCACCCGCGTAGTCTGCGCGGCCCTATTGTACCACGTTGCCCGCTGTCGGGGCTTGTGGCTCAGCGAGCGGAGGTTCTTGGCAATCGCGCGTCGCCTGTCCATCCTTCCCCTTGCGGGACGACACATCCTCCTCCAGACCCGAACCCGCGGCCTTCATTTCGCCCGCTTCGCCGGAAGGAGACCCGGTCGGGAGCTGGAACGCATCTCCTAGTCTGGGTGGCAGGCCCCGGTCGTCGGCGCGAACCAGCGGACACAGGGAGCATCCGGTGTGAAGGGGAGGAGCGGAGCATGAAACCGGCAGGGGTTCTGGGCTCCAAGCGCGGCCAGGACGCGCTCACCGTTGGTGTCTTCCTGTCTCTGGCTGTCGTCTCCTTGGTGTTCTTTCGTATCGTCTGGCCGGCCTTGTTCTGGCCGCTCTACGCTCTGGCCCTCGTCACGTTCGTGACCCTTCCGTGGCGGACCGTCCGGCTGCGTCTGGTGGGTCTGGCCTTCTTCACCGGCGCCGGCCCGGTCATGGGGGTTACCCTGCTCCTCCAATGCGGTCTCCTGGCCCTGGCCGGGACGACGCCGGGACTGACGGCCTGGATCGAGAGCCATCTCCTTCTCTGGGGCGGCGAGTTCGGTAGTGGCCTCATCGCGCCGGTCACGGAGGAGATCCTCAAGATCCTGCCTCTGGTCTTGTTCCTCGGCTGGCTGCGCCGCCGGGGGGCCTCCGTCCTTGGCCCCCTGGACGTGATCCTCCTGGGCGTGGCCGTCGGCGCGGGTTTCGATTTCAGCGAGGACCTGTTTCGAACCACAGCCGCCGGCGGCGCGGTCATCGGCTTCGGCTCCCTCGACCACATCGGGCCGCAGTGGGGTGTCCTCCATCTCTTCCCGACCCTCACCACCAACATCTGGGGCGACAATGTCTGCTTCAGTCACACCGGCTGGACGGGCATGGTGGCCGTGGGCCTGGCCCTCTCCTACTGGCTCGGCCAAAGGCGGGTCTGGGCTCGCGTTCTTCCGTGGCTCCTCGGTCTCTGGGCCATCTGGGATCACTATCTCTGGAACTCAGGCGCCCTGGCTCAGCCCTGGCTGGAAGACAGTCTTCTGGCTAAGCTGCCGGCCCTGGACGGTTACGGACGAGTCATGCCCTACGCCTTTCTCGTGGGCTTGGCCGTGGCGGCTTCTCTCTCGGCCTGGGCCGTGCGCCGCTACTCGAAGGCCGACCCGGCTCTGGCCTTGCCCCGCGGACCGGGGGGCTTCCGGCGTGTGACCGACCTCTACGCCCTCGTCCACGGTCGCCGGGCCCTGGCTTACGGAATGCATACCTTCGTCGCCGGCGGACAGCCGGGCGGCCTGAAGGGCCAGCCGGCCCGGGCTCTGGCGACCCTGAGAGGAAGCTGCCTGGCTCTAGTCGAGCGGCTCGGCGGGGTGGGCGCTGATGGCGAGGGTCCACGGTTGGCTGGGGCCGGAGGGAGCGGCGGCGGCAGGGTCACCGGCGCACCTAGCGGACTCCGGTTCCTCGCCCTCTGGGCGGCGGTTCCGGGTGGTATCGCGAGCGCCGCGGGTGTTCTGGGCGCGATGGCCGGCCGACTTGACCACGCGACCGGGGGCGGCGCGAGCCTCGCCGTGCTCTTTGCCTTCGGCAACTTCACACCCGATGGCCTCATGGGCCTGCTGCTTCTGGGGTTGGTCTTCGGCATCATAGGCTTTGTCTGCTTCCCCGGGCTCTGGTGGGGCGGGCTAGCCGGCCTCCTGGCCGGCCTCATCGCCGGCGGGCTCATCAACGCTGCCGTCGACGCTGTCCCGTCGGACATTCTGTCATCAGAGGTCTTGGGCGAGTACGGCGCGGGGCCGTAGGCGGAAGTTGAAGCCCGCCGTTCCACGGAGTAGTGTAGGCAGATCTCGCGGGAGCCACCGCGCCGGGAGCACCGCGTTGTCTACCCCATCCTCTTCACCCTCCGGCTCACCACCGGCTGCTTCAGATCGACCACGAGGTAGCCCGTGTCGACATCCAGCCTGGCCAGGTACTTGGTGGCGCCCTCCACGGGCAGGTCCGGGATCGCGCCCTTGACGAATCGAAGCAGTTCCCGGTTTGTGACCCGCACGAAAGGAGTGTCTTCGCCCGGGCGACAGAAAGGGAGAGAGTGCCCCGACCGCAGCTTCCCACCCGTTTCGTGGGACTCAGAAGCGAACCCCTCGCCTTCGCCGGTGTCGCTCTTTCCTCCGTCCGCCGCCTTTCTGACCACCAGCCGCCGGTTCTTGGTGTCCACGCCCACCTCGACGAACGCGGCCTTCTCTAGACTAAGCACGGCCGCCCGGTTGAAGGTCAACCCCGCCCGCGACACCGACACGGCCGGTGAACCCACCGACGGATCAAACCACTGCACGTCACCCTGCATCTCGGCTCGCCTCCCTTAGCTCGGACGCGTCTGTTTCTGCAGCGACCGAACCGGGTTTCATTCACGGGGCGGTTTCGGCGCAAATCCAGATGCTTCCTGCCACCGAGTTTCGACTCGTGTCGCGGGGCCACCCCTCCCCCCCTCCCCCAGCCCTTCCCGGCTCGTCGCGGCATCTGCTATAATTGCCTAGTCTTAACCGGCCGCGGACCCGGCTTCCGCTTTCCTCTCGGCCGCCAACCTCACCGAGCGGGGGGCTCACCCACATGCCGTCGTTGCCCGTTCCTGGAAACTACACTCTGGTCGCCGCCGGCGCGGCGGGGAAGACCAGGTTGACCGCCTTCGACAAAGCCCTCCTCGCCTCGGGGGTGGGAAACCTCAACCTGGTCCGGGTTTCGAGCATCCTGCCGCCCGGGGCAATCTACCAGGAGAAGATCGATCTCAGTCCAGGTTCCCTCTGCCCGATCGCCTACGGTTCGATCACCAGTGGCCTGGCCGGTCAAAAGATCGCGGCCTGCGTTGGGGCCGGACTCCGGCAAGGATCGTTCGGTATGATCATGGAGTTCTCCGGGGAGTGCGAGCGCGAGGAGGCCGAGACGGTCATCCGGGCCATGCTCGAGGAGGCCTTCGCCAACCGCGCGCTGCCCCTGGATGAGGTCAGGGTCAAGTCCGTGGAAATCGTCGTTCCCGAGGGTCTGGTGGCCTGCGCTTTCGCCGCCGTTCCCCTCTGGGGGTAGGTCCGCGGCCTCATCCCTGGGGGGTAGGTCCGTGATTTTATCCCTGGCTTAGGAGGGTGAGCCCCATGGTTATGGAGTTCTGGTTCACCGAACTGCACACGCCCAACTTCAACATCCGGGTCAGGGTCAAGGAAACCCTCGAAGTTCGCCGGACCACCTACCAAGAGCTAGCCGTAATCGACACTTTCGATTTCGGCCGGATGCTGGTGCTCGACGGCATCATCCAGACCACCGAGGCCGACGAGTTCATCTACCACGAAATGATCGCTCACGTGCCCCTCTTCGCCCATCCTCGCCCCGAGCGGGTTCTCGTCATCGGCGGCGGCGACGGCGGAGTGGTGCGCGAGGTCTTGCGCCACGACTCGGTTCAGGCGGTCGAGCACGTCGAGATCGACGCGGCCGTGACCGAGGCCGCCCGCCGCTGGCTTCCCGGCATCAGCGTGGCCCTAGACGACCCCAGGGTGACGCAGCGCTTCACCGATGGCGTTGAGTTCGTGCGCCTGGCGGCCAAGGAGGACGGCGGAACCTACGACATCATCATTGTCGACAGCACCGACCCCCTCGGACCCGCCGTGGGTCTCTTCGGGCCGGTCTTTTACGACAACGCCCGCCGGACCCTGCGCCCCGGCGGCATCCTGACCGTGCAGTCGGAGAGCCCGTGGTTCACTCGCGGGGCCATGCTCCGCTCCTACCACGGCATCCGCCGCGGCTTCCCGGTGACCCGGCTCTACACGGCCCACGTTCCGACCTACTCGACCTACACCTGGAGCTTCACTCTTGGTTGCCAGGAGGGTGACCCCGCCCGGGCCAAGGTTCCGTATCCGCTACCTTTCGAGACGAAGTACTACACCCCAGCCATCCACCAGGCTGCCTTCGTCCTGCCGGCCTACCTGGAACGGCTTCTCGCGGCCCCGGAGCCCGAGGAACTTGGGCGGCAGCTCGACGCCGAACTGGAGAGCGCGAGGTCGCGATGACCGCATCCAGCGAGGGCCCGCTCTTTCTGGCCGCCCTGCCCGGGGTTTGGGGGGCGGTCGGTGGCGACGCGGCCGACGGCGCCGGATCCGCGGCGATGGGGCTCTCCCGCCCGGCGGCCATTCTCGGGGTTCCGCTGGACCGCACCACCACCTACCGCCCGGGCACGGCCGGGGGACCGGCCGAGATCCGGGCGGCCTCCTGGAGCCTGGAGACCTACAGCCCGGTCCTGGGGGCCGAGCTTGGCGCCGGAACACTCTACGACTTCGGTGATCTGGCTCTCGACCGTAGCCGCCCGATTGAGGACAATCTTCGCCAGGTCGAGGAGGCCACGGCTGGCCTAAGTCGGCGCGGTTTCTTTCCGGTTGTCCTGGGCGGCGAGCATCTTCTGACTCTCGGCGCCTACAGAGGCGCGGCCGGAGGCCTTAGTGACGGCGTTCCCCCTCCCGTTTTCTTTCACTTCGACGCCCACGCCGATCTCAGGGAAGAGTACGAGGGGCTTGTCTTGAGCCACGCCACGGTCGCCCGGCACGTGGCCGCCGCGGCCGGCGGACGCAATGTCTATCAGTTTGGCGTTCGCTCGGGGGATCGGCAGGAAATGCTGTGGGGGCAGGCCAACGTTAACCGCGTTCCCGGCGCCCTGGCCGAGGCCACGCGCGAAGCTTTGCGGCAAGTTGCCGGTCGCCGGGTCTACTGTTCGCTTGACATCGACATCTTCGATCCGTCTCACGCCCCCGGAACCGGCAACCCGGAACCGGGTGGGCCGCCGGCGGATGACGTCTTTGAGGCCATCGCGACTGTCGGCGCCGCAGCCGGGCTGGGGTCCAAAGGCGGTGGCATCGACCTTGTCGCCTTCGACCTGGTCGAGGTGTGCCCGCCGGTCGACCCGACCGGACGGACGGCGGTCCTGGCGGCCAAGCTCGTGCGCGAGTTCCTCATTGCCCGGGGGATGCGGCCGGGGGGCTAGCGGGACCCGTGGGTGGGTCCGACCCCGCGCGACGGGGCCTGCCCCGCGCTGGGGTAGCCGGGCGCGCCCGCGCCCAACGGAAGGGTGGGATCCCGGATGTCCACGGAGGGTCTGGAGAAGGCCGGAGCAAGTCACCCGAGGGTCGGTCCGGTGGCCGTGATGCAGAAGGCTCTGGCCCGCGCGGTGGAGGATGCCGTCTCCCGGGCCATGGCGGAGGGACGGCTTCCGGCCCAGGCCGGCGACTCCCTGGCCACGCTGGGCGACGAGCACGTTGAGGTCCCGCGCGACACGGGTAATGGTGACCTGGCCTCGACAGCCGGTCTGCGCCTGGCCGGCCCTTGTCGGATGTCTCCGCGACGCATCGCCGAGGAGATCCAGGTTGGTTTGGATCTCGGGGCGATCGGCGTCGAGCGGACCGAGGTGGCCGGTCCCGGTTTCGTCAACTTCTACCTCGCCGCACGCTGGCTCAACCAGATCGTGGCCACCATCCTGGCCGAGGGTTCGGCCTACGGGCGGAGCCAGGTCGGGGCCAACCTGCCCGTCCAGGTCGAGTTTGTCAGCGCTAACCCCACCGGACCCCTCGGCGTGGTCAACGCTCGGGCCGCGACCGTGGGGGATGTCCTGACCGCTCTCCTCGCCGCCGTCGGCTTCGCCGTGCGACGGGAGTACTACATCAACGACACCGGGGGTCAGGTCGAACGGCTGGGCCGTTCGGTCGAGGCCCGTTGGCTTGAGCTAGAGGGGCGGGAGGCGGCCATCCCGGAGGGCGGCTACCGCGGGGAGTACGTCATCGACATCGCCCGAGCCTACGAGAAGGCCCACGGCGAACGGGCTCGGGGCCTGCCGCCGCCCGAGCGCCCGATCGACATGGGACGCTTCGCCGCGACGATGATGATCGAAGACCACCGCACCCGCCTGTCGGACTTTGGCGTGAACTTCGACGTCTGGTACAGCCAGGACGCCCACATCGACCAGGCAGCCTGCGACCGGACCCTGGCCGAGCTCGAGGCCGGTGGGCACATCTACCGCCAGGACGGGGCCGTCTGGCTCAAGACCACCACCTTTGGCGACGACAAGGATCGAGTCTTGGTCAAGAGCGATGGCCTGGCCACCTACTTCCTGGCCGACATCGCCTATCACCGGGACAAGTTCGCCCGCGGTTTCAAGCAGATCATCGACATCTGGGGACCCGACCACCACGGGCATGTCCGGCGAATGAAGGCCGCTGTCACCGCCCTAGGTCGCCCACCCGAGGCCCTGGAGATTCTGATTGTCCAGTGGGTTCGGTTGATGGAAGGCGGGGAACTCGCCCGCATGTCGAAGCGGCGCGGGCAGATCGTGCCCATGGAGGACCTCATCAACGAGGTCGGCGTCGACGCGGCGCGCTTTTTCTTTCTGATGCGTTCGCACGACAGCCACATGGACTTCGACCTCGACCTGGCCAAGCTCAAGACAGCCGACAACCCCGTCTACTACGTGCAGTACGCCCACGCGCGTATTTGCGGTATCCTGCGGCAGCCGGAAGCCGAGGCCACGCTTCCGGGACAGTCGCCGCGAGGCGCTCCGGGCGACACCGCCCTCAAGGAGGCCCTCGAGCGTCTCGGCGAGCCGGCCGAGTTGGCTCTCATCCGTCAATTGGCCGATTTCCCGGAGGAGGTCGCCGGGGCGGCCTTCGCCCGCGAGCCGCACCGCCTGACGCGCTATGCTCTTGAGGTGGCCACGGTCTTCCACAAGTTCTACGACACGTGCCGAGTTCTGACGGAGGACGCGTCCTTGCGGCTCGGCCGCCTGGCCCTGGTCGACGCGACCCGGGTTGTCCTGGCCAACGTCCTCAGCCTCTGCGGCGTCTCGGCCCCGGAGAGGATGTAGTCGCATGGAGGGTGTAGTCGCATGATGGGCCGGCCTTGCTCTCATCCGGGGTCCATAGACCCGCTCCGCCCATGGGCGGGAACGGACGGAGCGCCACGGTCTACCTCATCCGCCTCGCGCCGCCGAGCCTCGCCCTGGCGCGGTTGGCCCGCCCTCGTTTTCGCTGTTCTCATCGTTGCCGGAGTGGCCGGGCGTGAGACGGTCGAAATCTTGAGGAACGCCGTCCTCCTCTGCCTGTCCTGCATGGGGCTCGGGAAATGACCGCCCGGCGCCGCGAATGGGTCCAACTGGCATCGACGGTCCTGGCCAACTCCGCCCTCTTCCCGGGGAAATGCCTGACCTACCCCTTCCTCAACTGCTACTCCTGCCCTCTGGCCATCGGGGCCTGCCCGGTCGGAACCATCCAGCACTTTGTCATCATCCGCCGCGTTCCGCTCCTGGTCATCGGCATTCTGGGCCTGGTCGGGTCCATTTGGGGGCGGATGAGCTGCGCCTGGCTGTGTCCGTTCGGCTACATCCAGGACCTCCTCCACCGCCTGCCCTGGCCGGCTCGCAAGCTCTCGGTCAACACCCGCCGCTACGGCTGGGTCAAGTATGTCGTGTCTGTCGTCCTGTTCCTGGTCATTCCCTTTGTCACCCTGGCGCCCTGGTTCTGCAAACTCTGTCCGGCCGGCACCCTCGAGGCCGGTCTGCCCTGGTTGGCCATCTCCCCCCCGCTGAGAGGGCTAATCGGCCCATTCTTCTGGCTCAAGATCGTCCTTCTCATCCTCTTCGTCCTGGCCTCCATGGCCCTGAGCCGTCCCTTCTGTCGTTTTGCCTGTCCCCTCGGCGCGGCTTATGGGCTCTCCAATCGCTGGAGCCGTGTCCGCATCGAGGTCGACGGGCGCCGCTGCGACGCCTGCGGACGGTGCGCGAAGACCTGCCCGATGGGCCTCCGCCCATACACCGACGCCAACTCATCCGACTGCATTCGCTGCGAGGAGTGTGTCCGGGGCTGCGAGCATCTGAAGGTAGTCTGGCCGGCGCTTCGCAGGAGCCGCGAGCCGCGAGCGGAAGATACCGCCACCATTGGCCCGATAGGTTGTCGATAGGGTAGCCTGGGTCGCGATGCGAGAGGTTTCGGCATCACACGGGGGCAGATGGGACCCTGGTGGGCTCCTGGGACTTCAAATCCCGTGGCGGGCCTTAGGCCCGCGGTGGGTTCGATTCCCACATGCCCCCGCCAGATACTTGCCCGCCAGGTGTTGGCTCGGGAGGGGCGATCATGGGCCACACGGACAAGACCGGGCGTCGGCCCATTGTCGTCGGCACGGCCGGCCACGTGGATCACGGCAAGACGGCTCTGGTCAAAGCCTTGACCGGGGTGGACACCGATCGTCTGCCCGAAGAGCGGGCCCGGGAGATTTCGATTGAACTCGGCTTCGCCCCCTTGACCCTTCCCGACGGAACGACATGCAGCCTGGTCGACGTCCCCGGCCACGAGCGGTTCATTAAGAACATGCTCGCCGGGGCGACCGGTGTCGACGTGGTCCTCCTGGTCGTTGACGCCCGCGAGGGGGTCCGGGAGCAGACCCGCGAGCATCTGGATATCCTGGGCCTGCTCGGCGTCAGGCTCGGGGTGGCGGCCTTGACCAAAATCGACACGATCCCCGCCGCCGCCGTGGGCCCGGCCGGCGAGACCCTCTCGGCCTACCTGGCCGGCACAAGCCTAGCTGGGTGCGCGGTTGTCCCCGTCTCCGCCCGCACCGGCGAGGGTCTTAGCCACCTCCTGGCCGCCCTGGCCGTCGCCGCGGGACAGGTCACTCGCCCCGGCGAGGCCGTCCCCGACCCGGCCGAGGTGTCCGCCTCGGCATCCGCCCCCGGGCCGGCATCCGCCCCGGCCATCTTTGGCGGCCCCGCCCGCCTGGCCATCGACCGGGCTTTTCTGATCTCCGGGTTCGGACAGGTTGTCACCGGCACCGTGGCCAACGGAACCATCGCCGAGGGCCAGCGACTTCAGCTCTACCCGGCCGGACCCATCGTTCGGGTTCGCCGCCTCGAGGTTCACGGTCGGCCGGTGCCCCGGGTCACGGCCGGCGAGCGGGCCGCCCTTAACCTGGCCGGAGACCTCAAGGACGTCTCCCTCCGCGGCCTGGTCCTGGCCGAGCCCGGGACGCTCGAGCCGGCGACCTGCCTGGGTCTGAGCCTCCGCCTTCTTTCCGGTCCCGACCCCGTCAAGGACCTCGAGCGCGTGCGTTTTCACGCCGGCACGGCCGAGACCCTGGGGCGGATCATTCTTTTGGACCAGGACCAGAGCGATCTTGGACTCCCTGTCCCCGTTGTCTTCGAGGCCGAGGTTCCCTTGGCCGTGGCCCTGGGGCAGGCCTTCGTCATCCGTCGTTACTCGCCCCCGCGAACCATCGGCGGTGGCACGGTCACCGTGCCCAACCTGGACCACGCCCTCGGAGGTCGACCTCGCGGACGCTCCGCCCGCCGGGCGGCCGCCACCTTGCTGGCCGCGGGCTCGGGTGGAGGCCCACCCCGCCACCCGCCGGTCCCGGGCGGTTTCTCGTCCCTGGCCACCTACCTGAAGCTCATCGGCTCGGGGTCCGGATCCGCGTCCGCCGCCGCTCCATTACCCCCCGGGGTGAGACTCCTCGCCGGCGGCCAACACGTGGCGGAGGAGGCTTTCTACCAGGCTGTTTGGTCCGAGACGGCCGACAGGCTCCGGACTCGGCACGAGGCTAGGCCGCACCTGGCCTCGGCCGGTCGAGAGGTGCTTTGGAGCTGGCTCAAGGGGCGGGGTCTATCCCCATCCGTCTGGCTGGAGTCGTTCGCCTCCGAGGGCCTCCTGACCCTAGAGGGCGGAAGGGTCCGGCTCGGCGGCTGGACCCCGCTTCGGACGGAGGTCGTAGAAACGGCCAGGAGGGCTCTCGACGCCGCCTTGCGCGAGGGTCGTTTCTCCCCGCCTTCTCTGCCGCCGGCGGGCGCGGGTTTGCCCCAGGAGGTGTTTTCGGCCGCTCTGGAGACGCTTCTGGAGGACGGGCAAGTTGTCTGCCCGTCGGGGCTTGCCGGAGGCTTGGCCGGCGAGCCCGTCTTCCACCGGCAAGCTATCGACATCGCCCGCCAGCTCTTGGAGGAGCACCTCGACCGCCACGGCGAAGTAACTGTGGCCGAGTTCCGGGACATGCTCGGCTCGACCCGGAAGTTCGTCCTGCCTCTGTTGGAGTACTTCGACCGCGAGAAGGTGACCTTCCGGCGGGGCGACCTGCGGGTGAGGCACCCGTCACGACGGGATGACCACGGAGGAGAACAGCGAGAATGAGGGAACCCAGGTTTGAGTCGCTCCGGCTCTTGCCCTCGGTGGACAAGGTCATTCGGGCCATCCTGGCCGGATCCACAGCCACGTCGCCGGCCGCCCCGCCGGCCGCGCTGGCCGGCGGACTTCCTTCCGGGACACCCGCCAGACCCGGGTTTCCCGCTTCTCATCCCGAGGTTGCCCGAGCCGCGCGCGAGGCCCTCGCCCTCCTCCGCTCGCGCCTCGGCCCGTCCTTCACCCGCCCCGAACTTCTGGCCATGGCCGTAGCCGCGACTCGTCAGGTGCTGGCGGCCTCGTCCCGGCCTTCCCTGCGGCGGGTGATCAACGCCACCGGGATCGTCCTCCACACCAACCTGGGCCGGGCCCGCCTGGCGCCGGAGGCCGTTCAGGCCGCGGCTCTGGCCGGTGGGCACGCCAGCCTCGAGGTCTCCCTGGCCGACGGAACGCGACGGAGCCGGCAGGACCACGTCAGGGATCTTCTCATTGCCCTCACCGGGGCCGAGGACGCCCTGGTGGTCAACAACAACGCCGCCGCCGTCTGGCTGGCCGTCCGCGGCCTGGCCCGCGGCCGGGCGGTGGTCATCTCGCGCGGCGAGATGGTCGAGATAGGCGAGTCGTTCCGCCTGCCGGAGATCATGGCCGAGGCCGGGGCGACACTGATCGAAGTGGGCACGACCAACCAGACCACCACCCGGGACTACCGCCGGGCCTTCGGTCTAGACGAAACCGCGCCGGCCGCCTTCGACCCCGTCCCGCTCGCCCTGGTCGGCCCCCGGCCCATCCCGGCCGCCATCGTCCTGGTCCACCCCAGCAACTACCGCATCCTGGGCTTCACCGGGCGGCCACCGCGCTCCGAGGTTGTGGCCGTCGCCCGCGAAGCCGGGGTGCCGGTGCTCGAGGATCTGGGCTCGGGCGCCCTCTTCGATCTTGGACCCTGGGGTCTTGGCGGCGAACCGACCCCGCGGAAAGCCCTATCCGACGGAGTCGACCTGGTGACCTTCAGCGGTGACAAGCTTCTCGGCGGGCCGCAGTGCGGCGTCATTGCCGGCCGGGCCACCCACCTGTCCCGGCTCCGCGAAGACCCGGTTCTCCGCTGCCTGCGCCCGGACAAGATGACCCTGGCCGCTCTTGAGGCGACTCTCAAGCTCTACGGTGGACCCGAAACCGACCCCATCCAGGCTCTCCGTCGGGTGCCGGTCCTGCGGGCCCTGACCGACTCGCCCGCGATCGTCCGCCGCCGGGCGGTCCGGGTCCTGCGCCTCATCCGTGCGGGCTTGTCCTCTGAAGCGAGCGGGTTCTCCGCCGAGCTCCTGCCCGCCACGGCGGAGGCGGGCGGCGGCAGCCTCCCCGGCGTGGAACTTGAGACCTGGGTCGTTGCCTTACGGCACAAAACCCTCTCGACCGAAGAACTCTGGCGACGCCTGGCGGCGGCTGAACCGCCCGTCGTCGGGCGTCGGCGACACGACGCCGTGCTCCTGGATCTGAGAAGCGTGGCCGACGACGAGGCGCCTGAACTCGCCCGGGCCGTGGTCCGGGCGGTCACTCCGGTCGAGTCCAAAGCAGCGCCCCAGGCCGCGCCCCAAGCCGCGCCCCAGGCCGTGCCCCAAGCCGCGCCGGGCACGCCGCCCGGCGCCCCGCCGAAGGGAGGTGACTCCGGTGACCGATCCTGACCGCACGGGCCGGTCCGAAGTGGACCTCCGCGCCGATAGCATCCGCCTGACCTCGCTCACGGCCAAAGCGGGCTGAGCTTGCAAGCTGCCCCCCGAGAGCCTGGTTCAGGCCCTTGCAGGCATCTACGGTGACATGGAGGACGCGGGGATATTCTCCCTGGCGGAAGCCGGCCTGATGTCTTTGGCCGGCGCACCCGACGCGCGGACGCCGCCCGAGTCGCCCACCGTCGACGACACCGTTCTCATCCAGACCGTGGACTTCATCACCCCGGTCCTGGACGACCCCTATGCCTTCGGCCAGGCCGCCGCGGCCAACGCCCTCGGCGACATCTACGCCATGGGCGGCCGGCCCATCTCCGCTCTGAATCTGGTCGCCTTTCCGGCCGGCCTTCTGTCCACCCGCGCCGGGGCCGAGATCCTGGCCGCGATTCTTCGCGGCGGACGGGACAAGATCGAGGAGGCCGGGGCCGCCCTCCTTGGTGGGCACACCGTCGACGACGAGGAACCCAAGTACGGGTTGGCGGTCACCGGCGTCGGCCGGCGATCGCAACTTCTCCCGCAATCCGGCGGGCGTCCCGGGGATGTTTTGCTCTTGACCAAACCTATCGGGGGCGGAGTGCTGACGACGGCTCTAAAGCGCGACGGGCTGGCCCCGCCGGCCTTGGCCGAACTCACCCTGGTCCTGACCACGCTCAACGCCTACAGCCGCGACGCGGCCCTGGCCGTAGGCGCCCGGGCCGCGACCGACGTCACCGGCTTCGGTCTTCTGGGGCACCTCAGTAATCTAGTCCTGGCTTCGGGGGTCGGGGCCGAGATTGAAGCCTCCGCCGTGCCGGTCATCCCGGCCGCGGTGGCCCTGGCCGGCCAGGGTCCGGAGGCCTTCCCGACCGGCGCGCGGCGCAACCTCGACTTCGTCGCCCGCAGGGTGGACTTGTCCTTCGAGGGCTCACCCATCGAGCCCTGGCGCAAACTGCTCCTCGCCGACCCGATGACCTCGGGAGGTCTCCTCGTGGCCGTGGCCGAGGACAAGGCCGAGGCCTTCTCCGCCCGGGTCCGGGCTGCGCTCCTGAAAATCCTGGGGCCCCGAGATCCCCAGAATCAAAACGCGGGAGCCCCAGGCTACTGGTGCTCCCGCATCGGACGGCTGACATCCCAGGCCGGCCGGATTGTCGTCACCTCGGAACGTTCCGCGGCAAGACCGTCGTCTCCAAAGTCAGGTTTGTGCCGAAGCGACTTGTCACCGTGATGGTCAGACCGACCGGTTCCGGACCGGTGTTAACGCTGACTCCGAAGGTAGTCACGTGCTCGGCCACAACCGTGCCGCCGGCGGTGACGATGTCGACCGGCTCCACGAAAGCGCTTACGACCCGGTAGATGGTGTTTCCGCTAAGGTAGTAGGCCACCTCGTCGTCGTGCGGAACCGCGGAGGCCCCGGAACCCTCGGTCCAAGTTACCCGGTAGGCCAGGGCTGAGAGGCCGGGAGAGGTTACCACCGCACTGGCTCGGATCAGGCCTTGGACCGGCGGGTTCTCTCCGGGATCGCCATTGATGATGGCGTTCAGGGTGTCGCGGGCGAGGCGGTTGAGCTCGCTGTCGGTCATGGCCTGGCGCTCGGTCCGCCATCCGGCCCCCCAGAGAGTCATCAGCCCCAGCAGGAGTAGGGTGGCCAGGCCAAGTGCAACCACGGCCTCGACCAGACTGAAGCCGGTCTGGTCACGCGCATGCCCCCCGAATGAACCACGCGCACGTGCGCCGGAGTGCCTGCGATTGCGCCCGAATCTAAATGCCATCGGCATAGAGAATGAACTCCCACTTGGCTAGAAAATTACTGCCTGGCGCCGGCCGGTGGTCGGCCCCCTCCACGAACGGCTTCCGATAGGCCTCGAGGATAACCTTCTTGCCCAGGGGGTTCTCCTCCCCGCTGGTCATGTTCGACAGGAAGAGGATCTCCTGGAAGACGATCAGCCCCGTGTCGTAGTAGTCGTCCGCGTCCGTGTCGCCGATGGTCTCCAGGCCGACGCCCACGCCGTAGTAGCCGACAGCCTTCACTTTCTCGACCCGGTCCTGGAGGATGCTGGTGGCCACCGTTGTCCCAACCGATCGCTCCATGGAAATCAAGACGGCCGTCAACCCCATGAAAATGGGGATGACGGCCAAGGCTAGAAGAAAGGTCGCCACGACGACCTCAAGCAGAAGGAACATACCCTTCTCGTTGGCCAGATGGCGCCGCCAGAACCTGCCGCGGCTCCTCTGTTCACAACCCTCAGAGCGTCGGGCGGGATCGAGCCGCATGTTACTCGCCCCAGACGTAAGTTTCCCAGTCGGTCTCCGTGCTCACCGGGAAACCGATGTCGTTACCTTCCTCATTGTAGCTCGTCGCGCCCAGGACCTTGAGAGACTCTCCGACCAGGCAACCGTAGACGTTGGAAGTGCCGGAGACCTTAATCTTGGCCGAGGGGGCGTAAACAAAGGCGTTAAACGTGGTCGTGCCGATAATGGTCACTACGGCATTGGCGACAGGAGGCATGTAGAAGACCACCGTGTGCCTCTCCGCGGCGGGAACGGTCTTGGCCCCGTCGGGGTTAATGATGCCGGTGCCGGTGCACATGATATAGTTGCGGACCCAGACTACGGCGTCCCCCGTGAAGATGAGGCTCCCGTGGGCGGAGCAGTCCACGTAGTCAACGACGTAGGTGCCGCCGGCCAACGTGACGTCCTTGGTCCGAACGGTAATATTGGCCAGACCGTCGGTATCGGGCGGCAGGGTAAACTCGGTTTCGGGGTCGGAACTTCCTAGGCCGTCCCCCTCCGGATCCTCAAAGGGCGTGTTCTCCTGATGGAGAGTGGCCTTCAGGACGTAATTCTGACCGTTCACCTGGCCAACAACGGTGACCGCGCACTTGGCCGTGTCGACCGCGTCGGTCTTGACCCAGACCTCGTAAGAGGAGGCCCCGCTGATCGCGTCTTGGACCTGGCCGTCGACCGTGATCTTCGTCTCGTCTTCGCTGCTGCTCGTGAAGGAGGGTGGATCGTTGGGGTAGACACGTTCGACAATCTGAATGCGCTCGAATTTTAGCTTCCATAAGCAGTGGTTAAGACCGGACTCAGCCACGTAGAGAGACTCGCCCCGGTCCCGCCAAAAAGGAGTGGCCCGGCTTTCTCCCGAGGCGAGGGCGCTCACCGATACCACCAGGACCAGCAGGACCGCCACTGCCAGGACCACGGCGATGAAGATCACGCCGCGTTGGTTACCGAGCGCCCCACCATCGATCTTACCGATGATCGAGTCGCTCTTCTCCTTCGCATTCCGCAACATATTAATCACCCTTCTCTCGCCCGGCGAGGTGGAGAGTGTGGGCCAACAAGCCGGGACACTTCGACGCGCTCTGCCCGAGTCGTCGCGTCTCCGCAAGTCACCGCAAGAAACCCACTTAGCTTCCTTACTCAAGATCCGGATTCCTGCGCTAGCAACTGGATAGTAACCCAAGACCTTTGCCGTGGACCAGCGAATTCCTCCACGAACGCGGACCTTCCGCGCCGCATCGCCGCCCAACTCGGGAAACAAGCCTTGGCCAAACCGGGGCTCTAGAGCAGGAGCCGCTGCTAGCGAGTCGAAAATGCTGTTTTGGGTGGGTCCGAAGCGCTGCGGTCATGTCTCGGCTATCTACCCGCAGCCAATGCGGCCAGAACTATCAAGAACTCCTCCAGCGACGGCCCCCCAACTAAGGTTATGAAGGGAGGTGCAACAAGCAATGTCCAGACACAATCGTTTCGTGGCTCTTGCGCTCGTTCTAGTGCTTGCGGTTTCGCTCCTAGGCTTTGCTGGTTGCAAGCCGAAGGTGGAGACGGTGGCCAAGAAGGTCGGTCTCGTGTTCGATATCGGGGGACTCGGCGACAAGTCTTTCAACGACTCCGCCTATGCCGGTCTAGTACGGGCCCAGGCAGACTTTGACATCGAGACCTTCTACCTAGAGCCCACGGCTGGTGGCGAGGACCGGGAAATGCTTCTCCGGAACCTCTGCGAGAACGGGTATGAGTTGGTCTTCGCGGTCGGTTTCGCGTTCGCCGCGGCTGTCGAGGCCACGGCCAAGGACTTCCCGAACATCATGTTCGCCAACTTCGACGGCTATGTGGCTAACCTGACCGAGGACTCGAACATCGTCTGCATCGGCTTCCCCGAGAATGAGGGATCGTTCCTCGTCGGCATAGCCGCGGCCATGAAGTCGCAGGCCGGCCATATCGGCTTCGTCGGCGGCATGGAGATGGACCTCATCAAGAAGTTCGAGGCCGGCTTCCGCGCCGGCGCGGCCTTCATCAACCCGACGATCAAGTGCGAGGTCAACTACATCGGGACCACGTTTGACGCCTTCAAGAACCCGACGGTTGGACGCGAACTCGCCCTGGCCCAGATCAACAAGGGCGCGGACGTGGTCTACCACGCTTCCGGCCAGTCGGGCGTCGGCGTCATTCAGGCCTGCGCCGAGAAGTCCGTGTGGGCCATCGGCGTCGACTCCGACCAGTACGCCGTCTACGCCGACAATCCTGAGCAGCAGGTTTGGATCATGACCTCGATGCTTAAGCGAGTCGACAACGGCGTCTACGACACGATCGAGAAGTACATCAACGGGGAGTTCAAGGGCGGCTACGTCCTCTACGGAATCAAGGATGAGGGTGTGGGCTACGCCACGACCAACACTACGGCGCTCACGGCCGACATCGTCACCAGGATCGAGGAAGTGAAGGCTCAGATCGTCAGTGGGGAGATCGTCGTTCCGGTCACCCCGGCCGAAGCTGACGCCTTCGTTGCCGACCTCCAGCCCAAGTAGGCGCACAGCCTTGATAATCGAGACGGGGGCGGGCTTAGCGCCCGCCCCCGTTCGCGAGGTGACCGCCCATGGAGAAAGCCGCCGCAGTCCTCGAGCTTAGGGGGATCACCAAGCGCTTCCCCGGCATAGTGGCCAACAACCAGGTCTCCCTGGACATCGAGCCCGGGGAGATTCACGCCATCGTCGGTGAAAACGGCGCCGGCAAGAGCACCCTGATGAAGATGGTCGCCGGTTTGTACGCCCCCGACGAGGGGCAAATCGTCTACAGAGGCAGGCCCGTGATTTTCCGCGGTCCCCGGCAGGCTATCGCCGCCGGGATAGGGATGGTCCACCAGCACTTCATGTTGGTGGCCAACTTCACCGTCACCGAGAATGTCATTCTGGGCGCCGAGCCCGCCCGCCGCGGTCTCCTCGACCCCAAGACAGCGGCCAACCAGATCGCTGAGCTTGCCCGGGGCTACGGCTTGAAGCTCGACTCGAAGGCGCGAGTCGAGGACATCTCCGTTGGCGAACAGCAGCGGGTCGAAATATTGAAGGTTCTCTACCGGGGCGCCGATCTCATTATCCTGGACGAGCCCACGGCCGTCCTGGTGCCCCAAGAGGCCGAGGATCTCTTTGAGCATTTGCGCACTCTCAAGAAGCAGGGTAAGACCGTGGTCTTCATCAGTCACAAGCTCGATGAAGTCCTGCGCGTTTCCGACCGCATCACCGTCCTTCGTCGCGGACGGGTCATCGGCACGGTCAGAGCGGCCGAGGTTACCCGCCAGAAGCTGGCCGAGATGATGGTCGGTCGCCCGATCCTCTTTGATCTCAAGAGAAGCGACGTCACTCCCGGAGAAGCGCATCTTTGCGTCGAATCCGTGACCGCCCGCGGGGGTGGGCGGACCATTCTACGCGACCTCACCTTCCGGGTCCGATCGGGCGAGATCTACGGCATCGCCGGCGTGGAGGGCAACGGCCAGACCGAACTAGCCGAAGCCATCATGGGCCTTCGCCCCGTGGGTTCGGGGAAGATCCTCTTGCGGGGTGAGGACATCACCAACCTCCCGACCCCCAAGGTCCGCCGGCGGGGTCTGGCCTTCATCCCGGAGGACCGGCATCGGCGCGGTCTAATTCTGCCCATGACCGTCTGGGAGAACACCATCATCGGGTCCGAGACCTCCAGAGAATTCTCCCGAGGCCCGCGCCTGCTCTTCGACAGCATCTACCGCTTCGTAAACGAAGCCATGGCCCGCTTCGACGTCCGGCTCACGACCATCATGGCCCCGGCCCAGACCCTATCCGGAGGTAACCAGCAGAAGGTCATCCTGGCCCGGGAGTTCCGTGGCGATCCAAAGTTCATCCTGGCCTCTCAGCCCACTCGCGGCCTCGACATTGGGGCCACCGAGTTCGTCCGCCAGCAACTCCTGAACGCGCGGGACCAAGGGGCGGCGGTTCTCTTGATCTCGGCCGACCTGGAGGAGGTCCTCTCAGTGGCCGATCGCATCGGCGTCATCTACAACGGTCACATCCAGGCCGAGTTCAGCCGGGAAGAGGCCGACCCCAAAACCCTTGGCTTTTACATGACCGGTGTTCGCTCGGGAGAGTCGGGCGCCGGGAAAGAAGGGGGGAGCCTCACGGCATGAAAGCCCAGCGGAAGGCCAAACCCGTGGTTCTCCAGCCCAGGGGTTCGCGCCGGATCGCCCTCCTCGAGGTCTCCGGCCCGATCCTCTCGGTCCTCTTCGCCATGCTGATGGCGTCCGTAGCTCTGATCATGATCGGGAAGAACCCATTTGCCGTCTATGGCACAATGTTTGCCTACAGCTTTGGCCGGCTGGATAGCGTGGCCTACATTCTCTCCAAGGCCACGCCGCTCATCTTCTCCGGCATCGCCGTGGCCGTGGCCTTCAGGGTGAATCTCTTCAATATCGGGGTCGAGGGGCAGTACGCCGTCGGGGCCTTCTTCGCCTCCTGGGTCGGCGCGTCGTTCCACGGCCTGCCGCCATATATCCACCTGCCCTTGGTCATTCTGGCGGGCGCCTTTGGCGGAGCTTTGTGGGCTCTGGTCCCCATCTGGCTGAGAGTCAAGCGTGGCGTGCACGAGGTTATCTCCACGATCATGCTCAACCACACCTCCTACCTTCTCCTGCACTACTTGATGGCCGGGCCCTTAAAAGACAAGACTTTGGTCGGGCTGGGCACGGTCGGAAGCGCCTCCGGCGTTCGCATGTCGCCGATCCTGGACTCCGCTCGCGTCCCGAGACTCCACGGCCTGTTCGAGGCTATCGGCATCAACATCCCGGCCTACGTTTCGCTGAACTGGTTCCTCGTTGTCGGGATCGTCCTGGCCTTCGGGATGTACCTGCTGATCTGGAAGACGCCGTTCGGCATGCAGTTGCGCGCGGTCGGACACAACCCCAAGGCCGCCGAGGCCGCCGGCCTCAGATCCAACGCCGTGCTGGTCCGCGCCTTTCTCATTAGCGGCGCGGTGGCCGGGCTGGTTGGTCTCTCCGACCTTCTTGGCTACTTCGGTTACCTCGACGTTGACTTCCCGAAGGGCTACGGTTTCACCGGCATCGCGGTGGCCCTGGTCGGAAAAAACGGCGCCCTCGGCATCATCCTGGCCGCGCTCCTTTTTGGGTTTTTGAGCCGGGGCGGAATGGGCATTCAGGTCTTGGAGCGCGTGCCGATGGAAACCTACTTCATCCTGCAGGGTCTGATCATTCTCTGCATCGTGATCGGCTCAGAGATGGTCAGGCGGTTCGTCCGAGCCCAGCAGAAGAAGGAGGAGGCGGCAGCCGATGTTTAACTCGGAGATGCTGGCCTCGGCTATCCGGCTGGCTGTGCCGATCATTATTACCGCGGTCGGCGCTGTCTACGCCGAGCGCAGCGGCGTGGTCAACATCGGACTCGAGGGCATGATGATCGTGGGCGCCTTCGCCGGAGCTACGGGGACCTACTTCGCCGGTCCCTACGTAGGAATTCTCATCGGGATGATCGCCGGGGCGCTCTTCGCCCTGCTCCACGCCGTAGCCAGCATCCGCTTCCTCGTCAACCAGATCGTCAGCGGGACAGCCATCAACATCCTGGCCTACGGGGTGGTCCGTTTCGCGGCCATCAGCATCTTCTCGATGGCCACGACTACACCGCACGTTGACAGCTTGCCGACTATCACCGTGCCGTTTCTTTGCGAGATGCCTGTCCTGGGCCCGATTGTCACCAAGGTCAGCCCACTTGTCCTCGTGGCCTTTGCCCTCATTCCGTTCACGGTCTGGGTCCTAAGACGCACCGTGTTTGGATTGCGCCTGAGATCGGTCGGCGAGAACCCACTGGCGGCCGAGACTCTCGGGGTGAACGTTTACGCCATGAGGTATTGGGGCGTCCTCATCAGCGGCGCCCTGGCCGGACTATCCGGCGCCTACATGGCTGTCGAGCACACGGGGATGTACGTGGAAGGGATGACTCAAGGTCTTGGCTTCATCGCTCTCGCGGCGATGATCTTCGGCAACTGGATGCCTCTCGGGGCGATGTGGGCCGGCCTGCTCTTCGGCTTCACCCAGGCCCTGAGCTTGCGGGTCGTGAGTTCGGCCATCCCCTACCAGTTCATCAAGATGATCCCCTACGTTTTGACCATCGTAGTCCTGGCCATCTCGATGCAGCGTTCGCGGATGCCGGCGGCCGACGGAGTGCCCTACGAGCGAGGAGAAGCGACGTAGAGCCGGCGCGGTCCCCTCGCCGGGTGACCGCCACCGGGCTTTCCTTGACAAGCCTTTTCGGGCGTCGATAGAATCTGAGTGGCTTGGAGTTTCTGCCTGGAGTTTTGGGGGTCATTGTGGCCAAATACGTGTTCGTCACCGGCGGTGTCGTCTCTGCCCTTGGCAAGGGCATCACTGCCGCCTCCCTCGGTCGTCTCCTCAAGGCTCGCGGTCTCCGTGTCGCGGTTTTGAAAGCCGACCCCTACCTCAACGTCGATCCGGGCACGATGAGCCCTCTCCAGCACGGCGAGGTCTTCGTAACCGACGACGGCGCCGAAACAGATCTTGACCTCGGGCACTACGAGCGCTTCATCGACGTCAATCTTGGCCGAGTCAACAACGTGACCACGGGACAGATATACGCCGACATTCTTGCCCGCGAGCGCAAAGGCGACTATCTCGGCGGCACCGTCCAGGTCATCCCCCACGTGACCAACGCTATCAAGGAGCGCATTCGTCTGGTGGCCGAGGAGTCCGGCGCGGACCTGGTCATCGTGGAGGTCGGCGGCACGGTCGGCGACATCGAGAGCCTGCCCCACCTTGAGGCCATTCGCCAGTTGCGCACCGATCTGGGCCGCGACGACGTGATGTACATTCACGTCACCCTGGTTCCCTACATCGAGGCCGCCGGCGAGCTCAAGACCAAGCCCACCCAGCACAGTGTCAAGGAACTTCGCAGTATCGGCATCCAGCCGGACGTCATCGTCTGTCGGGCCGCGGTTCCCCTTTCCCGGGAAATGAAGGACAAGATTGCTCTCTTCTGCGACACAGACCCCGACGCCGTGGTCCAGAACGTCGACACCGACTCGATCTACGAGGTGCCCCTGCTTCTGGAGAAAGAAGGTCTGGCCGACATCGTCGTGCGCCGCCTCGGTCTGACCAGGCGCGTCTCCCGACCGGATCTTGGCGAGTGGCGGGCCCTGGCCGAGAGAGTCAGACACCCGAGCGGCCGGGTGTGCATCGCCGTGGTCGGGAAATATGTGGCCCTCCACGACGCCTACCTCAGCGTCATCGAATCCCTGGCCCACGCGGGCATCGCCAACAATGTGACGGTTGACATAACGTGGGTGGATTCGGGTGCTCTGGAGGAAGAGGTTCGCCTGGTCGAACTCGGTGGCGGGCGAAACGGCCGCGGTAACGGCATTGCCGTGGGCAGTGGCGGTGTTGGCGACGCGGCCGGTGGCGCCGCACCGGGCGGCCCGGATCCGACCGCCGCCGGACCTAAGCCCGGGCACGGTAGCGGCTCCCTCGAGGTGGTGGAGGGGACCTCGGTCGGGTTTCTCATGGGCTTGTCCCGCCGGGAGGGCCGGGTCTACCAGCCTATCCGCGGACGGGTGGCCTCGGTCCTGGCCGACGTGGACGGCGTCATCGTCCCCGGCGGCTTCGGCTATCGAGGCGTCGAGGGCAAGATCGAGGCCATTCGCTGGGTCCGCGAGGAGAAAGTCCCCTACCTTGGCATCTGTCTTGGCATGCAATTGGCCGTGATCGAATTCGCCCGGAACGTCTGCGGTCTCGAGGGCGCCAACAGCACCGAGTTCGCCCTCGATACCACCTATCCGGTGATCGACCTCATGCCCGATCAGAAAAGCGTCGAGAACCTGGGGGGCACGATGCGCCTGGGCGCCTATCCGTGTGTGCTAAGGCCGGGGACGCTGGCGGCGGAAGCCTACGGTGAGGAACTTGTCCACGAGCGGCACCGGCATCGTTTCGAGTTTAGCAACGCTTTTCGTGAAAAACTGACCGCGGCCGGTTTGGTTTTGAGTGGGCTGTCCCCGGACGGTCGATTGGTCGAGATTGTCGAAGTGAAGGATCATCCGTGGTTTTGCGCCACACAGTTTCATCTGGAGTTCAAGTCCCGTCCGAACCGCCCCCACCCACTCTTCCGAGACTTCGTTGCCGCCGCCCTGGCCCGGAAGGCGGCCCGGAAGTAGGCGACCGGACCATCCCTGGCTACCCTTTCCGTTGCTGGTCCGCCCGGCGATTGAGATAATGACGGCACGGGCCTGTCCCGCACTTCACCCGAAAGTGGTGCTTCCGTGATCTCGACCTACAACGATCGCCGCTGGGAAGCCCTCGGTCCGACCTGGATCGAGGTCGATCTCGACGCTCTGACATCAAACCTGACCGAGATCGCCGCCTACGTCCGCCGGCCCCCGGCCCCGGAGACGGCGAACTTTCTCGTTCGCCACGGATTGCGTCTCCCGACGGGGGCGCCCCGGGTAATGGTCGTCGTCAAGGGCAATGCCTACGGCCACGGCGCCGTCGAGGTCGCCCGCGCGGCCACCGAGGCCGGGGCGGACGCGCTGGGCGTCAGCACTCTCGCGGAGGCCCTGGAGTTGCGCCAGGCGGGGATCATGATCCCCATCCTGATGTTCAACCCGCTCACTCCGGAGGAGGCCTCCGTGGCGGTCCAGGCGGCGGTTACGGCGACCTTGACGAGCCTGGAGTCCGCCGAGCGTCTCGCGGCCCAGGCCCGCCGGATGGGCGTTCCAGGCGGTCTGCCCGTCCACGTTGCCGTGGACACGGGGATGAGCCGTTTCGGCGTCCCGCCGGAGGCCTTGCCCGAGTTTGCCCAGCAAATTGCGGCCCTGGCGGGTCTGCGACTTGAGGGCCTCTACACCCACTTCTCCGCCGGCTCGGACGAGGGGCCGGCCAGCCTGGCCAGGATGCGCCGGCAACTGGAGCGGTTTGGGCGGGCCGTGGCGGCCGTCGAGGCCCGTGGTCTCGTTGTGCCTCTCCGCCACGCCGCCTGCAGTTCGGCCGTCCTGAGGCTGCCTGAGAGTTACCTGGACATGGTTCGGGTCGGAAACCTCTTCTACGGTTTCGGTCCCGCCGGCGGCCCGCCCGGGGTGCGCGAGGCCTGGGCTCTCTACACTCGCGTTTTAGAGGTCCGGGATGTCCCGGCCGGAACCGGCGTGGGTTACGGACCGGACGTGACCATGCGGGCGCCCACCCGGCTGGCCACCGTTCCGATCGGCTACGCGGATGGCGCCGGAGTCTCCGTGACCACGACCACGCTCCGGACCCGGCTGAGACTGAAGCGGCTCGTCCAGCGGATCGCTCTCTGGTTCTACCGGCATTTGGCCGGCTCAGGAAACGGCGGCCGGCGCCCGGGCAACTCGATGCCGGATGGCCGGCGCCCCGCGGCCGGTCCGCTGGCTCGCCTGGCCGGCCTGGCCAGGGAAGCCGCCATCTTCCTCTACGAGGGTGAGCCGATCGACATCGTGGGCCGCATCAGCATGCAGCAAACAATCTTGAGGGTGACCGACCAGCCGGAGATCGTCGTGGGGACGGTCATTTGCGTCCGTGTCCCGAGGGTCCTGGCCAGTCCGAGGCTTGGCCGGGTCTACTTCACGGACGGGCAGGCCATCGCGGCGCGCACGCCCTCCGGCTTGGCCGAGGCCGCCGCGGGCTGGGATTTCCCCGGCCCCGCCCGTTGATGGATTGAAGGATTGCCCCCTTGCGGGCAAGAAGCCATGAGGCCGCTAAGGGGGGACTGAGCTTGAAAGCCAAACCCATCGTGACTTTGCTCATCATCGGCGGTGTCGTCGTCCTGACCATCATCGCCCTCTTCCGCCCCGGTCCGGGGACCGGGGTTTCTCTGTCGGCGGGCTCTCCCGTCATCGCCCTCATCAACATCGACGGCGTTCTCACCACCGGGCAGGGTGGCGCCGGTTCCCTCCTCGGCCAGGGTTCCTGCGGTTCCGACGCTATTGTCTCGACCCTGTCCGAGGTTCGTCAGGATCCACGGGTTCGGGCGGTCGTGCTCCGCGTGAACAGCCCGGGAGGAAGCGCCGCGGCGGCTCAGGAGATCTCGGAAGAGTTGGCCGCCTTACGCCAGGACGGCAAGATTGTGGTCACCTCCATGGGCGACACCGCCGCCTCGGGAGCCTACTGGATCGCGGCCAACACCGACCACATCATGGCCAACGCCGCGACCATGACCGGGAGCATTGGGGTCATCTGGCAGGTCGCGAACTACCAGGAGCTTTATCAGAAGCTCGGCATCCAGTACGTGACCTTCACCTCCGGACCGTACAAGGACATGGGCTCAACCTCGCGTCAGCTCACCGAAGCGGAGAAGGAGATCATGGCGGCCATGATCGACGACATCTACGGGCAATTCGTCGACACAGTGACGGCCGGGCGGAACATGACTCGCGAGGAGGTCTTGGCCCTGGCCGACGGCAGGATCTTCACCGGCAACCAGGCTCTGACCGTCGGGCTCGTGGACAGCTTGGGCGGCCTGAAGAAGGCTATCGCCAAAGCGGCCGAACTCGCGGGAGTGGAAGGCGACTACCAGGTTAGGGAGTTCGGGCGGAAGAGCGCCTGGGAGATCTTCCTCGGCGAGGTTCGGTCCGCCCTGCGCGGGCTCGGCGCGCTCGGAGGCCTGGGTGGCTTGACGTCGGGGAATGCCGGTGGTTCAGGGGAGGGTCCGAAGTGAAGGATAGGGTGGACACAAACGACGGTGAAGGGCCCGGTGTCTCTGGGACCGGGCCGGGGCCCGCGTTCTTCGCTGACTTCATCGAACTTGTTTACGGCGTTTTCTTCAGCCCGGTAACGACCCTTCGCGCCGTTGCCCAGCGGCCCAGACCGCCCTTCGGCGTAGCCCTCTTCGCCTTCATCCTGGTGGCGGCCATTAATGGACTGGCCAGCGCGGCCACCGCCCGCGGGTCCTGGCAGAGCTTGCTTGACACGTTTTCCCAGACCGACGGCCTGCCGGGTGGGCTGGGGGCCGGGTCGGATCTTGCTTTCGGCGGCGGGTTCGTCCTCCTGATCGTCTGCACCGCCGTTCTCTGGGGGCCGATCGGGCTTTTCTTCAAGGCCGGGGCCCTCAACCTCATGAGTTCCTTCCTGGGTGGCCGGGGTGAGCCTTCGCGGCTCTTCGCCCTCTTGGGCCTGACCTACCTGCCCGCCCTGGCCGCGGTGCCGGTAGTGCTCATTTCCGCCGGCTATCCGGGTCTCAGAGGCCTGGCCACCGCTCTCGGCCTCGGCATCCTGGTCTGGCGACTCATCTTGGATATTATCGCCATCCGGGAGGTTCACGGCTTCGGGACCGGCAAGGCCGTGGGGGCGGCCCTCATCCCGCTGGGAACCTTCGTCGTCCTGCTCGTATTGGTCGCGGCCGTCTCGATCGGCTTCTTCGCCTCGCTACTCGGGCCGCTGCTGCAGTCCGGCCTTCCGGGGGTAGGGTAAAGATCATGAGCATGAACAAGACCAGGCTGGGCCTAACCGACACAACTCTGCGCGACGCGCACCAGTCTCTTCTGGCCACGCGCCTGCGCCTCGAAGACATCCTGCCCGCCGTCGAGATGATGGACGAAGCCGGTTTCCACTCCCTCGAGGTCTGGGGCGGGGCCACCTTCGACACCTGCCTCCGCTTCCTGGGCGAGGATCCCTGGCAGCGCCTGCGCGAGCTACGGAAACGGTTCAAGAAGTCGAAGCTCCAGATGCTCCTCCGGGGCCAGAACCTGGTCGGCTACAAGCACTATCCCGATGACGTGGTCGCCGAGTTCGTCCGGCGCGCCGTTGGCGCCGGCATCGACATCATGCGCATCTTCGACGCCCTCAACGATGTTCGCAACATGGAGAAAGCCGTGGCCGTGGCCAAGTCGGCCGGGGCCCACGTCCAAGCCACCGTCTCCTACACGATCAGCCCCATCCACAACGCCGAGTCCTTCGTCACCGTGGCCCGGCAACTGGCCGAACTCGGGGCGGATTCCATCTGCGTGAAGGACATGGCCGGCATCATCGCCCCCTACGAGGCCGAGCTCATCACCCGCCGTCTCAAGGAAGCGGTGGGCCTGCCCGTCCAGCTTCACTGTCATTACACCTCGGGCATGGCCTCCATGGCTTACCTCAAGGCCGCCGAGGCCGGCGCCGACGTGGTCGACACGGCCATCTCCTCCATGGCCCTGGGCACCTCCCAGCCGCCGGCGGAGAGCATTGTCGCCGCCCTGGCCGGCACGCCGCGGGACACCGGACTCGACCTCGAACTCCTGGCCCGTATCGCCGAGTACTGGAAGGACGTGCGGAAGAAGTACGCCGCCCTCGACGTGGGCACGACCATCGATGTCAACGTCATTCGCTACCAGATCCCCGGGGGAATGTACAGCAACTTTGTCTCCCAACTGGTCCAGCAGAAGGCCCTCGACCGCCTGCCCGACGTCCTGGCGGAACTGCCGCGACTCCGGGCCGAGATGGGCTATCCGCCCCTGGTCACCCCGTCGAGTCAGATCGTGGGGTCGCAGGCCGTCCTCAACGTGGTGGCGGGCGAGAGGTACAAGATGGTCACCAGCGAGACCAAGGCCTACATGAAGGGTCTCTACGGCCGCCCGCCCGGGCCGGTGGACGAGGCCATCCGCCGCAAAGTTATCGGTGACGAGGCTCTGGTAACGGTGCGCCCGGCCGATCTCCTGCCGCCCGGTCTGGAGGAAGCCAGGAGGGCCGTGGCCCCCCTAGCCGAGAGCGAGGAGGATGTTCTCTCCTACGCTCTCTTCCCGCAGGTGGCTCAGAAGTTCCTGGAGGAGCGGCTGGCGGGCAAGACCGGAGTGGACCAGCGGGTTTTGGCCGAAGCGAGTGGGGCGGACAAGGCCGGGAAGGTCTATCCGGCGCCGTAGCCACTCAGTCCTTCTGCGGGAGGTCCGAAGGTGTGGGCTTCTTAGGCCAGACTATGCCCGTGCCGCCGGACGGCGGGACAGGATTTGGGCCTAGTCAACTCCCCTAGCCCAGCAACTCAAGAACCTTAAGGGCTTCCGCCAGAACCGTCCGAAGACCCGCCATCCGTGTCTCCTGGATGGCGATGATGGCGTCCAGGTGGCCCTCAACGGCCTCCCAGTCGCGGGCCGAGCGCTTACCCCGCATCGCGGCTACTTCGCCGGCGACGCCGCCCGCCGTCTCCCGCAGGGTCGCCCCGGCGGTCTTCATGGTCTCAATCGCGGCGCGAATGGTGTTGCGGGTCGGCTCGTCGACCCCACCGCCGGCCTGCTTAAGTTCCCGCACCCTCTCGCGGATCATCTGGCCCGTCTCGGCGATGTCACCTCGCAGGCTCATGCAGGTGGCATGGTTATCCCGGATGGTTTGGGCCTTCGCGCGGAGCTCAGCCTGGTTGGGGATCAGACCGGACTGCCCCTGTCCTGAAACTTGGCCGCTTTGCCCTTGGCTTCCCTGGCTCTGCTCCTGGGCCAGCGCCAGACCCGAGGAGACGAGAAGAAGAAGAGCGAGACCGGTGATCAAGACTCGGACGCGAACCTTCCGGTCGAAGAGTTTTCTAGTGGACTTCATGGGTCATCCTCCCTAGTGAAAACGGACTTCCGTGTCGATGAACACGAACTTTCACTCCGCCTCGGTCGATCTCAGAAACCTAAGTCGGCCTCGTCCACAGACTCAAGCTGCTGGAGCACGTCGTCGAGTTCGTCGAAAACCGACTCCACACTCTCCAGGGAAGCTCGAGTCTGGGCGGCCTCCAGCCGGGCCGCCCGCCGACAACCGCCGAACGCAACCGCGCCCGCCACGAGCAGGAGCCCGCACAAGACCGCGGCCACCAGCTTCCTGGCCGTTGCCGGGGTCGCTAGCTTGTTGATCATGAGCTGCAACCTCCTCTCCCTCTCAGGCAGTAAGAATACCTCCGTCCCCCACGAATTCCTCCGAGTGGAATCCGGTCTGGAGGGGATTAGCCAAGGGCGCAAGAGGAATGTCGGGTAGGACAGGTCTTCCGCTCTGGCCGAAAGGAGGATACGGAGGTTATCCTGGGCAATGAAAGGGACGGAAGCAAAGGGAGTCTCCCGAATTGGCCTCAGCGACGCGGGCAGACAAGAGGCACAGGCAGGCAAGAGGCCCGGCACGAGCCTCGCTTTTCTCCAGGCTCGTTCCCGGCCTTCTCATCCTTGTCCTCCTAGGCTTTCTTCCCGTTCCGGCCCTGGCGCCCGACGGGGCCTTCGGTGGCCGCGCGAGGGCCGAGGACAGCATGGTCACCTTTCGCGGTAGCTACTTCAGCGACATCAGCGAACCCCAAGCCTACTACTTCGACATTATCGCCGCCGCCGGCATCGCCCGAGGGGACTCCGGCCTCGGGGGCCGCTGCCGCCCGTCCGAACCCATTACCAGGGCCGAGTTCGCCGTTATGGCCCTGCGGCTCCTCACTGTCGATCCCGCGTTCTCGGACCCCGGGACCACGTCCCTGCCGTTCCGCGACGCGGCCGCGATTCCGAGTTGGGCCACGGAGGCCGTGGCGACCTGCGCCGGTCTGGGGATCGTCAACGGCGAGCCCGACGGCCTGGGAGGCTTCAACTTCCAACCGGGCGACAACGTCAGCGGGGCCGAGGCCGTGGCCATGCTCCTTCGAGTCCTGCGCAACAGCGAGAACATCGTTGGGGGCTGGCCCAACGGCTATTTCTTTCGCGCTTTCGAGACCGGCCTCTTCTCTTCCGAGGTCGACGCGGGCGATTGGCGCTTCGTCCAGCCCTTGAGCCCCCTGACCCGGGCCCAGATGGCCTATCTCGTCTCCAACGCTCTCTTCTGCTCGCGCGGCTACCGGCCCGGGGAACCGGGACACGAAGGAACCTTCACCCTGGCCTCCATCGGGGGCCGCCTATCCGGCTACTCCCTGATCATTGACGCCGACCTCCTGATGAGGTCCCTGGTCGCGGCCGACGGCCAGACCCTTCACCTGGCGGGCACGGTTGTGGCCTCCGGAGTTCGCGGCTCGGCCGACCTGGTCGGGCGGCGCGTGTTCTGGCTGGAGAACACGAAGGGACAAATCGCCTTCTTGCGCCGCTACGGGCAGGAGGCGGCCGTCACCGGGACCCTGGACAGCCTGGCCCTGGGCAAGGACGGGGCCCGGGTGGACAGGGTTCTCCTGGCTGACGGGCGGGTGATCACCTGCGCCTCGGGGGCCATCGTCGAACTCAACGGGCAGCGCTGGCCGTTTGATCCGGCCGCTATCCTACCGGTGGCCACGGTCACGGCCATCATGGACGGGGGTCAGGCCGCCTACGTCTCCGTAATCCAGGAAGACCTTCCGGAAGCGGTGATCCGGACCATTACCTTCGACCCTCCGCCGGCGGGAGCCGCCGCCGATCGGCCGACGACCGGCCGGATAACGGCCAGGATAAGCATGGGGGCGGGGGACATCCCCCTCGTTGTCACCGCCGATACCAGCATCTACCTCGATGGTAAGCCGGCCGATCTCTCCGATCTCCGGGAGTGGGACGTCTTCTACGCCGCGACCGGCGGGGCCACGCCCAAGACCGCCGTGCGGCTTTACGCCTACCGGGATCGGATTATGGGGCGGGTCACCGGGGTTTCGCGCCTCTACGACCTGACCGGTTTCCACTGGCAGCTCGACATCGAGGACGCCCTCGGGAAGAAAGCGACTCTCGGCTTCGGCGCTTTCTGCGCGGATCTAGCCAGCACGAGCCTCACCGGTCAGGAACTCGTCTTCTGCCTCAACCGGCTGGGGGAGATATCCTACTTCCGCCCGCCCGGACCGACCCCGGCGGCCCTTCGCGTGGTCAAGAGCCTGCGTCTGGCCCAGGTGCACGGTAAACGCCTCCTGACCGTCGATTGGCAGGGGAGCGAACTCACCTACGATTTGCCCGCCGAGATACCGTCTCCGTCCCAAGGTTCCCTCGTCCGCCTCCTGGTGACCGCCGACGGGGGAGTCTCGCGCACGGAGCCCGTTCTCCCGGCCCTCTTCGCGGCCGTGGTGGTCTCCTACGATGAAGCCACGGACCGTCTGAGCCTTACCCGGGATCAGCGTCTGTGGACCCTCAACGTTCGCTACGTTCCCGTCTACGCGACGGCGAGCGCCGGCGAACCCCCCGCCGGACCCGATGCTCCCCCACCCGCCATCGGGGCGGCCGTGCCCGTCCAGACGCTGGTCCCGGGCCAGGCCATCTGGCTTGAGGACCCGGGCGCGCCGGGCTACATGCTCGTCCTCGGGCAATAGTCGCCGCGACCGACCCACGCCCATAGCCAACCGGCTTACCGTTATTCCCCAGGCCCCGACCCTCCGAGCGGGGCTTCCCTCCCGCCGGCCGCATAGGCATGCCCTAGCCGGACGAATGTCTTCCGTCCGGTCCGGGTGGCCTTCTTCCACCCGGCAATCAAAAGGAGGGAACAACTTGAGGAAAGCGCTTATCTCCGCCCTCGTTCTGGCTGTGGCGCTCGGCGCCGGGGGATTGGCCCTGATCGCGGGCGCGGGCGGCCCGGTCCTGGCGGCGACGACCCACGCCGGCAAGATCGCTCCGCCGGCATTCTCCGACATCGCCGGTCATCCGGCCGAGGCCGCCCTTACTCTTCTGGCCGGCCTGGGGGCCTACACCGGCGAGAGCGGGCTGGGCGGGCCGGTCAACCCCGATGATCCCATCAATCGGGCCCAGTTCTGTAAGGTGGTCGTCATGGCCATGGGCTGGGGCGGCACGGCTACGGCCCTGGCCGGTCTGCGGCCGACCTTCTCCGACATGATCCCGATCTGGGCCTGGGGCTACGTTAACGTGGCCGTCTACCGCGGCGTGATCAACGGCTACGCCGACGGAACCTTCGGACCCGGCAACCGGGTGAACTACGCCGAAGCCGTGACCATGCTCGTCCGGGCCGTCAGCGGACACGACCGGCAGGCCCAACTCGGAGTCGGTGGCTGGCCTTACAACTACATGTTCTACGGAGTAGACAACGGCTTCACCGGCGATGTCGACGCCGGCTTCGTCATCCTCCCCGCCACCCGGGGCGACCTAGCCCGCATGATGGCGGCCACCATGCAAATCAACAAGGTCAACAAGGATGGCCAGCCTGTCGCGGCCACGGCTATCCTGGCGGGGCGCGTCTTCGAGGGCGTCTTCAAGGCCTACGGGGACGGCTTCATCCGGGTCGGCACGACCGATGTGCCCCTGGCCGACCTGGTCTACATCGTCGGAGGGGTCAACTACGAGGGTCTCCGCAATCTCCGCGTTCGGGCCGTGACCAACGGCGCCGGCGACTGCTTCTTCGTGGAGGTTCTCGAGGACTCGCGGCTGGTCGGCGGGGTTTTCGACCAACTCGGCGACACCGACGGAGATCACCGACACGATTGCCTCGTCTTCGCCGACGGAACCAAGGTGCCCTACGAGGAGGAGACCGATGGCCACGACGACGTGGTGGACACGACCATCAACCAGGACGTAGACCTCCACGAGAGAGACTTGCTCAAGGGTGACGAGTGCCTGGTTACCCTGGGCGACGACGGGCTCGCCGTCTACGTCAGCGCCCTCCGTTTCGAGGTCGCCGACTGGATCGAGGACTTCGAGGCCGCCCACCCGTCGGCCAGCCCGGCCGAGGACACCTGGCTTCATCTTCACGGCCTGGGCGATCTCACCGTGCCCGGAACCTGCCAGGTGACCATCAACGGGGCCCGGGCCGGGCGGGACGATCTCAAGATCTACGACTGCGTTTATGTGGCCCTAGAGGGCGAATTCGACGCGCTAGCGGTGACATCCGCCGCCGAGTCTCCGTCGGCGTCATCCGCGACCCCGCTCACGACCCCTCCGCCCGGGCCCATCGCCATCCGGGCCGTCCGCCAGGCGGTTCAGGGCACGGTCTACAACACCAGCATCACCTACCCCAATGAGGTCCGCCGGGTGACCATCGACAGGACCGGCGGCGGGCGTCAGACCTACGTTTTCTCGTCGGCCGGCGGGGCCACGTTCCCCAGCCAAGGTGACACGGTGAAGTACGGGCTGGACAAGGACAACGCCATCTTCGTGCCCATCGGCTACACGACCCTCACTCCCTACGTGGTCGTGAAGGCTTACACCGTCGACGGGGCGGGCCGCCGCACGGCGACCTTCGACCTCCGCGGGGCCGAGGTGACCTATCGCCTGGGGCCCGATCCCGACCACCCGACCATCGACCTCCACGACGCGGCCGAGGAAGAGGCCTACGGCGGCATCAAGGTCAACCCGGCCACCGGCGTGGTCACGGAGTGGACCCCCCGCGAGGTCGGCGGCTACTGCGAGGTTCTGGCCGTCGATGCCGTCCGGGGCACGATGACCCTGCGTTACTGGCCCGAGGGTGAGCCCGACGACCACTACGACTTCATCGACGACCCGAGCGCCGTCGTCTACAAGGTTGAGACGAGCGGCGCGAAGACCTACGTCGGGATTGCCGGGCTTCACGCGGGAGACTGGCTGCAGGCCGACGAGATGCCCGGCGGCCTGGTCTTCGAGGTCACGGAGGAGCCGGACTGAGGATATGAGACTCGGGCGGCAGTCATAATGGCGCTGCCGCCCGCGATAGTCACCGGGTCGAGGGGCTCGATGCGGGTTCCATCGGCCCGGAGGCTAGGCTTTCCGAACCAACGTCCACTCGACTCCACCGTGGGCGTTGCACGGGGGAAACTTTTCGCCACGCGAGAGCGGAATCTCGTTTCTCGTCCCTTCCGGCTGGCACTTCGGGCACAGGTAGACACCAGACTGCACACAGATCGTGCCGGTCTTTCCCATACGGCAGTTCCTCCTCTCGCTTCCGAACCGGGGCGCCGCGAGTCAGGCCACCCTTTGTCGGCCGCTGCCAGAATCCTCCCGCAAACCGCCGGCTAGTCTCTCTGCCCAGGTCGCTCGCTCCCGCCTCCCCGGCTTCAGCCCAGGTCGCTCGCTCCCGCCCAGAGTTAGGCGCTTAGCTAACGCGCTGGCAGAGACTGCGGAACCGCCCCGGAGGAAGGGCCGTCGAAAAGATGAAGGTTGGTGAGCCAGTCAAAACCACTCTTAGGAGGGAAGTAGGCCAAGCGACTGACCCAAACCAACACTCTAAACCAACACGCTAGACCAACACGCTAGACCAACACGCTAAACCATATCTTAGAGGGAGGGACCAAAAAGCAATGAAAAAGCTTCTTATATCGGCCCTTGTAGCGGTAATGGTTCTAGGTTTCGCCGCCACGGCTTTCGCCGCCGCCGGGGAGATCGCTCCCAAGGCCTTCTCCGACATCGCCGGCGACAAGGCCGAGGCCGAACTCACGCTTCTGGCCGCCCTAGGCGTCTATAGCGGCGAGTTGGGTCTCGGTGGTCCGGTCAAGCCCGGCGATCCGATCACCCGGGCGCAGTTCTGCAAGGTTGTTATCGTCTCCGCGGGCCGCGGCAACACGGCCCAGGGCCTGATGGGGCTCAAGCCGTCCTTCAAGGACGATGTCCCCACCTGGGCTTGGGGTTACGTCAACGTCGCTGTCTACATGGGTATCATCAAGGGCTACGAGGACGGAACCTTCCGTCCCAACAGTCCGGTGACCTACGCCGAGGCCATCACGATGCTCATCCGGTCGGTCTCCGGTCACGTCGTCCAGGTGGGCCCGGGCATCTGGCCCTACAACTACCTCTTCTACGGCGTGGACAACGGCTTCGCCGGACCGGTGGATGTTGGTTTCGCCAACCTGCCGGCCAGCCGGGGTGACATGGCCCGGATGCTCTACGCCACGATGGGGATCGACAAGGTCGACAAGGACGGCGAAGCGCTGGCCGGAACTTCCGTTCTGGCCGGTCGGATCGTCCAGGGCGTGGTCACCGACTACGCCCCGGGCACGGTCACTATCGGCGCCGTCCGCCCCCTGGCCGACAAGGTCTACCTCGTCGGCGCCTCCGACTACGAAGGGCTCCGCAACCTCAGCGTCACGGCCGTAAAGAATGCCGACGGCAAGATCTTCTTCATCGCCGTTGGCGAGTCGGCCAATGTTGTTCGCGGTGTGTTCAAGGCTCTCGCTGACGCCGACGGCGACCACGACACCGACGGCCTAGCTCTCCAGGACGGCACAACCGTTCCTGTCGACGAGGTCGCGGGCGTGTCCGCCACCCTGAACAAGGGCGCCGGCTACGACGAGGACGATCTCACCGTGGGTGACGAACTCGTCATCACCCTCGGCGCGACCGGCAAGGCCGCCAACGTCATCGCCCTGTGCTTCGACATGGGCGAGGACTACGTTAACCACTTCGATAAGTCCGTTGCCAGCCCGCTGACCGCTACCTACATCGAGTTGGCCAACGGCAACACGTTCTCCATCCCGACCGCCTGCCAGGTCACCATCAACGGCGCCGCGGCTACCCGCGACGACCTCAGGGTGGACGACGTTGTCTCCATCGCCACCAATAACCTCGACAGCAACACCCCGATTGTCATCCGGGCCATCCGTCAGGCCGTCGAAGGCACAGTCAAGTCTTCCTCGACGAGCTATCCCGGTCCGGTCTACCGGGTGACCATCGACAAGAAGGCCGGCGGGACCCAGACGTTCGTTCTGGACGTCACCTACATCTCCATGCCCACGGCCGGAGCGTCGGTGAAGTTCGGCCTCAACGCCGCCGGTGAGCTGTTTGTGCCGGTCGGCTACGAGACGGTCACTCCCTACGTCGTTGTCACCGGCTACATGGTCGATGGCGCCGGCCACCGGACAGTCACCGTGGATGTCCGCGGGCAGTCGGCCACCTACAAGTGCGACGGGTTTGACTTCTCGTCGGAGATCGGCAGCTACTACGTCCTCGGCATCGACACGGCCGACGGTTCCCTCGACACCGCCACGGAGCTCTTCGTGAGCGGCGACTACGAGATCCTGGCCGTTGATGCCGTCCGCGGAACGATGACCGTGAAGTCCGGCGGCACCATCTACTTCGTCAGCAATGACGACGCCGTGGTCTACAAGGTCGTCTCGGGCGGCAAGGTCTACATCGGGTTCGCCGGTCTCAAGGTCGGCGACCACGTGAGGGCCAACGCCTCGCCCAGCTCGGCCGCGGTCTTCGAACTGATCGTCCCGTAGGGCGACGCGCGAGTAGAAAGCGCGGGTATGATGCGCGAGTAGGACGCGCGTGATAGACAGCGCGGATAGTAAGCGAGCGGGGGGCGCCGGGAGGCGCCCCCCGCTCGCGATTCTCGCCTACTCGGCGGAACGGCCGCCACCCTCGCGGCGCCGCGCCGGCCCCTGGAGAAGGCGCCTGCCGGCGGCCACGAGGCCCAAGACGGCCAGGCCGAGCCCGGCCCCGGCCAGGAGCGAGACTCCCAGCCAGAGCCACAGCGACCCTGCCGGCCCGAGAGCCGCGACAATCGCCCGGATGGCTTCATAGCGGTCGGCCCCGAACCCGGCCAGGTGGGCGATCGACCCGACGATAAGTTGTAGGATGTCGGCGGCCAGGGCGCGGGGGAGATAGACGAAAGCCAGGAAGACGTCCCCGGTGGCCAGAAGGTCGAGGGTTTGCAGACCGCGAAGAGCGGGCCGGACCAGTCCGTCGCCCACCAGCCCCCAGACCTTGGCGGCGTCCGTCGACCAACTGTAGGCCAGCCAGGCGCCACGGTCGGCCAGAACGGTCAACAGGGCGTAGATGGTCCCCAAGCCGGCCGCCAGCCATGTCACTAGCCCCGGCCGCCGCGATCGCGCCGGCGTCGTCGATCCCACCGTCACGAGATCCACCTCCCCGCCCATTCAGGGTTATTCGCCCGGCCTCTACGGCGTGAGGTAGATGGGCGTGGTGTAACCGTAGTCGTCGCCGCTGACGTAGAGCCAGTAGTAGTGGCTGGCGCCGGGGTAGGTGTAGCTCGTTGTCCAGGTGTAGGCCACACCGGCGGTGAGGGCTTGGGATGTCTTGGACCAGACCGTGACGGCCTTGTTGTCGCGGTAGAGGTAGAGGTTATAGGTCCCGGTGACAGCCGGCTTGAGGTAGATGCTGAAGGAGACCGTGGCCCCGGAGGCCTTGGCGTAGGTGCTGCCGATCTCGTAGCCGTCGGCCGTGATGTAGGGCAGGGAACCCTTGCGACTGATGGTTGTCTTGCCGGCCTTGAGGGCCGCGTCGACCAGCGCGCGACGGCCGGCCCAGTCACTGGCGAACCAGATCGAATCCGAGGCCAGCTTGACATGGGTTACGTAGGACTGCCAGCCCGAGTGGTAGTCGCTGCCCGTCCGGACTGACGGCTTGAAGGACAACGAGCTTCCCTGCAGGCGGGCGCACTCGCTCCGCCAGCGTGTCGGCCCACCGGAGTTCACGTCGAAGAAGGTCTGAAATCCGGACATGAGTTCGATCCCGTAGTAGCGGAGCACGGTCCAGTCTTCCCAGGGGAAGATGAGATGGGCCGGGTGGGCGATGCCCGAGTTGGATTGGGTACCGTTGTTGCCGTCAATCTTGTCGAGACCCACTTGGGCCCCCCAGTACTTGTCGTTGAGACCGGACGTGCTCGCCACGCCGTAACCCAGGCAATGGCCGTCACCATTCCAGAAGCCCAGGATGGTGTGGCCGATCTCCATCTCGACCCCCGGAAACATCGAGGTCGAGGTCGTGGAGCAGTTCTTGCAGTCAGTGGGGTAGGGAGCGGTCAGGCTGGTAAAGGCCCCGGACGAGATAAGCGCGCCGGTGTGATCGCTCATGTAACCGATGTAGTAGCCCCGGCTGAGGAGATCGGTCTGAAGGCCGGCCACCGACTTGTTCCCGTCGGAGTAGGTCGAGTGGATGTGGTAGTCGCCGGCGAACCAGCCCGCGGCGGTGGGTATGGCGGCCACGACCACATCGAGCGGCTCGGTCAGGGTCAGGGTCTGCAAGCCCGAAGGCCCGCTGACCGCGTAGTCAAGGGCTACCTCGAGGGAGTACTGGCCCTCGACCAGGTTGGCCATGCCGTCGAGGGTCAGAACAACGGGCGGAACCTCGGCCAGCACGTTCTCCAGGGTGGAGGCCAGCCTCTCCAGCCTGGGCAGGTCGCCAGGCGAGGGGGCCAGGCCGCGAAGCTCGCCTAGGGCCGCCTTCCTGACTTCGCGCACTTCGGCCTCGGCCAAACGTCCTTCGACCTTGGCCCAGGGCGCCTCGGCGAACGAAACGGACTGGGCGGGGACGCCGTTCACGAGCACCCGGGCGGCGGTCAAGGCGGGAAGGGCCGAGGTTTCCCAACCGTCGCCCGCGACCCTGAAGGCCAGCTCCCACCGATCGACACCGGGGACGTAGCGGGTGAAACCCGGTCCGACGACCGCGGCCCAGGGTCCGCCTCCCGCGGCCCCGGCCGGAGCGGCCGAGATGCCCCCCGCCACTATCAGGGCCAGGGCCAACACGAACACCGGAACCTTTCTCGACATGCCGCGACACCTCCATACTTAAGACTGGGGGTGAGGGTTCGCCCGACCTCTAGGGCTTCCTGCATATTCCAGGCCCGGCCTCGTCCGGCGGCGGGCTTTCCATCGCCTACCATTACAAGAGCTTCTACCTGCACTCTTGCCCAGTTGCGTAACCGTATCAGTGGTTCCCACGACCACCCCGCCAGAGCCAGGAAGGACCCTGGCTGGGTGCGGCAAATTCCCCAGCGTTCTCCAGCATCCCCAGACCGCACCCACTCACCCGTGGTCTGGACGCAAATAGCACACAGACAATGTTCAATTGAGGAGGGAAAGAAGAAGTGAAAAAGATCCTGATTTCCGCTCTAGTGTTGGCCATGTGCCTGGGCATCAGCGCCACGGCTTTCGCCGCCACCGCCCCCGCCCAGCAGCCGCCGGCGTTCTCCGATATCGCCGGGCACGAAGCTGAGTGCGCCCTCACCCTGCTCGGGTCCCTGGGCATCTACACCGGCGACTCCGGTCTCGGTGGCGCCGCGAAGCCCGACGACCCGATCACCCGGGCTCAGTTCTGCAAGGTCGTTGTCACCGCCGTGGGGCGGGCCAGCACGGCCGCCGGTCTGGCTGGTCTCCAGCCGACCTTCACCGACGGGGCCACCATCCCGACCTGGGCTTGGGGCTATGTCAACGTCGCCGTCTACCTGGGTATCATCAACGGCTACGCCGACGGGTCCTTCGGACCCAGCAACCCGGTGACCTACGCCGAAGCCGTGACGATGCTCATCCGGGCCGTCCCGGGCCATCTGGCCCAGGTTACCCCCGGCATCTGGCCCTACAACTTCCTGTTCTACGGAGTTGACGAGGGCTTCACCGGCGACGAGTGCTTCGGTATCGTTGACGTTGGCTTCGCCAACCTTCCGGCCAGCCGGGGCGACATCGCCCTGATGCTCGTGGCCACGATGCAGAAGGAAAAACTCAACACGCTCGGCGCCCCGCTGCCTGGGACCGCTCAACTCTACATGTTCGACGACGTTGTCACGGGCTACGACGCCACGACGGTCACGTTCGCGACCGACGGCACCGAGGGTCTGGCGCTGAAGTACTGGATCTGCGGGGCCGCCAATCTCGAGGGTCTCCGCAACCTGGCGGTCTGCTACGTCTATAACGCCGCCGATGACGTGTACTACCTCTGTGTCTGCACCGAGTCCAACGTTGTGACCGGCGTGTTCGACGAACTGAAGACCGTGACCTCGGTGACTTACATCGTGTTGGCGGACGGGACCATGGTTCCGTACGTAACCGGCGTGAGCGTCACCCTGAACCAGGTCGCCAGCCACAATCAGGCTGACCTCGCCGCCGGTGACGAACTTGTCATCGTCGTCGGGGACGACGGCAAGGCGGTCAACGTCGAGGCCACCAGGTTTGAGGTCCTCGACTACATCACTGACTTCACGAAGTCCGTGGGTGGTACGACTCCGGTCAACACCCAGATCGACACCTACTTGCTTGGCCTCGGCGAGACCTACAGCATCCCGGCGGCCTGCAAGGTCGAACTGAACGGCGCGATCTCCGGCCGGGACCTGCTGGCGGAGTTGGACGCGGTCGTCATCGCCATCATCCATGACACTCCGGGTGTTGGCACGCCTGGCACGCCCTTCATCATCAGGGCTAATCGCGTGGCGGTTGAGGGCACCGTGGCCGGCACGACCACGACTTGGCCTGGCCCGATCGTCCGCGTGACCATCGATCTCAAGGCCGGCGGCTCCAAGACCTACATCTTGAACGAGACGGGCGACATCACCTTCCCGTTCGAGGACGACGTGGTCAAGTACGGTCTCGACTTCGACGGAGCGGCCTATGTCCCGATCGGGTACGAGACGCTGACTCCGTACGTGATCTGCCTGTCTTACACGGTACCCGGCGTTGGTGCCCACACGGCTACCTTCGACGTGCGCGGAGTCGTGGTCACCTACAAGGTCGATGACGCCTTCGACGGCTTCATCGGCGACTACCTCTGGATTGAAGTGAACACCGCCACGGGAACCATCGAGACCGGCGACTACTACCAGGTCGTCCCCGATGAGACCTGGAAGGTTGTCTCGGTCGACGCGGTTAACGGCACCATGACCCTCTACGACAACGCAACCACATACCTCTTCATCAACGACCCGGATATGGTGGTCTACGATGAGGATCAGGTCTATGTGGGCCTGGCGGGTGTCTCTGTCGGCGACTGGGTCCTCTACGATAGTGGCGCTGGCGACCCCGTGTTCGAGCTTACCGTCGCACCGTAAGCTGACCTCAAGCTGAGAAAGCCAGCTTAGGCCAGAGAGTAGCGTAGCGGGGGCGCCTTCGGGTGCCCCCGCCACGCTAGACGCCCCGACTGGACGGAGGCCTCCCCCAGGGTCTCCGGCGGCCTCACCCCCGACTACGCCCACACCCCGCCGAAGCCCAAGACCGTTACCAGCGCGTTTAGCCGCTTGCCTAACCGCCGCAGTGTTTTCCGCCATCGGTCCACCAGAGCCCGCGAGGACCCTGCTTCAAGGCCACCAACCCCGTGACCTACGCCGAATCCGTGACGATGCTCATCCGGCGCTCGTGGCCACGATGCAGAAGGAAAAACTCAACACGCTGGGCGCCCCGCTGCCTGGGACCGCCCAACTCTACATGTTCGACGACGTTGTCACGAATTACAACGCCACGTCGGTCACGTTCGCGACCGCCGGCGCCGAGCTTCTGGCGCTGAAGTACTGGATCTGCGGGGCCGCCAACCTTGAGGGTCTCCGCAACCTGGCGGTCTGCTACGTCTATAACGCCGCCGATGATGTGTACTATCTCTGTGTCTGCACCGAGTCCAACGTTGTGACCGGGACCTCCTGGCGGAGTTGGACGCGGTGTCCATCGCTCTCGTCCACGCCACCACCACGCCGATGGTGATCAGGGCCAACCGCGTGGTTGTTGAGGGCACCGTGGCCGGCACGACCACGACTTGGCCTGGCCCGATCGTCCGCGTGACGATCGATCTCAAGGCCGGTGGGTCCAAGACCTACATCCTGAACCTCGCCGGCGGCATCCCCGTGCCGGGGGAGGGCGCCGTGGTCAAGTACGGGCTTAACTTCGACGCGGCGCTCTACGTGCCGATCGGCTACGCCGCCCTGTCTCCGTTCGGGGTCTGCACGAGCTACGTCATTAACGGCGACGGGGACAAGAACGCGACGTTCGATGTCAAGGGTGTTCCGATCACCTACATCGTGACGGAGACGTTCCAGGATCACGCCACCACCAATGACTACCTCGACCTGACGATCGACACCGGCACGGGCACCGTCACGGCCCACGCCCTCATCACTGTCGGGCTGACCGCCTACGAGGTCGTGTCCCTGGACCTCGTCAACGGGACGATGACCCTGCTGAACAGCGCTACCTACTACTTCGTCGATGACACGACCGTCGTCGTCTACGACGAGGACCAGACCTACATCGGGCTGGCCGGTCTGAGCGTCGGCGACGACGTCTACTGGAACGGCACCGATCCGGTCTTCGAGCTCGTCCCGTAATTCGGCCGAGCGCAACGCTAGGTCTCTCGGGGAGGGGGCGCCTTCGGGCGCCCCTTCTGCGTGGTGGCAGGCGCATGTGCCCTGCGACCACCGCGCCTCTAACTCCGTCCCGGCCGCCGCCGGGCGCGTTCCCTGCCGTGCCTACTGGAGACCGAAGCCTGCCCCGTCCCCTTACGACGCTTGGCCGGCCAGGGACGCCTACACTTCGGCGCTTAGCCGGTTGCCTAAGTGACAGAGTGTTTTGAGCTACTAGTACACAGGACAGTACGCTCTGCTGGCCAACTTCCCACGAGCAGGCATTCACCCCAGCCCGTACCTATTTACCCACGCTCTGGGCGACAAACAGGCACCACACATGTTCCACTTAGGAGGGAAACCACAAGTGAAAAGGATTCTCATCTCCGCTCTAGTGGTGGCGATGTGCGTCGGCATCAGCGCTACGGCTTTCGCCGTCACCACCCCGTCCGTGCAACAGCCCGCGGCGTTCTCCGATATCGCCGGGCACGAGGCTGAGAGCGCGCTGACCCTGCTTGGGGCCATGGGCATCTACACCGGTGACGCCGGACTCGGCGGGGCCGTGAAGCCCGACGACCCGATCACCCGGGCTCAGTTCTGCAAGGTTATCGTCACCGCCATGGGGCGGGCCACTACGGCCGCCGGTCTGGCCGGACTCCAGCCGACCTTCACCGACGGGGCCACCATCCCGACCTGGGTTTGGGGCTACATCAACGTCGCGGTCTACATGGGTATCATCAACGGCTACGCCGACGGGTCCTTCGGGGCCAACAACCCCGTGACCTACGCCGAAGCCGTGACGATGCTCATCCGGACCGTCCCGGGCCATCTAGCCCAGGTTACCCCGGGCGTCTGGCCCTACAACTTCCTGTTCTACGGAGTTGACGAAGGCTTCACCGGCGGCGTGGATGTCGGCTTCGCCAACCTGCCCGCCAGCCGGGGCGACATCGCCCAGATGACCGTGGCCACGATGCAGAAGGAAAAGGTCGACAAGGACGGTCTGGCTCTGGTCGGCACCGCCCAGCTCTACATGTTCAACGACGTCGTGGACGACTTCAGCGCGACCCAGATCGAGTTCGTGGATCATGGTTGGACCGATCTCGCGGCCAAGTTCTGGATCGTGGGCGCGGCCAACCTCGAGGGTCTCCGGAACCTGCCGGTTGACCTGACCAACTCCGGTAACGACGTGTTCTTCCTCGCCGTCGCCGGTGAGTCGGACGCCATCACCGGCGTCTTCGACTCCCTGGACGACGCCGACAACGACGGCCCGAACGACACCATCGTTCTCGCCGACGGGACCAAGGTTCCCTATGCCGACGGCGGTCATGTCGACGTCACCTGGAACCAGGGCGCCGGCTACAACGAGACCGTTCTCGCCGCCGGTGACGAGGTGGTTATCACCGTTGACGACGCCGGTCTCGCGGTCAACGCCCAGGCCACGCACTTCGTGGTTCTGAACTACATCACCGACTTCCACGCCTCCGTGGGTGGGACCGTTCCGGCTGACACCTGGATCGCCACGTACAACGGCCCCGCGTATGACGTCCCGGCTAGCTGCCGCGTTTACGTCAACGGGGCCCTGGCCGGCCGTGACATTCTGGCTGTTGACGACGCCTTTGTCGTCGCCGTCAGCGATGTGTCCGGCGATCCCTTCATCCTCCGCGCGAACCGTGTGGCGATTGCGGGCACCGTGGCCGGCACGACCACGACCTATCCGGGTCCGGTCTACCGCGTCACGATGGACCTCAAGGCCGGAGGCTCGAAGACCTACATCCTGAACGACGACGGCGGGATCGCTCTGCCGCCCGAGGGCGCCGTGGTCCAGTACGGGCTCGACTTCGACGGGGCGATCTACGTGCCGATCGGCTACGCTGAGCTCACTCCGTATGCGATCTGCAAGAGCTATGTCATTGACGGCAGCGGTGACATGACGGCCACCTTCGACGTCAAGGGCGTGCCGGTTACCTACATCGTGCTAGAGAGCTTCCAGGTTCACGCCACCGACAATGAATACCTCGACCTGACCATCGACACGAGCACGGGCACCGTCACGGCCCACAGCGTCATCTTCGTCGGGGCGAACTGCTTCGCGATCGTGTCCCTAGACCTCGTCAACGGGACGATGACCCTGTGGAACACCGGGGTCTACTACTTCGTAGATGACCCCACCCTTGTCGTCTACGACCATACGAGGACTTACATCGGGTTGGCCGGTCTGGACGTCGGTGACACGGTCGCCTGGAACAGCACCGATCCGGTCTTCGAACTGCTCGCTCCGTAAGCTCACCGAGCGGTACCAGTCAGATCTCAGAAGGGGCGCCTTCGGGCGCCCCTTCTGCGCCCCTTCTGCCCGAGACGCCCCGAGTGTCCATGCGTCGGGCTCGCCGACGGAACTGAGGAGCCCTATCTCGACGTCGCTTAGCCGGTTGCCTAAGTGACAGAGTGTTTTGAGCTACTAGTACACAGGACAGTACGCTCGGCTGGCCAACTTCCCACGAGCAGGCATTCACCCCAGCCCGTACCCACTTACCCACGGTCTGGACGACAAACAGGCACTACAGCACATGTTCCATTTAGGAGGGAAACCAGAAGTGAAAAAGGTTCTTATCTCCGCTCTAGTAGTGGCGATGTGCGCCGGCATCAGCGCGACGGCTTTCGCCGCCAGCGCCCAGCAGCCGGTGGCCTTCTCCGATATCGCCGGGCACGAGGCTGAAACTGCCCTGACCCTGCTCGGGGCCATGGGCATCTACACCGGTGACGCCGGACTCGGCGGGGCCGTGAAGCCCGACGACCCGATCACCCGGGCTCAGTTCTGCAAGGTTATCGTCACCGCCATGGGGCGGGCCACTACGGCCGCCGGTCTGGCTGGCCTCCAGCCGACCTTCACCGACGGGGCCACCATCCCGACCTGGGCTTGGGGCTACATCAACGTCGCGGTCTACATGGGTATCATCAACGGCTACGCCGACGGGTCCTTCGGGGCCAACAACCCCGTGACTTACGCCGAATCCGTGACGATGCTCATCCGGGCCGTCCCGGGCCATCTGGCCCAGGTTACCCCGGGCGTCTGGCCCTACAACTTCCTGTTCTATGGAGTTGACGAGGGCTTCACCGGCGGCGTGGATGTTGGCTTCGCCAACCTTCCGGCCAGCCGGGGCGACATCGCCCAGATGACCGTGGCCACGATGCAGAAGGAGAAGCTCGACAAGGATGGCGAGTCGCTCGCCGGGACCGCCCAGCTCTACCTGCTCGACGGCGTGGTCACAAACTACGACGACGACGAAGTCTACTTCGGGGCCACCGGCTGGACCGATCTCGCGGCCAAGTTCTGGGTCGTGGGCGCGGGCGACCTTGAGGGTCTCCGCAATCTGCCCGTGATCTACACCTACAACGCGGGCAATGACGTGTTCTTCCTCGGGGCCTCCGGCGAGTCGAACGCCGTAACCGGCATCTTCGACTCCCTGGACGACGCCGACGGCGATGGCCCGAACGACACCATCGTCCTGGCCGACG